>Ga0315268_10001004_pt1 | contig 32989 bp, 27 predicted proteins | sample C1_top_MG_FD_204535 | JGI IMG/M metagenome (GOLD analysis project Ga0315268, IMG submission 204535) | Sediment microbial communities from Yellowstone Lake, YNP, Wyoming, USA - C1_top | ecosystem: Environmental > Aquatic > Freshwater > Lake > Sediment | place: USA: Wyoming | collected 2017-08-01
GTCTGTGCCTACTCGTGATCTCGCCGTCGCTCGTCGCCGGGTGCCGCAACACCGGTAGGACGTCTCGCGACCCTGCTGTGTCTGACCAGCAGCCGCCTTCGGTGCCGACGGGGCTCGTGGCGACGGTGATCTCGACGACCCAGATCAACTTGACCTGGAATGTGTCCACGGACAACGTCGCGGTGACGGGGTATTGGGTCTATGTGAACGATGTTGGCTCGAGTATAACCGACCTCCCATCGTTTCAGCACCAAGGCTTGACACCAGGGACCACGTACACCTACCGCGTCAGCTCTTACGATGCCGCTTCGAACGACTCTGCTTGGACAGCAGTTGTCGCCGCAACGACACCGTCCGCGCAGACTCGGGATCCCTTGAAGTGGCCGTTCGTGAGCACGAGCCCCTGGAACATGCCCATCGGCACGGGCGCGAGCTTTGCGGCCTCTGGCTTGCACTTCACCACGACCCCCAACGCGACGGAGTATTGGTACGACATGCCGCAGACCGATTCGGAGCGCATTATCCTAACGCCCGGTGCACCCCTGACGGACGTCTACATCAACACGACCGGTTGGAGTGGCGGCGATCGCTGCGTCCAACAAGGCGCCTTGTTCTTCCAAGCTCCGATCCCCGCCGCGTACGTTGTTCCCAATTCAACAAACAACAATGGCGCGGCGATCTTGATGGCTGACGGCAAGACGATAACGCAGACGCAGCCCTTTACGCGCTGTGCTGGATATTCCCACGCCACGAGTCTGCAGGTTCCGTGGAGTATCAGCGCGTGGCAGTACGACATAAAGACAGAAGATGGCCGACTAGGAGCCCACGGCGGCTCACAACATCAACAACAGTCAAAGCACGACTGGCGGCGGCGGAACGCCGTTGCAGCCCCTCGCGCCGGCGTTTCAATAACCCTACGTCCATGGAGCATTGGGGCCTCCAAAGTCGCGACACCAGGTAGAATCTTATCGATGCGATCTTAGTTAAGCAACAGCAGAACCAAAGGACGAAGAATGAAGAACAGCGGAAGGGTAGTTATGCTTGCGGCAGGTGCGCTGATCGGGGCTGGCTCAATGAGTTGTATGAGCTTACTGGCCTTCATGGCTCCTGGTGTAGTGAAAGCAGGTTGCGACGCTGCGCGTTTCAATGCAACGTTTGTCGAAGCATTGCAGGACAAACTCGATACAGACGGTTTTCCAAAGGAAAGCACTCAGATCGAATTTGGCCGCATATGGCAAGATGGCGTCTTTCACCCTAACTACTCCGGCCCGGCCATCGTTCGAGGTAGTAGCGCGTTGGGGATCGCAGTTAAGTCTGAGAACCGCGAAGCGTACATGAAGATCATGCTGCACGTCGAAGCTGTGAGACAGGAATTCAGAGAGCAGCCGATGTACAAAGGATCTTATGCCGATCAAATCGAGTACGTCGTGGTAGCAACGAAGGGAGCTCAGACTGAATGGCAAAAGGAGCGATGTTATGTTGCCGGTCCTTCAGAGGCAGCGAGTTCCGCGGTGCCGAGCTCGAACCAGACGTGTGACGAATACGGCGTGAAAGAGGTATGTTCCAAGGATGGCGCCTACGAATGGCTGGGGCAAAGAGGCGAAATGCGATTCATTGAACAGTTCGTGGCTAAGCAGATGAGTGAGAGTGACCTTGTGGCCAGCATTGGGGCAGAGGGAACTAAGTGTGACACATGCAAAGAAGGTGGCGTACAGGTCACCTTTGGGTCCAAGAAGTGAGACGCCACCTTGTCTGGCTCGCCACCCTCGGTGCCAAACGCGGGCAAGCTTGAGAAGGCGTCGTTGAGCGAGCGCAGCTTCTGGGCGAGCCCTTCAATTGGAGCGTCCGCCCCAGGGTATCGCCGCGCATCGATCTACGCGACAAAGAAGCCTTAGGGCGCGCCCACGACTTTCTCGCGCAGTGCGCGCGCGGCGTGAGCTGGTCTGTCGCGCCTGGCCAACGATCATGGCGTACCTGCGCATCGCTTACCCACCCCGCCATCTTCCCCGCGCCGCTCTCAGCGACGCAGGCGGAGCACAACATCGAGGGCTTGTGGGCCCTCGCCCACGTGCGGACGATTGGCGAACAGGATGGCTTCTGGCGCATCTACCGCGGCCTGGCCGGTGACATGCCGCTACGCGGCAACGCTGTGCCGGACGCCTACCTCGCCGCCCTCTTGCAGCAAAACGAAGTGACGACGTTCGACACCCACGCCAACGCTTTTCGCCGCTGCTCGTTTCTGCACGTGCGCAATCGCCTCGCCGGAGTGCAACGCCCACCCCTCGCTAGCGGGCGCGGCGTTCGGGTCGCCACGAGCCTGACAGCAGCCCTTGTCGATCACATCACCGCCGTGCGACACTCGGGCCATAGGATACGGAGTCTCGCATGCCCGTCACGACTTCTGGATCGAGCTCAACCGGTAGGCTGCGCGATATCTCACGCGCGGACGGGACGGATGCAGCAACCACGGAAGCGCCCGTCGTATCGAGCGCCACGACGAACGTGAGCACAGCCGCCGCGACCGCACCGGCCCTGCCACCACCGGCCAAGAGCATCGCCAACGCGAGCACGCCCAAGCTCGATGCGCCGCAGGGTCGCCAAGTCACAACGACGCCTACGCCGCCCACGCCGCCCACGAACGATCTGTCGGGCCTGCAAACCGGGCAAGGCACGCGTGAGCGAGCCCGCGTCAGCGAGCTGCAGCGCTTGCTCGGGCAGCTCGGCTTCGGCGCGCCCGCGGCCGATGGGCTCTATGGCCCGGTGACGGCGAGATCAGTGCGAGCCTTTTCGGCGGCCCACGGCCTGTCGGGCGACGGCACCAAGATCACGCCGCAGATCGCCACCGAGCTTGCTTTTCAGCAGCAACTCGTCGCGCAGCTCGAGGCGGTGCGCAGCCGCTTGGGTGCGGGCGGAGAGCTCGACAGCGAGGTCGAAGGTTGGAAACACGATTCGTTGCTCGTCGCCGCGCTACAAACAACGCTCGAGGAGGCGGGTTTCCTGTCGCGACCGGGCTGGCAGAGGGGCACGTACGACGAGACCACCGCGCAGGCCGTGCGCGCATTCGCCGGCAGCCACGCCGCGCAGAAGAGCGACGGGTCCATCGACGCCAAGGTCCTGCTGACCGCAGCGTTGCAGGAGCGCGACAAGCTCGAGGCCAAGAGACACCTGCAAGCGGCGAGTCACGACCGCGAGGTGGCGCGCCTGCTGTTTGACGCCGACAACCCGCGCGCCACACACTTGCTGCGGCTCGCGCTCGCCGACCTCGGCTTCCTCTCGCCCGAGGACGCCGACGCCGCGCCCGCAACCGCAACCGGCACCTGGGGCGCGGCCACCGAGGCGGCGGTGCGCGCTGTGGCCCGCAGCGAGTCGTTGCGCAGCGACGGGAAGAGCATCTCACCCGAGCTCGCCCAACGCCTCGTGATCGCCCTCAACCGCTTCGCCGACACGCCGCCCGAAGCGCTGCCGATCCTCGAAGGGTGCCTCTCGGAAAATCGCGAGAGCACAACCTTGCACCGCGGGGTGACCGAGAGCGGCGCCGTCATCGAGCTGCAAACAGCCTTGATCCGCCTCGGGTTGTTGAAAGACAACCTCGCGACGGGCACCTATGGCACGAGGACACAGGCCGCCGTGGCGGCGTTTGCCGCTCGCGAAGGCCTCGGCGCGATCGACGGCGCGGTCGTGACCCATGAGGTGGCAATTTCCTTAGTGCGCAAGATCGTCGCCCTCGAAGATACCGAACGCCGCACCGGCGCCGCGGTGCTCACCGTCACGCGCGAGCTATGCCGCAAGTACCCAGAGCGCGCGAACCAGATCTTCACGGACGCCGAGGCGATTCGGGCGCTGCCTGAGACCGAGAAAGCCGCAGCCATTCGCCGCAACTTTGCTGAGCTCAGGCAGTTCATCAGCGGCGTGCAGGCCAACTTGAGCCAAGAGGCCAAGAGCGCCTGGGACGACTTCGCGCCGCAGTTCGAGCAAGGGCTCGCCAGCGACGATGCGGTAGCGAACGCCGCTTGGACCTATGAGTTCTATCTCACCGCGATGCTCGCGGGTCTCGAAGGCACCGGGGATCCCGAGCACGACCCGGCGCTGCGCGAGTGGTTCGCGCGCCTCGAGCATACGCTCAACGAGGTCGAAGCCGACGACAAACCGGCGACCTTGGTGACCGGCGACATGTTACAGGCCATCGTCGGGGGAATGTCGCTCGAGAAGGCGACGCTCTACGCGCCGCAGCTCAACCTGGCCATGGCGGAGTTCGGCATCACGACCCGCATACAACAAGCGGCGTTCATCGCCCAGCTCGCGCACGAGAGCGGCGGCTTTCGCTACCTGCGCGAGGTCGGCGACGGCAGCGGCCAAGCACTCGTCGCCTACTTCAACGCGAAGTACAGCAATCGCGCCGACCTTGGTAACCGCGGCGGCGACGACGGCTATCAGTTCCGCGGCCGCGGCTTTATTCAGCTCACCGGCCGCGAGAACTACGCGCGGGCGAGCCGCGAGCTGTTCACCGACAACCCGAACCTCTTGCTCAAGAGCCCCGATGAAGCGGCCAAGCCCGAGGTCGCCTTTCGCATCGCCGGTTGGTACTGGAGGTCGCGCAACCTCAACGCCGTCACCGCCGACGGCGGCGTCTCAGCCTTTCGCGCCATCACGAGGAGCATCAACGGCGGCTACAACGGTTGGGAAGACCGCTTGCGCTACTATCAGGCCGCGCGCCAAGAGCTCGCGACCGGTGGCGCGCCGCTGACACCGAGCTGAGATCGCCGATGGGGAAGGACGACAGTGACCAACGTCGCGCACGCAGCGCGACCCTGCTCGACCGCATCAGCGAGCGCACCTTCGGTCACTACCTCGACAAGTGGCGTCAGCGCATCCACACCCACCCGGCGACCGGTCTGCCACTCTCGCCGCTGCGGCCCTGGATCTACGACCCGCGCCGCGCTTCGATCGAGAAGCTCGTCTTTAGCACCGGCCGGGGGCTACGCCTCGGGTTGCAGCTCTTTGCGCCGCTCATGCTCGTGGTGGTCGGCGTGTCGTTCATCTGGGATTACCAGGGCGTCATCCGCTCCTGCGCCATCGCCGGCATCATCGGCTTCAGCACCAACTGGGTGGCCGTGCAGATGCTCTTTCGCCCGCGCCAATCGAGGCCCATCTTCGGCCAGGGGCTCATCCCTTCGCAGCGCGAGGAGATCATCAACAAGGTCACGAACGAAGTCTGCGAGAAATTGATCAATGAGGAGATCATCCGCCGCGAGATCGACGACAGCCGCCTCATCTCGCGGCTGACCGAAGAGACGGTCAAGGAAGTGCGCCGAATCGTGCACGACCCCGAGTTCATTCGCGACACCAAGGCGCTCATCGTCGCCTACGCGACCAAGTTCTCGCGCTCGGAAGGGTTTCGCGAGGAGATGGTGGCCGAGGTAAACGGCCGCGTCGAGCGCGCGCTCGGCCGGCCGTTCGCGGCGTGGCTCGTAGGGGGTCTGCGCGGGGTGTGGAAGGAGCCCGTGGCGCGCCTCGTCGACAGCGAGCTCGAGACGCTCCCCGATACACTCGACCGCCTCATCGGCGAGGTGGACGGCGCCCTCGATCACTTGCCCGGGTACCTCGACGAGCAGCGCCTCGTCATCGACCGCGCCCTGACCCGCATCATGATGGCGCTCGTGCGCGAGATGGACGTGCGCAGCATTGTCCTCAAGCAGCTCTCGACCGTGACGAGCGAGCAGCTCGAGGTCGGCTTTCGCGAGTTCGCCGACGACAAGCTGAGCTACATCACGCTGCTCGGCGGCCTGCTCGGCATCGCCGGCGGCTTTCTCATTGTTTGGCCGGTGACCTCGACGCTCGTCATTGCGGCGGGAGCGCTACTCTTGGCGCTCGTCGACGTGCTCGTGTATCGGTTCTTCGGCTGGGCGCGACGCGGGGCGCCCGAGGTCAGTTGCCCGAAGCAATGAGCGGCACGCGCCGCTGCAACCGGTCCGGCGGCGGCGCTGGCGCTGAAGGACGCGCCGGTGCCGGTGGCGCCGAGCACTGGGATGACGCCCATGGTGACCTCTTTGACTCCCGTGGCGGTCTACTGGACGCCGGAGACGTCTGGGCGGGTGTCGATGTCTAGGCAAGCCTGTGCAGCGCCGAGGAGTAGGCTCCCCCGGGGTCGCTCACGGGGCGAGCGGGTGCCGCCACCTTAGACCTGCGAAGCGGGCGAAGTCGCCGTCGGTCGTAACGAACTCACAGCCGTGCTCGATGGCCAGCGCCGCATGATAGGCGTCGGCGACGAGCTTGCCCGTCATGTTCGTGTCGCGGCACAGGCGGGCGAAAATGGTCCAGTGGCGGTCGCCCGGGCGCAACCTGACGCAGCGCGGGTGCGAGAGGAGCTCATCAACAAAGCCAAGCGCTTTTTTCAGCGGCGTCGGATCGATGAAGGCACGCGGATTGGTCACGATGCGCACGAAGCCAAACAGCGCCTGCTCCGAGCATGCGAAGGGCTCTTCGGCTGCGACGAGCCGGGTGAGCCAGCGCGCATAGGCTGCGTGCTCGGCGGACTCGGCCCGGTGGGCGTAGATGAGAACGTTGACGTCGGCGACGATCATCGGCGCCGCCGATAGGCATCGACGTCCTCGGTCTCGAGAATCGCGGAGGTGCGATCAAGGTCGATGCCCGGGCGCGGTCCCTTGCGGCCGAAGGTGACGAGCTTGAACGCTCGGGCGCGCCCGACGGGCTCCTCGCGCGAGAGCATGGCTCGCAAGGCCTCTTGCACGAAGTCACTGAAAGAGGCGGAGCGAGCCGCCGCGCGGCGCTGCACCTCGCGCAGGAGGTGGTCGTCGATGGTGATGGTGGTCCTCATGCATCAAATCATACGCGCCGTGCATCAATGCATCAAGATGCAAGTCAGGTGCGCTTCCGACTCGCCGCGCCCTCGTCGAGCGCGTCGAGCACCGTACGCACGAGCCGGTTCGTCTCGTACCCTTGTGCGGCCAGCCGCTCGACGATGGACTCGTAGACCTCGGCCTTCATCGTCGGCGTGCGGCTCAGGATCCACAGGTAGTCGCGACCGGGATGCCCCACAGCGGCGTACTCGTAGTCGGCGCCGAGGTCGATGATCCAGTAGTCACCCCAAAAGGGCCTAAAGAAACTCACCGCGAGCTTGGCGTTGGACGAACGGTCGACGACGCGAGCACGCCCGCGCGCTACCTTTTCGGGGCCGGCGGGGGAGCCTATGCGGCAGCGATTGACGACGTCGATCTGCCCGTCGTCGCGAAGGGTGTAGGTCGCGGTCGTGGCCGTGCAACCGCGCTGGAAGCTCTGCGGGAAGTTCGCGATCTCGTACCAGGTGCCGAGGTAGCGCCCGAGGTCGACGCGCGGGACGGTCTGGAGCTCGGGCAGGTGGAGGCGCGTCGTCGTCGTGGTCGCACACCCCGCAACGACGAGACCAAGCAGCATCGACGTCAGTGCCTTCATGTCATCCTCCTGCGTTCGACTTGGTAAAGCTTGCCCCACGCGTCCGAGGGCCCGCGTCAGGCCGTCCGAGACGAGGTGCTCCTCCTCGGCGAAGGAAGCGCTCGAGTGCAAACCGTCCAAACCGCCGATGGCCGCAGGCCGTGCGCACGCAGGGTAGCAGCCCCCGGTCCGCCCACCGTTTCACCGTCGACAACCCCACTCCGGCCAGGTTCGGCGCCTCGACGGTCGTCAGGTGCATCTCGGTCGCCACGACGAGAAGCTGTGTCGTATTGGGCGATTGTGCAACTTGAAATCGTCCAACTCGTGACCACGTTAGGCCGGTGAACAACGTTGTGATGAAGACGCTACTGACCGGAGCGACCGGTCTCATCGGCAGGGAGCTCGTCCGCACGCTCGAGAGCGCGGTGGTACTGAGCCGAGATCCGAACCCCAGGCCCGAAGGAGACTTCCTGGGGTGAAAGCACACGCCTGGGCTCCCGAGGCAGGGCCCCCCTCGGCCAGCGCGTTTCACGGCGTCGACGTGGTCTTCTGTTATCGAAAGCTCTGCACGCGCTTGCTTCGCGTCGGACGCTGGGAAGAGATCCCGCGCTCTCGGGGCACAGCGGGCTGGCTCACGTGGTGACTCTCGGCGGCGCCCGAGATCAGTTGCCCGAGGCAATGAGGGCCGCGATGAGCGCTATGAATGCGCCCACCATGACGAGCCCGCTCACCCAGCCCGGCACCTTCCACCAGCGCGCCGCCACGAGCGAGAAGCCGAGATAGATGGGCAGGCCGCCAAAGGCGCCGAGGGCGACGAAGTGGCCGAGCGGATGCGCCGTGCTCGCGACGAGCGCGCCCAAGATGATAACGAGCCCGGGCAACGCGATGAGCAGACCACCGAGCGTCTCGCCGGCCTTCGGGGCCCGGCGCAAGACGAGCAGCACGGCGAAGAACAACAGCCAGGCGTAGAGCGTCACGCCGAGGCAGACGAAGAATCCCGAGTCGACGCCGCGCGCCAGGACGGCCTCGCCCGCAGCCTCTGGGTCATAGAACGCCGCGAGCTCGCGCCCCTCGGCATAGCGCGGCGAGTTCTTGCCGAGCGTCCAGCGCTGAAAGAACGAGGGCCGCGATGATTCGTACTGTCGGCCGCGCACGGTAAAGACGAAGACGACAGTGTCGAGCGTCGTAGTCGTCACCGTGCGCGTCGCGCCGACGCCGGGATCCCCGTGCCAGCGCGTCTCGCGATGCGTGCTCGTCTCGTACCCTGAGGAGACGATGGTGGCCGAGACCCGTTGCCAAGCCTGAGCGCGCACGAGGCCCGCGGTGTTGGCGACGAAGAGGGCAGTCGGCACAGCGGCGACAGCGAGCGCGACGAGGGCGACCCCGAGGCGCCCGGCGCGACCTGATATCGCGGGACGTTCGCGCGCGGGGGCAGGTGAGGAAGCTGTCGGCATTCGTCAAGTATCGGGAGCTAGCGGCGCGCCGGTCAAGAACGAGTACAGCGAATTGACCAGTCGCGACCCTATCGCCATACTGCCAACATGAGAAGCGCAAGTAAGAAGATCACCATCAACGTACCCGTCGCCATCCTCGAACGCGCGACCCGCATCACCGGTCAAGGGATCACCACAACCGTTGTGCAGGGCTTGCAAGAGCTCGACAAGCGGGCGCAGCGCTCGGCTCTGCGCAAGCTCAAGGGGAAGATCCATTTTGACCTCGACCTCGCTGCGAGCCGCCGGTGATCCTCGTCGACACGTCAGCATGGATCGACTTCTTCCGCGGTACCGGCCGACTGGCCGCGCTCGTTGACGACGCACTCGAGACCAACGAGGTCGCGCTCTGCGGGCCGGTGGTGACAGAGCTGCGACGAGGACTACAATCCCGGGCGGCGCGATCACAGGTGCTCGGCCTCTTGGGCGGGTGCCACCTGCTCGCCCAACCCGACACGCTATGGGAAGAGGCAGGCGAGCTCGGCTTCATCTTGGCGCGCAAGGGCATCGCGGTCAAATCGCTGGACCTCCTCATCGCGACCTACGCCCTCGCGCACGACGTCCCCGTCCTGACGAGCGATTCGGACTTTTCGCACATGCACAAGGGCGGCATTCCGCTCACGCTCGTGGACTCGTAGCTGCACTGGCTCATGGTGGTGCTCACCGGACTGTTCTGCCTCTACTTCGTGGTGCGCTGATTGCTTTGTCCTTTGGCCGTGACCATAGTAAGGAGCCAAAGCCAAATTGAGCAAATCGCGATCGCGACGCGAAGGAGCAGCGATGGGACAGGATACGAAGCAAGTGACCGACGCCGATTTCGAGACCGAGGTCTTGAAAGCCACGCAGCCGACACTCGTCGACTTTTGGGCCGAGTGGTGCGCCCCGTGCCGCGCCCTCTCCCCGCTCGTCGACGAGATGGCCATCAAGTACAAGGGCCAGCTCCAGGTCGTGAAGATGGACATCGACGCCAACCCCGCGACGCCCGGTCGCTACGGCGTGCGCGCGATCCCGACCTTGCTCGTCATCAAGGGCGGCGAGGTCGTCGACCAGCTCGTCGGCCTGGCCTCGAAGTCCAAGCTCGATGAGCTCTTGAAGAAGCACGTCTAGCTCAGCGCAGGTACACCTTCGGTGACAACCACCACCCTTCGGGTGGCTTGCAACCGGCGGCCGAAGCTTCGGGCTGCGCCGCGCTCAGCATCATCATGCCATAGCCGGCATAGGCGGGCGTCGGCCACGAGACGGTGACCGAGTACCGGCCGGCGGCGCCCACCGAAGCGCACTCGAACTCCCAGTCGCTCGTACTCGTACGATAGCGGGCGAGCTGGACAAAAGGCAGGCTCGAGAGCGACGTGCCGCTGATGACGTAGGTCGAGCCGGGCGTCGCGACGGCGCACGGCACGCCCGCGTCCATCATCACGCCGCGCGTCAGAAAGGTGTCGGTGGCGCACAGCGAGTAGGCGTGCGCTTCGCCGCACGAGGCGGGCGTCGCGTTGGCCGAGATGAAATTGGAGCCGGCGTAGAGCACGCCGCCGTTGTCCTTGGCCTCGTCGAAGAACAGGGGAAGCGTTTGCTGCCAGACGTCGACGATGGCGAAGTGCAGATGCGGGCCGGTCGAAAAGCCCGTGTTGCCCGACTTGCCGATGAGCTGGCCGCGGCAGACGCTGTCGCCGAGCCCGACCTTGACGCCGTTTTGCTGCAGGTGCCAGTACTGACCGAATGTGCCGTCGCCGTGATCGATGACGATGTAGTTGGCGTCGCCGACGCAGGTGTCGGTGGCGCAGCCGACGGTCGAGTCCGAACGCAAGGCCAAGACGCGGCCGCCGCGCGCCGCGGCGACATCGGTGCCGAGCGGGACGCCGAAGTCGACCGCGTACTGCTCGTAGTTGTGATGCGAGTCGTAGCCGTTGGCGCTCTGCGTGACGAGGACGCTCGCGCCACTCGCAAAAGGCAAGGAGACGGCCTGGGTCGAGAGGCCGACGCAGACGCCATCGCGCATGACCGCGCCAGTGCCGCAGGCGATGTTGGGGTTTGAGCTGCTGTCCGGCTCGCAGCGATTCTCGACCTGGAGCGTTCCAGGGCCGCACGACAGGACATTGACCGGCAGGCACTTGCCCGCCGACTCGAGCGTACCGGCGCCACACAGGCTCACGAAGTCCGGCGTACAGCGACCGCTGACGAGCGTCGTCCCGGCGGCGCAAGTGACCTCATCGTAGCTCGCCACGCAGCTGCCATTGTGATCGAACGTGCCGCTGCCGCAACTCGGACCGCAGCTAAGCTGAGATACACCGACGCCGAAGAGTACGAGCCCAAGCCAAAACCGCATGCCACACGTCCTTCCTGATATTCCCCTTAGAGGCTTAGCTTACCGCGTCCTCGGGCCGGCTCCCACGTTTCTCTGCCAACACGAGATTGAGCACGACGGCGAGCACGGTGCCGAGCGCGATGCCGGCGATGTTGACGGAGGCGACCGTGACGCCGCGCACGCCGAGCCCCGTGGCGACGATGAGCGGTACGCCAGCGACGACCAAGTTGCGCTGCCGGGCGAAATCGACCTTGCCGTCGATCCAGATCTTGATGCCCATCAGGGTGATGAGCGCGTAGAGGATAAGCGTAATGCCGCCGAGCACGGGCCCCGGGATCGACAAGATAGCGGCGCCGAACTTCGGACAGACGCCGAGCAAAAGCGCGATGCAGGCGGCGACGAGAAAGTTGTAGATCGAAAAGACGCGCGTCATCGCCATGACGCCCATGTTCTCAGCGTACGTCGTCTGCGGCGTACCGCCCCCGAGGGCCGAGACGAGCGTGGCGAGCGCATCGCCGAGGTAAGCGCGACCGAGGTGCGGCGTCAGATCACGGTTCATATAGCCCGAGATGGCGGTCAGGTGGCCCTTGTTCTCGGCGACGAGCACGACGAAGACCGGCGCTATCACGAGCAACGCCTCGAGACTCGGGCGCGGCGTCACAAAGGGCGGCAGGCCAACCCACGCCGCCGTGCCAATCCGCTCGAGCGCGGCGGGCTCGAGCTGCCCAAGCGCCGCTGCCGCGACGTAGCCGATGACCACGCCGCTCAAGATAGGCAGCAGCTTGAGAAAGCCCCGCACGTACGAGGCTACGAACACTGCTGTGCCAAAGGTGACGATCGCCACCAAGAGCCGCACGAGGTCGTGAGCGTCGGCGATGACGAACGCGGGATTGACCACGGCGGTGAGCGAGGACGAGGCGAGGTTCAGCCCGATGAGCGCGACGACACTGCCGGTGACGATGGGCGGCATGAGACGATCGATCCAGCGCGAGCCTAAGCGCAAGGTGAGCGCCGCCGCGAGGCCATAGAGCACGGCCGCGCCGGCGATACCAAAGAGCGCTTCGGGGATGCGGGCGGCGCTGCCCCCGGTCACCGCCAAGACGGGGCCAATGAAGGCGAAGCTCGAGCCCAAGTAGCTCGGCACCTTGCCGCGCGTCACGGCGATGAAGATGAGCGTGCCGACCCCGGAGAAGAAGATCGCCACCTGCGGATCGAAGCCCATCAAAATGGGCGCGAGCACGGTGGCGCCAAACATGGCGACCACGTGCTGCAAGCCCATCGGCACGAGGCGGGCGAGCGGCAACTTGTCTTCGGGGAGATACAGGCGCGCGGGTTCGCTCACGAACGCGATTCAACGCCCACGCTGGCTCGGGGTCAATGGCCGTGACACGTTAAGGGCCCGCCCGTGGACCAAGCAAGCATACAGGCACAACCAACCACTCATCGGTCGGCTACCGCGCTACGACGCTACCGGGGTGAGGTTCGCGACCAGCCGGTCGGGCTCGCCTCCAGGCCCAAGCTCGACGAGCTGCTCAGGGAATACGTCCAGCTCTCAGCGCAGATAGACTTTCGGCGAGAGCCACCACCCCTCGGGTGGCTTGCAGCCAGCGGCCGAGGCTTCGGGTTCGGCGGCGCTTAGCATCATCATGCCGTAACTAGCGTAGGCAGGCGTCGGCCACGAGACGGTGACCGAGTAGTGGCCTCCTGCGCCGACCGACGCGCAGTCGAACTCCCAGTCGCTGCTGCTTGTCCGGTAGCGCGCGAGCTGTACAAACGGCAGGCTTGAGAGCGAGGTACCGGTGATGATGTAGGTCGATCCGGGTGTCGCTACGGCGCACGGGACGCCCGCGTCCATGAGCACGCCGCGGGTCAAAAATGTATCGGTGGCGCAGTCCGAGTACGCGTGCGCCTCACCGCACGAGGCGGGCGTCACATTGGCGGACGTAAACGAGGAGCCCGCGTACAGCGCGCCACCGTTGTCCTTGGCCTCATCGAAGAATAGCGGCAGCGTTTGCTGCCAGACGTCAACGATCGCGAAGTGCAAATGCGGGCCGGTGGAGAAGCCGGTGTTGCCCGACTTGCCGATGAGCTGGCCGCGGCAGACGCTGTCGCCGAGCGCGACCTTGACACCGTTTTGTTGCAGGTGCCAGTACTGACCGAACGTGCCGTCGCCGTGATCGATAACGATGTAGTTGGCGTCGCCGACGCAGGTGTCGGTGGCGCAACCGACGGTCGAGTCCGAACGCGACGCCAAGACACGGCCGCCGCGCGCCGCGGCGATATCCGTGCCGAGTGGGACCCCAAAGTCGACCGCGTACTGCTCATAGCCGTGATGCGAGTCGTAGCCGTTGGCGCTCTGCGTGACGAGGACGCTCGCGCCGCTCGCGAAAGGCATGGCGATGGCTTGGGTCGAGAGGCCCACGCAGACACCGTCGCGGAGCACCGCGCCGGTGCCGCAGGTGATGTTAGGGTTGGCGCTACTGTCCGGCTCACAGCGGTTCTCGACCTGCAAGGTGCCCGGGCCACACGAAAGTACGTATAGCGGAAGACAGCGCCCCGACGACTCCAGCGTTCCAGCGCCGCAAACGGCTGCAAAGTCGGGCGTGCAGTTACCGTTCGCGAGCGTCGTTCCTGGCGCGCAGACGATTTCGTCATAGCTCGCTACGCAGCTACCATTCGCGAGTGTAGTTCCCGCCGCGCAGACGACTTTGTCGTAGCTCGCCACGCAGCTGCCGTTCGCGAGCGTCGTTCCCGCCGCGCAGACGATTTCGTCGTAGCTCGCCACGCAGCTGCCGTTGTGGTCGACGGTACCGCTGCCGCAACTCGGACCGCAGCCAAACTCAGGCACGACGAGGCCAAAGAGCAGGATCTCTATACAAAACCGCATACAGCATCTCCTTCCGACACTTCCCGCGAACAAGCTTACCGCGACCCAGCAACGGCCGCGTTCTCACCCTTACTCGGTTTGGGCAGCGCGTGGAACGTCGACACGGCCGCAGGTGCGCTCTGCACCCAAACGCCATCGGCCACCCTCCAGCCGCCCCCCCCCCTGTGGCGGCCTCGCACAGCGCTTTACTATTCGGGTACTACCCTTTACTCTAGTCGTATGAAGTCGGCGTTGTCCTCAAAAGGCCAAGTGACGATTCCAAAATCGGTGCGCGATCGCCTCGGTCTGCGGCCCGGGATGCGTATCGAGTTTCGCGCCGAGCGCGGCAGGCTCATCGGCACGAAGAGCCTGCCGATCGAGGCCCTCCGACGCTGGCGTGGTCGCGGTAAGCTGCCCGGCAATCCGAGCGTCGATGCCTACCTCGACGACGTGCGAGGACCACGTGCGCACCGCCGTTGACTCGAGCGTCCTGCTCGACGTGCTGCTCGACGATTCGCGCTTCGCTGAGACAGCACAGGAGTTACTGCGCGCATCGGCTGCGGCCGGACCACTCATGGCCTGCGAGTGCGTGCTCGCCGAAGTGCGACCCGCGCTCGGCGAAGGCGATCTCGAAGCGATGCTCGGTGACTTCGGCATCGAGTTCGTGCCCTCGACACGCCACAGCGCGCTTCTTGCCGGGGAGATGATGCAGACCTACCTGCGCCGCACGTCTGTTCGCCGCACGCGGGTGGTCGCCGATTTTCTCATCGGCGCGCACGCGCAAGTTTATGCCGATCGACTCATTGCGCGCGACCGCGGTTTCTTTCGCGACTACTTCGCCGGGCTTACTGTCGTTGAGCCGAAAGGCGCAGCCCGCCCCGGGCGGTGAGCCGGGCGGCGCCCTGGCCGCCGACGTACCCACAACTGCGCAGTAGACTCAGGAGCGATCGTGGAGGAGAGTACGCTATGGCCTTAGACGCGACAAAGCCGCGCGCGCTCGGCGGCGACCCCTATGCGACACAGCCGTTGGCAGGCGCAGTTCAAGCACCAGAAGACACACCCCGCCTCACGCCGACGCCGGCCCCGGCTGACGCGCCTGCGCCGCAGGCGCCGAGCGCGCCGCGCAAGGGTCTGATACAGGCGCCGGCGCCGACGTTCGGGCCCGCGACGGCTCTGCAACCGGCGGGCGCGCTGCTGGTGGCGCCTGCGCAGACCGTGCCCACTGAGGCGACAGCCGCTCAGACAGCCGCTCAGACAGCGCCCACCCTGACAGCACCCACTCCGAGCGCACCGGCTCCCGCTGCCGTGCCCGAGCTGACCCTCAAGGCCCCGCCCCCGAACGCCTCGTACGGCGATCTCCTGCACGTCGCGCTCGACAACCTCGGCTTGCTCGTGCCGAACACGGGCACCCGGCAACTCAGTGCGCAGCAAACCGGCGCCGTGCTCGGCCTCGACGCCGCGCAAACGGCGGAGCTCGCCAGCGTTCTCGTCTCGGCGACACTCAACGCCAACGGCACGTTCGACATGCGCATGACGCGACGCCTGGACGCCCAGATGCCAGGCATCGTGGCAGAGCTCGGCCCGACGATCCGCGGCAATTTCGTCGGGGGCGTCGTACACATCGACGAGGGCATGAGCGCCAAGGGCTTCTCGATCAAGAAGATCGCGCCGCGCGGCAACGACATGGTGGTGAGCGTCAAGTTTCTCTTCACGCACATCAACAAAGCGTTTCCTTGCGCACACTAGGCGCGGCGCTCCACGTCTAGCGGCTCTGCGCCTCGAGCCAGGCCTTCGAGAAGAGATTGGCGTCGAGCGGCCGCAGGTCGACCGACTTGACGAGAATGAGCGTCGAGCTGCCGGCCCGCAGCTCGTCGTAGATACGGATCTCCTCGGGGTACCAAATCGACTCGCGCTTGTTCGCGCCGACGACGTGCTTCCAGCGCGGATAGTACGAAGTGCGCATCAGCTTGCCGGAGAGCGCATACTCCTGCACCTTGAGGACATTGCGGCTCGCCTTGTCGACCCACAGCCGCTCGGTCGGGAAGGCCACGTCGACATCGGCCTTGGCCGAGAGCTTCAAGCGATAGACCTCGAAGGCGCCGAGCTTCTCCTCGCCTTCGTAGGCGCCGTCGTACTCCTCGGCGAGACGCGAGGCGTCGAAGTCGCCGCGTCTCGAATCCGTGCCCCCCAAGCGCTCGCGCTCGGTGCGGCGCTCCCACGAGCCGAGCTTCGGATCGTAGAGCCATAGGTTCTTGTCGATGCGCAGGTACCCCTTGCCGCGCTCGGCCTTCGGCGCGACGAAGAGGAACATGAGCCGTGCGTCGGCGTCGCGCCGATAGACCAAGAGCTCGTAGACGATGTCGGTCTTGTCGCGCTCCTTGGCCTGCACGTAGGCGAGCGCCTTGTAGTCGCTGCCGTGCCACTGCCGCTCGTCGATGGAGTGCAGCAGTGCGGTCACCTCTGCCGAAGAGAGGGGCGCGGTGACGAACAGGGCAGTGAGCGCCAGAGCGAGCATGGCTTATCCTACGTGGTGCACGGCGGTGATGGGCGGCAAGCGCGAGGCGCGCCAGGCCGGGTACAAGGCGCCAAGCGTCGTGGCGCCGATCATGATGGCGACATCGACCGCGAAGTTCGCGGCCGTAAGGCGCAACGTCAGGGCGTGCGACATGATGAACACCTGCGCCGCGGCCGGCACCTCGAAGGCCGCGTGATTGACGAGCAGCGCGACGAGCGCCCCGAGCCCGCCGCCGAGAGCCGCGCTCACGCCACCGAGCATCACGGCCTCGAGCAGGCACAGGCGCAGGAGGCCACGTCGCCGCATACCGATGGCGCGCATCGTGCCAAGCTCGCGCGTCCGCTCGCGCAGCATGATCCACATGGCGTCGGTGACACCGATGACCACGATGGCCACGAGGATTGCCATGAGCAGGCCGGTCAACGCGTTGACGGCCGCCTGCATCCAGCCGATGAACGACATCTCGTCCTTCCACGTCGAGACATCGAGCTTCTGCCCGACCCAGTCTTCGAGGTGGACGCGCTCGAGCAACTTCGTGACGGTCGGACGGCTGTCGGGCTCCATGACGCGCCAGCCCGCGGCGGCGAGCGTGGTGCGCAGGCGCTCGGCTACTTCGTCGACGGCGTCGGCGTCACGCAGGTGCAGCTGAATGACGCCGCTCGTGCCGGGCTTGATCTGATAGAGGCGCAGCAACGTGTCGTTGGCGATGAAGGCCGTGCGCGTCGAGATGAGGCCGAGGTTCTTGGCGATAGCGGCGATGCGCACGTCGGCCGTGTTGTTGGCACCGCGCGTGCTCGGCGATACGAGCGTCAAGTCATCGCCGACCTGCACGCCGAGCATCTGCGCCTGGTCGGCGAAGAGGAGCACGGCGTTTGGGCGCGCGAGGTCGTCGAGCTTGCCGGCGAGCACTTGCAGGCGGGCACGCAGGCCCGCCTCGCTCGCGATGTCGACCCCGACCACCATCAGATCGAGCGAACCGGCGGCGCTCGTGACGCGGGCAAAGCCCCGGCCGCGCACGGTGGCGTAGTCGAGCTCGGGCACGTCCTTCTTCACCGCGGCCAAGACACGCGCGTAGTCGGTGAGGAACGGCGTGGCCATGCCGCGCGTGACCTTGAAGAAGCCCCCGACGTTGACGTGGCCGCTCATGAGCGTCAGCGCCGATTCGAGCACGGTCGTGCTGATGCTCGCCGCCAGGGCGTGCAACACGACGAGCAGCGCCGTCACCAAGACGAGCGCCGCGCCGAGCAAGGCGTTGCGTCGGCGGTGCTGCACGAGGTTGCCGGCGCTGATCTCGAGATAGGTCGTGAGCATCATGACTCGCGATCCTGCATAGCCGTGAGCGGCGTCACGCGGCTGCCGAGCAGCGCGGGATACAAGCCCGACAAGAGACTGACGACGAGCACGACCGCGAGCCCGACGAGCAAGCCACGCACGCTCGGCACCGGCATGAGGCGGGGCCCGGCAAAGAAGAAGTGCAGCTCCGTACTCGCGGCGGGCACACCACCCGCGAAGCGAAGCGCGAGCACCGACGCTAGGCCGAGCAACGCGCCGAGCACACCGCAGCAAAGACCGAGCATCATGCTCTCGATGAGCAGGAGGTCAAAGACGTAGCGCCGCCGCGCCCCAAGCGCGCGCAGGGTACCGATCTCACTCATGCGCTTTAGGGCCGCCATCACGGTCGCGTTGTTGATGAGGATGAGCGCGATGGCGAAGATGATAACGACCGCGAGCCACAGGACAAAGCGCGCGAAGCCGACGAACTCACCAACCAAGCCCGCAGCCTGCTGCCAGGTAATGGCGGCAAGCGGCAGCCCACGCTCCTTGGCCAAAGCCTCGATCGCGAGACGCGTCTCCTCGAGGCGCGCCTCGTCGTCGAGGACGACCGCCACCGAGAGCACGGCGCCGTGCTCGATTTCATCTTGCGTGTGCGGGCGCCCACTCGACCGAGGCGCCGCGGCGTCGTCGGTGCCCTCGCGGCCGAGCAGCTTCGCCTCGTCGAGCGCCTGACTCGCGCCATGCGCCTCGAGCGCCGCGCCCCCCCCAAAGAGCGCCGCCTCGGCATCACCGCGACCAATGTCCCGAGCGCCGGCCGAGCGCTCGAGCGCCGCGGCCTCGCGCGCGGCTTCGACGGTCGGAAAGCCGCGCAGCTGCCGAAAGGTGACGAGATCGACGAGCCACATCTGACCGGCGAGGTTGGATTGCTCGAGCCCCGCGAACTCGTAGGTGCCATAGACTTTGACCGGCACCGTGCGCACGAAGACCGCCTGGCCAAAGCCCTTGAGCGTCACAGTGTCGCCAACCCTGATGCGAGAAAGCTCGAGCAGCGGCGCTACGTCCCGGGCAAAGATGGCATCGTGCGCGGCGAAGGTCTCATCACGGGTGTCGAGCAACAGCGCGAGGAGCTGAGCGACGTTGCTCGTCTCGGCGGCGAGCGCCGCCTGCAAGCGCGTGACGACAAGCTGCTCGCTCGGCCCGTCGAGCTGCTCGTAGAGCTCGCGCGTCTGCGCGACGTTCTCGCGCACGAGGCGCTGCAGCTCCTTATCCTTGGCGATACGGCGGCCCGAGGCGAGAGCGACCTTGATCTGATCGAGGCGACGCGCCGCGCGCAGGCGCAGTGAGGTGTCCATCAGCAGTCTCGGCAAGAGCACGCCCTGCATACCCGGGGGCACCATCGTGCCTTCGACCACCCGCAGGCCGTCGAAGGCGCGGCGAAAGGCCGCGAAGTCGGTGGCCGCGTAGCGCAGAAACGTGTGCGTGCCATCGACCGACTGCGACGCGACACGGTTCTCGAGCAGCTCGAGGGCGGCGAGCGGGTCGGCGTCGAAGTGCGTCCAAAACGCATCGCTGCTCGCCGTGCGCAGCGCCTGCCAGTCATTCTGCTGCACGCGCAGCTCGTCGACCAACGTGCGCGCCACGCCCTGCGAGCCCGCCATCTCGGTCACGATGCGCCGTGTGTGCGCCTTCTGCCCGACGAGCTCGGCCGCGAGCGTCGCCGAGCGCTCGCCGGCAAGCGACCGACGCACGCTCGCGCGCAACCGCGACAGGACCCGGTCGAGGGCGTTTGGCGTGTCGATGACCGCGTCGCCGCGCGCGAGCGGCACGACCGCCTTGACGTTGCCGAGCTCGAGCAAGAGGCGCTTGATGGGCGCGAAGTCGTCGAGTGGCACGAGCTCGCCCCCACCCGACAGCTCGCCGTAGAGCGAGACCTTGTCGCGCGAATGGCTGTTGTACACCTGGATGTGGCCAGCGAGACTGCCTTGGATGCTCTGCCGCATGCCGGCGTCGATGCCGTCGATGAGCGCACCGCCGAGGACGACGAAGAGCGCCCCCGCCGTGAGGATGCTGCCGACGATGAGGGTCTTGGCGCCGCTCGCCCGCAGGTTGCCGAGGGCTACCTCGAGCAAGACGGCAACTCTCGCCCCGCGTGCGCGCATGGCTAGAGCCGCATCGGCGGCCGGCGCACGCCCGATTCCTCGCGCTCGCGCAGCTTGCCGTCCTCGATGCGGATGACGTAGGTGGCGCGCCACATGACGCGCTCGTCGTGGGTCGAGAAGATGAAGGTCACGCCCTCGCGCTCGTTCATCTGGCGCATGAGGTCAACGATCATGACGCCGTTCTCAGCGTCGAGGTTGGCGGTCGGCTCGTCGGCGAGCACGAGCGAGGGAGCGGTGACGAGCGCCCGCGCGATGGCGGCGCGCTGGCGCTGCCCACCCGACAGCTCGTTCGGCCGGTGCAGAGCGTGCGCCGCGAGACCCGTGCGCTCGAGCAAGCGCATGACCCGCAGGTGACGCTCCTTGCGCGTCAGGTCGCCCTGCAAGAGCAGCGGGAACTCGACGTTGCGAAACAAGGTGACGACCGGGATGAGATTGAAGCTCTGGAAGATAAAGCCGATGTGACGCAGGCGAATGTCGGCGAGCGCGTCGTCGCGCAGGTGCCGCGTGTCCTGGCCGTGCACGATGACGCTGCCGCTGCTCGGCGAGTCGACGCAGCCGATGAGATTGAGCAGTGTTGTCTTGCCGCTGCCCGAAGGCCCAACGATCGAGACGAACTCGCCTTTTTGGATTTGCAGCGAGGCGTTGCGCACCGCCTGCACGCGCGTCTTGCCGAGCATGTAGTCTTTGCTGACCTGATGCAGCGCGACGATTGCGCTCATGCGGGCTCCCTGACGTGCGACGGTGGCGCTGCGACGGCGAGCCCCTGAATTACACCGGGCCGCGCGGGGAGTCGAGGCATATAGCCAACGGTGTCCAATCGGACTAGAGACAACGGGTGCCGCGCCACAGGGGAGGCGGGGTTTGCCGAGGTCCACTATGCGTGTCGTCCATCTCGCCACGAAGGTCTCACTCGCGCTCTGGCTGCTCGGTTGCGGCGTCAACTTGAGCACACCCAAGCCGAGTCAAATCTCGTGCGCTACGAACGCGCAGTGTCCTGCAGGCTGGACCTGTGACCCGGCAATTGGGCGCTGCGCCGCGCTCGGCGGCAACGGTGAGCCGGCACCCGGCTTTGTGGGACAGCCGCAATTCGATCGTACACTGCTCGGCAGGGCGATGAGGGCGACCCTGACGTTCGACGCGACCTCGGCGCTCGGCGCCGATCCGCAGGTCATTCTGCAGCTCGGCGCGGGCGTGGCGTTGCACAAGGACGTGACCGCTTCGGCCGGCGCGCACTACGTGTACACGTACACCGCGCTCGGACCAGAGACTGAACCGCAGGAGGTGGACGTGCCGGTGACGGCGGTGCTGACCAACCTGTGGGGCGAGAGCAGCAGTGCCCTGACGTGCGGCAGTCTGCGTTTCGATTTTACAGCGCCGGCGATCCAGCCCGGGTCGGCGAGCGTGCAGCTGCGGTCGGATTACCCGCAGGGCAACCCGCTCTCGAGCGTGCTGCAAGCGACCAACGGCACGCGCGTCGAGGTCACCTTCAGCCTTACGAAGGCGCTCGCGGCCAATTCGCCGCCGCCGAGCCTCGTGTTCTTCACCGGCATGGACGCAGACGGAAAGCTTTCGGGCGCCGTCGACCTCACGGCCGTCACGTTCCAGGGCACGACGTACACGTACTCGGCCAAGCTCAGCGGCGTCGCAGCCGCGACCTTTTCGGACCAGATCCTTCTGCTCGGTGCCCCCGAAGTCGCCGCCGCCGCTCAGATCGTCGATGCGGTCGGCAACACGCCGTCGACCCTGCTCGTCGCGACGTTCGAGGTCAACACGAACGCTCCCGCCGTCCCCGCCACCGCGGTCTCGGAGAACATCGTGCTGCGGCGCATGCCTTGGGGCAATGAGTCCGGCTCGCCAAGTCCGCTGCTCGCGCTCAGCGGCGCTCCCGGCTCGCTACCGCCCGGTGTGCATCACTTGGCCGTCTACCATCAGCTCCCGGCGAGCCCCGCGACGAGCATCGGGCTCATCGACGTCGCGATCGACGGCAGCTTCGTCGAGACGCCGCTCGCGAGCCCCGATCTACCCGTCGCGTTCGTCACCTCGGTCGATGACGCCGGCAACCAGAGCGCCGCCGTCGAGGTCAAGGACGTCGTCTGGACCGCCTCGCTCGGCCACAAGCAACCGTTCGAGCTGACGAACAATCCGTCGACCCTACTGAGCACCTCGGCGCTTAGCCCTCTGCTCGAACAATCCCCCGCGACGACCACCGAGCCCTCCGCCGCCGCCGTCGCGACCCTGTGGCCGGGCGCAGCCGGCGGCATGGTGACGGGCAGCGCCAGTTGGAGCTGGCGGAACGTCGTGGCCTCTACGTCCACCGCTTGGCCCGCGGGCCGCGTCGATGCGGCCGTGGCCTATGATCCTGGGCCTGGCAGGCTCCTCGTGTTCGGAGGGACGGATGCCAACGGGGCCCGCCAGGACGCCTGGCAGTGGGACACGGCGGCCAGGGCCTGGACCCAACGCGCCTCTGCAAATCCCGCGCCCGGCTCGGTCGGCTTCGCGCCGCTCGTGTTCGCCAACGACCTCGCGCAGTCGGTCCTGTTCGACGGCACAGACCTGTGGGCGTGGAACGACGCCTCCTCCAATTGGAAACCCATCACGCCGAGCAACGGGTCGCCGACGCCACCGCGCCGAGACGGACACGTCGCCGCGTACGACGAGCTGCGCCACAAGCTGCTCGTCTTTGGCGGCAAGGCCGCAAGCGGCGCGCTCGCCGACTTGTGGGAGTTCGATTTCGTCACGCTCGGCTGGACGCAGCGCGCACTCGGCGGAGCGGCTCCCGCACCACGTCGCTACGCGGCAGCAGCGTTCGATTCGACGCGCGGTACGCTGTTGGTGTTCGGCGGCGACGATGGGGCCGCGACCCTGCTCGGCGATACCTGGGAATGGAGCCCGTACAGCGATGCGTGGACGCAAGTTGCCACGACCGGTCCAGGAGCACGACGACAGGCGGCCATCGCGTACGATGCCGGACACCAGGCGGTCGTACTCTACGGCGGCATCAACACCTTCAATCCGCCTCTCTTCGGCAATTTCGAGGTGGGCGACGAGTGGCGGTGGACATGGGACGCTGGCGGTAGCACCGGCAGCTGGCAGTCCGTCGCGGCGACCGGGTTGCCCTCGCGACGCTTCGGTGCGTGCCTGGTGTACGAGAAGCACACGGGCCACCTCCTGTTGTTTGGTGGCTCGTGGCTGCCGGCGGCGGGCAGCGCTGGCGGGCATCAGGCGTACTCCTCCGACTTCTACGATCTCGACCCGCAAACGCAGCAGTGGCAGCGCATCACGGCGCCAGCGGCGGTCACGAGCACAGCGTTCAAGACCCGCACCGCCGCAGCGATGGCCTACGATGAGAGCGCTCGCGCCCTCGTGCTCGCCGGTGGCTTCGAGGTGACGATGGGCGCCCCGATGACGGACGCCGACTCCTACCTGCTCGACGTGCGCACCGGCGTATGGAGTGGACCCATCGCGCTGCCCGACTATGCGGGCAACGGCGGCGCGCGGCAGGCGGCGGCAATGGCCTACGACCCCGTACTCGGGCACGTCATCTTGTACGGCGGCAACCTCGGCTCCACAGTCGTCAACCAGCTGTTGCAGCTCGTCAGCGGCGCCTGGACAGTGATCGCGGTCGCGTTGCCTCCCGCGCGATATCAAGCCGAGCTCGCGACTGACCCGGTCACCGGCACGGTACTGCTGTTCGGCGGCCGGGCGAACGCCACGACCACTCTGGCCGATGTGCGGCTGTGGAATGGGAGCGCGTGGAGCCAGCCGACGACGAGCGGCACGCCGCCGCCGAGCCGGGCCGCGTTTGGCATGGCCGTCGACCCGGTCAACCGCAAGCTCGTAGTCTACGGCGGCGTGAGCGGCGACGATTGCGGCGTTGGCGGCGGCTCGCGGCAAATCCTCGGTGACACCTGGGAGCTCGACCTCACGAGCTGGGCGTGGGTGCCGATGTATCCGACGCACAGCCCACCAGCAGGGCTCGGCCAACGTTTGGTGTACGACGAGAGCCGAGGCACGGTGATGTCATTCGCGAGCCAGAGCGCCTGCTCTTCCGTCGCGCTCGACCAGATCTGGGAATGGGACAGCGTATCGCAGGATTGGAATCCCATCGCTGTCGGGGTTCAACCGACCTCGCGCTATGGCTTCGCGGTGGCGCGCGACGCCGCGATCGGCCTCGATGTCATGGCCGCCGGCAACGTCCCACTCTATGGCGACACCGAGACGTGGGCGATCGATCTTTCACCGACTCTCGTGCCCGCCGTGATCTGGCAGGTACCCTTCGCCGCAGCTCTACCACCGGCGCTCTTCAGCGTCACACAGATCACGGGCACGGCTACCGCGGGCGGGATCGGCCGCGCACCGGGCGCCACGAACAACACGCTCGGCGCCGCGGTGAGCCGCTGGGACACCTTGAGCGGCAGATGGCTACCCATGGCGAGCAACATCGCCGAGCTAGCCCAGCCCACGCCCATCGACTGGAATCTCTCGCTCGCGCGGGACTTGGCCGGGGCCCTCACCGGACCGCAAGCGACCCTCCACTTCGCGATCACCCCGCAGACCGGCTCCGTCGCCGGCACGCTCTCGCAGGCCAAGCTCGACGCCATCGAGACGACGGTGCGATACCACCGCGGCGCCCAGGTGAGCTGGCAATTCGACACGGACGGCAACGCTGAGGGCTGGACGACCGCGAATGTCAGCGTCCCGGGCGCGCCAAGCGGTGGCCAATGGATCATGACGTTCGACCAGGGCAATCCGCAGTTGCTCTCGCCGCCCATCAACCTCCAGGCGTCGCAGTACGCGGCGCTACAACTTCGAGTGCAGAGCAGCGCGGCCGTCACCGCGACCTTGCGCTGGCAGCGCGTCGATGCGCCGAGCTTCGATGACGCCAAGTCGACGAGCGTGACGATCGCCGGGGCGGCCGCATGGCAGACGACGCGCCTGCTGCTTGCCGACGTGAGCTCATGGCAAGGAGAGGTCACCTCGCTGCGCCTCGATCTTGCGGCCGCGGTCGCCCAGAGCTTGGCGATCGATTGGGTTCATGTGACGGAGTGACCCTGAGCTAGGGATACGTCACGAGCGTCGCGTTCTCATCGGTCGAGAGGCCCACCGTGGCTGTGGTGCTCGTCTCGAAGGTGAAGGTGCCGGTGTCGAAGGTGTAGCCGACCGCCAGGACCGCAGACGGCCCCACCGCCACGGCAGTGAAGGCCGAATCGGATGAGGCGGCCGACAGGGTCTTGGCCGACGCGACGGTGCCAGCCGCGTCACACTTGACGATGACGGCGTTGGCATAGGGATCGATGCCTACGGCCGACTGCCCGCCAAAAGTGTAGCTCGAGGCGTCGTCGATGTCGCCGACGGCATAGACCAAAGTATCGGTCGCCGAGACGCCGCCGAAATACGAGCTCTTGCCGGTGCTTGCGGCCACGGTCCACGTGGCGAGACCGGCTGTGTCATAGGCGACGAGCAGGGCGCTCGCGTGCTTGCCGTCAGCGTTGGCGCCCGCGGCCGTCACACCCGGCCCGAAGGTGTCAGCGCTTGCGCCAGCGATGGACCCGGCTGCATAGACCGCGGTCGCGTTCACGGCGACGCTCGAGAAATACGAGGCGGCGGTACCAGCCGTCGGAGTCTTCACCCACAAGGGCGCACCGTCAGCCAGGTTGTACTTCGCAATGACCGCATTGAGGCCGGCGAGGTCTGTCGCATTGGTGTCATTGACAACCCCGGTGACCGACAGCGGCGTGGCGAGCGAGCCAAAATTGTAAGTCTGCGTGCCGAGGATAGCGCCGACGACGTACACTCCGTCGCTGCCGACCGCGGCCCCCGTGAACGTCGAGCCCGAGCCCGCGGCTGCCGTGCCGGTCGCGATCTTCGCCCAGAGCGCCTTGCCGGTGTCGTCGTATTTCACGATGACGCCGGTGCCTTGATTGGCATCGTTTTGGTCGAGGACGCCGGTGCCGGTCACCATGACGCCAGTGCCGAAGGTGAACATTGAAGTGTCGAAGAGAGTGCCGACAACGTAGATCGAGCCATCGGCCCCTACGGCGACCCCGTCGAACTCAGCGGCTTGATCGAAGCCCCCGGTCGCCCCGGTCATCGTGACGGCCCAGGCGATCGAGCCATCGGCGCCGTACTTGATGAGCAAGGGGTTCTCACTCGGCGAGGGCCCGGTCAGGCTCTTGTCGGCGCCGGCGGAGACTCCGAAGGTGTACGGATCTTGCCCGACGAAGAGTCCGGCGGCGTACGTCGTGCCCCCCGGGCCGGCCGCGACGCCAGTGAACATCGAGAACCCGACGCCCGTGGTCACACTGTTCGCCCACAGCAACGTCGTACCATCGCTCGCGTACTTCATGAGCACGAGGTTGTAGTCATTGGCGCTCGGCGTCAGGATGACAGTCGGGCTCAAGGTGAAGACGGTGTTGCCGTTCAAGTAGCCTGCCGCGTACGACGTGCCGTCGCTGCCGGCCGCCACGCCCGTAAAGAACGTGAACCCTTCACCAACCGTGATGGCCGCGGTGTCGGTCTTGGCGCCGTCCTCCGTCGTGACGGTGATGGTGACCGGGGTGGCGCTCACCTTGACGCCGGTGACGACGCCGTTCGTATCCACCGTCGCGATCGAAGTATCACTGCTCGCCCAGGTGAGATTCTGGTTGGTGGCGTTGGCGGGCGCGATCGTCGCCGTGAGGAATGCGCCGAGCACGCCCGCGACGGTCGCCGACTTCGGGTCCAAGGTGACGCCCGTGACCGCCACCGGGGCAGCGCTCACCGTCACCGTGCACGTCTTCGCAAAACCGCCGTCGGTCGTCGTCACCGTGATGGTGGCCACGCCGACCGCGACGCCTGTCACCTGTCCACCCGTGCTCACCGTGGCGATGGCAGCATCGCTCGTGCCCCACGTGACCGTGGTCGTCGTGGCGTTGGCCGGCGCGATCGTCGCCGTCAGGGTCTCACTCGAGCCGACGACGAGGGAGGTGGCGCTCTTCAAGGTCACGCTCTTGACCGGGACAGTCTTCGCCTTGACCTGCACGGGGCAAGTCGCCGTGAACTTGCCGTCGTCCGTCGTGACGGTGATGGTGGCGTTGCCTGCCTTGACGGCAGCTACCACGCCCTTGGCATCGACGGTCGCAACCGCCGTATCGCTGCTCGTCCACTTGACGGTCTTGTTGGTGGCGGTCGTTGGCGCGACCGTCGCCACGAGCGTCCCCGTCGCGCCAATGACGAGGGCGAGCGTCGTGTGATCGAGGGTGACGCCCGTCGCCGCCACGGCGTTCGACGCTACCGTCGCCGCGCAAGTCGCCGTCTTCGCGCCGTCCACCGTTTGCACTGTGATGGTGGCGGTGCCGACCTTGACGCCCGTAACGACGCCCGTCGTGCTCACCGACGCCACTTTCGCGTCGCTGCTCGACCAGGTGACGCTCCGGTTGGTGGCGTTGTCCGGCGTGATCGTGGCGGAAAGAGTGACCTGGCCGCCGACAACGAGACTCGTACTCGTCATGTTGAGCGCCACGCCGGTGACCGGGTTCGCTAGCGGCTTGAGCGGCGGCGGATTGGAGGAGCTACACGCGGCGAGAGCAAGAACAACAGGGATGAGTCGGAAAGAGACCTGGGTGTGCATGGGATCACGTCCTACCATTGAGGGAAAACATCTTAGGGTCTTCGGTATAGCAGGCGGGCGCCATTGATCAAGGCATGATCGTCTCCGTAGGGGCCGCGCGCAAAGCGGTATACACTCGCCCGGGCATGCTTCTCTACGAGCTCGCCCTGCTGACCGCCGGCGGCGCCGTGCTGCTCGGAGCCTTCCTCGGCACCAGGTTGCTCACCCGCCGCCACGCGCTCGACACGAGCGAGCGACTACTCGGCCTGCTCATCGTCGCCTGCACACTCAACGCCGCTCACCCCGCGTTGACCCGACTCTTCGGCCTGCCGATAAACGCGTCGGGCCAGTTCTTCGAGCCGCTCGAGTTTCTGCTGGCCCCGCTCTTGGCCGCCTATGCGAAGGCGGCTTGCGGCGGAGAGATGCGCTGGCGAGCGCGCCAGGCGCTGCACGTGCTGCCTTTCTTCGTGGCCGTCGGTGTCTCGATCGGGTTCACATTCCACGGCCAGGCGCCACTCACGGTCTCGATCCTCTTCTGGGCTGCTCTGAGCGTCCAAATGCTGGCATACCTCGGCCCTGCCTTGCGGCGCTTTCACCGCTACAGGGACACCCTCACGGACTCGGTGTCGAACCTTGCTCGGGTCGACCTCGGCTGGCTCGAGCGCTTCTTTTGGCTCTCGGCGGGGCTCTGCCTGCTGGCGCTCGTCGTCTTGGTGCTGCTGCTGCACGACCACGATCCGCTCGAGCTCGCCCTCGCGGTGTCGCTCTGCCTGACCGCCGCGCTTTGGATTTTGGGCTCGCGCGGGCTCGAGCACGAGACGCCTGAGTTGACCGCGCTCGACACCAAGGAGGTCGAGTCCAAGGACCGACCGCCCATGGGAGCCGACGAGACCCGAGAGCTCGGGCTGCGAGTCGAAGCCCTCTTCGCGACCGAGAAGCCCCACCTCGACCCCGACCTCGATCTCGGCGCCCTCGCCCGGCTCGCGCAGGTGCCGCGCAATCAGCTCTCCTACGCCATCAACACCGAGCTCGGCCGCAACTTCTACGATCTCGTCAACGGCTGGCGGCTCGAGGAATTCCGAAGTTTGGCTGCCGACCCGGCTCGGGACAAGGACAAGATCCTAACGCTGGCCTTCGACGCCGGGTTCAACTCGAAGCCGACGTTCAACAAAGTCGCCCGCAAGCTCACCGGCAAGACGCCGTCCGAGCTTCGCCAAGAAGCAATCGCGTCTCGTCGGGCCCGTTGAGACGACAGACCCCAAGAAACCCCTCAAGTTGGTCGCGTCACCCACCCAAGGAGTTTCCCGATGTCCGAACTCATTCGCCTCGAAGCCGTCTCGCTCACCTATCCGTCGGCCGCGAAGTCGCTCCCGGCCCTCCATAATATTTCCCTTTCGATCGGCGCTGGAGAACACGTCGCCGTCGTCGGCCGCTCGGGCAGCGGCAAATCATCGCTCTTAAACCTCATCACCGGCATCGATCACCCGACCGCGGGACGCCTTTGGGTCGGGGGCAGCGAAATCCACGGCCTGCAAGAAGGCCCGCTCGCTCTTTGGCGCGGCCGAACGGTCGGGATCGTCTTTCAGTTCTTCCAACTCATCCCGACGCTGACCGTCCTCGAAAACCTGCTTCTGCCCATGGAGTTTGTCGGCGCGATCCCCGAAAAGGAGCGCCAGGGGCGAGCGCTGTCGCTTTTGGAGCAAGTAGGCATCGCCGACCACCGAGGGAAGCTGCCCGGCAACTTGGCGGGCGGCGAACAACAGCGCGCCGCTTTGGCGAGGGCTTTGGCGAACGATCCACCGCTCATCGTCGCTGACGAGCCGACCGGTAACCTCGACAGTCGCAACGCCGAGCTCGTCTCGAGTCTCCTCTTGTCCCTGGCGAAGGCCGGCAAGACGGTGGTGGTCGTCACCCACGAACGCAACCCCGCTGGGTACTCCCGAATCATCACCCTGGCCGATGGGGCCGTGGTCGCCGATGAGCGGAGCGCATCATGAAGATCCAAGTCGTCAAGGTATGGCGCGACGTACGCCACGGGGGCGGGCGCTCCTGGCTCATGATCTTCGCCCTCGCCCTCGGGGTCTGGGGCCTCGGGTCGGTCGCCGTGAGCGCGCGCATCCTCGGGCCCGACCTCAAACAGAACTTTCTCGGCACGGCGCCACCGCACGCCGTGGTCACTCTCGGCAGCCCGGGCTCGATCGATCCGCAGGCCCTCGGTGCCACGGTCGAGGGCGCCGAGTACCGCGACCTCGCGCTCTTGCGCATCGAGGTCCGACCCGATGAATGGGTCCCCCTTTGGCTGTTCGCTGTGCAAGACTTCGGGCACGAGAACGTCGCCCGCGTCGTGACAGAGTCGGGCGCCGCTGTGCCGCCGCGCGGGACGATGCTCATCGAGCGGGACGGCCTGCGCATCTCGGATCTGAAGACGGGATCGCTGGCGCACGTGCGCAGCGGCAGTCGCAAGCTCGAGGTCGAGGTGTCCGGCATCGCCTTCGATCCCGCGCAAGCTCCCGCCACTCAAGACCACTTCATCTACGCCTACACGGACGAGCCGACCTGGGCCGCGCTCAGCGGCCAGGAACCGAGAACGCGTCTGGTTGTGCGCTTGCGCGGCGTCCACGCAAGGGCCGAGGTCGAACGGGCCGTGGCGACGCTGCACCTGCCTGGCAACGCGGCCATTGCCGTTGGCCCGTTCGAGGAGCACCCGCACCAGTGGCAGCTCGATCTGCTGATGGGCATCATCGGCTCGATTGGCTTGCTCGCCTTGCTGTTGAGCGCGGTCATGGTCAGCCAGGTGGTGAGCGCCCTGCTCGCCCGGCAGGTGCGGCAGGTCGGCATCCAGAAGGCCCTCGGCGCTTCGTCGCTGCGGATCTTCGGACTCTACGCTTTGTATCTGCTGATCCTCGCCGTGGCGGCGGGCGCGGGCGCGGTCCCCCTCGCGGCGGCTACCGGCCAACGCTTTGCCTCCTTCGTGGCCCGCATCCTCAACTTCGAGGTCCTGACGACATCGGTGCCCGCCGAAACCTGGGCGTTGCTCATCGGCGTCGCCTTGGCGCTACCCTTCCTCTTCGCCGCCCCGACGCTCATCCGCGCAGCGTTGATCTCGGTGCGCCGCGCCCTCGCCGACGCTCCGGCCTCTCCTTCAACCTCGGGGCCAACGCGCGGCTCTTGGGCCCTGCGCAACGTCATGCGCCGGCCGGGTCGCGCTTGGGCAGTCCTCTCGACGACGGCCCTCGGCGTCGCGATCTTTTCGACGGGCTTCAACATCCGAGAGAGCCTGGCCGAGTTCCTCGGCTCGACTCGGGACGCCATGCGCTTCGACGTGCAAGTCGTGCTCGTTGAGCCCGTGGGGCGCGCGACCCTCGCGGCGCCGTTTAGCCGCCTGCTTGGCATCGAGCGGCGCGAAGTATGGACGGGGGGCCGAGGCGAGCTGCAGTCGCAAGTCGCCAAGCTCGACGACGGCGTCGGGGTGGTCGCCCTACCCTTCGATACGACAATGCTGGCCCCGCGGCTCCTTGCGGGCCGCTGGCTGCGCTCGGCCAACGAGCCGGAGGTGGTGCTCAACCACAAAGCGCTCGGGCTGCTCGGCCAGCCTAAGCTCGGTGACACAATTCGTCTGCGCATCGGCGGTGAGCCGCGCCTGGTGCACGTAGTCGGACTCGCCGAAGAGATCGACAAGGCCAAGGTCTACGTGTCGGACGAGCTCTGGGCCGCGTGGGCTGACCCGCAGCGGCGCGGCAACACCCTGTCCCTCGTCGCGCGCGACCGCACGTACGCCGGGGTGATGGCCTTGAAGAAGGAGGTCGAGCGGGCAGTCGCGGCCTCCGACCTCAAAGTGCTGTACGTGCTCAGCCAGGCGGAGCGTACCAAGATCATCGCCGACCACCTCGATATCATCTTGACGGTCCTGCTCGTCCTCGCCTTCCTCGTCTTGTGGGTCGCGGCGCTCGGCACGGCGGCGGCATCGTCCATCACCGTGATGGAACGGACACGCGAAATCGGCGTGCTGCGGGCCATCGGCGCCGGGCCGCGGCGAATCGTCAACATGTTCGTGGCCGAAGGAATGATCGCGTCCGGGGCTGGCCTGAGCCTAGGCCTCGTGGCGGCGTGGCCGCTCAGTCTCGTGGCGGCGCGCTTCTTCGGCGCCTTGATGCTCGGCGAAGGCGCCGTCTTACGGTTCGCGTGGAGCCCGGCAGGTACGGCGATTACTGTGGCGGCCACGCTGGCGCTCGCCTGGCTCGCGAACCGGACCCCGGCCCGGGCGGCGACGCGCATCTCGACGCGGCAGGCCTTGGCGTACGAGTGAGGACCGGGGGGGGGGAGGCGTACCCCACGCAGGTCACGCAGGCAGCGGCTCGACCGTGTCGAGCTCAACCCGATTTCGCCCGCTCGCCTTCGCCCGATAGAGGGCCGCGTCGGCAGCGGCGAGGAGCGCTTGTGGCTCGGGGTAAAGGTCCGGACCCTCGGTGCTGGCAATGCCGGCGCTCGCTGTGATGTGGACCTCACAGCCCGCGTGACGGAACACGTGCGTCGCGGTACGCTTGAGCAGATCGCGGACGAGTTGCTCCGCGCCGCTGCGGGTCGTGTGGCGGAGGATCAAGACGAACTCCTCCCCGCCGTAGCGCGCGACGATGTCCTCGACGCGGCAACGGCTGCGCAGCAGATTCGCAAACTGTCGCAGCACCGCGTCGCCCACCGGATGCCCGTGGGTGTCGTTGATGAGCTTGAAGTAGTCGAGGTCGAAGACCACGAGCGTCAGAGGTGTGCCATGGCGCGAGCTCAGGCTGAAGTCCGCCTGAAGGTGAGTGTCGAAGTAGCGACGGTTGAAGATGCCTGTGCCCGGATCGGTGACCCCAGCGTCGTAGAGCTGCGCGAGAAAGTCGTCCTCTAGGGCGGTGTGATACTCGAACTTGACCATCACCACCTTGCCGAGTTGCACGCGGTCCCCGGCAGAGAGCGCCTGCTCGGCGCTGGCGACACCATTGACGAAGGTCCCGTTCGTAGAGCCAAGGTCGCGGATGCTAACGAGGTGTTGCTCGTCCTTGTAGACCAACGCATGTCGGCGAGAAATCGAGGATTCGGCGAGACAGATGTCCGCTTCACTACCGCGCCCGATGACCGCTTCGTCGGCGCGCAGCGCAAAGACGCGACCGATCTGCCCGCCAGAAACAACGACGAAGCACGGAACGAGCTCGCCCGACGGGGGAACCGGGCGCACCTGCACATCGACGGTCGGCACGTCGTCCTGAGTCCAGTCGCGCTGATCCGTTGACTGGCGGACTCTGCGCCTGCTGTCGTTGTCGTCGCTCATACCGCAACCTCGACGCTACACTCCATCAGAGCAACGGCACGATCCAGCCGAGAAA
>Ga0315268_10001005_pt1 | contig 32988 bp, 28 predicted proteins | sample C1_top_MG_FD_204535 | JGI IMG/M metagenome (GOLD analysis project Ga0315268, IMG submission 204535) | Sediment microbial communities from Yellowstone Lake, YNP, Wyoming, USA - C1_top | ecosystem: Environmental > Aquatic > Freshwater > Lake > Sediment | place: USA: Wyoming | collected 2017-08-01
GCCGTCACTCCACGAAATTTCGGAAGCGCGGAATGAACCTTGCCGCTTGCCGAGGCACCCACATCACACGCCCATCGGTACTAGAAATCATAAGAGGTGGTGCAATCATCCACTTCTTTCACGAGTTCCTAGCGCATTTTGGCCACCGTCGGGGTCTAGCTGCCGCTACTCGAACTGCTTGAGGGTGGTGGCCATGTCGCGGAGGCGCTGATCGGCGAGAGCAAAGACAGTCTCGGGCTCGTACTGGCCACTTTCTTCGCGCGCGCCGGCCTTGACGCCGGTAAGGATTTCGATTCCCTCTTCCACGGTCTTGACGGGATAAATGCGGAACCGACCCTGGGTGACTCCTTCAATCACATCGTCTCGGAGCATCAAGTCTTCCACATTTTCAATGGGGATGATAACGCCCTGCTGGTCAGTAAGTCCCTTGATGCGGCAGACGTCGAAGAAGCCTTCGATTTTCTGGTTCACGCCGCCGATGGGCTGGATATCGCCCTGCTGGTTGACGGAGCCGGTGACGGCAATGTCCTGGCGGATGGGCAGGCCGGAAAGCGCAGAGAGCATGGCGTACACTTCGGTCGAGCTGGCGCTGTCCCCATCCACACCGCTGTAGGACTGCTCGAAGCAGATGCTGGCTGCCAGAGAGAGCGGCTTATCCTGCGCGAATTTTGCGCGCAAGTAGCCGGCGATAATCTGCATGCCTTTGTCGTGCAGGCGCCCGCTCAAATTAGCTTCGCGCTCGATGTTGATCAGACCTGCTTTGCCGAGCGCGGCGCTGGCGGTGATGCGCACGGGTTTGCCGAATTCGTAGCCGCCGATTTCGAGCACGCTCAGGCCGTTCACCTGGCCGACGCGTGAGCCGGTGGTATCGATCAGGATGACGCCCTGCTCGATCATGTCGCGGATTTTGGTTTCGATCAGGTTGTGCCGCTCAATCTTGGCTTCGATGGCCGCGCGCACGTGTGCGGCGGTCACAGGGCTTTCTCCGGCGGCGACGTAGCAGGCCTCGCGCGCCAGGTCGGCTAGGTCGTTGAAGCGCGCGGTCACTTTGTTGCGGCGGCCGGCGCGACGCACGCCGTATTCGAGCATCGCGGCCACGGCGGTGCGGTCGAACGGGCACAGCCCTTCGTCCTGCGAGAGCTTACGCAGCCGTCCGCAGTACTCGCGGATGACCTCATCGTTCATTTCCATCTCTTCATCGAACTCGGCACGCACCTTGAAGATCTTCTTGAAGTCCTCCTCGTAAGCGTACAGGAGTTCCCAAAGGTCGCGATCGCCGATGAGGATGATCTTGACGTTGATGTCGATCGGCTCGGGCTTCAGCGCGGCACTGGCAAAGGGAAAGAGCACGTCGAGCGGCTGAATCTCCAATTTGCCGTGATTGAGCGTGCGCTTTAGCGTGCGCCAGACGCCCGGCTCAGTCAGCGTGTCGAGCGCGTACATAATCAGGTAGCCGCCGTCGGAGCGGAGGATCGAGCCGCCGCGCAAATCCATAAAATCGGAATTCCACCCGCCGCGCGAGTCGTAGCTGCGGTGGACGGTGCCGAACAGGTTCGCGTAGGTAGGGGCTGTCTCGAAAATGACCGGGCTGCTTTCGGTCGGGTTGTGGGAGAGGATTACGTTCACGTCGTAAACGCGAAACGGGTCGCGCTCCACGGATTGCCTGGGCGGGCCATCCGGCGAGGCCTGCTCCTCTTCGCCCTCCCGCTCCTTGAACGGCTCCAGGTTGTCCAAGATGTGGTTGCGGACCTCTTCGAGGTACTCGGTCGCCAATTGCCCGGGGTATTTTTCCTTCAGCTCTTCGATGACGCCGTCCACCAGCACCGAGGCGGCTTCCTGCTCGAGGTAGCTCATCTCGCTGGCGAGCTCGCGCGAAAGTGAAAGCGTCTTCCGATAGACGACCGTGAATTCCTGGCGGAACTGGTCGTATTTGCGCTCCAGGTCTTCCGCGCTGGCAGTTTCCAGCTTGCCTTCCTGGACAAGTTTGGGGATTTCCTCGATCGGCACCATCTGGCCTTCGAGAACCGGGAAAATCTCCGGTAGTGCGACGGCTCCCACCTGCATCCTGCCGAGAGCGAACTGGTCGCGCGCAATGCGACGGGTGAAATCGTCCATCAGCTCTTTTTCGCGGGCGGTGAATCGCTCGACGATGCGCGCCTTCTGCCGCTGGAACGGCTCGCTCTCGAAAACTTGGGGGATGCGCCGGCGCAGAAACTCGATGCCCGAGTGCATATCTTTCTTGAAGGCGGTCGCGCGACACCGCGGCAGGGTGAGCAGGCGCGGGCGGTCGGGGTTCTTGAAATTGTTGACGTAGCAGCGGTCGGGGGCTAATTCCATCCGCGGGCCGATTTCCTCAATCATGCGGACGAGCAGCCCGCCGCGGCTCGCACCGGCCAGCCCGCACACAAAGACGTTGTACCCCTGAGCGCCCAGCTCCACTCCCATCTTCAAGGCGCGGAGGGCACGGTCCTGCCCGAGGAAGCCCTCGATGGGCTCGGCGGCCGCAGTGGTCTCGAAGGGAACTCGCGCGGGATCACACCGCCAGCGGAGCTTGTCGGGAGGAAGCTCGCGGGGCGTCGATGCTGTCTTCGGGGTCATCGACTTCTCCAAAACGGGTTACTCTAGCACAGCGGGCTGTTGCGCCCCAACCGTTTCCGGCGGACTGGGACCCGCGACTTCTCGCTGCGTATAGGCTTCCAACACGCTCGCCGCGGAAGCCACCACGATCGGCCCCAGCACGACTCCCAGCATCCCAAAGACGCTGATGCCGCCGATGAGGCTGATGAAAATCAACAGCCCATTTAACCGGGAGCGCCCGCTGATCAGTGCCGGGCGCAGGAAATTGTCCACCGAGCTGACCAGGCCCACACCGAGGGCCGCGAGAATGATCCCGCGGGCAACCTGGCCGTTCGCCAGCAGCCAGAGCGCGGCGGGTACCCAAACGAGCCACGCACCGATGACGGGCAGCAGAGAGAGAAAGCCCATCAGCACGCCCCAGAACACGGGAGCGCCGATCCCAACCGCCGCAAACAGAATGCCGCCGAGCGTGCCTTGCACGACGGCCACGATCAATCCGGAGGTCACGCTGGCGAAGATCAGATCCCGTGCTTGTGCGATCATGTGTTCGCGGTGGGCCGTCTCAAACGGCAGGGCGCGGCGGACCGCGTCCAAAATTTTTCCGGCGTCGCGGAACAGATAAAACATCGCAAAGATAACGACGACGAGGTCAAACAGAAAAACGAGGATGTTTTTCAACACAGCGCCCGCCTGCGAGGCCAGGAACGAAGCCACGCGCTCGGCGGAATCGCGCGCCAGCGTGGGCAGGTCTTCCGCACTTCCCCCGGGGGAGTACCGCTGAACCCATTCCCAGGCGCGCTGGATCCAGGGATACTGGCCCTCGGTGACGTCTTTCTGAAGGCCGCGAACGGCATCAACACCTTCCCGCACGAACGCAGTCATCAACAGCAACTCAGGAACGATCAGAATCAAGGTGACGCCGAGCGTGCAAACCGCCGCAGCCCGAGTCGCGCCCCAACGCTTCTCCATGCGCGAATAGACTGGATTGAAAATCACCACGAGCACGCCCGCCCAACCCAGGGGCACCAAGAACGGCCGGAAAACACGGAAGACCAGATAGCCGAGCAGAACCAGCACAGCAAAGAAGATCGCCGTGCCGACGCGTTCGCGTTGAGTACTCAAGGCCATTCGTATCTGCGGCGCACGAGCAGCAGGCGCCGCGTGTACTCGCCATACTCGCCTCGATGCATTTTGTCAACTTCAGGGGTTGCGGCGCGATGCTATAATTCGGGCATCGCGTCAGGAAGTACTACGATGGGTAACCCACTTCCCTGCAAGCACACGCGCACGCAGCTCGTGGCCAAGGACCAAGACGCCGAATACGTCGAATGCCTGGACTGCGGCGCCATTCTTGGAGGTGATGAGCTGGGCGAATCTTCAGGCTTCAACGAAACGCTGTCCGACGCCTGACTCGCGCGCTTTTCAGCGGATTCCCAGTGAATCGATCAGGCGGAGGACGTCGGCGTGGGAGACGTCGTAGAGCGTGCGTTCGTCTTCCTGCTCGAGCCGCTCGCGCAAGTAATCAGCGGCGATGAAACTGGCTTCCCGGTCGGTGGGGTCGCGGCCCGCGCGGGTGCGGAATTCGGTGAACGCAGTGTGGGCCAGTCCGAGGACCACACCGCGCCCCTCGACGAAGAATTTAGTGTCCACAGTGTCGCTGTGGCGCGTGGCGATGCCGTTCCACACGTGCGAGAAGCGGCACTGGTAGGTCTGACCGGTCAGCCGCGAGCGCACCACGAACGCAGGCACGAAATCGCTCATCCGGCCGGCATTGGCGATCGCCACTTTCATTGTTCTTCAGTCGCGCGGACCGGCTGCCTTTTACCGGCTGCCGACGGCCGCGGTGGCCGCCTGCGTGTAGTAGCGTACGGCCGCGCTGACGCCTGCGCCCGGAGCGCAGCGGAAGCCGTGGTCGGTCAGCACTTTCTCGAATGCGCCGAGGAAGAGCAGCGCGTTTCTTCTCTCGCTGGTGTGGCCCATCAGGCCGACGCGCATCAGCTTGCCCTTCAGCGGACCGAAGCCTCCGCCGATCTCAATGTTGAATTCCTCCAGCAGTTGCTTGCGCACCTTGGCGTCGTCGATGCCTTCGGGCGCCTTGATGGCGTTGACGGTGATCATGCGGTCAGCAGGATTGCTGACGAACATCTCGATTCCCATCGCTTCCAGGCCGGCGATGAGGGCCAGATGGTTCTGCCGGTGGCGCTCCCACCGCGCTTCCAGTCCCTCTTCGAGCACGATGCGCAGCGCTTCGCGCAGTGCGTAGTTCAGGGAGATGGGAGCCGTGTGGTGATAGGTGCGCTCCTTGCCCCAGTAAATCATGGCGTGGGTCAGGTCGAAGTACCAGCTCTGCACGGGCGTCTTCCGCGCCTTCAGGACCGCTTCCATCTTCGGACTGACGGTGATCGGCGCGAGGCCCGGGGGCGCGCTGAGCGCCTTCTGCGAGCCGCTGAAAGCGATATCGAGGCGCAGCTTGTCCACGTCGATGGGCATTCCTGCAAGCGTCGAGACCATATCGACAACCAGCAGCGTGTCAAGTTCGTCGGCCACCTGGCGGAACGCCGCCAAATCGTGGGCGACGCCGGTCGAGCTTTCGCCGTGAGTCACACCCAGCATCTTGATTTTTTTGCCCTTGGCGGCGCGGCGCACATCGTTGGGGTCTACCGGTTTGCCATAGGGAGCTTCCACCCGGGTGATTTTGGCGGCAGTGCGCTCGGCGATGATGGCCATGCGTTCGGAAAAACTGCCGTTAACGCAAATGATGGCTTCATCACCCGGCTCCAGCGGGTTCACCACGGTCGCTTCGATGCCACCCGACCCGGAAGCAGAGATGGGAAACGTGACGCGGTTCTGCGTGCGGAAGACTTGCCGGAGCAAGTCCTGGACCTCGCCCATCATATTGTGGAACCACGGGTCCAGGTGGCCGACGATGGTCGCGGCCATGGCGCGATAGACGCGCGGGTCCACACTGGAGGGACCCGGGGTCAGCATCAGCCGATTCGGCGGAAGCAATTCTCCGATTTGATTATTCATGGTATGTGTCCTCGGTCTGCATTGGGCTCGCGGGATCGTTCCCCGGGGGCAACCACGGGGCAATGCCCGGGCTCGCCCGCTCGCGGCGGGCGGTCGCCAGGCGCGGAGAACTAGTGTCTCTAATCCAGCCGCCCGCGGTCAACCGCCAAAATGGATGGGCCGTCGACAAACGCCCCGGAGGGACGAGATTCGTCCTTAACAGCGTAGGGAGGAATTCAGTACAATCCGTCGTTCTTCCACCGCCACAGGAGAAACGATGGTTCGACTACGCTCACCACAAGTGACCGTGCACGCAGGGGGCACCGATGTCTGCAAACATTGAGGCGCTTCGGGAAAAGGCACGCCTGCTCCGAATTCACTCGCTGCGGGCCACGACGAAGGCCGGCTCGGGGCACCCGACGTCGTGCTTGTCCGCGGCGGACCTGGTGGCTGCGCTGTTTTTCCAGGCGATGAAATTCGACGCGGCGAACCCGCATTCGCCGACAACGGACCGTTTCGTACTGTCGAAGGGCCACGCAGCGCCGCTGCTCTATGCGGCGCTGGCCGAGGCGGGCGTCTTTCCGGTGTCGCGGCTGATGACGCTGCGCGAACTGACCAGCGAACTTGAAGGACATCCCACGCCCCTTGTGCCCGGAGTAGACGCGGCTACCGGCTCGCTGGGACAAGGGCTCTCGGTAGGGGCAGGGCTGGCGCTGGGGGCGAAAAAACTCGAGAAAACCGACGCGCGGGTCTATGTGCTCCTCGGTGACGGCGAAATGGCAGAAGGAAATGTTTGGGAGGCGGCGGCATTTGCCGCGCACGCGGGGCTCGACAACCTGACCGCGATTGTGGACGTGAACGCGCTCGGGCAGAGCGAGCGCACGATGTACCGGCACGATACCGACGTCTACCGGCGCAAGTTCGAAGCGCAGGGCTGGCAGGCGGAAGTTGTCGACGGCCACGACCTCGCCGCGATTGTGGCGGCGTTCGACCGCGCCAAAGCGACAAAAGACCGCCCGCAGGCCATCATCGCGCGCACCGAAAAAGGCCACGGGGTCAGCTTCCTTGCGGACAAGGACGGCTGGCACGGCAAGCCGCTTTCCAAAGACGATTTGCAGAAAGCGCTGGCGGAAATCGGCCCGGCGCCGGAACCGTTGAAAGATGAAGGCCGCTCCTACGCGCGCCAGTCACTGCCACAACCGCCGGGCTTTTCGGCGCCAGCGCCACCGGACTACAAATCGGGTCAGCAGGTGGCGACGCGCGAGGCTTACGGGTTCGCGCTGAAAAAGCTCGGCGCGGTGAGCCGGCACATCTTGGCCATCGACGGGGACGTGAAGAACTCCACGTTCGCGGAGTTTTTCGGGAAGGAATATCCCGACCGCCTTTTCCAGGGCTACATCGCCGAGCAGAATATGGTGGGATTGGCGGTGGGACTCGCGGCGCGCGGACACATCCCGTTTGTGGCTTCGTTCGCGTGCTTTCTGACCCGCGCCTTCGACCAGATCCGCATGGCGGGCGTCAGCCGCAGCAATTTGAATTTCTGCGGCTCGCACTGTGGCGTTTCAATTGGCGAAGACGGCCCGTCGCAGATGGGCCTTGAAGACCTGGCAATGTTCCGCGCGATCCCCGGCTCGACGGTGCTCTATCCTTCCGATGCGGTCAGCACCGAGCGGCTGACGGAAGTGATGGCACGGCGGCCGGGGATCTGCTACCTGCGCACCACGCGACCGAAGACCCCGGTGTTGTATTCGAACGAGGAGACGTTTCCGATTCCCGGCTTCAAAGTGGTGCGGGAGAGCGCGAACGACCGCGTGACCGTGGTCGCGGCGGGCATCACCCTGCATGAGACGCTGAAGGCTTACGAGCAGTTGAAGGCGCGCGGCGTCGCTATCCGCGTGATTGACCTTTACTGCGTGAAGCCGCTCGATGGCGAAGCACTAGGCGCGCACGTGCGCGCCACCGCCGGAAGGTTGATCACGGTCGAGGACCACTACGCAGAAGGTGGGTTGGGCGAAGCTGTGGTGGCGGCGCTGGCGACGAGCGGCGTCAAGCTGGAGTACGTGCACCCAATGGCGGTCACGCGCCTACCCCGCTCCGGAGAACCCGACGAACTTCTGGACACGTTCTGCATTTCCGCGCCACACATCATCGCCGCCGTCGAGCAGTTGCGATAAAGCACGCGGATTCAATAATTTGTAGCGGCGGACTTTATGTCCGCCAGCTGGGTTGTTTTTGGCCGACATGAAGCCGACCGCTACAGAAGAAGAGTCAGGCGGCTGGGGAAGGCTGGAGGATGGCGGGGGGCACTGAGCGCAGATCCCAAACGATGCGCATCCAAGAGAGGATCTTCAAGCCGTAGTAGGTTGGATCGTATTCCCACCAGAAAAATCCCTGGCGAGCAGAGGCCATATAGTGGTGATGGTTGTTGTGCCAGCCTTCGCCCAGGGTGAGCAGCGCGAGGAACCAACTGTTGCGGCTCGTGTCGGTGGTCGTGTACCGCCGGCGGCCAATCAAGTGCGCCAGTGAATTGACCGTAAAGGAGCCATGCCAGAGCAATACCGTGCGGACGAAGAAGCCCCAGGCAAGCGCTCCCCAGCCGCCCAGCAGGAACAGCGCTCCGGCCAGCGCCGCGGGCGGAACCATCCACCAGCGGTTCAGCCAGCGGAGTTCAGGAAACTTATAAAAGTCGCGGATCAGGTCCACTTCCGTATCGTCGTAGCGATCGCTGAGGATCCAGCCGACGTGCGCCCACCAGAAGCCGAACTTCGTGGGCGAGTGCAGGTCTTCATCGGTATCAGAGAAGCGATGATGATGCCGATGATGAGCGGCCCACCAGAGCACGCCCTTCTGCGAAGAGGTCATGGCCATGAACGCCAGAATGAACTGGAAGACACGGCTGGTTTTGAATGAGCGGTGCGAAAAATAGCGATGATAGCCGGCGGTGACAAAAAACATCCCCGTGGCATAGAGTGCCACGCAGAGCAGCACATAAACCCAGCGAAATTCTACGAGCAGAACGGCCAGGGCTGCCAGGTGGATAGCGACAAAGGGGACGGACTTGACCAGCGGAATCCGCGCACCGTTGCGTAGACGTATACCGAACTTGGTCATCCAGCTGAATTCCTCCGATTCGATCAACCCAAAACCCGAGAAGGGGACCCGCGAGCGCTCAACGGAAATCAGCCTGAAACCACGCTACGCAAGTGAAAAACCACTATAGACGCCGGGTAGTGGGGCGTCAAGGAATTCTGGACCATTGAATTCACTCCCCCTGTGGGACTCACAGCCTAAACGCGGCATGGGACGCTTCAAGTGTTCATCCCTGATACAGGTGTTAAACATTCGCCTTCTATTCGAGAGCGAGGACCGACAAACATGCGAAATCCACTGATTGCAAACGACCTTTCACCGTGGGCTAATGGCCCAAAACCTGCTCAGAATCTAGTGGCAAGCAGTTCGGGTGCAGCAATCCAGGGGGATGCAAATGACATCGGGAGCCAAGCCACGCGCCCTCATCATCGATGACCAGTTGGGGATCGCGTCCCTCATCGAGCAGGCGCTTTCTCGCAAGGGTTGGCAATGCACCGTGCTTGACGACCCGATGAAGTTAGAGGGCGCCCTGACGCCCGGATATGATTTGGTCATTTGCGACCTCAAGATGCCCGGGCGCGATGGCCTCGACGTCCTGCGGTATCTACGGGAGCACGAACCCCGGCTGGCACAGCGCTTCGTGCTGATGACCGGCAACCCCTCTGAGCTGGCTGGCCGGGGAGAGGAAACGCAGGGGATTACGCTTCTGTTGAAACCCTTCTCACTCACGCATTTGCTCGATGCCGTGCAAAAAGTGATCCGCCCTGACTGATTCTCCCAAGGCACAGTTCCTCCGCAGCAGAGCCAATCCGTGTAAATCGCGGCGCGATGTGCTATCTTCGGCCGTCAAGCGGGACGATGGACACCGCTTCAACTTTTATGGCAGAAAAACTGGTTCTTGTCGGCGTAATTCCAGAAGCCATCGTCATCGGCCCAAACGACCAGGTGGCGTGGGTATCGGACGCGGGGACGCTGAAGGTGGAGTTTGATCCCAAGCGGTGCCCGTTTTCATCGAATGTCTTTCAGGCTCCGACCGGCATGCGGCTGCTGAGCGGTACCCCAAAGCCGGGCAGCCACCCGGGCAGCTACAAATATCGATTGGCAATAAACGATTCAGTGATCACCACAGGGGAAGTGATTCTGCGGGGGAGCTAGCCAGCCGTTCCACAAATTCCGGAAATGCGGCAACAATCGGTGCGGAGATTTCGAAGGGTTTGGAACCCCCCGGATTTCAGTCCCCTTTTCGGCACGGCTCAAACCGCGCCCTTCCGGGAACTGGGCCTCATGGTTTTTTGAGATTAGTTGCGGCCAGTCTGGGCGACTGCGTCCTGTGGCTCAGTCGCTTGCCACAGGCATCCGCAGCCCGGCCACAGTGTCGGCAAGGGTGCGCCGCGCCGGGGCCAGCAGGAATGCCGGGACCGGCTTCTCGACCGGCAACGTGATGGTGGTCGACCTTTTCGGGAAATCGGTGCGGCGGTCCAAATGGAGGCCCCCGTCGCGGAGCATTTCCTCGGCCAGGTGGATGTCGTCGCTGCGGTCCACACTCCAGAACCACAGCCTGTCCTCATTCCGTTGGAGGTAGTCGATGGTCTGGCCCAGCTTCTTGAAGGCCCGGTCGAAGGTCGAAGCCAAGGCATAGACCGAGAGCACCCAGGAATGCCTCCCAAAGCTGGCACGAACCCGCAGGCAGTACTTGCCGTTCTGGTTGATCTCCACGCTGCAACGATACTCGTTCCGCTTCGATGAAAGTCTGTGTGGCATGACCTGCCTCACTCGGGGGACCGCTGGGGACCCGCCCTGTGGAAAACAGAATACTATGCTACCGAAGGCGGGAAGGCAATCGGATTTATGTTGTGTTAAGTTATTGAAACTAAATAGCTTGTGTGGCTACGAGCTGCTGGTCAGACGCTTGTAGTTATCGGCATTGATGCGCAGCTTGCCTTCCTTTCGGAAGCGGTCCTCAAGGGAGGCCCGGAAAGCTTCGTAGGCGGCCGACTTCTTCTCGTTCAGTAGCTGGTCGGTCAGGCCCTTGCGCTGCTTCTCGAGCTCATCCATCTTCGCTTCTTCGCGGGAGGCCACCTTGTAGACCAGCCAGCGCCCAGCCAAGGAGGTTGGCGCGCTCACCTCTCCCACCGCCAGACTGAACGCATCGATCAGTTGCCGGCCGCTGCCGACACCTTCCAGAGAGCCTGCACGGGCAAAAGAGGTGCTGGTCTTCAGTTCAAAGCCAACGACTTTGGCCACCTGCGCCAGATTCTCCCCCGCTCGGGCGCGGTGAGAAAGTTCATTGGCGCGGGTGCGAGCCAACTCCAAGGATTTCTCGCGGCGGAAGTCGGCGACCACGCCATCACGCACTTCAGCCAGAGTCCCCTGGCGAGCAGGCTGGATATCTTTCACACTGAGAACGACATAACCGCGGTCGATGCGGACGGGTTGGCTCAACTCACCCTTCTGCAGGCGGAAGATTTCGTCCTGGAGCCCAGGCGCCGGGCCGATGTCGGGAATCGTGTCGGTGGCAGCGAGCGGCCCGGCTTGGCGGACCGTCAGACCAAACTGCTTGGCGATGTCCCCCAGTGGGCGGGAGGTGGATTGCTGGACGGCTGAAGTCAGTTTGTCGGCCAGCGAAGAAGCCTCGCGCTCCGCCTTCTCCGATGTAACGGCAGGGATGATGGAGGCGCGCACCTCTTCAAAGGGTTTCGTCCGAGCGGTCTCGCGTTCCTTAACCAGCAGGATGTGGAAGCCGTACTCGGTCTGCACCAGGTCGGATACTTTGCCGACGGGCAACGAGAAGGCAGCCTGCTCGAACGGCGCCACCGTCTGGCCGGGAACGATCCAACCTAGGTCGCCGCCAGATGTCTTGGTCGTATCGTCGGAATACTCCCTGGCCAGGTCCTCAAATTTGGCCTTTGGGGCGCGGGCTTTCTTCAGAACCTCTTCGGCCTTCTTGCGGATCTCTTCGATTTCCGCGTCCGTCTTGCCCACGGTCTTGAACAGGATGTGGAAGACGTGCGCGCGGTTCTGGACGCGGTAGAGGTCAATGTGCTCGTTGTAATAGGCGCGAAGCTCCTGGTCGGTCACCTGGACACGCTGGCCGACTTCCCTCAGGTCCAGGAGAATGTAGTCCACGGAACGCCGCTCGGGGAGTTGATAGCGAGACTTATTCTTTTCAAAGTACGCGGAAAGGTCGGCGTCCGAGACCTGCACTTTGGACTCGAGCTGTGTGGGATCGATCAGAACATAGTCGATCGTGACCTTCTCATTCCTGCGGCGGAATTCCTCCGCCACTTCGTCGGGTGTGACGCTTACGCCGTCGGTGACCAATTGGCGGAATTTCTCTTCGAGCAGCCCTTTGCGGATCAACTCCTCGAACTCGGAGATGGTCATATCCAGCCCGAAACGTTGCTGGAGCTCCAGCGCATAGCGCTCGCGGCCGAGAAACGTGTCTCCCGCGAAAAGGCTGGGGAGAAGGAGCTTGATCCGGGCGACCTCTTCCTGATCCGTCACGCGAATGCCCAAGCGATTGGCCTCGGACTGGAGCATCTGCTCAAAAATCAGCGAGTCGATGATTTGGCGGTTGTAGAAGCTGCGCAGCGCGGGCGGAATCTGCTGGAGGCGCTCGATGCGCGAGATCTGCCGCTGGACGTCGTTCGCAGTGACCGCGTTGCCATCCACCTCGGCCACCAAATCGGGCTGGCTTTGCACGGAGCGGCTGCCCAACGGCACCAGCGTGACCACCATCATTCCGCCCACGCCGATGACGACCACCCACAAAAGAATTTTGATCTTCGTATCGCGCTGCTGGAGGCTTCTCAGCATCCTGCTGCTCTCCCACGGCCCCGAGCCACCGGGCCACTTTGCTGACTACCCGCTGGAGACGGATCTGCTCAGTGTTCTCCCCGCGAGCCACGCAAATGGTTGATTATAGCCGTACCGCAGCGCGCCGACAACGAGAATTGCTCGAGGCGTCCGGACTAACTTTCAAACGGTCCCAGAGGGCCACTTGTTTTCTCCGTGACAGATGGCGTCATTCTTTGAGCACGACGGTGGCGAAGTCGTTGAGCCTGTGCTAGATTGCACAATTGGCTGTGTGTGCGCGATGACCACTGACAAGGATACCGAACCGACCAAGCCGAAGGGCTCGCACGTTGAGGTGTATTGGACGACGGTGACCTACCGCACCGTCATCACCCTCGTCGTCGTTCTGCTGGTGATCGCCGGCGTGACGACCTACCTTCTTTTCCCGCAGTGGTCGGGCAACCTGCTCAAGAAGTTTTCGGAAGCGATCATGGGCGGCTCGAAGAGCGGGCCGGTGGTGGCCAAGAACCAGGCACGCTTTGTAAACCTTGAAGGCCGCGTGCAGGTGAAAAAAGCCAACTCGACGCAGTGGGCCGGCGCGGACTCGCTGATGACACTGGACAAGGGCGACTTAATCCAGACGGGGTCTGATTCCTATGCACGCATCAGCTTTTCCGACGGCACCATCTATACGGTTCGCGCGGAGACCTTGATTACCGTGGAAGAGAATTCGATGGCGCAGGACCGGTCGACGAAGGTCGGCGTGTCGGTCAGCACCGGCGAGGTGGACCTGTCGACGGCCAACTGGGATGTGCCGGGATCCAATGCGCAGGTGTCGTTCGCCGATGCGGTGGCTTCGTTCCGCGCCAACAGCCGTGCCAACGTGAAAACCGATCCGACCGGCAACAAACATGAAGTCACCGTCAGGGCGGGCGGTGCGGTCCTGCAACGCGCCAGCGGAGAACAGATGGAACTGAACCAATGGGAGCGCGCCAGCTTCCCCACGGGCGGCCCGACCAGAATTTCGCGAGTTTTGGCACCACCGAACCTGCTGAGTCCGTTGAATCTGCAACCCACCGTTGTGCGTGATCCGCCGCGGTACGTGCAGACATTCGAGTGGAACCCGGTCGAAGGTGCGGTGGGGTACCGGCTGCGCATCAGCACTTCATCCATGTTCACCGATGTGGTGGTGGACCGCCGAGTGACCGGGACATCCACTGCCGTCAGCGGCCTGCCAGCGGGGGATTATTTCTGGGTGGTGACCGCGCTCGACTCGCAGAACCGCGCCAGCGATCCGAGCAACACTTACAGGTTCACGCTGGCGGTCGAGCAGGCTGCTGGGGCGATGCTGCTGGAAATCACCAGCTTGCAGATTCACGGCAACGTGGTAGAAGTGAACGGCAGAACCGAACCCGGCTCAGCCATCATCATTAACGGCCAGGCGGTCGCGAATATCAATCCAGACGGCACTTTCCGCCATTTCACGCAGCCGATGCCGCGCGGCGCACAAAGAATCGTCATCACGGGACAGAACCGCCGCGGAGGAACAAACAAGATCGAGCGCAACATCGTTATCCCGTGAGTACCGAGAATGAGGGGCATCCGTTTCCAGAAACGGGAAAGCATTTGAGGCGGGAACATAATACAATTGGAGAAACGGACGAGAGAGTGCACTTCCCGACAGCAAGGAACCGCTGAGTCCTCCCGGTCCGGCGCAGCATTCCCGCTGAGGAAATAGATCCGGAGCGTAAGACAAGATGAAGAACGGATACGGACTTCGGTCATTGTTCAGCCTGTTTTCGTCCGACCTGGCCATTGACCTGGGGACGGCAAACACGCTGGTCTACGCGCGCAGCAAGGGAATCGTGGTGAACGAACCCTCGATTGTGGCGATCAACAAGAACACAGGTGAAGTGGTGGCCGTGGGGCGCGAGGCCAAGGAGATGCTGGGCCGCACCCCGGGTAACGTGGTGGCCATCAAGCCGATGAAGGACGGGGTAATTGCCGACTTCAAGGTCACCGAGAAAATGCTCACCTACTTCATCCAGAAGGCGCATAACCGGCGGCTGCTGGTACGTCCGCGCATCGTCATCGGCGTACCGAGCGAGATCACGCCGGTGGAAAAGCGGGCGGTGCAGGACTCCGCCTACCGGGCGCGAGCCAGCGAAGTGTTCCTGATCGAGCAGGCCATGGCCGCGGCCATCGGCTCGGGGCTGCCCATCGAGGAGCCTTCGGGCAACATGATAGTGGACATTGGCGGGGGCACGACGGATATCGCGGTTATCTCGATGAGCGGGATCGTGTATTCGCGCTCGGTGCGCGTGGCCGGAAACGAAATGGACGAGGCCGTGATGCACTACCTGAAGCGCAAGTACAACCTGCTGGTCGGGGAACGCACCGCCGAGCAGATCAAGATCGAGGTCGGCTCAGCCTACCCGCTGGAAAAGCCGCTGACGATGGAAGTCAAAGGGCGCAACCTGATCGAGGGCGTCCCGCGCACGGTGACGATTGACGACGGCGAGATCCGTGAAGCGCTGGCCGAATGCGTGGCCACCATCCTGAACGCCATCCGCGTGGCGCTCGAGCGCACCCCGCCCGAACTTTCCGCCGACATCAGCGACCGCGGCATCGTACTGACCGGCGGCGGCGCGCTGCTGAAAAACTTCGACAAGCGCATCCGCGAGGAAACCGGCTTGCCCGTTTCCATCGCCGACGACCCGCTGGCCTCGGTGGTGCTCGGCACCGGCAAGATGCTCAGCGATTTCCGCCTGCTGCGCCAGGTCTGCATCGACTAAGGTTTCTTCCCCTCGGCGTCGCTCGGCACCCTGTGGCAAGCTCAGGGCAGGCCGGCTCCCGAGCGCCGGGAAAATGGTCCAAAATGCTGCCGCTCTCAACGCGTCATCGCCCCCTTGTGTTGCTCGCCTGCGTGGTGCTGGGACAGGTGCTGGCGCTCGCGGTGCAAATCCGGCGCGAAAACGATGTGCGCCTGATCCGCGTATGGGCCGTGTGGCTGGTCACGCCGTTCCAACGCGCAGGCGCCGCTGCCATCGACAAGATATCCGGCGCCTGGAGCGGCTACGTCGATTTGCGCCATACGCGCGCGGAAAACGACCGGCTGCGCGAAGAATTGGCGGAATTGAAGTTGCGAGTCAGCCGCTTGGAATCCGGCGCCGCCGAAGCGCAGCGGCTGAGTGCGTTGCTGGCCTTTCGCGATGCCCACCCCGAAGCTCCCATGCTCGCGGCCCACGTCATCGCCGCAAGTCCCGTGGCCGGCAACCACACCGTCTATATCGACCGGGGCTCGGCAGACAAAGTCGAAAAGAACATGGGCGTCATCACGCCGGACGGCGTGGTCGGCAAGGTGCTGGAAGTGTACGAGAAGACGTCCCAGGTCCTGCTGGTGACCGATAAGGACAGCGGTGTGGGGGCGCTGCTGGCGACCCAGCGCACACACGGCGTGGTGCGCGGCGCGGGTGAGCCGTCGCTTTGGATGAACTACGTCGTCAACGACGAGCAGGTGCCGCTCAACGAGCGCGTGCTGACCTCCGGGCAGGACCGCATCTTCCCGAAAGATTTGCCCATCGGCACCGTGGCGGAAGTGCATGACGGCAGCCCCTTCAAGCAAATCCGCGTGCACCCCGCGGCCCGCATCGATCGGCTCGAAGAGGTGCTCGTACTGCTGACCCGGCTGGAACTTCAGACCCGACCGCCAGTGAATCCGCCTCAAAATTGAGATGGCCCTGCGCGTACAGTCCGAAACGCACATCGAGGTGCACAAGTACGCCTGGTACGTGACTTCGGGAGTCGCGTTTCTCGCGCTGCTGTTGCAGGCTTTTCTGCCGAAATACATTCCCCGCGCGGGAGAATGGCTGGAGCTGCCGCTGCTGGTGACGCTCTATTTCAGTTTGAGCCGCCGCAATCCGGCGACGGGATTACTGCTCGGCACAACGATTGGGCTGATCCAGGATGCAATCAGTGGCGGCTTCATCGGGCTCTTCGGCATCGCCAAATCAATTGTGGGCTTTGGTGCCTCTTCCGTCGGTGCGCGGATTGACGTGGAGCACCCCATCAGCCGCGTGGTTCTCACCTTCCTGTTTTTCCACCTGCATCAGATCGTGCTGGCGCTGAGTCATCGGCTGCTGATCGGAGAAGCGGCCCCGTTTTTTTCTCTGACGCTGCTGCTGGCTGCGCTGATCAACGCCGGAATCGCTCTCGTCCTTTTCCCCTTGTTAGACCGCCTGCGGAAGGGCCGTTAACCGGCGGGGACGTATCCAAGAAGCCATCCGGGGACGCGCAACTGCTTGCACTGCAACAGGGCAGGTGGTACTTTTTGCAGCACTTCTGGGTGTGCCGCAGGGCAAGGCCCCGGCCGAGGATTCACTTTCCCCGGAAGCCCAGCCGCAGGAGTAGTGGTGTCGCACTGGATCGGCAACGACAACAAATTGCCGCAAGGGCGTCTGGCCATCGCCTCGTACTTTGTGGTGTGCATGATTGTGTTGTTGTGCCTGGGATTCTGGAAGCTGCAAGTATTGGACTCGGAATATTACTCGCAGCTTGCGGAACGCAACCGCATCCGCGCGATCCCCATCATGGCGCCGCGCGGCCGCATCCTAGACCGCGAAGGCCGCGTGTTGGTGGACAATTCCCCATCGTTTAGCGTCCTGCTGCTACGCGACGACCCAAATCTGGTGAACGAAAGTCTGCCGGCCATCAGCGAAGGCCTGGCAATTCCTCCTGAAGAACTGGAGGAATTGGCCGTGGCAAAGGGCATACCTAAGTTCCAACCTGTGGTGATCAAACCGGAAGCGACACCGGCGGATATCGCCTTCGTCGAGGCGCACCGCGCCGACCTGCCAGTGCTCGAGTTGTTGATGGTGCACCGGCGCCGCTACCCGGGCGATGGATTCCTTTCCCACGTGTTCGGCTACGTCGGAGAAGTCAGCCAGCAGCAAATCGAGCGCAGCGGCGGCCGCTTCCGCTCCGGCGACTTCGTCGGCAAGGCCGGCTTGGAAAAACAGTACAACGATATTCTGATGGGCACGAACGGGTTCCGCCGGGTACTGGTGAACAGTCTCGGCAAAGAGGTGGGCCGGCTTCAGCAGAAAGAAGCGATACCGGGCAAGCCCATCCAGCTGACGATCGACTACGATCTGCAGTTGGTTGCCGAATCCTCGCTGGGCGACCAGAAAGGTGCGGTCGTCGCGCTGCATCCGCGCACGGGCGAAGTCCTGGCCATGGCCAGCCATCCCGCGCCCGACCCGAACCTGTTTGCCGTGCGCATCCCGCGCGAAGAGTGGCAACGCCTGAACGAGGACCCCGATCATCCCTTGCTGAACCGGGCCATCCAAGCGCAACTCGCCCCTGGCTCGGTTTTCAAAATCATCATGACTGCGGCGATGCTGGAATCGAAGGTCATCCCCGAGGACATGACCGTCTACTGTCCCGGATACGCCGATTTCTACGGGCGGACGTTCAAATGTCACATGTACGGCAAGGGCGGGCACGGACTGGTCGATCTGCACAAGGCCATCGTGCAATCGTGCGACGTGTTCTTCTACAACGTCGGCAAGCGGCTGGGCATCGATCGGATCGCGTTTTACGCGACGCAACTTGGCTTGGGACGCAAGACTGGCATCGACCTGCCCGCCGAAGAAGGCGGGCTGATCCCCTCGTCGGAATGGAAGCGGCGCGTCCTCAGACAGAGGTGGTACGCCGGCGAGACGATTTCTGTGGCCGTTGGGCAGGGCGCCACGGTCACCACGCCGCTGCAACTCGCCTACTCCATCGGCGGGATCATCGAGGGCGGTCACTTCGTGCAGCCGCACTTGCTGAAGACCGGACCGGCGCCGATCGGGCAGACATTTCCGCTTTCCGAGCATACGACGGAGGTCATCCGGCAGGCGATGTTCGGCGTGGTGAACGAAGGGGGAACGGCAGCGGCGGTGCGGCTCGACGGCATCGAGCTCTGCGGCAAGACCGGCACTGCGCAGTTGGTCAGCCAGGACACGTTGAGACGCGGTGTCACGCCGAAGCGCACGCTGACGGACAACGCGTGGTTTGTCGGCTATGCCCCGCGCGACAACCCGGAGATCGTCGTTGCGGTACTGGTCGAACACGGCGTGCACGGGTCGACGGCGGCGGCGCCAATCGCTCGCGACATCGTCAAGGCCTATTACGACAAGAAAGCCGCGCGCGAGAAGAAGCAGTACGTGGTCCAGTTCCGACAGCAGGACTTCAATGGCCGGCCCCTTCCCGAAGGGGATTCCGGGGCTGCGCCCGTTGCAGGGCTGCCCGCGGAGAAACGCGCTTCTCGTGACCGCCCTTGAGGAGAATTCGTAGCCGAGCAATGCAAAGAGTCTGAATGAGAGAAGGAAGCCGAGTTCGGGATTTTGACTGGCAGTTACTGCTGATTTCGCTGGCCATCTGTGGCTTGGGGCTGATGCAGATCTATTCAGCCACGCACGCCACCCGACTGGCCGGGATGGAGTGGCGGCAGTTCTGGTGGGTCGTTCTGGGTATCATCGGAATGGTGATTGTCGCCCGCATCGACTATCACACCGTTCTGGAGCAGGCACCCTTGCTCTACTTGACCGGGCTGGGGCTGCTGGTGTTGGTACTGGTGGCCGGGACAGTGAAGTTCGGGGCAAGGCGGTGGCTGAGCCCCGGGGGTTTTGATTTCCAGGTGTCAGAGCTGGTCAAACTGGTTATAATCATTGTGCTGGCGCGGTTTTACAGCGAAGTCCGCACCGACCGCCTCGCACTTTCCGATCTGGCAAAAGTGGGGGTGCTGACCGGGATACCGGTTTTGCTGATTCTGCGTCAGCCGGATCTGGGCACCGCGTTGGTGCTGATTCCGGTGGCTGCAGTGGGCGCCTTCCTAGCGGGCGTCGAGTGGAAGCATGCCGTTGCCCTGCTTTTGGTGGCGGTCCTGCTGTTGCCCATCGGCTGGCATTTCCTGAAGCCATACCAGAAGGATCGCATCGAGACCTTTCTGAACCCGAGCGATGATCCTCGGGGCTCCGGCTATCAGGTCTTGCAGTCGAAAATCGCCGTTGGTTCCGGCGGGTTCTGGGGGAAGGGCTTCGCGCAAGGGAGCCAGAACCAGGGAGGCTTCCTGCCGGTCCGATGGGCGGACTTCATCCTGGCCGCGTTGGCCGAGGAGAGGGGATTTTTCGGGGTCCTGGTGACCCTGCTGTTGTATTTGGCTTTGCTGCTGCGCCTAGTGCAGAACGCTCGAAGCGCGAACGATCGCGCAGGAATGTACCTGGTGATGGGCGTGGCAGCAGTTTTGGGGTTTCATGTTTTGGTGAATGTGGCCATGGTGATCGGGTATATGCCGGTTACCGGACTCCCGCTGCCGCTGATGAGCTACGGCGGGTCGGCCACAATGTTCATGTTTTTGGCCCTGGGCCTAGTGATGAATGTGCGCATGAGGCGCTTCGTCAACTGAGTCTAGGCGACCCGCGGCGCCGGGCCCGCAGCGCGGGCAGCCCGCGGGAATCAAGTTTGCGAGCCAATCAAGCGTGAGGAACGGGCAGCAAGTGTTGACGCAGAGGGTCCCGTCCAATTCGTCGCCGGCCACTCCGGCGCGTCCGCCGCGCTGTGTCGCGGCGTCATGCTCGTGCGCTCCGAGGAGTTTTCATGTCGAAAGAACTGGTGATTTCCGCGACTCAGCACGAGACCCGGGTCGCGATCGCGGAAGATGGTCAGCTTTGTGAGATTTACGTCGAGCGCGAAAAAGAATTTGCACTAGTCGGGAGCATCTACAAAGGCCGGGTCACACGCGTCCTGCCGGGAATGCAATCGGCCTTCGTGGACATCGGGCTGGATAGCGACGCCTTCCTGTATGTCTCCGATTTCCTCGAAAACGTCGAAGAGTACGACCAGATCGTCAGCACGGTCGAGGAAAAAGTAAAGAAAATGGAGGACCAGGGCGGGCGTGTCTTCACGCCGTCCGCCGAAGCGACACCCGGGGAGCCCGCTGAAGTTGTCGGTAACGGCGAAGCACCCCCCGCGACGGCTCCCGTCGGAAACGGTGCCGCCGAGCCCGTTCCCCCACCACAGCAAAACCGCCGCGGATTCGAGCCGCGTGGATTCGGGCGCCGCCGCGGAGGCCGTGGCCGCCGAGGCCGCCGCGATCACGAGCGCGATCGCGACCGTGGCCGGCACCACGGACGCGAACTGCCGCCGTCGAAGTTTGTCTCACACAGGCCCTACGAACCCCCTGAAGCTCCGCAAGAGCCGTACGAGCCGATCATTCTGCCCGGTGAATCGCTGGCAAAGTACAAGGACCGCGTCACATCGGCTGCCGTGCCGGCTCCTGCCGAATCCCCAGCCGTCGAAACGTTCGCCGAGCCCGAAGCGGCCGCTGCAAGCGTAATGGAGACGCCGCCGCAGACCGCAGCAGTCGTCCCCGAAGTGAGTGCGCCGGAGCCTCACGCCGAGGCTGTGCCCGAGACCCGTTTTGCTCCGCCGGCCGAGCTTCACGTTGAGGAAACGCCGGCTCCACCGCCCGCAGTCGCAGAAATCGCCCAAGTACCTGCCCCTGTGGTGGAAGCTGCTGCTTCCCCGGAGCCAGCCACCGCGCCAGAGATGCCGCTGCCTCCTGAGGACTTTCACGAAAGCGAACTGACCCCGGAGGAAGCCACCAGTCTCGCCGAGCATATCGCCGAGGCCGAAGCGGAAATCGCCGAAATGGAATCGGAGGAGCAAGAGGCAGATTACGAAGTTGGCGATTCTTATGGCGAACCCGCGGGTGAGGAGGAAGCCGAACCGGTGGAAGCGAGCGCCGAGACTCCGGCAGAAGAATCCAGTCTGGAAGCCGAAGCGGATGCGGCGTGGGCGGCGGCGGAATCACAGCAACCCAACGAGCCGCAGCAGATTACCGCGCGCGTTCAGGAGAATACGCGGGCGCGATTCCAGCGGCCGATGCGGCGGGGTGGACGACGTCGCGGCGGAGTGCAGCGCGGCCGCCCGCGCGACCGCCAGATGGCGCCTCGGCGTCCGCCGCAGTTGATTTCCGAATTGCTCAAAGCCGGGCAGGAAATTATTGTGCAGATTGCCAAAGAGCCGCTGGGCAAGAAGGGCGCGCGGATTACCAGCCATGTGGCCCTGCCGGGACGCTATCTGGTTTACATGCCGACGGTGGAACACATCGGGGTTTCCCGGAAAATCAATTCCGCTGAGACGCGTTCGCGCCTGCGCCGGCTGGTGTTGGAGGCGAAAGGTACATTCCCGGGCGGCTTTATCGTTCGGACCGCCGCGGAAGTCGCCAGCGACGAAGAAATCCGCAGCGACGTCGAGTACCTGGGGCGGACCTGGAGCGACATCAAAACCCGCGCGGAACAGCGCAAGGCCCCTTCGCTCTTGCACCGCGACCTCAACCTGGTCGAGCGTATCCTGCGCGACCATCTGAGCAGCGACTACACCTCCATCTGGATCGACAACGAAGAGGAATACACGCGCGTGGTTGAGTTCGTCGGCCGTTTCCAGCCCAGCCTGGTGAACCGCGTCAAGCTCTACGTGAAGCCGGCGCCGATTTTCGAAGAGCTCGGCATCCAGCAGGAAGTGGACAAGGCCCTACGGCCCAAGGTGTGGCTGAAGTCGGGCGGGTACATCGTGATCAACCACACCGAAGCGCTGGTGGCCATCGACGTGAACACCGGCAAGTTTGTCGGCAAGGGTTCGACGCGGCTCGAGGACACCATCGTCAAAACCAACCTTGAGGCGGTGAAGGAGATCGTGCGCCAGATCCGCCTGCGCGATCTGGGCGGCATCATCGTGATTGACTTCATCGATATGGAGGAACGCAAGAACCGCCAGAAGGTGATGCAGGCGCTCGAAGAGGCGCTGCGCAACGACAAGGCTCCGTCGAAGGCACTGGCCTTCAACGAATTCGGCCTGGTGGCCATCACGCGCAAGCGCACCAAGCAGGCCCTGGAACGCGTCCTTTGCCAGCCCTGCGTCTATTGCTCGGGCTCGGGAATGGTGAAGTCGATTCCCACGCTCTGCTACGAAATTCAGGCCGAGGCGCGCAAGATGGCCGCGGATATTGACGCGCAGAGTTTGACCGTGCGCGTGCACCCCGAAATCGCCAAAGCGCTCAAGACGCGCGAGGCGGCGCTGGTGGACGAGCTGGAACAGTGGACGCGCAAGAGCGTCATCGTCCAGGCGGATCCCACCTTGCACTGGGAGCAGTACGACATCTACTAATCGCGGATCGAAGTTCGAGGTTGGAGGTTCGAGGTTCCAGGGCTGTCCTCCAACCTCGAAGCCCTAACTTCCGAACCTCTGCTCTTTCCACGGGTCGCCGTGCATGTGGTAGCCGCCGGATTCCCAATAGCCGGCGCGGTCGCGCTCGATGAACTCGATGCCGCGCACCCACTTCACACTTTTCCAAGCATACAAATGAGGCACCACCAGGCGCACAGGATAGCCGTGCTCGGGCGGCAGCGGTTCGCCGTTGTGTTTCAGCGCGAACAAGACGTCGGAACGCAGCAGGTCTGCCAGCGGGGCGTTTGAGGTAAAGCCTTCCTCGGCGTTGACGACCACGAATTTCGCCTCGGGCTTCACTGTGATGAGCTGCAGCACTTCGCTGAACGGCACGCCTTCCCAACGCACGTCGAAACGGCTCCAGCGCGTGACGCAATGCATGTCGGTGACGATTTCCTTCATCGGCAAGCCCGAAAATTCTTGCCAGCTCAGGCGCCGCGACTTTTCGACCAAACCGAGGATGCGGAAATCCCAGGTTGCCGGGTCGAAACGCGGCACGCTGCCCACGTGCAGCACGGGCCATTTCAGAGTGGCGGATTGACCAGGCGGAAGGCGGCCTTCGCGGTGCATCCTCCGTTCCAATTCCTTGCGTTCATTCGTTTCGCCGAACACCCGTGCTCCTTCCGTGTATCACTTGAACAGTCTCGCGAACTCTGCGCGCGTTACGCCGAATTCCGTGGCCGCCAAACCTCTGTGATATGATGCCTCGGCGGGCGAAACGATTCGCCGCGCCGAGGAGCTCCCGTTGAGCGCACGCATTCTTAAAGGCGAAGAAATCCGAGAACAGATTTACGCGGATCTCCGCAAAGATGTCGCCGAACTCCGCCAGCAAGGCATCATTCCGGGACTCGCCGCCGTACTGGTCGGCAATAATCCCGCTTCCGAAATGTATGTCAGCAGTAAGGTGGCGGCTTGCGCCGAGCTCGGCCTCTACAGCGACAAAATCACGCCGCCGGACACGATTACCACTGAAGAGCTGCTGGCGCTGGTCGCGCAATTGAATCAACGCGATGAGATTGACGGCATCCTGGTGCAGTTGCCGCTGCCCAAGCAGGTGAACAGCAAGCGCATTCTCGAGGCCGTGGACCCGGCGAAAGACGTGGACGGCTTCCATCCCGTCAGCGTCGGGCGACTGGTGGCCGGTCAACCGGGGCTGGTGGCTTGCACGCCCGCGGGTGTGATGGAAATCCTGCGGCGCAGCGGCACGCAGATCGAAGGCGCGAACGCCGTGGTGATGGGCCGCAGCGACATCGTCGGCAAGCCGATGGCACTGCTGCTGATGCATTCTCACGCCACGGTCACCATCTGTCACTCCAAAACGCGCGATCTGCCCAACGTCGTGCGCCGCGCCGATATTGTGATCGCGGCGATGGGCAAACCCGGAATGGTCCAGCCGGACTGGATCAAGCCCGGCGCCACGGTGATTGACGTCGGCACAAACCGGATCACCGACGCGACGCTCGCTGAAAAACTTTTTGCCAACAATCCGAAGCGGCTCGAGAAATTCCGCGAGAAGGGCTTCACGACTGTCGGCGACGTCCATCCCGATGCGGCGCAGGTGGCCGGGGCCATCACGCCGGTGCCGGGAGGCGTCGGCCCGCTGACCATCGCCATGCTGATGTGCAACACGGTTAAGGCCGCTAGACTCCGCCGCGGGCAGGCGGCTGCGGCTCCCCGGTCGGTCGTGGCTGCCTCTACCTGACGAATGCTGCGCGTCGGATTGACTGGCGGCATCGCCTGCGGCAAGAGCACTGTCGCCGCGCTGATGCGAGAACTCGGCTGCCGGGTCATGGAAGCAGACACGATCGCCCACCGCCTGATGCAGCCCGGCCAACCCACCTATAACGAAATCGTCCACGAATTCGGCCGCCAGATTCTTCACACCGACGGGCCGATTGACCGCGCGAAACTCGCCGCCATCGTTTTTGCGGACGAGGCGAGGCTCGCGAGGCTGAACCAGATCGTCCACCCGCGCGTGGTGGTTGAGCAGGACGCTTGGCTCGCCGAAGCAGAGCGCGCCGAGCCGCGTGGTGTTGCCGTGGTCGAGGCTCCGCTGCTCATCGAGTCCGGCTACCACACGCGTCTCCAGCGGCTCGTGGTCACCTGGTGCCGCCCCGAGCAGCAGATGGAACGGCTGCTCGCGCGAGGGCTTTCCAGGGAACAGGCCGCGCAGCGCATCGCCGCACAAATGCCGCTCGAAGAGAAGCGGCGCCTCGCCGACGACCAGATTGACTGCTCCGGCTCGCTGGAGGCGACGCGACATCAAGTGGAACAAGTTGTCGCCAAGCTGAAGCTGATTGCGGCCACCTAGCCGGAACCCGTTCAAATCAGCTATGCTGCAAAAGAGCGATGCCGAGCGCCGGCTAAACCTTTGGCCGCCGCAGCGCAAGGGAAAAAGGGGCAGACCATGTCAGTGACGGGTTTTGCACGCAGTCATACACGGTTCATCCTGCTGGGTGTGATGATCGGGCTCATCGCCTATTGGGCGGGCGCCCGCTGGGGTCCGGCGGAACCAAGGCAGGTCGAAGCGCTGCCGGGGTTCGTCCAGGGCAGCGGGGGCACCGACCTGACGCCGGACGAAGCCCTCAACGTGCGCATCTACAAGCTGGCTTCTCCCGCCGTGGCCAACATCCTCACCCGCGCGGTCCAATACGACTTCTTCTGGGGCGCGGTGCCGAGCGAAGGCGCCGGCTCAGGTTTCCTGATCGACGCGGAGGGCCACGTCCTCACGAACTACCACGTCATTGAAGGGGCGCAGGAAATCGAGGTGACGCTCGGCGACAGGTCTCGCTACCCCGCGAAAATTGTCGGCGGCGATCAACGCAACGACATCGCGCTCCTGAAAATTGAATTGCGCGGCAAAAAAGTCGCGCCGCTTCCTCTGGCGGATTCCAGCGCGCTTCAAGTCGGCCAGCGCGTCCTGGCCATCGGCAACCCCTTCGGCTTCCAGAGCACGCTGACCACTGGCGTCATCAGCGCCCTGGGCCGTCTGGTCCAGACCGGTGACCAGACGTTTATCGATGAAGCCATCCAGACCGATGCGGCCATCAACCGCGGCAACTCAGGCGGCCCGCTGCTCAATTCTCACGGCGAGGTCATCGGCATTAATTCGGCGATTTACACTCCCACCGGCACGACGGCCGGGATCGGCTTCGCCATTCCGATCAACACGGCGAAACAAATCGCGGAGGATCTGATTAAGGAAGGCCGCGTGCGCCGCGCATACCTGGGCGTGCAGGGAACGGATTTGTGGCCCGAACTCGCGGAGGCGCTCGAGCTGCCCGTTCAGGAAGGGATGCTCGTCGAGCGGGCCGTCGAAGGCAGCCCCGCGGCGCGGGCCGGCATCCGCGGCGGAACGCGCGCCGTCCGCGCCCAGATGCGCGTGCTCCTGATCGGAGGGGACGTCATCGTCGCCATCAATGGCCAGAAAATTTCGAACCAGCTCGATCTCAACGTGCAACTGAACCGGCACCGGCCCGGCGATGTCATCACCATCACGCTCTACCGCGGGCGCCGGAAAATGGACGTGAGCGTCACCCTCGGCGACCGCTGAGCTAGTCAGAGAAACGTTACAATATCGAGGAACGAAAGGAACGACCTGATCCTCGGATCTTTGCCGCGCCCCGGAGGGCTCCTATGAAAAAAGCGAAGCGAATCCTGGTCGGACTCAAGACCCTCGAACACGCAGTCGAACTTGCGGACCTCGCCTGCCGCGTCGGCACCCGCGGCGCCTCGCTGGTGCTGGTGCACGTCATCGAGCTTCCGGACCCGACCCCACTCGACGCGGAGGTGCCCGATCTCGACGCTCAGGCGAAAAAAGTATTGCGCGCGGGCGAGCGCGTGGCCAAACGCAGCCGCATGAAGGTGGAAAAGCTGGTTCTCCGCGCGCGCTCCGCGGGTCAAGCCCTGCTCGACGAGTGCAGAGATCGCCAGGTAGACCTCGCGGTGCTCGGCTACCACCACGGCCGCTCGCTGGGGGAATTCCTGCTGGGTACGACGGCGCAACACGTCGCGCGTCATGCGCCGTGCCACGTGCTGCTGAGCGTTCCGACACGAGGAGAGTAGCGGCACCCGGCGGCACTCGCTTCGGAAAGCTAGCTCAGAACGTATGGACTGTGCGCTCAGGCACTCCATCGCGCCCGCAAGGCATCGCGCTCCTGCGGGGAGCGGCCGAACCAGGCTTCCGCTTCATCGCGCACCAGCTCGAGGGCACGCTGCATTTCGGCATGCTTGGCTTCCATCTCGGCGGCGTTTACATCGGGAGCCACTTCGATCGGCGGCGAAATGAAAATGACGCCGCGCGAAAACGGCCGCGGAAACTGGAACAGGTCCCAGGATTTTTCAAAGGTGAAGGCCCGCTCGAGCCCGGCGTGAAAGACGACGATGGGCTGTCCGGTGCGCCGCGCGAGCATCACCGGCCCCGGCTTGGCCACGTAGCGCGGGCCGCGCGGCCCGTCGATGGTGAAAGCGACATCGTGGCCTTCCTCTAGCCGCCGCGCCATCACCGCCAGGCCCTTCAAGCCACCGCGTGAAGAACTACCCTGCGCCGTCAGGTAGCCGAAACGCTCCACAACGCGCCGCGTCCATTGCCCGTCGAAGTTTGTGGTGTTCAGCACGACCACACCGCGATGTCGCCACCACCACATCGCCGAAAAAATCGAGCGGTGCCAGAAAGCATAGATGATGCGCCGGCCGGCGTCATAAACGCGCTGGGCCTTCTGCCAGCCGAGCACTTCGTAGCGCACCGTCGGCCCGATGGCCGCAGAGATACCGTAGACCGCCGCAGCAATCACCGGAATCTGCATCCGCCGCCAGCGCGAGAGCTGCGGCAGGCGGGTATCGTAGTGCGCGCTGATCCGCTGCTCTTCCTGCTCTTCGACCGCCGCGACTTCGCCGGGGCGTGCCGATGGAACCGTCTGCGACATATGCGTATAGTATAGGCGAACCTCGGTCCGCGAATGAGCCTGATTCAGGCAATACGTCTCTGCGCCACAGTCAAGCGCTTGCTGCGAGTCTCCGGCGCGATTCCGCTGTTCTTCTCGCTTGCCGTCCCGGCGGCGCGCGCGCAGGGGACGCCCGAGACCGTCGGGCGGCTGGATGGCGAAGACGTCGCCGTGAAAGGCCAAATCAGCCTGGTCCGGGAAGGCGTGCGCAACTCAACCGTACTGGCCAGCGGCAGCGAGGTCACCGTGCGCTCGGGCTTCGCGCGCATCCGGTTGGAGGAGGGCGGCGAGGTCGGCGTGTGCGGCCCGGCCAGTTTTTCGGTTCACAATTCGGGTGGCTCGCTGACGCTGGCGCTGAACTACGGCCGCATTGACGCGCGCCTGGACGCCTCTGTGCCGCTGCTTATCTACACGCCGAGCGTGGTGGCCACGCCGATTGCCGTGGGCGATGCGCCGCGCGAGGCCAGCGTCGGACTTGACGCACGAGGTACGCTCTGCGCCCGCGCCGCGCGCGGAGCCATCCGACTGGAACATCAGCTTACCGGGGGATCCGTCGTCGTGCCCGAAGGCGGAGAGGTCACGGTTGTGGGCAGCCAACTCGACTCCCTCGCTAGCTCGCCGGGGGCGTGCGGTTGCGAAGCGTTGCTCCACAACTACAACCCGCCGCCTCCTTCAACACCCCAGGTGGCGATTGCCGCGCTCACGGAAACAGAAAAAAAAGAAGAGCCCGAAAAGAAAGAGGAGCCGCCGCGTCCGCGCACCGAAGAGCCGGCGTGGAAAGTGCTGATGCCGCCGCTCACATTTGACGCCTCCGCGCCGCCGGCGCCGCTCGAGCCGCGCCCCGAAACGATCCTGCTGGTGCGCGAGGTGCGCGTCCGCTACGGAACTGTGTTCAGCGGACGCGTGGTCCCGCGCGCGGAACGTGCGCGGAGTTCAGAAAGCAAGCCAGCACTACCCGCCTCCACCGCCGACGCCGCGAATGCCACTGCTTCGCCCAAGGCCGATCCGGAGAAAAAGCGCGGCCTCGGCGCGCGTATCGGCGGGTTCTTCCGTCGCCTGTTCGGCGGGAAACCCAAATCCGACTGAAAAACGCACAGCTTTCTGGTCTATTACCTGAGGTGCCTGGCGAGGATTTCGGCGATATCTTCGATGGGCATGGTGTCGCGACCCGCATGGATGGCGGCATCCTGGAGCATGATGGGGCAGTAGGGGCACGCCACGGCAACGCTTGGGGAGCCGGTGGCCATCACCTCGGCGAACCGCAGATGGTTCACGCGCTGAGCTTGCCGAGCTGCGGTGTCCTCGGCGATGAAGAGCTGTGCGCCGCCGGCACCGCAGCAGGTCGTGCGCGTGCCGGAGTGTTCCATCTCCTGTACATGGACGCCGCACGCCGCAAGAATCTGGCGCGGCTGGTGGGTGATTCCCCGCCCGCGCGCCAAGTAGCAGGGGTCGTGGAAGGTCACGCGCTCGCTGCTCACCGCCACCGGAAGTCGCGGCAGCAGTTCCGAAATCAGTTCTGAGTGATGCTTCACCGTGATGCCGAGTTCCTGATAAGCAGCCACCTGGCGATAGTCCACGTCGAGCATCGTCGTGCAGTGCGGGCAGCAGGAAAAAATCTTTCTGACTTTCTTGGAGCGGAAGACCTCGACGAGAGCTTCAGAGAGTTGCAGAAAGAGGACCTCGTTCCCCGCTCGTCGCGCTGGCTCGCCGCAACACGTTTCGTGTGCCAGCACGCCCCAGGAGACGCCCGCCACGTCGAGAATCTTCCGCATGGCTTGGGCCACTTTCTGGCCGTGCGCGTCGTAGCTCAATCCGCAACCCATCCAGAACAGCCATTCCTGACTGCCGTCAAAGAGCGGAAACTTCTCCGCTTCAACTAATTTCTCGCGCGTGCTGCCGCCCATGCCCCACGGGTTGTGGGGCGCTCTCTCCATCACCGTGAAGAGCTGGACGAGTTTCTCGTTTTCGACGCGGCCCTCGCTCACCAGCCCGCGGCGCAGATCGAGAATCTTGCTGCCGACGTGCTCGATGCCCACCGGGCAGGCGTATTCGCAGGCGCCGCAGGTCAGGCACTGGAAGAGGTCCTGTTCCGTCACCCAGGTGGCGCCGCCGCCTTCAGCTTTCCCAGCGACGATCTCGCCCCCGGCCAACAAGCCGTGTTGCATCTGCAGAATGATTTGCTTCGGGTCAAGCGTACCGCCGGAGCGATTGGCCGGGCAGACTTCGGTGCAGCGGCCGCACTCGACACAGGCGTTGATGTCGAGCACGTCTTTCCACGAGAGGTCCTGGAACCGGATCATTCCGAAGTCTTCTTCGCTGCGCAGCGGGCGGATGCCGCTCACCGTCTCCGGCCGGAAAAAGATGGCAATCGGCGCCAGCACCAGGTGCAGATGCTTGGACTTTGGAATCACCACGAGCAGCCCGAAAAATGACAGCGTGTGCACCCACCAGTTCATTTCCCACGCCAGGGAACCAGCGGAAAAAACGCGCCAAGTCGTGATGTGCGTGATCATCAGCGCGGCAATCAGCACCGCGACAATCGCGGAGGTCCCGGAAAGTGCGCCGAGCACTTTGGGGCGAAGCACAAATCGCCGGAACGACAGACCGATGATTCCGACGAGCACCGCGACCGCCCACGCGGCTGCAAACGCGTCATACCAGTCGCCCTCTGTGGGGGCGTGTTCGAATCCCCGCAGGCCGAGCGAGAGATGCCGCAGACTCACCCAGGCAAATGCAAAAAAGCCCCAGAGCACGAGCGCGTGGCCGATGCCGACCAGTGGCCGGTCGCGGATGACTCGCGCCTGGAGCAGCACCTCGGAAAAAACGTGCCACAGGCGCCGGCTGATTCCTTCGCGCGGCATCACCGCATGACGCAGGGCGGAAAAAATCTGCCGTCGCCGGAGCGTCAGAAGGAAATCCCAAATACTCACAAGAGCTACTGCGAGGAAGGCCGGGCGGGGATCATTCAGAAAAATTGACCCGACCGAGGACACGAAGAGAACCAGAGCGTAAGGAACCAGGGGAGGGATTGTTCTCGACGAGGAGGTCATGAAGCGTTCAGTCTCTAGAACCTGCTTGTGTACCTTCAGTTGGCCATTCTACACATCGAGGCACTCGAATGACTCGATTTTCGCCTCTGGGGAGGAGACTCGTTTCCCGGGGGCGGAATGGACAGGCAGGCGGTAGCACCGACGCGCTAGCCCGCCTGCACTTTTTCCAACACTTCGATCATGGCGGGCACGACTTCAAAAATATCGCCGACGATGCCGTAATCGGCGACCTCAAAAATGGGTGCGTTCTGGTCCCTGTTGATGGCCACAATCGTTCGCGAGCCTTTCATCCCCACCACGTGCTGAATGGCACCGCTGATGCCCAGCGCCAGATAAAGCTTGGGCGCGACGGTTTGGCCGGAGCTGCCAATCTGCCGTTCCATCGGCAGCCAGCCTTCATCGCAGATGGGACGCGAAGCAGCCAATTCGCCGCCGACCAGCTTCGCAAGCTTTTCAGCCAGCGATATATTTTCCTGCGCCTTGATGCCGCGGCCGACAGCGACGATGATCGGCGCCTGCGTCAGGTCGATGGCCTGCTTCGCTTCGCGGAACAATTCCAGCGCCACGGTGCGAATCTGCTCTGCCTTCAACTCCACGCTGACAGGTTCCACAGGCGCCTTGCCGCTTCCTTCGGTGACTAAGTCCGCCCGGAATGAACCCGCCTGAAACGTGGCGAACCACGGCGCAGCGCCCTGAAAGGTGACGTCGGCGGCGGTGCGGCCCTGGAACATCTGCCGCACAAAAACCAGCCGGCCATCTTCGTGGCGGCAGCCGATGCAGTCGCCGATCATTCCCTTGCCCATCGAGGCAGACAGCTTGGGCGCGAAGTCGCGCACCTGGTAGGTGTGCGGCAAAAGGACAAGTTCCGCCTGCGACTTTTCGACAACCTGCCGCAAGGCGATGGCGAAGCCGTCGGGGGTGTAGCGTTCGAGCAGGTCGTGCTCGACGAGCAGCACCCGGTCGAGCTTCTTCGCCGCCAATTCATCCGCCAGAGCGCCGACCCCCTTGCCGATGACCACGCCTGCGAGTGTTCCGCCGGTATCGTTGGCGATCTGTTGCGCCGCGGCGAGCGTCTCGAAACCGATCTTGTTCCACTTTCCTTCTCGCTGTTCGGTGATGAGCAGGATGTTCATAAAGCCTCTCAAATCAGAAATCAGAAATTAGAAAGCAGAACTCTGCGACGCGCTCGCCACGCCTCGGGCCTTTTTGATCAGTGTTACGGAAATGGCCAAGAGCTCGCCGTTTTCCACCTTTAGCACCGACACGGCCTTCCCGTTTGAGACCTGCCCTTCCTCCAACAACTCGAGCCAGTACATGCTTTCCTCTAGCTCCATCAGGCCGAGATTCATCTTCGCTGCGTACTCGGGCTTCGAGCGGGCGCGCAGAGCTTCTCGGTAGTTTGCCCCGACGCTGGTGCCTGACCGCAGAAGCTGCTTGCCAATCACCTGGGCTACTGTCGTTTGAGGCAGCGCCGCATAGAGGCGGATGATGCTGAGCGCAAAATCTCTGGTGCGCTTGGTCAGGTCGCGTCCGGGAAGCTTTGTGCGGCTGACTTCAGTCATGTGCTGTGCACCTCTTGACCCAGATATTCCTTTTTCTAATTTCTGACTTCTGATTTCTACTTTTCTACAAGACCCGCGCTTCGTGCTGGAGTTTCTCGACCAGCTTCGCGGCGGCCTCTTTCGGCGGCCCGGAAATCATGTCCGTCTTCTTCGTTTTCTGCGGGACGTAGACCTTTTCGATGCGTTGTGTCGCTTCTCCCGCCACGCCGAGCGACTCCTGCGGAATCACGGCAATTTCTTTTTTCTTGGCGGCCATGATGCCTTTCAGCGTGGCGTAGCGCACTTTGTTGATGCCCGACTGGATGGAAAGCACGGCGGGCAGGGGCAGCTCGACCCATTGGAACCATCCAGCCTCTAGCTCGCGCTTGAGTTTCATCTTCGAGTCCTGCACGTCGATCTGCATGATGATGGTGGCGTGGGCCAGGCCGAGGACTTCGGCCAGCAGCGGCGCGGTCTGGCCGAAGCCGTGGTCGTCGCTTTGCAAGCCGGTCATCACCACGTCGCATTTTTCTTTCTGGATGGCCGCGGCGAGCGACCGCGCGGTGGCTAGCGGGTCGAGCGAATAGAACTTGTCGTCCCTTATGTGGATGCCGCGGTCGGCGCCCTTGGCGAGCGCTTCCTTGATGGTTTGCTTCACGCGCTCGGGACCCATCGAGAGCGCGACGACTTCGCCCCCGTGCTTCTCCTTCA
>Ga0315268_10001006_pt1 | contig 32969 bp, 27 predicted proteins | sample C1_top_MG_FD_204535 | JGI IMG/M metagenome (GOLD analysis project Ga0315268, IMG submission 204535) | Sediment microbial communities from Yellowstone Lake, YNP, Wyoming, USA - C1_top | ecosystem: Environmental > Aquatic > Freshwater > Lake > Sediment | place: USA: Wyoming | collected 2017-08-01
TATTTTAATCTCTCTCATTTCTCTCGCCCCGCTTCGCGGGGCTCGTCGGGCGCTCGATACAGATATAAATTCTAATATATCTAGCTTTTTTACGTACACAAACTTGATATGCAGAGTATAATAGAACATATGATAAAAAAACGAATTTTTATTAGCTTTGACTATGATCACGATGAGGACATAAAAATTATGCTTGCTGGTCAAGCAAAATTAACTGACTCACCATTTGATTTTAAAGATGCGTCAGTAAAAGAGCCATTAACTGGTGATTGGAAAGAAAAAGTTAAAGGACGTATACAAAATTGTGATCTTGTTATTGTACTGTGTGGCACTGTCACAAACACTGCAAATGGTGTGTCAACAGAACTAAAAATTGCTCAAGAAGTTGGCAAACCCTACTTCTTATTAACCGGAAGAGCTGGTAAAGTATGTGTGAAGCCTACGTCTGCACTTTTCACAGATAAATTATATGACTGGACATGGTCTAATCTAAAATTACTTATTGATGGACGTCGATAGACATGAGAAGAGCATTAGTTATTGGAATTGATAAATATCTTCACAAACCTTTGAGTGGTTGCGAAAAAGATGCTTCTTCTGTTGCAAATATTCTTGAAAAAAATGGTGATGGTGCTCCAAACTTCGACGTGCAATTAATTAGTAGCGACAGCAAAATAGTCACAACTGATCTAATTCTAACTGCATTAGAGAAACTTTTTGTTTCGGACGCAGAGACTGTTCTTTTCTATTTTGCCGGACATGGAATAATTGATCCTATCACGAATTCTGGTTATATAGTCAGCCAAGATGGAAAAAAAGGAAGCTGGGGCATATCTCTATCGGATTTACTTGGAATGGCGAATAGTGCTTCACCCAAAATTCAATCAACAGTAATCATCTTGGATAGCTGTAATTCTGGTTTTATGGGTGAGGTTACAGGACTCAGCAAAACACAAATGCCTTCAATTATAGGGACAGGAGTAACAATCTTAACTGCATGTCACAGAAACGGAACATCTGATGAAACTAATGGACAAGGAATTTTTACAACCATGTTATTAGATGGACTTAGCGGAGGATCAGCTGATATTTTAGGACGTATTACACCTGCATCAGTTTACGCTCACATTGATCAAACTCTGGGATCATGGGCGCAACGACCTATATACAAGGCTAATGTACAAACATTTGTTACCCTTCGACAAATAACTCCTAAAATTTCACCAGAAATCTTACGAAAACTAAAGACATATTTTCGTAATCCAACTGATGAATATGCGCTTGATCCTTCTTATGAACCGGACAGAAATAATATTCCATTGCACTTAAGAAGCCTTCCGATAAATAACACTCATGTACAAATTTTTAAAGAATTACAGGCATGCAATCGACAAGGATTAATCATACCTGTTGATGCTGAACATATGTACGATGCCGCAATTAATTCAAAATCATGTAAATTAACTGCATTAGGTGCACATTACCGTAATTTATCTGAATTAGGCCGTATTTAATCCGAGCAACTTAAAAAGAGAGTTGCACCCCTCATAAACCACAAAAAAACCGCCACAGCATTTCGCCAGAGCGGTTATATATTTTTCTTCCTTTTCATCTGCCGGTAACTATCCGTCATCCTGTCCTTACGAGGATTACCGGCATGTGAAAAGAAAGATATAAATCGAACGTCCAGCAGGGTAAAAAGGTAGGGTGACAAAACCCAAAAAACACTTTTTACACCTGCCGGACAATTTCGACAAGACATTTTGATTTTACCTACAAATAGGATTTATCGGTTCAATCAGAAACCGGGTACAGATTTTACGTGATACCAGTCACGGTCCAAAAAGGACTATTTGATCTTTGGTTGTTGGGCAACCTCAATCCATCGAACAATCGGATGTTCGGGATCAACCCAACGTTGCGAATCTTGTTTCACAGCTTTGAATGCTCCCCACTCTTTCACACTGATTGGGTGTTGAGCAGACATCGCGCTGTGATCTTCATCGGACATATTTCGATATGATTGCTCAAACCGAACGATGCCGACTTTATCCGACCAACCCGTTCCTTGACCAACAAAATGCTTATGGCAACCTGGTTCTAATAAAGCAACCTGATTGCGTTGAGCATCGGTCAATTCGGCGGGCATGTGGTGAACTTCCCATTCCTCCATGTAGGCATACCCATAATTGCTGGTCTGCCAACGGATGGCGAGTGCCGACTGTGGAATTCCGACAAGGTTAACTTCACCTGACTCTCCACTCTGAGCGAAGATCGATCCATCTTTTGCGATAACCCAAAGTACTGACGGATCACGGCGACTCTTGCCCATGTACACCCGGATATCCATGGTGGGTTCATTTACTTCTTTCCACTCACCCAGCACACGGAATGCATATCCTAGCGTCCGACCACCTTTTCCAGTTCCTGTCGTAATTTCTACGGCATAGTCACCTTCGACCACGCCATCACGGCAGTAAATCTGGTATCCGTACTTCGACGAATCATACTCAAAGGTGGTTTTCACATCACCCGCGGTCTGTTTATCTTCAAACGTTTGCCCTGATTTTTCATATCGGGTAACCGTGAATTTGTGGGCTGGAACATTTTCCATGATGATGCGGTAGTGACCATCGCTCGGAATTACGTGAGCTTTGATCTGTGTGCCAAGAGGCAGAATCGGTTCGTCAAACTCGATCTTCTCTTCCGTGGATAACACATGGGCTTCTGCATTCATGACTTGATCAGTCAATTTCGCCCAGATCATGTTTTGCCACGGGTTGATGTTTGGGTTGCCCTCGTATGGCGTGAGTCTTTCCCACTCCATGTTGAGGAGAACTTCAGGTTTAATTGAAGTGACACCCATTGTCTGACCCGCGTATCCGTGTTCTGCATCTTGCGGCAGAATCACTTTTCCTACCCAACTTTCGGGCATGCAATCGATCGGGCAGATGCCTTTGGCGATGTACGGGGCAGGATCGCGTTTGGCGTCGCGCAGTTCCCAAGCAAAATAGTCATCACTTTTCAGTTGACCATTTTCGACGCAGAGTACATAGCCACCGTAACTTTCATCACGTTGACCAATGCGAACAACATCGCCGCTTGCAAGCACGATCACCATATCCTCATGATGAACGGGGTTTGCCGTTCCATGGTCCATGGTCGCACGAATAAGGATGGTAGCATCACCGCGAATAATATTCGCCGAGGTATAGCCACCCTTGCTGTATCCCTGTGTGCTCAAACGCACCAGGAATTTTCCAAATTCGGCATTGCCGGACTTCACCAACACCAGATTTTCTCCTGATTTGGCGACGGCGGCTTCCGCGACTATCTCAGGAAAGCCTTCAGATGCCATAATGGTCTTTCGTGTGAAAGACCGCCACGAATCATCTTTCGGACCTAACTGGAAACCATGACCGGTGCCAATGGTCGTAGTACCAATGCCGCGTTCTAATTTCCACCCGGTGTCCCGAGTGAACGAAAATGCAGGCATCGTGCCATAAAGAACGTTAACGGGTTTTTCATTTGATTCGACTTTCGTCTCTTCGAATGTTTCAATCGCTTGCAAGGCTTGCCACTCCTCAAAATCCATGGAGGTCAGCTTGCCATCGGCATCGAAAAACAACGCATCGGGGCGATTTTTGTGTCCACCGGAGCGTTTCACACGCAGAGCATCACCGGGGCGCATGATCACAAGACCGTCGTCCCAATTTCCGATGCGACCTGCATCACCGTAAGCGCCATACCCACTAACAACGGTCTCTGGATTACCAGCTATGGTTTTCCAGCTACCTGATGAATCGCGGGTGTACGTACCCTCGGTGTCAACATGAACCAAAACTGATCCATCTGCGGGCTTTTGGGATTTGGACAGAACCCAAAATTCCATCGCAGCCTTGTTTCCCTGAGCGGGAACAGGAATTTTCACCGGTTCTGCATCGAACACACGGCTATCACGAACTTCGGGAGCAGATTTGCGGGACAGCGCAACTTTCTCATATCTGCGACCGCGACCAGCTTCGCCCAAATAGACAACAAGACCAAACTTATCGTCTTGTTTGAGGGTAATACCCTCACCCAACGAACCACCAGAAAATGTATAGGTTTTCATCTCAAGCCTCCTTAGCCTGATTAGCCCGAGTCGCATTTAATACGACATGGACAATGAAATAACGAACAGGTTATTCGCCTGTATCAACTTTCCAAACGAAAGAAGACAATCTGACGGCAACAAATTACCATCACATTGCCTTCCTCCGGGGAAAGTAAGGAGAACACAAATGTTAACGTGCCTGCCCTCGGCAGCGGGCACAGTGGATACGATCCACCTGCCTGTCGACCTAATTTCAAGAAAAACACCTGTCCTTTGTTATTCTCTGGCCGACAGACAGCTAGGTCGTGTCCTTTATGACGATCGTTGCGCTTCTGATAATCGGTAATGTTCCACCGCGGCGTGTTTGGATATTCACCCGTTCATTCGCAATGATGAAATCATCAAAGGGAACTACTGACTCATTGCCGAGTATTGCCCAGTCATCACCATCTGCACTCGTGTATCGGTCACCGCCTGATTTTTTGTAAATGCGATCAGGAAATCCTGTGGCAATAGCCTGACACATCACTTTTTCATCGACTTTTTTACTTTTTGTATCAAATCCGGATCGCTTCACTTGTTCAATGAGTTGTTCCATGTTTTTACGCATATCACGAAGTGCCATCCATGACACATAATTTTCACGACTCCAAGCGCCACTAAATTTATTTTGTTCAGCCGCTCTGTATGCCGAAAGTGTCACGAATAAATCCGATGCTTTTGATGTTCGAAATGCTGCGTGACGGACTACTGCATCAGCTACCTCTTCCGGGTGAAATGGCATATACAGAAGCCGTCTGGTACTATTTCGGATTGCAGCAATAATTGCCATTTCTTCACCACATCCAAGCTCGCACCCTTTGATAATCATGGCCGCATCTCTGGGGTCACAACTCATTTCAGCAAACACTTCGCCAAGAGCGGATAACTTCGTTTCATCAGCAGCATCAAGTGCTCCCAACAGTCGCAACTGATTTTTCGCCGTTTTCCAATTCTGTTTTTCCGGAGCATCCATGAGTCGAATCGGATCAGCTTCTCGACTATACCCCATTGCTTTAATCTGAAGCACAATAGATCGAAGGGAGCTTCGTTGAATTTCGGGTAATGTTGATTGTTCACGACGTGCAAATTCACTTTGAGTAATCAAATAGAAACATTCACCCGGTTGCGTACGGCCCGCTCGTCCTTTTCTCTGAATAAGGGAATCTTTTGCCGTTTTCTCTACGCCTAACCGCGTAATATCAGCAACAGCGTTATAGGTGTTCATTCGAACAAGTCCTGAGTCTATAACGAACCGTACGCCATCGACTGTGACTCCCCGCTCCGCAACATTGGTAGAAACGATAACCTTGCGCCCGATTGCCGGTTTAAATACTTTTGATCGCTCATCCGGTGGAAGCTCTGCATGAAGTGGTAATAGAGTAACTCCTGTTATTCCCGTCTTTTCTATTGCCTCAATCGTATCGTCTATTTCTCCTTTTCCAGGCATGAATATCAGCACATCTCCTTTTCTACCACTCGCGTGTATTTGAGCAACGACATTGGCAGCTTCTTTCGGTATTTCCGCAGGCTTCAACTCTTTATCAAAAAAATGTTCTTCGACTGGAAATGGTCTTCCTTGTGCTTCGATAAGCGGGATACCTGCAAAATGATCCTGAATTCTTTGCGCATTGAGTGTCGCTGACATCAAAATAAACTTTGCCTTACTACCCAATTCCTGCGCCTTTTCCGTAAGAGCCAACCCAATATCGGAAAGTAAATATCGTTCATCAAATTCATCAAAAATGACTGTTGATACACCAGTCAGAAGCGGATTTTTTTGAACAATATGCTTAAAGACGCCATTGGTAACAAATACAATCTTTGTTTTATCCGACAGTTTCTTTTCCTGACCGGTAATATATCCAACTGTACTTCCAAGTGGCACACGCATTTCATTTGATACTCTACGCGATACTTCTGCCGCAACAATCACACGGTTTTCGACAACATAAATGGTTCCCTCGTTCGTAAATCCTGCCTCCCACAATGCTGGTGGCACTTGCGTCGATTTTCCGCTTCCTGTTTCAGAAACCAGTGCTAACCGATTGCCGGTTTTGAGCGTTTCCACAATATCCGGCATTACGTTCCATATCGGTAATTCACGATTACCAACAGGCAGTTCATTCTGTGATTGTTTTTCAAAATCATTCATATATTTCTCCTTTATTCATGTGAGTTACTATCGGGATTACTTCCCATATTTTTAATATTTGTTCTAAATGCGTCGTAGTCTTCAGAGCTATACCATTTCGTAAACACTTCTTTGACAGATGCGTATAACATCGTTAATTCTTCTTGCGTACAATCTTGCCGCTCAAACAGTTCTTCAATTTTGTGAGCTTCACGTGCTATTTCACCTGTTTTCCATAGCTCATCAAGCTCAACTCCCGCTGGAAAATTTCCGGTTTTAAGCATATAGACAGCCCGAGGAAGCAAGTCACAAGCCACACGATACAACGGAATAACTTGCTTAATAGATTTGACGCTTGGATTTCCTGCCCGTTCTACATAATTTTTTCCCCATGCATGTCGATGAAGAAACTCTTCGGCAGCACCCAAATAGTGATGTGCGATAGACTGTGGTCGAACGTCTTTTTGCAATCGAGCAAGCATCCGCTCACCAGTTACCGTTCGCGCAGTTGTATGTGTGACTATAATCATGCTGATAGGCTGACAAGAGTCTTTGCCACCCTTTACCACATCCCATATGTCTAGTGTCGGAGGAACTGCAATAACATCAACACGTTTTTTTGTCTTCAATCCAGCGCCAATGCTTTTTTCTAACTGATAGAATCGAGGTTCATCAATTCCGGGTACAATGGATATCACATCACAATCATGTTCATCTTCAGAAATAATCAAATCGTGACGGGCTAGACTTGCCATTTCCTTCACATCAGCTATCGTTCTGTCAGGAAATTGAAATACTGGAGACGTGCCACTCTTTGCGTTCAATTGTTCGGTAAGATTTCTATGAGCAGCTTGAGCCTTATCGAGGCCATAGCTATCAAGTGCACCGGTTAATCGTGATTCAATTAACTCTTCCACGAAATGCGCCTTATCAAGGTTTATACCGTTTCGTAACTCATTTGCTGCGGCTATCAAGGGTTGGATTGAATGTCCGGCAAGATATGCTTCCTGATCCATAACTGGCTCAGGCATGTCCATATAGAGCATGATATCCTGTAAAATTCTGGTCAGTGGTTTATATTGTTTTCGTGAAGATAATCCTGTTGTGTCTGCTTTTTTGTACTCATCCCAAAACATTTTTGCTTGCCACAAAATAGCTCCTTGCACACGTTGTTTATCGTCATCAGTCATCCGCTCCCACACAGCTTGACGATACGATTGTTCCTGTGGTGTTTTCCCTTGACTGTGATAGGCAAGGACAAATCCCATTGGAAGCCACGCATCTTGATGCGTTGGATATGGCATCATAGGATCAAGATCAGCAGGATTTTCCGGCAAAACGAGTGCGACGTCTTTTCCAAGCACTAATTTTTCTACACCCGTACCCTCGCCTAATAGAATGATGTTATGGTTATTGGCCGCCACTGTGGAAAACCGTTCACTACCATACGTCATACACTCCTGCCATGGTCGCCAGTTTTCTTTAGCATTCGATACGTGTACTTCAGATCGTTTTTCCACGCCGTCACGCACCATAAGTGCTGTCGCGACGATGGATGGGTTATATATTCTATCTGTTAAACTCCGGTCAAGATTGGTAATTACTCCTGCTTCGTTTCGAGTACCTGCAACTTTCTGTACCGCGCCTTCCAATACACTTTGATAGACTCCTAAAATCACGAGTGGCTTATCGCGGCGCATGGTAACTCCGGTTTCCGGATCAGTTCCTTCAGTCACTAATTTCACCCATTCAGCCGCACCAGCCGGATTACTAGAGACAACGATTACGGCATCTGTTCCCTCCAAAATCCGTGCGTTTTCCGCGGTCAACCGCTGAATCTTTGTAATTTCTCCCTGTTCATCTTTGAAGATCCGGCCGCCGCCAATATCACCAATGACAAAATCCACTCCATCTTTTTGAGATTCTGCGAGTAGTTCCTCTTTGGCTTCTTGGGCTAATTCGATATTCCATGTGCGCTTCATCGCTCTACGCTTCGTAGCCGCTTCTTCAAGATTCTTTCGCACTGAATCCAGCTGTTCCTGCTTAATCTGTCCTTTGCCAAAGGCTACTTCGGCACTTTTGACAGCAACTTCTGCTTCCAGATACCAGATTGGAGTCGGGGCGGCCTTATCCAAATCCAAATGCGAAACATTCATGCCAAAATTCTTCAAAGCCTCCCGTAAAATCGTGGAAAAGACACTCTTTCCGGAGTTCGGATCGCCGCACATGACGACAGATTTAATTTGTGAAAAGTCAGGAAGTTCAACACCGGAAAATTTCTTGAGCAGCTCACTTACAACGCGCGACGTATTCTGTTCATCAACCGGCAGCCGCATACTGCGGGCATTGGGAGCACCATATGCATGATATTGTTCACTTAATTCCGCACCTAACACATCTTCAACAGTCGGCAAGTCACTTCGGGTCCAATGGCGGATAACCGTTACAACGTCAGCGGGCTCCCGACCGAGTTTTTCATCTTTGAGATTACGAATAACGGCAATGGCGTACGGAGATGTATCGACACCGGAGTTCTCGACGGCAGATTCCATAAGCTTGTAAATCGTGAAGCTCTGCGTCAGCCCTTGGGTATCAACGATAATGACGTTGCCAAAACCTGATGCCACCGGAACGAGTGGAGTAATCAATTTCTCTGCTTCTTTTTTGAAATACTCGAGGTTTCCGTTTTGAAGTTCGATAACTGCAACATTTAGCCGTGTCTGTGCCCTATCTTCCCATGCACGAAGTTCGAACATATATGCTTCATCAATAACTTCGGGTTTAGCTGGTTTTGGATCATCTTGTGCAGGACGTACCGCTGAGTCAAATCCCTTCGCAAGCATCATTTCTTCTTCTGTCACCGGCAAAACCGATTCTTCACGGTCACAGATCGCACCGATTCGGGCAATAATAGATGGCGTACTTCCGACCCTGCATTCCTGTGCAGTATCAACTTGTTTGACGAGCACACCAGGCAATGAAATACTTTCTACTTCCAAAGCAGTTGTACTATGGTGGTCAACATAGATAACAGGGTGAACCAATGGGGCTGCGTTTTGTGTATGACGATATTCATTGATCCGTTTCCCAAGCTCAACCAATCCCGCTTTACTGCCTTCCATGTCGTGAGTATTCAAAGGAATATCGACAATGACCACGCGGTCATATCGGGCTACATCGAGTTTCGGAAGCGTTTTAGTGAATAGTGCGCCGCTATGCGTCGCGCCTTCACCCTCACGTATAACCGGAGAACCGATATAAATATCAGCCGAAGCGCCCTTGGTCGTAAGCCACTCGGCAGACAACACAGCCATACTCATGGCATGTGCATCAGGCCCACCGATGACGAGCACATTTTGCCCGGCAAAAAGCTCCCGATCTTCGGGTTGTACATTCGTTTCTTGTAGTTGTTGTTCACTCATATATCTTTAATTCCAAACAATCTATTCTTCCTTCAGAAAAACCGGGGAAACACAAAAACACTAAGACAAAAAAGCATTGATGTGCTTCCCCAAAAACAAAAACAGACAAAGACTGGAAGGTTTTTGCACCAAAGGCGCATCTCGGATCAAGCGATTGCTTGATACTTCCACGAGAAATAACGGTGATGTATCTTGATTTTCATCACGTCGATTGATGAGCACGAACTAATCAAGGCTCAAATGGTGCTAACCGGGGTCGAAAACAATATCCGTAAGCGGATGGTCCACTACTGGAGCATCGGCGAAACGGGGTTTCGATCCCATGTCGGGGTTAGCTGACAAATTCAGCTGAGGTCACAATGACCTTAACTGTGGGGGTGCCTACACCGGTAAAGATCAAGGTATTGCCCTCGAACTCAACATGGCACAAGCCATCGCCCGCGTTGACCGAGTCAACCATGGATTTCAGCGCGTCAGCGCTTTTATCCGAGGTCCACTTGGCAACCATAGCGGTTCCCCATTGGCGCATTTCCTGAGGGTCGCAAATTTCTGCGACATGGAACACGCCATCCTCGCCCTTATTCAGCCGGATCACTGGGATCCAACTTTCACCGAGTCCATGCATGGTGACCGCCTGAATGGCAGCCGCGAGACCGGAACCCGCAGGCAGATAAACCAGACGGCGAGCCGCCCAGTCAGAGACATTCAAGCCGGTGTTCACCAGCTTGTGCACGAGACCCGCAGTTGGATCCGTAAAGTCAATCTGCCCTACCCCTGCGTCTACTACGCGGACCTCTTCGGGTTTCAACCCAAACTTTTCCGCGAGTTCGACGCGCTGAATGTCGGTGATGCCACGCCCAGATCCATCAATAACTGTGTAGCCCGCAAAGGCTTCACCTGACGGGATTTCATTCCGGCGGGCACGTACCACATTGTGACGATAGTCGCCCAAATCGAGCACACCGACGCGCTCGATATTTTGACCCAAAGAGAACAGGGTCAGTTTTGGAAGACCGCGGACCATTTCGAGACCTGCGATCATCAAGATCGCGGCCACGGCTTGACCCGTAACGACCACTTCGCCATCACGGTCCATAAGACCTGAACCGGCTGACTCAAGGATTCCTTGAACCTGCCCAACAAACGGGCGGTTGAAGTCCAGTGTGGCGGGAACATTGGTTCCCAGTTTCAAAGCGGGGTGGAACGAGAATGTAGTCATTTTTTCCTCCATTTTGAGGTTTGATGTGTTCCTACTACAAGAACATATCTATGGGTTTGGGCTTTAAAGCCATTTTGGCTCCCATATTTTTTAACCACTACAATCGTGGACCTTCAGACAAGAAGGCAATCTGATGCTGAAAATTTGTATTGACGCCTGCCGTTTCACGCAGTAAAGTAGAGACATGTTAACCAAAGCAGATATCGATTGGCTCAAATCAGAACTCGTACCTGCAGTAGCAGATGAAGTTCAAAAACGCATTGAAAAAAAGCTAGATGACGTAAGCACAAAACTAGATATGTTCGTTGGCGAAATCAAAACTAAACGTGAAGAACAAACGCTCCATGAAGGGAAACATGAAGAAATTGATGAGCGTTTATCAAAAGTAGAAAAACACCTCAATATCCCTGTTACTCCCTAAATCAGCACCACATTGCCTTCTCCGAAGGAAGAATATATTGAATTGGTAAAGAGCAATCACAAAGTCCAATACACACAACCACCTGTCTTTTGCCACAAAAAAACCCCGCCTTGTGAGCGGGGTCCGGGTATATCAATCCTCTATACGTAGAAATCTGGAAGTCAGTCTGTAAAGGCCCACAATTTTTCGCGGGGCACTTCATGCTTTATCGAAGGACCGCAATCATTGGGACAGGAATTCCGATATCATAGATCTGCCGATAAATGATATTGGACACAGTGCCTTCCAGGTTTCTACCTACTTCCCTTTTCCTTTCTTACTTTTTCCCGATTTCTCGAGAGGACAGGCAAGCAAGGACAGTGAAAGTAAAAAGGTAGAAATGTCTTGTCTAATATACGTATCTAGTAGCGGATCCCGTCTGTCCAACATGCCACGCTATTGTGACACAAGACCTCTGTTCTCCCGTTCAATACGTTTTTTAAATTGATACTCCCCGCCACCGCAAACGCTATTGTTTGCTAGGCAAGCAGTTGTATATATTGGTAAAGTGCAATAATCAAAGAGTGTTTTTCTTTTGATACAATCACAATCTGATTATGTCTCATAGTATAGCATACTATTATGGGCTTGTCAAGTATCAGTTACATGATGTCCCTCTAGAGAGCTAATATATCTAGCCTCGTAGTAGCCTTATAATACGCACGGGGATAAATACTGTAATTTACCAGTTACAGGGTTTATTACTACAGATATTAACGTCTTATAATATAAGTTATCCTGTAACATCCACTTGACAATACAGGCTAATTATTTAATGATTGGAGCATAGATATGATCACTGACATTCTCACAAGCGTTGGGCTGACAAACGAAGAAGTAGAAATATATGAGTCGCTTCTGGCGAATGGCGCTCAAACTGCCGGAGCACTTGCAAAGACAACCAAGGTTCAACGGACCTATATATATAAAGTTACCCAAGCATTACTCAAAAAAGGCCTCCTCACGATAAACGACACACACGGAACAACCATCTACCGACCACAGTCACCTGACCACCTTCTCGCACAGGCAGAGGAAATGAAAACACGCGCCACACAGGCACAAACAGCTCTAGAGGGTATTCTTCCCAGCCTCAAGAACAAATATCAGGCAATTGAAGTCAAACCAGTCGTAACGCACTATGAGGGTGAAGAAGGCAATATCAAGGCAAATTTAGCTGTACTTGCAGAGAAAAAAGATATCCTTGCCTACTTACTGATCAATCCAACAATCGATACCCAAATGGCAGATTTTTGGAAAGAGTACTATCGTATCCGGGTGGCAGAAAACATTCATGTTCGCGCCATTACGCCAAATACTCCCGAAGGAATTGAATATAAAAAGCATGATAAAGATGAACTCCGCGAAACAAAACTCGTACCAAAAGAACTATTTCCCGTCGCAATAGAGAAAAATATCGTGGGAAACAAGGTGGTATTCTTCGCCACTAAAAATGGCATCCTCACGGCAACAATAATTGAAAACAAAGAAATTGCAGACTCTGAACGTGCATTATTTGAACTCGCGTGGAAAAAGGCCGAGGAATACGATAAAAACTATTAGAATAACTCCATCATTTCGATTTTCTGGCGGTAATAAAGTGCTCCTTGAGTGTCATAGTCTCCTGACCAGTTTTTTCATCTTTTCCCGTCACTAAGTACGTCTGCACATCTGCCTGAGGATCAACTTCATAACCTACAGACTTGAGAAGTAAGATAAGTTCATTTATATCAGGAAAATATCGCGGCGGATACAAATCTTCCCCTTCCAGCCCTTGAAAACCTTCTGGCTTCTGATCACGAATTGTTCCATATGGCTCATCCGGATGTGCAGCATGATAGGCACGAAGCGCTGATGCGTAGGGTTCTATTTTTCTATCAGGAATTTCTAAAATAAGCTCACCACCCCGATCCATAACATTCAAAATTTGCTCAAGCACGTTCTTTTGATTTTCAGGTGATCCAATTTCACAAAATGTATGCCAATTAAACATGGCGGCATCAAATCCAACGTCTCCAAACATATCACGGGGTTCTGAAAACACATACTCATTAAACGGTGACTCGCCAAAAAATGCATATGGATCAATATCAGGATACCGCTCGTGCCATTCAATAAGTGCTTGATTTAATACATACTGCAATTCAAAAAAACTACCCTGAACAGGAAGAAAATGACTTGTAACATCAGCGTCAGACAGTTGAGGGGGGGGTACACGACCTAATTCCTGTAAACGTAAAAGCGCATGATATGACAATCCCGGATGATCTTTTTCTCCCCGCAATCCTTCTCCTTCTTCCCGAATACGCTCCCGCGATCGTGCAAGTTGCTCAGAACTGATATCCAACCCCATCACGTTATAACCAAGTCGTGCAAGCATGCCGGAAATTCTTCCTTCACCCATACCTAAATCAAGAATTGTTTTAATGTGTCGTGTAGGAGTTACGCTATCCTCTTCTGGAGTATTCCACGATACATTTCCCTTTTCGTCAGTAGTCGTAAGACGGCTATATCTATTCGTTCGATTCTCATCATACAAATCATTTCTGTGCTGGAACCGACTCACAAGATGGTCAAGCGATTGAAAGGTGTCAGCCGTTTTATTTTCCCATTCTCGAAGATCAGAATTATCATATGCGTCCTTTTGTCCCAATTCGAGATTTGCCGGATTATATAACTCTTCTCTCTGATTTTGAGCTAACTGAGAAGTCAATGTCATCACGTTTCGTAACTCGTCGGGCGTACTGCAAAATAAAAATCCTTGATAACTGTGTTTTATATATAGTGGAGGCTGAAACCCATCGGTATACATAATAATTTGTGGGCGATCTTTATACGGCAGGCGAAACCAATCAATAAACATATACTGATAGGCATAATGATCTCCTTTTATTGAGCTAAATGAATCATTAGATGGAACATGAATAATAACGGTTTTTGGAATATCGCCCATCGCTAGAAATATGTTGCCGGTTTCCCTGTCACCTTCATTTGCCATATCTATTCGCCCAGATAATCCACCACGTGAAGCATTCGGAAAATCTAGCGTCGTGACATCACCATCTGAAAACTGCACTTGTTGGTGCGTAGCATCTACTATGTTTGCACCTGTTGGAATGATTCCTTCCCGTTGAAGCATGTTTGCGAATCCTGATGCGCTCTCCTGTCGAATAATCAATGTGCTCGCAGTTTTACCTCGTTCCATTTCCAAATTCTTCCCATCAAACATGTATTTTTCAAGTTTCGTAAGGACTTCAGTAAATACGCTTTCCTCATCATTGCGGGATTTACTGTCCTCGATCAGATATTGCACATATCTCATATCCTGATGAATTTCACTAAGACCATCTTCTATTTCTTCAAGTGTATGAAATGTTTTTTCCGTACCAAAATTGACAATAATAGCTTGACCATTATTGATTATTTCTTCTGCACCAATAAGAAGCCTGTCTGCTTGCCGTATGTAATTACCTCGTGCAACATGAACTATTTGCTCTGCTCCCTGTACTTTGCCGAGTGTCGCGAGTAACGGCCGAACGTCAGCGGATTCAACTGCTTCACAGAATTCTAAAAGAATAGGCAACGAGTCTTCATTAGCTTGCATTTGCGAAAACGACTTGAGAGCTTGTTCATGAAGCGCTTGACCTTCAGTATCTAATTCATAAAAATCCTCGGGAAGAATTGCCTGTGTAGCCCGATCAAGGAGTGTTTGAGTATAATCAGCCTGTCCAACCAGTACAGGACTTCGGAGCTGATTTGCTGTTGGCGGAGCAGCCACACTCCAACCACTAGACCCAATAACCTCCGTTGTTGTTCCACTGTCTACTCCTACCATAATAATATAAGCATATCATGGTTTTGCCCAAACTCCCCGCCTTTTTTGTTTCGCCTCATCTTGTGCTTTCGGTAATTCATCCTGATATTTCAGCTTCCGTCTGTCCTGATAAATCGTAACTTTCGCTAATCCTTGCCGTGCAAGTTCAACCGATACATTCTTTCCGCCAACTATTGCATATGCCAATACTCTCCCAAAACGATCTGACGTGTAGGCGTCATATTCAAAGGTAATTGTTTTGCCCTGAACAAGCTTCTGATTTGCTTCTGTCGCTTCTTCTTCGAATGGTTGCCCGTTGTCCGGTGCATTGACGCCGACAAATCGGACAATCTGGCCATTGGCCAACTCTATAGTATCTCCATCAATCACTCTCTTGACCTTTTCCTTTGTTGGAAGGTTCCGAACGGTCGTTGTTGAGACATTGGGTTGTTCGAGTATATCTTTTACCTGACTTTCATATTTTGTCCCGCCAAGAAAGGATAAAAGAGCAACAAGAAGAGCAGCCGGAACCAAGACCAGTTTGTTTGTGTTTACTTTCTTTGTTTTCATGGCGTTTTAACAAGTCCTGAAAATCTCAATTTGTATAACCCCTCTAACAAATCACTTCCAGCATATCCGGCAAGAAGCGACATTCGCCAATCGGTATTTACAACAAGTCCTGACATAAGACCGGTAAGCATGGAAACGAGAATCGTGAATCCAAAAACTTTCCACTCAAATTTAAAGGTCGTGGGGTTAAACTCTTTCGCTTTGGTAATACCAACCAACGCTCGGATAAATCCGCCAACACCCCCTGCGAGTGCTTGAATAAGTACAATGGGCATACACTCTCACCTCCATTCCCTAAAATACATACACGGTTGCTTTTCCTTTTCCTTCAATTTTTAGCATACCACGTGCTACTAAATCTGTTAAATACTCAGTCGCAGTGCTTTGAGATATGTGAAGTAGATCACGGGCTTGTTCGTTCGTGATTTTCTTTTTCTCCTGAGCAAACGTAAAGATTTTCTGGAGTGCCTCGTCACGCTTGACTTTCTTTGCCTGATTGCCTTTGACAGAATTTTCTTTCACGCGGGCATCAAACATGGCAACTGCTTGTTTTTGAATTTCATCTTGAGAAATTTCTGGTTGGGGTGTTTCGGGCTGTTGGGGAATTATTTGAGGAGTTAACGGAGACTGGGGTAATACGGGAGATACGGGTACATCGGATTGCGCCGACAAGTCGGAAGGTTTTTCTGGTTGTGGTTTCTCTGATGTTTCTGAAAGATATGGATTCGGATTGATGTAGCCAAGGTAGCCGTTGGTTGTATTTGGATTGTTTGGTTGGATACCGAAATGTAAATGCGGGCCGGTAACAAATCCCGTTTGACCGGAAGCGCCGACGACCTGCGCTTTTGTCACATGATCGTTCACCAAGACGCCGAAGGATTGAAGATGACAATAGATGCTTGTTCCCCATGAATGCTTGATGGTGATGGATATGCCAAAGTCGCCGTTGTCGCCAACCTGTGTGACTGTTCCGTCGTCACACGCCAGTACATCTGTTCCTTCCGGCAATCCGAAATCTATACCGTTGTGTCCGACGATGCCCCACTCCTGATATTTCTTCTGTATATTCTCATCTGACGATTGGGCGCCGAAGTCAAAGCTGATGGGATAGGTACTATAATATGGAAGGTGGAGCGTTGGAATAGCCTGCGCCTCAGTTGATCCCTGTGGCTCTGTATCGGCCTGCACGGTTTGATTATCCTCTTTGATTGGCTCGACTGTTGAAGACGCAACGTCGGCAGGTGGAGTACTTACCGAAGGCTCCGCTTGAGGAGAAGTGGACGTAGACACTGGTTCACTTGACGGCACTTCCGGTGATTGTGGTGGCTCTGGTGCAACTGGGGCTTCCGTAATTACGTCTGCCGGTGGCTGATCCTGTACAGGCGTTGGTTCCGGTTGGGTTCCGGCCGATTGTGAAATTGACAGTGCTTCTACGCTTGACGCCGAAGGTTCCATCGTCGCTGAAGCTATGGCGGACAAGTCTGAAGCCGGTTCTGGCCGAATCGGAACGTCAACAGTCTGAACTGCATTCACCTCTGAAGCTGGCGGTGGAACAGGATCGTCTGCCATATATCCAGAATATCACCCCTCCTTCGCTAAAGCTACGGACGGGCACGGCAAAATCAATCGGCCAAAACGGTGGGAATTGGCCGATTCAAACATCTTGGCGGCTCCACGCCCCCACCCCCTCAGGTAGTACGAGCTAAAAGGCCCCGCCGTTGAGGCGGGGCTCTAGCCAACAACCGAACTAGTTGCGCAGGGCGCTCAAATAAATGTCTTGCGCGAAGCGCTTCCTATAAGCGGGCGCGCAAGCGGTGCGAACGCTGGACACGGGTAGAATAAAGAAGGTGGGGGCTCCCCCGCGCAAGTCTTCGACGCGTGGGGGAAACCGGCAGACCCCGCCATCCTTGTTAGTATCCAATCAATGAAAGGCGGGGTATGACCGGAGGGGGAAAGGATTGCCCACCCGCAGTGAGCTGAGATATGAAACCAGAACTCAAATCGCGTATGCGCGGAAGAGAGTGGAAAAGATTGTAGAAGCAATAGCCATTGGCAAGCGCGACCCTAGGAGCGCCTGCGAGCGAGGAGGGGGCGCCGCCGTCAATATTAATTGGGTGGGTGGGATGACACGGGATCAAAAGTTTTCGGGAGTGTTTTTTGTTTTGCGCGCATGGTGGGTGGGGCAAGCAAAACCAAAATATGTTTCCCCTTCCTTATTGCGCCCGACGAGCCCCGCGAAGCGGGGCGAGAGAAATGAGAGAGATTAAAATAGAAGCGCGAAGCGCCACAATTTGGGAAGACTGGCGGCAATTCATTTTTCCCCTTTACCCCTTTTTTCTTGCCGTCAACATGAATTATGAATTTTTGATAAAATAGGTTCGAGTGGTTTTATAGAAAGGCTCATATGGATATCCGAATCATCACCTCGCACGAAAACGCACACAAGGCAGAAGGGTTAGCCGTCGTTATAGATGTTGTCCGAGCATTTACCACTGCTAGCTATATTCTCCATAACCATGCCTCATCAATAATTGCTATCGGTAGCATAGAAGATGCTCACGCTCTTAAACGAATTCATCCTTCACACATTCTTGTTGGCGAACACATGGGGATAACATTACCCGGTTTTGACTACGGCAATTCGCCAACGGAAATTGCAAAGGTAGATTTTACCGGAAAGACAGTAGTTATGCGGACAACAGCCGGAACGCAAGGAGTAGTAAAAGCAACGAATGCAACAGAAATAATTACCGGTGCATTCGTAAACACGGACGCGGTTGCAAAATATATTAAAAAGAAAAACCCCTCAATCATTTCATTTATTTGTACGGATGACAGGTATAACGACAGCGAAGATGTCTTATGTGCTCAATTTATAAGCAGTATTATCAAAGATAAACCAATTCCATTTTCGATGATTCACGAAAAATTAGAAAATCATGAAGCGACAAAATTATTTCTGGAGTCACAACTCACTCCCCATGCCCGTGAGGATCTCAATCGGTGTTTTACCTTGAACGCATTTACTTTTGTCGCAGTAGCGAAAACAATAAAAGGCCGGATTCATTTAATAAAGGAAGAAATTCATTAACTTAGCTTCGCAAGGCGTCCCCTTACGAAGCTAAATAATGACAGGTTTAATAATTTGAACACTCACCTCTTCAATACCCGCTTCAAGAACGAATGCTTCATATGATTTCTTCTGATATTCTTTCCAGTAAGTCAAAATATGCTCAGGGTGCACCCAGTCAGAATTATGTTCACCAATAAAATCCAAATATGAACTATAAGAATAGCTTCGCAAGGCGTCCCCTTGGGAAGCTAAATTTCGTAAATGACGTTTTGCGATCGGATTACGATGAATATATCGACTTAAATGCAATAATTGCTCATCTGTTTCTACCAATACTGCCTTATAGACATCTTGAAATAATGGTCCAACTCTCTTTTCTTGTTTATTAAAATACATCGTATATCGCGTCCATAAAGAATTCATAAATTGATCCATCGCATTTTCAGTTTTCTGCCAAATTATCATATGATAGTGATTATTCATCAAACAATACGACACTAACTGAATTGAGTCAGAAAAGTTATTCAACCGAAGCAACTTATTCGCCTGGTCTTTTTCTTTCCAACCTGATAGTGGACTCGCAATAATGTCAAAAAGTTTATGCTCGTCTTTTGGCAATAGATATGTTTTTAGATAAGAAAGAAGAACCGCAAAGTCTTTTTCTTCACAAAAAATTTTTCTCTTTTCAACTCCTCTGTTATAAACGTGGTAATATCGATTTTCGCGATATTCTTTTATCGTATGACGTGACGGCATACCTTTCAGTATGGCACAAAAAACTAGCTTCGCAAGGCGTCCCCTTGGGAAGCTAAAAAAGAATATTCGCGCTGCGCTCGGCGCCGACGGAGACAACGGCCAGTGGAATACCTAAGAACTTCCCGATAAACGTTACGTACTCCTGACACGTTTTGGGTAAGTCTTTAAATTTCCGGATTTTCGAAATATCCTCGCTCCACCCTTTAAACGTTTTGTAGACCGGGGTTAATTTCGCGAGTTCTTCATATCCGCAGGAGGAGTAGGAAATTTTATTGCTGTGCAATTTGTACCCCACGCAAACTTTCAATTCTTTCATGCCACTCAAAATATCGAGTTTGGTAATCACTATCCCCGTCACCCCGTTTATGTCGCAGCAAAACTTCACCGCTTCCAAATCCAGCCAGCCGATCCGACGCGGGCGGCCGGTCGTCGTGCCATACTCTGCTCCCCGTTCCCGAATCGGATTCGCCATCGCGTCTAATAATTCTGTGGGCAGCGGTCCCCCGCCGACGCGCGATAAATAGGCTTTTACCACACCGATGACGGTATCGATATGTTTTATAGGAATTCCCGCTCCGATATTTGCCGCGCCGACGAGCGTATTGGATCCGGTGGAATACGGATACGGTGACCAATCGGTGTCGAGCATTATGCCGTGCGCGCCCTCAAGAACGATCGCTTTTTTCTTTACAATTGCGTTCGCTAGGAGCGGATACGTATCGGCAACGAAGGGTGCGATAATTTTTCGAAATTCTTTAAATCGCGCTACTGCCTTTTTAATGTTTACCGGCGGTACGCCGAACGTCGCAAGAATTTTATTTTTTATCCGTGCCTGAAACGTAAACTTTTCGACAAACGTGTCCCAATGCATGAGTTCGTAAATCCGGATGCCGTTGTAGCTGACTTTATCGGAATACGTAGGCCCGATGCCGCGGCCGGTCGTCCCGAGTTTATTTTTCCCCCGGGCATTTTCGTATGCATGATCAAGCGCTTTGTGGTACGGCAGGATGATGTGGCACCGCGGGGATATAACGAGTTTATTTTTGAGCTTCACGCCGGCAGATTCCAACAGTTTCATCTCCCCGATGAGTACTTCAAGGTCGAGTATCACGCCGTTGGCGATCACTCCTGTGGTTTTTTTCTGAAAAATTCCCGACGGGATGAGGTGAAACGAAAACTTTTTATCGCCGATAACCACGGTGTGCCCTGCATTATTGCCGCCGTGGAACCGCACCGCAAAATCCGCATGCGCCGCATACACATCGACAATTTTTCCCTTGCCTTCATCTCCCCATTGTGTACCGATAACAACGGTCGTCATACAATTTTTTTTACGATTTTTTCTGCAAGCCCAATATACGCTCGCGGCGTGAGGCGCGCAAGAGACGGATATTTACTCACTAACTCTTTATATTCTTTTTCCGTGAGTTTTTTGCCCATAAGCTTTTCTTTCACTTTTTCGTAGCCCTGTTCGTCCCCGTGCAATTTGAAATATATCTGCATCGCTTCGGCAAGCACCTCCCAATGGCCATCCAGTTCCGATGATGCAGCGTTCCGGTCGAATGATATTTTGCCCAGACCCTTTTCTAACGTCTCCCACGCGAGTGTGGTATAGGCCAAAGCGGAACCGATGGACCGCTTTACAGTAGAATCGGACAAATCCCGCTGCAGCCGCGAAACCGGAAATTTCCGTGCAAACAGTTCAAAGAAACTATTGGCAATTTGGAGGTTTCCTTCCGCGTTTTCAAAGTGAATCGGATTTATTTTTTGCGGCATCGTCGACGAACCGACTTGCCGTGCATCTTTTACTTGTGCCACGAGTCCCCGACTGATATAGGACCACATATCCTGACAAAATCCGATGAGTATGGTATTTAGTTGATACAGCAAAAAGCCATATTCAACGAAGTTGTCCGCGGGTAATATCTGCGTCGTGATGAGATTGGGAGTAAGTCCAATTGAAGAAATAAATTCTCCACCAAATCGCAGCCAATTTATTTTTGGATAGGCAAACGCAAGCGCGTTATAATTCCCGACTGCTCCATTTAGTTTCGCGTCAAACCGAAATGTCCGGAGTTTTTTCTCAATTGTTGCTATGCGCGCATAAAATACTGCCATCTCTTTGCCGAACGTCGTGGGTACCGCCGGCTGTCCGTGCGTGCGGGCGACCATATATGATTTCCCGTTGTTATTCGCCAGTATTTTTAGTTCTTTCAGTAACGATTCCAATCTCGGAACTATCACCGCATTTTTGGATTCCGTAAGCATACATCCGTACGCAAGATTATTGACATCTTCACTCGTCAGACCAAAATGAATAAACGGCAGGATATCTTTGAGACTCGACTTCCCCAATTTTTCTTTCAAAAAATATTCAATCGCTTTCACGTCGTGTTTCGTGACGCGCTCAAACGATTTTACTTTTTTGGCATCCGTAAGGGAAAATTTCTCAACAATCGAGTGAAACATCGCGATTTCACTTTTATTAAACGGTCGGACAATTTTACATTTCGAAAGTTGGATGAGATACCGCACCTCTATACGCATGCGGTATTGTATATACGCAAATTCTGAAAAATATTGACGGTACGCTGCGGTTTGCTCATAGTACCGACCGTCCAAAGGAGAAAGTGCAATTAGTTCTTGTCCATCATTCATAGCGCGTGTATTATATATCACATAATGCTTAACTCTCCAAACCCAAACGAAGAAAATATGTTCGGTCAGGAACTCACGTTAAATTTATACCAATGTGATCTTGCAAAAATTTCTGATGGCGCGGAAATCAAAAAATTTGTCGTCGAACTTTGCGACAACGTGATTAAAATGAAACGGTATGGCGAGCCGCTCATCCCTCACTTTGGCCATGACAATCCAATTACGAGCGGATATTCTCTCGTACAACTCATAGAAACCAGCTCTGTCACCGCCCATTTTTCTGAATACAAAAAAAGCGTATACCTCAATATCTTTTCCTGCGCGTGGTTTGACGCAAAAAGTACTGAAGAATTTTGCAAAACCTTCTTCGGCGCCAAACGCGTGGAATCCCACCTTCTCAAACGCGAGTAAATAGCCTACGATATATTTATGGGGATTTTATCGCTTTTTATATCTGTAGTATTTGCCGCGGAAACAATTCTTTCACCTATCCCAGACGGCACTCCGATCGTGATTCCACAACCTCCAAAACCCACAATGTCTTTCGGACAAATAACGCAAGTTCTTGGAGCAGCAGTCGAAGCAACTCCCACTCCTATTCCTACCCCAACACCCATTGTCGCAAAGAAAAAATCCTACACAATCGCCTTTTTGGGTGATTCTATGATCGATACGATGGGACCGGGACTTCCGGCCGTACAAAACGCGCTCACAAACGTGTATGCTGCGACAAAATTCAACCTCCTCAATTACGGCGTCGGCGGCACGAATATCGACTACGGCATAACGCGGATTACCGGTGATTACGATTATTTAGGCAAACACGTGCTGTCGCTCGCTTCTGCGCACCCGGATATCGTGGTACTGGAATCGTTTGGATACAACCCGTTTCCGGTGGCTACGGGTATAGACCGGCACTGGCTAGCTCTTTCTACTGCAGTCGATACACTCCGTCAAAATATACCCGGCGCCAAAATCATTATCGCCGCAACAATAGCTCCAAATAGCAAAGTATTCGGTGACGGCGCCCCAGGCATCGCCTTTAGTCCGCAGGATAAAGTTGAACGGACAAATGTGATCAAGTCATATCTCGATAGCACGGTGAAATTTGCTCGGAGTCAGAACCTCCCGCTTGCCGATGCGTATCACGCGAGCATGGACGGCAGCGGCGATGGCATACTCTCGTATATCAATCCCGGCGACCACATCCACTACTCCGACGCGGGGCGCGCACTCTTTGCAAATACTGTTTTCAACGCAATTGCAGCCAATCACCTGCTTGAGTGAAAAGGGTTTTTACGGTATAATAGTGCTCTATGGCAAAGAAAGACCAACGCGCGCTCATGACCCTCGTCTGTTCGGTGTGCAAACACCAGAACTATATTTCCGTGCGCAACAAAATAAACACGCCGGAAAAAATCGCCTTAAACAAATACTGCCGTCACTGCAAAAAGCACACGTTGCATAAAGAATCCAGTAAATTGGATTAAGCAAAAGTATGCATCGAAATACGTACCTGATTGTGAGTATCCTCGCTGTAGTTGCTGCGCTCGTCATCGGCGTAAATGTCGGGAAAAAATTACAAAATTCACCTTCCGCATCCCCCTCTCCCACGACGACGGTAGCTCCCACACCGACCGATACTATACAAACGTATGTGGACTCGATGTGCGGATTTTCCGTCCAGTACCCGAGCGTCTTTTCTCTCATGGATAACGCATCCGGTAGCGCAGTCCTGAGCTTTTCCGGCGATCAGACCAAATCCATAGTCATGACGTGCCAAAAAAACATCCCACGACCGGCTCTGCCCGCCGATAAGATCGTCGCGATGTCTTTGCCCACCACTACAGGCGCGAGCGTATCGGCCAAACTGTACCACGATAATTCCAACAAGGACGGGTCTGCCATCGACGCGCTCATATTTACCCACCCGACCAGCAAAATGGACGTATTCATCTCCGGCGTGGGCGACGCCTACACGAACCTGCTTTCCACGATACAAATTATACCGTGATATAATTGAGCCATTAGGCTCGTAGTTAAACGGTATAACAGAGGTCTCCAAAACCTCTATTGAAGGTCCGACTCCTTCCGAGCCTGCATACTCTTGGCCGTACCATCATAGAACCCTTCATCTTTGATATAATTTAACTATGCGTAAAATCATAACCACCACAATGATTACCCTTGACGGCGTTATGCAGGCTCCGGGTGCATCGAAGGAGGATGCTTCAGAAGGATTTAAATATGGTGGTTGGATGTTTGGTTGGGACGAAGAAGCCGATAAGATAACAGACAGAATTCAAGCCGAACCTTTTGACTTACTCTTTGGAAGAAAAACTTATGATATTTTTGCCGGTTATTGGCCGAAGCATGAAGATGAACCACATTGGGGAAAACCATATAGTAAGGCGAAAAAGTATGTTGTCTCACATAAACCAACTACTCACTCCTGGGACAACTCCGAACTTATTACAGGAGATGTAGTAGAAGAGATAAAAAAACTGAAAAATTCAGACGGTCCTGACCTGTGGGTATGGGGTAGTAGCAACCTTATTCAAACACTTCTTGAAAACAACCTTGTAGACCGAATGCACCTTTGGACATTCCCCATCACTATCGGTACTGGGAAAAAATTATTCGCAGAAGGAACACAACCAGAGCGTTTTACGCTGGTGGATGGGAAAATTACCTCAACCGGCATAATATTTGCAACCTATGAACCTTCGGAACCGCTCACGTCGATTTAAGTTTGTAAAAGAATAGCTGTTGATTTTGGATTTAGGAAATATCGTTCGAAGGTTGCGCACTAATGCCTACCAAATTTTACTAAGGAAATATTTATCCTGCCAGTTGGATGATCGCGGTACTGGGAATCTCAAACCAAAACGCCGGGCCGCGGGAGCCGTCGTCTTTGGAGGTATATATAATAAGGAGCGTCCCCGAGGCCCACCCTGTCGCCGTACGGATGTGATATCCCGGATCTTTTTTCTGCCACACGGCACCCACGTCGATAAATTTATTCCCATCAGCAAACGCTTCTCCATTTGTCCGCATCACGTCATACGTCAACGTGTTGCCGATTTTCTGCTCCAAAAATACGTAGGTGTCCGTGGGATCCCAACTATTCACCGGAAGAGACATACTGGCCCCGGCCGGGAGTGTTTTGGCGTACAGCAGGCGTTCGTTGGTACCGGTGAGATCCGCGATATAAAACGCGTATGTCGTGGACGCGTCCTGCGCTTTCGTGGCGCGCATGATAATTTTTTTATCTGAATTGGAAGCATGCACTTCGGAAACCTGTGTTGTGGATGCAGCCTTGGCTGGACTCGTAGGAGCAATGTTTGTGTCAAGACTCACGGCTTTAGCCGGCGGCGCAGTTTGCTTTTGTGTGTATACCGTCACGGCGATACCTAAAAGAAGTAAGAGCACAAAAAAGAAAAATCCTTTTGCCATATATATTCACTATACCACAACCAAAATCAAAATTTGTAATATACATTATAGATAATTATTAAATGAACATGTATGATAATGATGTGAAACGAACTCATTGGGGACGACTCATTCTTTCTCTCCTCCTCCTGGTGGGGTTTCCTATCTTTATTTGGGCCGTATTGACGCAACGAATAGAAATTCGCAAAAAGGCAGGATTTACCGGTCCAACTCTATTTACATCCCCTCAGCAGATTGTTGGCTCCGCAGGAAATTCAATTACTCTCGGCATTGCTATGGATACCGCCGGCGCATCTGTTTCAGCGACAGAAATCCACATTGCCTATAATCCTCAAATTGTTCACCTGCAACAGTTTGCCACAAGTTCAGCAATGCCAAATATCTCATTTCCTCTCACGCTAAGTACGCCAAGCGCGACCCAAGAACTCATTACTGTTAAAGTAACTGCGCCTCAAGATGCGCCATTTGTAGGAAACAATATTATTGGAAGCGTAACTTTTTCTTTAATTTCCAACACTCCTACGTATATAGAACTTTCCAACACTTCAATTATAACGACGACCGAAAATCCAAACGTCAATTCGCTTGCTGCAGCAACCGGTTCACAGATAAATGGAGGCAGCATCGCAACTCCGACGCCACCTGAGAATCCAACGCGGTCTCTGCAACCGGAGTGTGGGAGCTGCTATACAAACACCGGCTGTAATCCCGGCCTTATTTGCCAATTTGTTCCGTCGCCCACTCCATACTGCCCAAATGGCTCCGGTGGTTCGTGTGCGGTGCCGGCAAACTACCCCCGCCAAGTATGCGTTAAACCGGATGGTTCCAGCGTGTGTCCCATTGGTCAGATTCCAACAGTAATGCCACGCGGATGTCGCGCTATACCGATGGAATGTTTTCAAGCGCCTTGTCCAACACAAATACTATGTTCTTCAACTCCAACGCCGTCATCATCATTATCTTCATTTACGGTGAACGGTGTTGTTTCCCCGACCACCATGCCACCCGGATTTAACATGGCATTTAGTGCCGTAGTTACCCAGCCAGATGGCACGCCGGGCACACCGGGCGATGGATTCAACGTCCAAGCCTATATCGAAAATGCTACGCCCGGATCCGGACCGGCGACTCCCGGAGCCAATGGCGTCTATGATGCTTCATTACATTGGTGGAGATTTGACAATAACTTCTTGGCTCCATACACAATCGGTGGTTATCGATTGGTTCTCTATGCATACTGCGCGGTAGATAACAGCAGATGTTCCCAATTGTATGGACCAAATCATCAAGAACAATGGTCAATAAATATTACGGTTACCGGGTACCCGACTACCATCGCATCCCCGACTCCAGCCACCTGTTCTCCCCGCCCGTCATGTCTTGATACCAATCCTCGGTGTTTACTTCCGGAGCCTTCCGGCGGATGGTGCACCTCAACACCTACACCAACGCCAACTCCGACACCATATCAAGTCACGTGTAATCGCGACATACCAAAGGTTACTATCGCGCCGCAATCGCAAAGCGGAAATCCCGGCGAGGCGCTTACGTACGTAGCCACCGTGACCAACGCGGATTCTGCCGGCTGCGGCTCGTCTCCATTTTCATTCAGTTATCATGTAGATACGAACTTTAGTGCACAACTCGGCGCGACCAATGTTATTATCCCGGCCGGGGGTACCACAAATGTACGCTTTATCGTCACGTCGCCCGGCTCAAATCCAAATACCAATTCCAGTTATGTACCGGTTTCGTTTATCGCCACCAATACCCAATCCAATCAAACAAACAGCGCAAATGCGTCGTATTATTTCTTGCGCCCTGAGCCGCAACCGATGATATTTCATGTCAAATTCGCGGGAGTAACCGGGGCGGAAGCGGATAAAAAAACCATAAGTATCCGATTTTTCCTGCAGGACGGCCGTATGATGGATTTCTTGGCGCCACTTACCGTCAAACATATCGGCAACGGCGTATATGAAGCGGGGGGCACACTCTCAAATCCTTTGCCCACCAATACTCCCTTTACCATCGGAATCAAAGGAGAAAAGCACGTGCGCCTCCGGTTCTGCCAAATCACCGGCCAGACTATTCCGTGCGCCTACGGACAGACGATGACATACACGCAGGCCATACCTATCACATTTGAATTTACCGGACGCTCACTCCCCGCTGGAGACCTGAATCAGGATAATCAGATAGATACAAAGGACATCAAACTTATGACAGATATATTCAACAAACCAACGAGTCTCGTTACCGATGCGGATCGCACAATCGCGGACGTAAATTATGACGGATACGTAGATAATAACGATCTGATTTTACTCTTACAGTCGCTGTCTACGAGGTACGATGAATAAACTGCTGCCCATTCTTATTGTGCTTGCATTTCCGTGGGCTCATGCCTTTGCGGCGCCGAGCGTACTTTTTGACAAAACAAGCGTTTCCGTCCCGCAAAATTCCACGTTTACCGTTACCGTAAATGTAAACGCCGACGCCTATACCGCGCAAAGCAGTAAAGTGACGATAAAATATGCATCCGTGGATTTGGATGTCGTGCAGGTAGCAAATGGCAACTTTTTCCCTTCGTTCACCCAAGCAAACGACACGACAAATGGGCTTTTAGAAATTACGGGATATACGACGGCAATTGGTGGCGGCAGTACGGCAGGCGGGCCCTTGGCGACCATCACTTTTAAAGCAAAAATTAATTCTGGGAGTGATGCGGTCACGTTTGGCTGTAATGGTGCCGGCCACGACACCAATATACTCACCGCGTCCGGACAAAATATTTTTTCGTCCTGCACACCGGTAAATACACTGGGCGTAGCCTATACCGGGGTCGATGCTCCGGCAAATACCCCGACGCCGACACTGGCTGCCGGAGTAACGCCGACACCTACACCGGTACAAAACACAAATCCGTCAACGGTTTGTACGGGGCTTTCCTCAGACATCTCCTCTGCAACAGGCACACCGCTTGCCGTGACATTTACCTGTTCCGGGACGTATCCCAACGGATACATCCGTGCGGCGTACTTTAATTTCGGGGACGGCACCAACGATACAATCGTACAGAATGCCGGCAGCCCCGGTTCTATCTCTACAACACACACTTATACGACCATCGGATCTTTGGGAGCATCGTGTAAGGTAGAGAACAATGATCTGACATGGTCTTCCGTTCCTGCCGTCTGTTCAAAAATTATTTATATCAAACCAAGACCAACCGCTGCTGCAGCGACTCAGGCCCCCAGCGCCGCTATACCGACGCCCACACCCGTGATCATGACTCTGGCGTATGTGACGCCAACCGCCATACCCACGCCGGTACTCACACCCCTTCCTATTGTCACCGCGCCTACTCAATCGTCTACATCGCCCGGCTGGCTTATCGGGTCCGCCGTTGTCCTAATACTCATCGGTGGCATCGCATACGTACTAAGCAAACGTAAACCTCCTCCCCCTCCCACTACGACCCCGCCTCCTATATACTCATAGTATGCAGTGCCCAAACGGTGACGGAGAACTTCTTACCCACATCACACATGGGGAAAATAATTTGACGGTCACGTATTCGACGTGCGCTGTGTGCCATGGCTACTGGATGAGTTCATTTGCGGCAAATTTTATTAAAGCTTCCCGTAGCGAGGAGACCCACACATATATCCCACGGACCACTCTCTTTTGCCCTGTATGCCAAATACATCTTGCTGCCGCCACCGGAGAAAATATTCCGGAAACGGTGAGAGTATATACCTGTCCCAACCATCACGGCTATTTTTTCCCGTCCGGAGAACTCGCCAAATTTAAACAAGCGCAAACAACAAAAATCGCCTATCACAAACTCTGGAATCTTCCTCTCCCAAGCGTTGCAAGCGTACTCCTGGCTACATTTGCCGTCGTCATCCTCACCGGTGGCGGATTTGCCGCCTACAATGCCCTACAGACGCAGCAGGGCACGTCACTGCAAGCCAGACAACTGGTAACCGATCACCACGAATATATCGTCCGCGAAACTCACGAGGTGTTATTGGTCGCCCAAACATCCGCCGATGCCGTACTTACTGTGCAAATTTCGCCCGCGATCCCGGTACAACAAATTCAGAACGATAACCCCAAACTTCATCAGTTTATCGTCAAAAATGTCGCACCCGGCGCCTACCACTATCACTTCACGATGACCATTGCGGGGAAAGCCGTGCTATCGGATACATATACATTTGTGATGCCGTAGTGAAATATTCTTAAACGTCGCGCGGTTTCCAAAATCTCTTCCAATTTGCATTCACATATCCCAATATCACGAGGTCATCGATGACGTCAAACAGGTAATGCCCAAACATGGCTCCAAAAAGTATCACGCCCGTTTTAAAATCATAAAAAAATGACGCAAGGGAAAGTGCCGCCAAAAATGTCATGAAGAAATAATTGTGGGTCGCAAGACTTGTATTATATTTGTGACCGCTTGCTACAAACTTCCACAATGTGCGCCACTCGTGCTCGCGCAAAAATTTCAGGATTTGTTTGGTATACCAATCCCGTTTCCCGTACGTCAGGAAATAAACAAAGTGATCCAAATCCGGCAAAAGTGACCCCAGGATCGTAAGCGTAATCCACCGACTGTTAAATTGCTGCCACAGTTCGCGTAAAAACCATGCCCACATAAGACCCACGAGCACATGATAGAACTCGTGTCTTGTTTGCAAAAGAATAAATCCTAACCCTTTGAGCCTCGCGATACTTCGACTCATATCTTTGATGGTAATGGGTGAGCCCTCAATTGACAAGCCCTCACGGCTCCTGCATAGTAGTATTATGAAAGGAAAAAGAATATTTCCGTGGATTCCACTCGTGAGCTTCACCGCATTTTTTCTCATCGCATTTCTTTTCCTTCAGACAAGGGAGACGCAAAAACCGGAACCACTCGCCGATCCAAAAATACTTTCGCAACTCCTCCTCGGCGTACAACCCGACCCGCCTGCGCCGGACAACTATGCCGAGTTTCATGGTACCCGTACCCCGCCACTGAGTCTCGCGTCGCTCAAAACCGTAAGCCGGGTACTGGGTACCACGACACCATCCGACAAACGTATTGAGGTTGATCTTGCCAAGCAGCACCTCTACGCCTATCAGGGAAACCAAAAAATATTTGATTTTCTCGTATCGACCGGCAAATGGGGTAAAACGCCGACCGGCACGTTCCATATCTGGGTAAAACTCAAAAGCACCCTCATGAGCGGCGGATCAGGTGCAGATTACTACTACCTGCCCAATGTCCCCTGGGTCGAATTTTTCTACAACGACCAGATAGATAAATCACGCGGATATTCGCTGCACGGCACCTACTGGCATAGAAACTTTGGTCACCCGATGAGCCATGGGTGTGTAAATCTGCGGACCGAAGACGCAGCGGCACTCTTTGCATGGACCAATCCAGTCGTCACAGATCCAAAACTTTGGGCGACGTACCCGACCGCCGAAGATCCCGGCACGGAAATCATCATCTACGGAGAACCACCATTGGAGTAATTAAAGTTTCAACGATTTGAGGTAGTCGCGGAAATCACCGTTCAAATCTTTGTGTTGGAGCGCAAATTCGACGACCGTCTTTAAATATTCGAGTTTATTCCCTGTGTCGTAATATTTCCCATCCGTCACTTCGCAGGCGTACACCGGCCGCGTTTTCATAAGCTGTTTAATCGCATCGGTAAGCCAAATTTCTCCGCTTTTTCCGGGACCCAATTTTTCCAATATCGGAAAAATATCCGGAGTCAGAACATAACACCCATGTGCCGCAAGGTTACTCGGCGCCTCTTCACGCGTCGGCTTCTCCAGAAGTTTTTGGATCTGCCAAATATTTTTTTCCACGTTGGTCGCCTCGACAATGCCATACCGGGACACGTCCGCTTTGGGCACACGCACCGCAGAAATCACCGGATCGCCATATTTTTCAAATACCGAAATGCATTGTTTGGCCCGTGGCGGATGCGCATAAATAAATTCATCTCCCCAAATGGCCACAAACGGTTCGTCACCGATCACATCGCGCGCGCACAAGACCGGCGTGCCATTCCCGTACGGACCTTTTTGACGAATGTAGATAAAATTCGCAAGCTCCGCAGTGTGCTTAACCTCTGCAATAAGCTTTTCCTTGCCCTGCTCTTTCAGTATCTGAATAAGCTCGTTCGGGTAGTCAAAGTGATCCTCGATTGCCCGTTTATTCCACCCCGTGACGATGACAATGTCGGTAATGCCGGAGGCCACAAGCTCTTCGACCACATACTGGATCACGGGCTTATCCACAATCGGAAGCATTTCTTTGGGCATGGCTTTGGTCTGGGGTAAAAATCTGGTGCCGAAGCCTGCGGCGGGGATGACTGCTTTACGGACCTTTTGATGTGTTTTGCTCATACGGTAAATTCAATTGTATCGCCCATGCAAGTCGCTTGTCAATTTGCTATGATGAAAGTGCCTTCTCCTATGAAGAAATTTTTTGCGTTCCTAGCTACCATACTCTTCTTTTGTATCCCGCTCGGATTTGCTCATGCGGCAGTCCCTACGGTCACACCTACCCCCGCTGTTGATCCCTTCCGCATCGCTGACTGCCTACCGGAAGAGGGAGATCCTACTGCTCTCAACATCTGTCACGTACGGTACGATGTCGTCAACAGTGTCATAAAACTTGACCAGGTAGACACCACATTTGCCCAACATTCAATGGTTGGACTGGGAAAAATAGCAAACATGATCTGGAACGGAATAGTAAAACCAAGCAAAAATAATTATGCCATAGGCACAACACGTTCAAAACAATACGGAGATCAAGCTCAGGATGCAAGCTTTCTGGATCTCACCCCGGCAGGCCTGCAGGATATCACCATTCATGATACGTCGCCAAAAACGTATTCCGTCACCTCGCGCCTGTGTGTGGCAGACCCCACAACCGGCAAACTCGCGGGGGACTTTATCACGGATGAAGTCTGGTTTACGGCACAGGATGTACCGGGACTTAACCCGCTCACCGAGGGAAACCAGCGTCTTGCTGCAATCGCGTCCCGGTATACGCAGACATCCCAAAATTTTACAAAACCGGACCTTATCGTCAAAAAAATAATCCCTCCCGGCTGCAGTCAACAGTCAAGCGGCGACCCGATACCGCAGTCGATTGTCTCCTCCGTCGCTCAAAACCTCTATGGCAAATTCTCCGATGCCAAGACGAGTATTCCCTATACGATCGATGCAAGTATGCAAACAGAAACCACGCGA
>Ga0315268_10001007_pt1 | contig 32965 bp, 36 predicted proteins | sample C1_top_MG_FD_204535 | JGI IMG/M metagenome (GOLD analysis project Ga0315268, IMG submission 204535) | Sediment microbial communities from Yellowstone Lake, YNP, Wyoming, USA - C1_top | ecosystem: Environmental > Aquatic > Freshwater > Lake > Sediment | place: USA: Wyoming | collected 2017-08-01
ACCCCTCGAACTCAACCTGCTCAAATCAGCCACAAACGCCGTAAAAGCTGGCTGAAACAACGACATCGCAAACATGTGCACAAAATAGACCGCCACGATCAAAACAACGCTCGGCACAACCGAATAGACAAACAAGCTGGGAACCAAGACGAGAGACGCCAAACCAATCGTTCTCTTCCTGCCTACCCTGTCCGCCAGAAAACCTCCAGCGAAATTCCCCGCGATCATCGCCACACTGCTCACGGCCACCAGCACACCGATGAACGCCGTCGTAGCCTGCATCGTAACCGCGAGAGACTTCACCAAAAAAGTCACAGCCGAACCGGACACCATCGAGCTCGCAAACGTCGTGAAAAACACTATGACCAACAACAAAACAAAATTCCGAGACGCAAAAACCTTCGAATCCGTCCCTTGCTCAGCAGCCCTTGGCATAGACCCCAAACTCAAAACAACAGACAACACGAGCCGCAACGCTATTAAGCTCTTCGCAAACACCACTTAAAGAGATTTCAAGAGGGTGGCTTCGAAAAGCCCGGCTAAAGCAAAAACTTACTCAGCAGCAATGCAATGGAGATTATGCTGTATGTCTGTGTGATTATCATTATCCACTTCGGATTGTGTGCCGACAGACCCACGATCTTTTCCTCAATGGCACTGCTTTCTGACACCGCGTATTCTTTGGCAAGAGAATGGAGCTTCCTGAACTCCCTCAACACGACGAACCCGGCAACCGGTATAGCAACCAACAAAACAGCCAGAAACAAGTGTTGAGCGTAGAAGAATTGCAGAAGAAACGCGATCGCGGTGAGGCCCGCTCCCACAGTCAGAAGTGCCATGGCCACCATGGAGGCTTTGACCAGACCTATGCGCACCGTCAACGTTTCGATGCCCATCGCTTTATCCCCGAAGTAGTCTCGGATCTCAGTCGGAACTATCACGCCATACACCGTCAGAGCAAGCCCTGTAAGCGATATGAGAAAGAAAGGGTTCATCTCAGCCGTGAAACTGTAGTAAGCAAACAGCACCGGGAAGAACGCGAGCACAAGAATCAACGAGACCGGAGCCAGCCAACTCCTGGCCTTAAGCCTCAACGGGGGAAAAGAGTACTCACAACCCAAACCGATTCCGACAATCCACAGAGCCAGCAAAATGGGCTTCTGCTCAAGTGACATAAACAGAAAGACCAGAACAAACGCAACAGCAAACTCAACGATTAAAACTTTCCTCAGCCGGTTCACGCCAAAAGAATTCGTCGCCTCGACGAGCTGCTTCTTGCGCTCATCCCTTGAATCCAATTCACGATCGGAGAGCGTGTTGGCTTGCGCACCGACGGCAGAGCTCAGATTGATCACAGAAAAGGACAGCACTATCAAAACCACCAAGTCACCAACACTCGTGGACACTGTTGCTCCCCAAGCAAGCCCCATGATAAGCGACCCCAAATTCGGCAGTATGAACTCTGCCCTAGAAACAATCCCAAGCAATCTTACGCTCTCGAACATGAAACCGTCAACACGACTTTAAAGCGACAAGAATAAAAACCGTGCGCCTGCAGCGCCGTCCAAGCAAATGGACAAAAGGTCCTTTACTGCAATTTGAGTCATTATTACATGTGCACTCATCAATCGCGAACGAATCTAGGAACGCCTATACGCGCTACTTAGCCAACCATTTAAAGGCTGAACCAATACCTTAGTTCGAGTAATTGCTAGAAGTAGAAGACTTTGAGCAAGAAAGAGAATGCCGATCCAGGCGTAGACGAGCTCAGCAAGAAACTCGATCAGATACTACGCCGACTGGATCTCCTGGAAGAATTGATTCTCGAGAAACCCGAGTATGAAGGCTTGGCGGCTTCGCTTCGCCTAACAAGAATGGGCATAAACATGTATGGTGAACCCTTGAAAGTTGCTTCCCGCCTAAAGAACGCCGAGAAATACTTACGTCAGAAGCCCATCGCACAGGACGACATCTCAAGATGCATCGTTCAAGCGGTGGCCCTGAAAGGACCCTTAAACGTATCAGCCATCACGCGACAAGTGGCCTCCATGAGGGGAAAAGCAAGCAGACGCATAATCCGCGACAGAGTGAAGAAGCTGACTCAGCAAGGAGTTCTATCGAAGACAGGAGGACGCGTTCCCACGTACGAGCTGGTTGAAAAAGGCTGACCACACAGCTGGTCACTTTTGCACAGAACACCTAACTACAGTGACCAGCCCATAATGGTTTGGAGGTCGAGAAAAATGCAAATTGGATACCTACGTCGCACAAACCGGAAGCACAATTTGCTTTCTGCCGTATACGATGGAAATTCAAGCTTACCAAGTATGGGCAACACGACTCCTTCACGTGTGGCAGTTGAGAACTGCAAGGAAGAAGTCAAGGTAACGGCTGTTTCAGCACGGTTACACCTGAACATAAGCTAAGGAGTCAGGGAGGTGAAAAACATGGTTGACGACGAAAAAGAGAGACATGGGAAAGAAAAGATGGATGCAGAAAACATCAAGGAAGTGCTCGGGGCAGTTTCTTCTGAAGTACCAGCGATGATCAAGAGCATACTGGCTTCGGTCTTTTCTGAGGAAGCTGGAAGGAGCATGGGCAAGGCTGCAGCGGCATACTACAAGGAACTGAAGGACGGTGGCCTGCCTGAGCAAGTGGCCGTGAAAATGACAGAAGACTACATGCGGACTTTCACAAGCATAGGCGAAATGCTCAGAGGCGGCGGCAAAGGAAAATGGAGCGAAAGAGCGGGCGAAGACTTAAGCGAACGAATAGAGAAAAAGATCCACGAGAAACTCAAGAAAGACGAGGAAACCGAAGGAGAGGAAGAAGAATAATCTTCCTTCCCCCACTTGTCATGAGATGAAAGAAATGAGCGTAGCTTCAACCCTTACAACCATGATAAAGTCTTCGCCGTACCTGGCACGCATGTCCCTTGACCTTTTCTGGACGTATCTTACGCTAGGTCAACGAGTGCGAAAGACCAGAAGAGCCTTCGAGAAACAACTCATAATGCAAGGCATGTCAAAAGACAACGCGAAGCGGCTCAGCGCCTGTTTTGACGAACTCAAGAACAACATAACCAGCATGTTGAAACAAGGAATGACCAAGGGCTTCCAAAGCAAATAAAACCAGAGCGTACTCACTTCTCAAAAGACGCTATAGCCATAGAACACGCCTTCTCATGTTAGCAATCGTACTACCGCGCTATGTTCTTAGCTCGTGGTCTCCAGCTCAACGCCAATGCACCGCCCGCGATGCCTAGCAACGCACCGATGACAAATCCACCTATTCCGACTCCTATGAAGCTGACTATCGAAAAGATGAGCACTATCGTGCCCCACGTCATGTGCTGTTCTGGATGCAGGTTCATCATAACGGCACCTATGATCACGATTATTCCGGCAACAACGCCGACGAGCAAGAAGCCCAGCGTAAAGATCGAGAGGAAACCATCGCTACGCATCATCCCGCCCCCGCCGCCCATCCATCTACTGTCCATCATTTCACCGAACCAGAACGGAGTGAACATCAGCCCTGCAACTGCGCCGAGCAGAATGAAAATGCCACCTAGCAACGACAGAATGTGCGCGACGAATGGACTTTCTTTAGAGCTCATATATCTAACCACATTCTATTCGTATCCGAACACTATTATGAACTTCACGTTGATGACAGAATTCCATTACCGCATTTCGCACAGTAGGCAAGTCTTGCATCACTTCTAGTTGCGTAAGTTCAAGGCAATAAACGTTGTCCGGCTGTGCGAGAACTTTTATTGAAAGAAGCGGAGATTGATTAGTTTAGGATTGTCACATTTCCTTCTTGTGTGCGGCCAGCTCGCGCACGCGTTGTTGATTCCTCCACCAAATCCAGACAACCTCTAGTTGAATGACGTGACCTTTTCCGAAAAAGATTCTATGACAACAAAAGTTGGTAGCATCACTTGAGGACGATCTTTTTGCCTTTGTGCACAATCTTAACTCCGGCTTGGCCTGTCACCCGGCCTATTCGCTCGCTCTGCACCCCTGCTTTTTCAAGAACATCGACCGCCTTTTCGGCACACGTCTTGTCCACGATTACGGCGAACCCCCACCCCATGTTAAACGTCTTAAACATCTCCTCATCCGTAATCCCACCGCCCAGCTCCGCCGCAGTTCTCTGGATCAAGTCAAAAATCGGCTGAGGCTCAAAATTGTCAAACACAAACCCTATACCCTTCGAAAACTTGGCCAGATTGCCAAACTTCAAGTAAGCATCGCCCGTGATGTGCACCGCACCCTTCACGTCGAATTCTCCGGCAACCTTCAGCAAAGGCTTAACGTATATCTTAGTCGGCTCCAAAACCGCCTCCGCTACCGACGTGTCTAAACTGTTAGGCACAGCGTCAGCCTCGTATTTCCCGCCCCACTGCTTGAACAGAACTCTCCTTACAAGCGATATGCCGTTGCTATGAACACCCGAGCTCCGCATGCCAATGACAACGTCTCCAGGATTTATGTTCCGTCCCGAAATCACTTTGCACCTAGTGACTTCGCCAATCGAAGCGAAAACCATGTCAAACCCCTTACCCACAACAACCCCCTTAATCAGCTCACTCACGTCGCCTATTTCGCCGCTCGGCACCACACACTCAGCCTCAACTGCGCCCTTCACGATGCCTTTCATCCACTCCCTGATCAACGCGGGATCAGAAACCTGCTCATGAATATTATCTGCAATCGCCAGCGGCCTTGCCCCAGATCGAATCACATCGTTCACCGCCATAGCGATACCATCAATGGCAATCGTGTCATACTTCCCAGCAAGCTGAGCAACAAACACCTTCGTGCCAATTTCTTCGATAACCAAATCCAAGTACAAATCGTGGAAAGGAAAAATGTTACCAAACGGAAGCCGAACAACCTTGCCATACGGCGAGAAACGATAAGTCCCCTTCAAAACACCCAGCGCCTTCTTAGACTCAGCCCTCAGCCTCCTGTCAACACCAACACCCGAATACGTAAACTTCCGAGCCAAACACACCACTCTCCAAGCGAAATACGATTTCTGACTTGCAGACAAACAGCTAGTAATTCAATATATACGGAGATAACGCTTTTGTTATTTGCAGCCTCATACAGTTATGCCGCACCGAAAAATCGTGCGCGCAGACTAGGAAAGGTGAGGAGAGCTGTATGCGGGAGATGTCTCCATTTGCCCAGTTTGACGCGGCTTAACTGACGTAAGATTCCTGCAACCAAACTCTATTGCCGTCAGTGTCCATGGCTGCCTTGATCCCCATGGGCAACGGCAGATTAGGCGTGTAATGACCAAAATCTAAGCCTGCTATAATCGGAAAATCGTACCCTGCCGTTATGTCCAAGACGAGTCCCTTGATATCATCGGTCATATCTTTTATTCTTCGACCCGAGTTACTTGATGAGTCAGGCACTTCTTCTCTAAACTTGCCAATCAACATGCCTTTCGTCTTGTCAAACAGCCCCGATTCTCTGAAATGAACCAGCTTCGCATCAAGCTCATCAATAGGCTGCCCTATCGACTCCCAGAAGAAGATGAGCTCTTCATCCAGCTTCGGGTAATAAGGCGTTCCAAGCAACGTTTCAGCGCTGTTTATGCTTCCACCAAACAACCTGCCTTCAGCCCTGCCTTCCCGCCAAACTTTCCATTCTGTGAACGCCGGCAACAAACCCATGGGCTCGGCCTTCTCAGTAATCCTGAAGAAAAGGTCTGTCTCAAACCTTGCCTCGCCACTCTTCATGTCAGCAGCAAACCCGAACACCACGTCCGTCTGATGAAGCCCCATCAAGCCCGTCTTCGCCAGAAACGCCACGTGGAAAGTCGTAATATTGCTCATGCCGGAGAAGATCTTAGGGTTTCTTCTTATCAAATCATAATCCAGAAACCGCAAGGTCCGAACCGCAACCGACCCCCCTAACGCACAAATAATCGCCTTCACATCCTCATCCGCAAACATGGCATTGATATCTTCAGCCCGCTGAACGTCAGTCCCCGCCATGTAACCCCCGTGCTGAAGCTTCACCGTTTTGCCCTCTTTCACTTTCAAGCCGAACTTCCTAAGGTTCTCAATACCTTGACTATACTTTTCCTGAAACGGCAACACGGGATACGACGGAGCAATCACGCCAACGGTGTCGCCTTCCACAAGTCTAGGTGGTTTCAACAGCTTCATGCTTCTCAGCCCTGCGAGTTCATACTATTCCAATGACGCCTAGACAAAAAACTTCCTATCCCCGAACTCGAAAAAGCGGGACCGCAGGAAGCATCCACGCCGCGTTTGCTATTTGCGCGTTCAGCCATAGCTCACTGTGAAGGCAGTTATGAAAGAAAAAAAGGGAGTTTGGTTCTCTTCTCTATTTGATCGCTATGTTGTTTTTTCTTCTGCCGAGTAGAATCGCGACTGGTGTGACCATACAAAGCAGCAACAGAATTGTTAGGGCTGAACATTCTGGGCGAATGAATTGACCATCAAATGGACGAATCTGCCAAGTCCTTTTTCTCAGAGCCCCTCCTCTTGGCTTCACTACTCGCGCTGCAAGGATGATGACCAGAGTCAACACTATCTAGGCAGGAGCCACTGTTTGGAACGCACGCTCACGAGTATCGGTACGAACCTTTTAAAAGAATCATACTCGTCTAGTACGTCTATGAGAAGACTGTATTTTCTCGGCGGAGAAGACATAGCAAAGAGAGACTCAAGAGAAATCAACAAGAGAGCATTCATCGACGCCGGTGGAGCACCGTTTGTCCTCGTTTTCCCCTGGACCGCAGAATCCGTCGACAAGGTAGACAGCTACAGAAAGATAATGGTTGACTACTTCAAAGACCTCGGCGCAAGCAACGTTGACTTTGCAGAATACTCAAACTCATCAGAGGAAATCGCCCAAAAAGTCGACCGCTCAGACCTGGTATACTTACCCGGCGGATTCACAAGAATCCTGGTTGCCCGCATAAGAAACAAAAAAGTAGACGACCTGCTCCGCAACTACGAAAAAGTCATCGTCGGGAGAAGCGCCGGTGCCCTAGCACTCTGCAAAGAGTGTATACTCACAAGAAACAGAGAAAACCCAGAAACCGTGATAATCACAGGCATCAGACTAGTAGACTTCAACGTCAAAGTCCACTACAACCCTTCCAGAGACGACGAACTCAAAGAGCTATCCAAAGAAGGAAAAATATACGCCATACCCGAACGCTCCGCACTCGTCTACGATGCCGACGCTTTGTCTTTCATTGGCGACGTATACCTGTTTCAAGACGGAAAGAAAACAAGCGCTGGTTAAGAAACAGGCCCTCCGCACCGCACGCGCGGCATATCCGCAAACACACTTGTCCCAAGCTGCAGTCACTGCTGACAACGCGAATCCCCCAACATGATTTCACGCGGACTCTGTTGCTTTTCCCAAGCTCCTAAATATCTTTAGGCAACCACCACGATAGGTCTACCTTGATAATCCAGTAAGTGCTCTGTTCTACGTACTCGTAATCCGCGCAGATCGCCTACGACGTGCTCTGCAATGGCAAGACTCCCAACTTGACTGCAACCTTCAGCGTCTGGCTGCCACGCACCACTGTAACATTTATGGTTTGACCTAGCGAAGTGTACTCCTCCAAATAAGTTAAGATATCATCCGTGTTAGTGATTCTTGTGCCGTTGACCGCGATTACAACGTCGCCTCCTATCGTCACCAATGTTCCCTCGACCTGAGCCTGAGCGGTCCCGCCTCGGAGACCAGCCTCATCAGCCGGTCCTCCGCTCGTCACTTGCGTGATCAGCCACCCGTAAGTCACGTTTATGTTCATCACTCGTGCAAGCGCAAACGTCATGTCAATTCCAGACGCTCCCGACCACGGATGCTGGTCGTACGACCCCTCTTCAATCAGAGAGCTAATCTCTCGCAATATCGTATTCGAGGGAATGGCAAAGCCCAGCCCTTGGGAGCTGCTCACAATGGCAGTGGTCATACCAACGACTTCACCCTGATAGTTCAGAAGCGGCCCTCCAGAGTTACCTAGGTTTATGGGCGTCGTCGTCTGTATGCAATCCGCTATAACGTACCCGCCCGCCGTGCTCTCGGTGATTGTTCTGCCAAGGGCGCTAACTATTCCTGAAGTCACCGTTCCAGCTAGTCCATAAGGAGTACCGACAGCAATTACAGGGTCACCAACTCCCAGTGCTGATGAACTCGTAACTGTGAGAGCCTCGTACTCATCCTGTGACGCATTCGATGAAAGCACCGCGAGATCTGCGTAAGGATCTGAACCAATTACATTGGCTACGTACGTGTCTCCGTCTATGAAGGTCACAGTAACATTGGTCGCGCCGTCCACAACGTGGTAGTTCGTGATAATAACAAATCGCCCTGTCGAGTTGCAAACAAACCCTGATCCCTGCACCTCGGAGTAGTAGGGTCGCCCGAAAAAGTCGTATTCCACAATTATTCCTTCAACAACCACGACAGAGCCTTTAACCTGCTCGTACAACTTAGAGAGTGAAAAGTTCTGTCCCAGAATATAGGTGACATTTTCGATCGTGGCGTTTTCGTAGGTTATGTTTTCGGAGGATGAGTCCTGCGCTGACTGAAGATCCGAAACCTGTTTTTCAAGAGTCGTCACGTGACCTTGTAGGTCGCTGATTCGGCTTGAAGTGGTAAGACTGCTCACTGCGAAGCCGAGTGTTCCTCCTATCAACAAGCATATTACAGCTGTTCCCATCAAAACCGCAGATGAACGACGCGTTCTTGGTTTTGCTGGGTATTCCATTTACAATCTTCCTCTGTTATTCATAGTCTTTTCTTGCAACTGGGGCACCTTTCATCACTAGGCTGGATCTTGCTCCCACAGTAGGGACACATGAGCTTCTTCTTAGTCAAATGAAGACCCTGTTTTTCCTTCGCGATTTTTCCATCCTTCAGAAGGAGCATTCTTTCAGTGTGCGAAGCTACTTGGCTGTCGTGCGTTACCACTACGACCGTGGTTCCTCTTTCAATGTTCAGGTTTCCGAGCAGCCTGAAAATTTCATATTTGTTCTCGGTGTCCAAGTTTCCAGTGGGCTCATCTGCCAGAATTATGGCCGGGTCATTTGCCAAAGCCCGCGCGATTGCCACCCTTTGCTGCTCGCCAGCGCTCAGCCGCTGCGGCCTATGTTCTTCTCTCCCCGACAACCCCACCAGTTTCAATAATTCGCGAGCCCTCTGTCTTCTTTCGCTCTTGAATTTTTTCACGCATTCCATCGGCAGTTCAACGTTTTCTCTAGCGTTTAGGTATGGCAAAAGGTTAAAGGTTTGGAAGACAAACCCAATTTTGTTCCTCCTTATCTTGTAGAGCTCCTTCTCAGGCAATCCTGAAATATCGACTCCGTCCAAGATCACCTTTCCACCACTCGGCTTGTCAAGACAACCTAAGACATTCAGCAACGTTGTCTTACCTGAGCCGGAAGGCCCCATGATCGCAACAAACTCGCCCTTGTTCACCTGAAGATTCAAGTCGGACAAGACTCGGACCTCGCGTTTGCCCATCGCATAGGTTTTGGACATATTCTCTGTTTTTAGAACAGCTTCACTCATACCTCATAGCCTCCGCAGGCCTCGTCCTTGAAGCCCTCCAAGCCGGGTAAAGACTGCCCAAGGCTCCAAGCAGCACAGCCGCACCAAGCGCGAGCAGCATCATCTCCGGGCTTATTGAGGCTGAAGCACTTATTGATCCAGAAATCCCCGGATTACTGTCGAAGCCGAAACCTCCACGTGATGAACCAAACGAGTTTATGCTAGGAAGCAGAAGCCCCGATAGTATGGGCGCTCCCACGGTTCCTATCGCAATGCCAACTACACCTGCCACCAAGCTCAGCAGTACTCCTTCGAGCATAAACTGACTCATAACGTTCCAGCTGCTGAAGCCTATCGCTTTGAGTGTGCCAATCTCCTTCGTCCGTTCACGGACGGTATATAGCATCATGAACAAGACTATTAGACTTGTAGCGGCGACTGCTACGATGATCTCTTGGGTTGCGACCGTCTGCGTCTGAGCTAGGGTTGATTCAGCATTGTTCAACGTTTCCGTGTATGTTGCCTGCATATTCTGGAGGTTCGTCAAGCGATCTTTGTACGTCGTGATGGTAAATTCTGAATACGCGGCCCCTATCACGGAGGCTACTGTATCCACATAAGAGACATCCTTTACATACACGTCAATTCTACTTACGTTTCCTATTTCACCAGTTACCGTCTGAGCATCAGAAAGGTTCATGTACACGGTTCTTGTTCCCATGAAGCCTTGGGTTTGGCCTGTTGAGTCACAGACTCCTACCACTGTGAAAGACTCGCCGTTGACCGTTACCTTGTCACCCACTCCTACATTAAAGTACTCTGTGAGGTTCAGGTCCATGACAAGAACACCAGTATCCCCTTCGTGCAGATTTCTTCCTGCTGTTATGTTTGTTGGCAGTATGGAATAGTCGTCTATGAAGGAGGAATTCAGAGAAACACCTGTAATCGTGTAGAGGGGTCTGGAAATGGTGAAGTCCCCACGTGGTGTACTCATGGTTTGCGAAGTGGTTTCCTCGGATGATTTCTCAAGGAATGGCACAATGTCTTTGACACCATCAATAGAACGAATTTCATTGACAACGGTTTCATTTACGAAGACCTCTTGTTGTGCGAATCCTCCCGGATTTGACATGTTGAAGGACATACCAGAGGGCCGACTGGAAAACATGCCTCGTCCAGATGAAGTTGAACATTCTATCAGTGTATTGGTCTTATTGAATTCCTCTTCCATATTGGTGATCGTACTGTTGAAATTTCCAGTTAGCCTCAGCGCAGCTTCTTGGTTTGCCAAGATACCTGCAGGAACGGAAATCATTATTGCCAAGGAAAAACCCAAAGCAATAATCACTAATAATGCCCTGATTTTCCTTCTCGAAATATTCCTGATTGCTCTTGTTAGCGCACCCAAATCCTTCATCCCCACAAACATACAGTGTTTAATCCACAAAGAAGGGATGGCAAAAAGTCGATTTGGACATAATTCCACCCGGAATGTGATAAACGTGATTAACATTCTGTGGCTGTTTCACTCGTTGCCATCTCCCAGCTTGATTGCATTGTCTTCTCAAGACCCAGTGAAGTATTAAACCGTTTTTCAGAATTATACCAAAGTCTATTCCTAATCCAATCAAACGGTAAGTCCTCAGGAATTGCGTCAGGGCGTCAAGGCAAGAACAAAAATCGCGATGGCACCGAGCCTGTTGAAGACATTGACCAGAAAATCCACGTTCCTTTTGTACCTTCCAGTAATGATCGATCGCATGCCAAAATAGTTCCTCCAGTAATGACGTCTTGGAACTGTAGCATTATTCCTTTCTGATCAAGATTTAGCGTCCTCCGGCTGCCACTTGTTCAAGCCCAAGCATGACCTTTTAGGAGTATCGTGAGAGTGTCGTTTCACTCGTACTCGCTTGTGACAGTAAGGACACATTTGAGCTCCTGAACTAGCAGACACTAAGGCTGTTTTCAAAATCCAGCGTTCGCAATGACCACAGTATGCACAATAATCATACTTCCTGTTCACTGTGATCACCTGCTCAGAGCGCGCTGAGGAATTGCGAAGCCTAAACCTTGAGGGAATTGTTTGCAGTGGCAGTGGTTGTTGCGATGACTTCAGCTAGGCAGTTCAGAAGTGATCCTCCAGAGGTACCGGAATAACTGAGATGGTGAAACATTTTTCTCCTACGAAGCATATGTTGTTTTTATTAGATGCGCTCTGCGTTGGTTGGAAATCTGAAACATTTTTCTCAGGATTTGAGAGACAATTTTGAAAGTCCCCGATTTCGCTCGAGAAAGTCAAACTGCTTGTCGCGTAGCTGACCATTCCCTCTGTCAACAAACTCGTGAAAACTATCCTTATCAAAACCGTCAATAAACGGGCACCTTTGGTTTTTCAGATAGTGCCAATCATAATCCTCCGACTCAGTTTTTCATTCATTCTTTGAGGAGTTGTCTATTCCATAGAGTCTAAGGACGGATGGAAAATCCTTGGCAGAGTGTAGGAAAATCATGATCCTGAAGACATGAGCTGAGTATTCCATAGCTCTCGCAACTTTCATGTTAGCGGCTTGAATAACACGTCTCCCAGCATCAATTGCGTTTTTGAATTTCATAGTTCAGTCACTGACTCTATCTTTTGCAACATATTTTCCTCCGATGCTTGCACTTCAACTTCCTCCCAAATTGCATTGAGACTGCGACGATAAGATTAACATCTTGTTTGCGTCCATCTTGTCATTCCCCTTCTTGACTGTCTTGCCCATTCTCCCTTGGTTCTCGTCAAGGTCCAGAAGAGCTGAAGGGAGAAAGAAGGGAGGTGAAAAAAAGTATTCTTCAGTCTTTCCGGGCCTTCACGAGCCCCCTTTTGAAGAACAGGGTGTTGCAGACTTGTTCTCAGCCTCCAAACCCTTCATGGACCGCGAATTATTAAACTGTTTTTCAGAATTATACCCGATTCTATTCCTAATCTTGTCTCACGTCTCAATCAGATTGGCGGGCGCGACGGTGAGAACCCGAGGGACATATTTATTACCCGAGTTCAAATAGGTTTAGCAAAAGATTCCTTAATGTGTGCGGAGCGTTGTGGATGTCTGCTAGTGCGCGTCCGTTTAAGTATTTGCTTGGATGGTTAATCGCAGGTACAAGAGGCGGTATTAGTCGCGCCAAAATAATTCAGACTCTAAATGAGACTCCGCAAAATGCAAATCAGTTGGCGAAAATGCTTGGGATGGATTATAGGACGATCAGGCACCATCTTGGAGTACTTGAGAAAAATAGAATAATCACATCAGCAGGAGAAGGATATGGTACTACGTATTTCTTGTCTCCGGCGATGGAGGAAAATTACGCTTTGTTCGAGGAGATTCTGAAGAAAATCTGGAAAAAGTAGAAAAAGGAGGAAAACAAATGAAACGTGACATGAATAAAAACATGAGAACTTGGCTCATACTAGTAACTCTGGTAGTGGTAGCTATTCTGGCAGCACTTTGGGCGACGTCAACGGTTTGGTTTCCACGTTTTCCTTGGGAACGTCGATCGCCTCCAAACAATATTCCTGGAGACCTAGAGTTGTTCTACACAGCGAAAACTGTGGTTTCCACGATCAACGTGACGCTCTTAGTCTTCTTGCTGCTCACATATGTTAACATATACAGAAAGACGCGATCTGAGTTCACGATTGGACTAGTGATATTTTCAATGGCTTTCCTTCTGAATGCGCTTGCTTCCAATCCCTTGGTGACTTGGGCTTTCGGTTTTCGAGGGTTTGGTTTGGGACCGTTTGCCATGTTGCCAGACCTATTTACCCTTGGAGCGCTAGCTGTGTTGTTGTATCTCAGCGTCAAGTACTAGAAGGCGGAGTCAAACTCTCATGCCGGGAGATAATGTGCGTTCCAGTCCGAGACCGCGCATCGAGAGTTTGTCGGATTTGATATTCGGACTGGCGCTATCATTGAGCGCTTACTCGCTTCTCAGCAGACCACCGACACAGTTGGCCCAAGTCGCAAGTGACATAATTGCTTTCACTTTCAGTTTTCTCGTATTGATTTTTGTTTGGGTACGCTATACAAGCACCATGTCCGTGCTTCCAATGGAGAACAGGACAACAATATTCCTCAACGTAGTAATGCTTTTCTCGGTGTCACTTGAACCTTACCTTTTCAACCTTGTTAGCTTATTCGGGCACGCAACCGAGACTGTGGTTGTTGAATATGCTTCCCCTGCTCTACGCTCTAGACATGGCGGCCTTAATGGCTATCTTAGCTTTCTTTACGCATGAACTAGCAATAGAAGAAAAGAAACTCATTGCTCCAGAACTTCTGGAACCTTACAGAAAAGTTAGAAACTCAATGTTGGTGTCAGCAGGCCTCTTCTTGTTAACGATGCTTCCTCAATTCTGGTTTTGGAGAATCCAAGACGTGCCTTTAAGATTCTATCTATGGCTGCCGCCGCTCGTTGTCTTTTGGATCGGAAGGCCCCTTGGAGTGTCCCCCAGACCTAATCAAACGCCCTCTAGCACGCGTTAACGCGCTTTCAGAGTATCGACAACGAGAGTCATAATGGCTGAGTCACTGAGAGACCTAGGAAGATAGGGTTCGGACGAGCTATCCCGACCAGAGAGAAGCAACAGGGACCTATTGCAGTGCCATTTCGGACCACGAGTAGGGCGCGCTTTGCCCGGCCCCTTCTCTTCACTAAGTATCTTCTAGTTGCGTTTAAAAGAATAAATGCAGATTTGACTCTACTGTCAATCTGAGAAGGGTTGTCACGTGATAACATTCGAGAAGACTGTGAAGACTTCGAGTGTTTTGGAACCGTCAAAAAATTTTCAAGAAGAAGTCATGACTTTTGAGTACAGAACTGACCCGTTGACTGGGCGCAACACAACGGTCATAAAAGGAATGCTTCAATACATCAGCAAGTTCCTTGTTCCCGATGACGAGCTGCTTAGCTCACTGGTTAAAGAGACCCAAGCTAGCTGCCCTTTCTGCCCGGAAAACGTGAAGAGCCAGACTCCTATGTTTCCCCAGGATTTCGTGAAGACAGGAAGAATCTACGTAGGCGACGCGATTGTAGTTCCCAACTTTTTGGGACACGCTGAAAGAAGCATCATAGTGATTCTGTCGAAGGAGCATCATTTGAAGCTCAAGGATTTCACGTCTAAACTGATTTTTGATGGTTTCAAAGGTGGCGTCGCCTACCTTAGAAAGCTCACCGAGGTGAAGCCTTCGATACGTTTTCCCGCGTTCATCGTCAATTACATGCCTCCCGCCGGTTCTTCAATGTTTCATCCTCACATGCAAGTCTTAGTTAGAGACAGACCGTTCTACCTAGTTAGATTGATGCTTGAGAAAAGTAAGGCCTACTTTGAAAGTGGCAAATCCAACTATTGGACTGATCTCCTGGAGAAAGAAAGAGGTAAGGAAAGGTTCCTTTTCGGTAAGAATGACGTGGAGTGGCTTGTTCCTTTCGCGCCCTTGCGAGGGATCAATGAGGTTGAAGCTGTCGTGCGAGGTAAGTCAAACCTGCTAGAGCTGACAAACCGAGAGTGGCTTGAATTGTCTGAAGGCATATCAAGAATTTTGCAGTTCTACGATAAAGAGGGTTACATCAGCTTCAACATTGTTCTCATGTCAGGACCTTTGAGCGAGCACTTGGACTATTTTGACGTGACCCTGCGAATAATCAGCAGACCTGGGATACAGCCGTGCAGCTTTACAGACGCTTGGGCCTTGCCGTATTTGCTGTGGGACGGAGAAGCAGTTGAAGAACCTGAACAGTTTGCCCAGAGGCTTCGAGCATTTCTTTCCAGCTCATCGGGGTGAATGCTTTGAATATTCCAAGGAAAGAATTGGCGAAGATGATTGATTCTACAGATGTTAGGGCAACGGCCACGAGAAACGAAATTGAAACGTTGTGCAGGGAAGCTATCAGTTACGGCTTTGGCTGTGTTTGCGTTAACCCGGTTTACGTGAAATTTGTTGCGGGACTGTTGGAAGGCTCAAGTGTTAGGCTTTGCTCGACGGTGGGATTTCCGTTCGGCACCTCGCTGCCTGACACAAAGGCTCTAGAAGCGATCAAAGCCATAGAGGACGGCGCAGACGAGTTGGACATGGTGGTCAATCTGAGTGCATTGAAATCGGGTGATTATGAGTCTGTGAAGCAGGATATCAAGGCGGTTGTTGATGTAAAAGGTTTGTCAAAAGAGATCATTGTCAAAGTCATAATTGAAACGGCACAGCTAACAGCAAGTGAGAGACTGATTGCGTGCAGACTTTCCAAAGAAGCGGGGGCGGATTTTGTCAAGACTTCAACTGGCTTTTTCGGTGGAGGAGCCACTGTTGAGGATGTTACGTTGATGAGACAAGCTGTGGGTAACGATATGGGTGTCAAAGCGGCGGGCGGCATAAGAACCTACACAGAAGCAGCGGCAATGATCAAGGCAGGAGCAAACAGGATAGGAACAAGTTCAGCTGTCGCAATAATAAAGGAGGCTCCGCGCTAGTTTTCTACATCTTTTCTGGCGCCAGTATGCCAATGAGAGTGAGCGCATTCCGAAGTGCAATTCTCACAGCGTCGGTTAATGCCAATCTTGCGTCGCTGAGGCCCCGCGGTTTAGCTCTTATCACTGGAAACGCGTTGTAGAAAGTGTTGAATTTGTCGGCAAGTGCGTTCGCAAAATCAGCAATTAGATTAGGCTTCAGGTATTCTGATGCGTCAATGAATGTGTCTGGGAAACTGGCTAGTGCCAAGATTATTTCACGTTCCAATCTTTCGTTTAGCAGTTCGTAGGCCGGTTTCCTGGGCTTCTTGCCTGCTTTCCGCAGGATACTGCATGCTCTTGCGTGTGTGTACTGAATGTAGGGTGCACTGTTCTTCTCAAAATTGAGGACTCGATCCCAAGTGAACACCACGGGTTTCGCGGTGTCAACTTCGACGAGTGCGTACCGCACTGCGCCGATGCCTACGAAGTTCGAGATTTTCTGTTTCTCTTCTTCTGAGAGTTGTGGAGAACGCTTCGAAACCTCTTCGTAGGCTCTTTTCACTGCTTCGTTCATCACTTCGTCGAACGCGATGTACTGGCCTCTTCGACCGGACATCTTGTAGCCCGGAAAAGACACCAGGTTGTAGGCGAAGTGAACTAAGCTGTCTGCGTATTTGCCGTAGCCCAAAGCGTGCAAGGCTATCCTTAACTGGAGTTGAGCTAGGCTTTGCTCCATGCCAATAACGTTGATGACTTTGTCTGCCTTTTCGAACTTCCACAGACTGTAAGCAACATCTCGCGTGGTGTACAGTGTTGTGCCATCCGCACGCACGAGCGTTAGAGGTGGGACTTCATGATCTTCTCTTAAGCCGAGCTTCTTTCGAAGATCGAGTTCTCTGACGACCTTTTCAGCGTCAAATTCTAGAACGCCAGCCTCAGCGTAAGTGTAGTGTGATTTTTTGAGTTTCTGAAAAACCTCATTAACCAGTCCGCTCCAGACGAGGTCGCTCTCCCAGTCCCAAGAGTCGATAGAAACATCTATCCTTGCTAGTGTTTCCTTGAACCCTTCAAGGCACAGTTCGCTGACTTTTCTCACAACTTCCTTTGCTTTTTTTTCTCCTGCCTCGTAGGCTTGGTTTAGTATTTTTATTGCTGTTTCAGGATTTTCATCCTTTTCGATTTTTTGCAGCAACTTTTCGAACAGTTCTGGGTGTTTCGCCTGCAGTTCTGCAGCCGCGGACACCCAGTCATCAAGTTCCCTGGTAACTTTGGCAATTTGTTCTTCTACGGCAACAATCTTAGCCCGCTCAAGTCCTCTTTTCAAACGGTTGATTTCAACCAAGCAGCTTGTGATCGCGTATATTTTGCCGATGAATTGATCGGGCTTTTCATCTGCTTTCGGTCTGCCTAGTTTTTCATAGCCGTATGCAACGACTGATGATTGGCGGCCGACATCGTCCACGTAAAAATGTGTGTAAACAGTGTGCCCTCTTGATTTGAGGAGACGGGCGAGGTTGTCGCCGAGAATTGGATTCCTAGCTGTTCCAATATGCATTGGGTGCGTTGGGTTGGCGCTCGTGTGTTCCACGATGACTTTCAATGGTTTTTCGGTTTTTACGAAACCATACTCAGCATCTAGCTTCCTTGCTGATCCAAGGGTTAACGCTGAAAACCTGGCGAAGGCTACGTGGAAGTTTACGTAACCAGAACCTGCTGGAGCGACGTGGTCGATTAAATAGAACTTGGAGTTATCTATTGACTCAACCAGCCGCTGTGCTAGTTCTGAGGGTTTTTCGCCGATTTGTTTGGCAAGCTCGAAGCACAGTGAAGAAGCGAGTTGACCGAACTCTGGGTTTGGCGGCTTCTCCATCGCCAAGCTTGTGACTTGGATTTCTGGGAAGAGCTTCTTCATCGCAGAAGCCAAGCTGTTCTCGCATTCCAGGCGGAAGACGGCGAACGGGTTAGTAACCATCAACGTGTTCTCCATTTGCTCGAGATTCTCTAAGCTTTTAAGAGGTGAGGTTATATTTTAACTTGAAAATCAGCAATTGGCTGACTGTGGTCGCGCAAAATCATGAAGTTCAAAATAGTGTTCTCAGAAAAATGCTTGGGCTACGGGTCTTGGCATGTTGAAGGGCCTGCGAGAGTTAGGAAAGCCCATGAAATCCTGAAAGGAAAGGGATACGAATTCTTGACGCCTGAACCCGCACCTGAAGAAGCGATACACAAGGTTCACGATGATGAATACATTTGGATGGTAAAGAAGGGCATGGTGGAAGACGCGGATACACCAGCGTACGACAACATCTACGAGTACGCTCGACTTTCAGCAGGCGGAGCCCTATTGGCAGCTAAGGAAAAAGGTTTCTCGCTCATGCGTCCCCCTGGCCACCATGCAGGAAAAAGCGGAGCAGCCCTCGGTGCCGCCACAAGAGGATTCTGTTACCTGAACAACATCGCAATAGCTGTGAAACACTTGGGCAAACCTACTCTGATCTTGGACATTGATGGACACCACGGGAACGGAACGCAGGAGATTTTCTATGGTAGCCAAAAAGTTACGTATCTTTCGCTGCATCGACATCCGAACTATCCAGGAACAGGCACCGCTTCAGAGGCAAACTGTCTGAATTTTCCGTTGCCACCTGATTGTGGAAACGAGATGTATCTGAGAACTTTGGACAAGGCCTTAAACAAAGTGAACGTTGGCGGTTTTGAGGTCATTGCTGTGTCGGCAGGATTTGACACGCACGATGGAGACTTGGCGTCACTTGGTTTGACAGGAAGAGGCTATAGGGGCATAGGAAAGAGGATCGCAGTCTTGAATAAGCCTACATTCTTTGTGTTAGAAGGTGGATACTCAGGCGAGAACTTGGGAAACGACATAGATTTGCTTCTGCAAAGCTTCTAAGAACAATGAAATGTAATCCATCTTGAATGAGCAAGAGTGACAACCAAAAAATGAGATATATCAAGGCAATCCCAAAAAGAGCTCAGTGGGCAGAGAACTGGCAGTTCTAGAGATAAAGGGACCATTTAGGGAAGACGGGATTCACGGGCCAAAGGAATAGGGCGAGAAGTTCGTATCAGAATTGAAGGAACATTGATCATCACATTGCACTCAAGACAAACGGAATAAGAAAACGCGGATTACCCAAATGGGCTTTTCCGCTATTTGATGAGTCTCCTTTTCATCAGGTGTATGCTGAGAATGAAGAATATCGGTGTGACGACTGCGATCCAGACGAGGCTGATGAGAAGCGAGGATTCGAGGTTTCCAAGAATCAACCCCCTTGTCAGGCTTACGACGTGTGTCAGGGGCAGGATCGCCTTCGCGAGTATTTGCATGAATGCTGGAAGATTGGTTAATGGGAAGAAGGTGCCGCTCAGCAGGAACATGGGGGTTATGAAGAGGAAGGCTGGATAGTTGAAGAAGTCTATGTTGGGTGCTAATGATGTGAAGCACATGCCAAGTGCTGAAAACATCAAGCCGCCAGCGAATGCGATGAGCACAATCAGAAGGGATAGTGGGCTTGAGATTAGGCCGAAGGCGGCCACGACGGCCAGGACTATGGTTGCGCTGATTAGGCTTCTGGTCGCGCCCCACAGGAGTTCGCCGGCGATGACTTCTTCTATGCTTATGGGGGTGGCGATGATGCCGTCGAATGTCTTTTGATAGTACATTCGGACAAAGGAGCCGTACGTGCATTCAAAGAATGCGCTGTTCATTATTGAGATAGAGACTAGGGCTGGGGCTATGAATTGGATATAGCTCAAGCCCTGGATTGTTGGGACAAAGGTTCCCAAACCGTAGCCCAAGGCGACCAGGTAGAAGATGGGTTCAAGGAGGGGTGGGAAAAAGTTCACCTTCCAAGTTTTCATAAAGACGCCCCAGTCTCGCAACCATACTTTCCAAACGCGATAAGTTAATTCTGGTAGCCTGAAACTGTCAGCCACGCGGTTTGGCTTGTTCATTCTCTGAGTTGCCTCCCGGTTAGCTTGAGGAAGACGTCTTCCAGGTTTGCGTTGCGTATGGCTGCTCCCTTGGTTGGGAAGTCTTTTAGGAAGCTTTCGAAGACTCCGTGAGGTTGACTTGTGAACACGCGGATTCTGTCGCCTAGCACTTCAAGCTGGGCGTCCGGAAACTTGGCTTGGAGAGTTTTCATCACTTTGTCGTCAAAGTCTGCTTCTAATACGTCTTCGCCGATGTGTTGTCTGATTAGGTCGAGCGGCTTGCCTTCCTCGATTATTTTGCCGTGGTCCATTATCAGAGTGCGGTCGCAGAGTTCAGCTGCTTCGTCCATGTAGTGTGTTGTCAGGATAATGGTTACGCCTTGCTTTCTGAGGCTTCGAATCTTGTCCCAGATCAGATGCCGTGCCTGTGGATCGAGGCCGGTCGTGGGCTCGTCGAGCAGTAGAATCTGCGGCTCGTTGATTAGAGCCCGTGCTAGTATCAGCCGCCGTTTCATGCCGGTTGACAGTTGGTCGATTATCACGCTTCTCTTTTCTTCCAATTGGGAGAATTTCAGCAGTTCTTCGGAGCGCTTCAACGCTTCAAGCTTCGGAATGTCAAAGTAGCGAGCGTAAACCAGCAGGTTCGTGATGACTGTGAAGTCCGGGTCAAGGTTCTCTTCCTGCGGCGCGACACCTATCATTTTCTTGATCTCCCTGGGCTTCTCAGAGACACTCATGCCTGCTACGGTTAGGCTGCCCGAGGTCAAGGGCAGAACACAGTGAATCATTTTTATCGTGGTCGTTTTTCCAGCGCCATTAGGCCCGAGAAAACCGCAGCACTCGCCTTTGAAGACTTCAAAATCTACGCCGTCCACTGCCAAGTAATCATCATATTTCTTGGTCAGGTTTTCTGCTCTGATAAGGACCTCTAAGCCCATTGAATTCCATCCGAAGCTGACCCTTCATTATAGCACGGTTTCTTAAGAAAATTACCCTTTGTTCATATAGCGGAAGCACAAAAGCTCTTGATTCCGGTTGATCGGCATGCTGACAAGTCAAGGAAACCGCGAAGTCAAAATTGGCGGGCCCGCAGGGATTTGAACCCTGGGTCTCCGGCTCCGCAGGCCAGCGTCCTAATCCAATCTAGGGCTTCTGGAACTAGGACACAGGGGTATTCCCCTGAGATACAGGCAGAACCAGACAGCCTGACTAGACTACGGGCCCACACGCAGGGAATACTGCACGAGGACCGAATAATAAATACTCTCTTACAAATGAAGAACTCAGGACTCTCAGAAGGCACACTTGCAACAGCCTCTCAGAAACTAAACCAGCTAGGCAAACATGCAGACCTGCAAAACCCACAAGATGTGCTAACATATATCGCAAACAGCACCGTATCAAATGCCACCAAACAAAAACTAGCAAACGACTACAATTACTACTGCATTACGAACCAAATCAACTGGAAGAAGCCAACATATAGATGGGAACGAAAAATACCACTAATCCCAACCGCAGAAAACATCTACAAAATCATCAGCGCATCATGTAAAAGATACGCAACAATCTTCACCATACTAGAAGAAACAGGCTTAGAAGGAAAAGAACTGGAAACCACAACCAGACGAGACATAGACACAGAACAGGGAATCATAAACGTGCAGGGATGCAAAGGACACAATTCCAGAAGCCTCAAACTAAAGCAACAAACCGCCGAAATGCTAAGAGTTTACCTACACAAATACACAGGAGAACACCCATTCCCAAAAAGCATACGCATGGGCGAAGTATGGAGAAGCACACGCGATCGCCTAGCAGAAAAACTCAACCAACCACAACTCAAAGCGATACCACTACGCAACCTAAGACACCACTTCGCAACAACAACATACGACAGAACCAAAGACATCCTACTAGTCATGCAGAAACTAGGCCACAAAAAAATAGAAACAACAATGCTCTACACACAACTCGTAACCTTCAACGAAGAAGAAGAATACACATGCAAAACAGCCAGCAACGTAAAAGAAGCTGCCGACCTGATAGAACACGGATTCCAATACGTCACAGAAATAGAAGGATTCAAACTATTCAAAAAACGCAAGTAACACCAGCGCACACGCGCTAACATCCTTTTTTTTAATCAGCAACAGATTAATCCGTTCCCGCTCAGTCGCTTCGCTCCTTTCGCTTACGACCATCGACAAGAAAACAAAATTAGGGCGCGCTAAAGAAAAACAGGCGCGCGCAATCCTAGCACTCATGTTTGTCGCCATTGAGTTGCAACGCCATTTTCAATAGAATGATCAACTAGTATCAATTGGACTGTATTTATTATTTTAGAAAAGAATAGTCCTTGCTACGCGCGCAGGTCAAAAGTGAAAAACTTTTTAGTGTAATTCACGTATTCTAATATTCATGCAGATAAAGTCTATAAGTGTCAACAATCTGGGCCCTTTAAAAAACGTAACCGTTCCCTGTGACCCATTAACGGTTTTGGTGGGACAGAATGGTGTTGGCAAATCTACGCTTCTCAGAGCTCTTCGGTTATTCTACAATACGGCTATCAAAGTGGATGAAAGAGATTTTTACAATGGAGAAACCGAGAATGACATCTCCATCGTTGTGAGATTTGCCAACTTGACAGAGACAGAGAAACAGCTTTTTAAACCATATATCAAAGGTGATGAACTATCGGTTGAAAAAACCATTTCGTATGCAGCAGGTAAATTTCAACAAACCTATTATGGAACACGTTTTGTCAGTCCCAAATTCTTGCCTATTAGACAAGCTGCAGGCACCGAAATAAGGAAAGAGTATAACAAGCTCAAAGATGAGTATGGTTTTCCAGACTATACAAATAAGGATAGCGCAGAGCAAATCCTCTGTGCTTGGGAATTGGAGCATAAAGAGGATTGTAAAGAAGCCAAGGATGATGGCCAATTCTTTGGATTTCAAAATGTCGGAACACACAGGTTGGAGAGATATACAAAATACATTTTCGTGCCTGCTGTTCATGACGCAAGCACAAAAGGTATGGAAGGGAGAGGGTCAACGATTTCCGAGATAATGGATCTAGTTGTGAGAGGGTCCTTGGCTACGGACCCAGAATTATTGAAAATTGAAGAAGATGCCCAACTGAAATACGCAGCTTTTATTGAAAGAGCCAAAGCTGAAAAGCTGAGCCGAATTGGTGGAAGCTTAACAAAATCCCTAAACTCGATTTTTCCTGATACAAAAGTAGATATTGATTGGGTTGAAGAAGAAGGGGTCACTATTGGCACGCCCAGAGCGTTTGTCAAAGTGACCGAAGAGGGATATGAAAACACAATTGATAAGTGTGGGCACGGACTGCAACGGGCATTCATTTTGACGATGTTTCAAGAACTGGCTCTGATTCAAGCAGCGCAAGCATCGGAATTAACCTCGGAAATTACGAATGAAGAAGAAAAGACGCTCACAAGAAGCCTGCCTGGTTTGATAATTGGCATAGAAGAGCCAGAACTATATCAGCACCCAGACAAAGAAAGACACCTATCATCGACGCTTCTGCAACTAACTGACCGAGGCATAGAAGGTGTGGGCAATATTCAGGTGATTTACAGTACTCATTCGCCGCTAATGATCGATTATCAGAGATTCGACCAATTGAGGATTTTCCGAAAAGCCAAAGTGGACCATGAAAAGCCAAAACAAGCCAAAATCACTCTTGCCAGTTTACAAAACGTGGCTGCGTTGGTTGAAACTTCAAAAGGGTTGCGTGAACATTCAATCTCTGAGGAAAGCCTTCGACAGAGACTGATTAGCTTGATGACGCCATGGATGAACGAAGGTCTCTTTTCCAAACTCGTTGTGCTGGTGGAAGGAATAAAGGATAGAGCATTGGTTTATGGCTATGCTATTTACAAAGGTGTCAGTTTTGAAAGAGATGGCATATCGATTATTCCTTGCTCGGGCAAAGAGAGTATGACTGAAGCAATCTCCATCTTCAAGAGCCTGGAGATTCCACAATACGCCATTTGGGATTCCGATTTCAATCCAGCGACTGGCAATGGAAACGGAGAAGCAGCAAATAGAAATATTCTAAGGTGTTATGGGTGTCAACCAGAGGATTTTCCAAACAAGATAACAGATGAGTTCGCGTGCATCAGCACCGACCTTGAAGGGGAATTCAGAAGAGAGATAGGTGAAGTTGATTTCAACAGAATTCTGCAAGGATACTGCGAGAAGAACCAACTAGGACAAGGGAAATATGTGATGGAGAATCCGATTCACGTGAGCCAACTACTGTCTATTTTCAAAGAAAATAGGCTAGAAAGCAAGATTCTAGAAGCGCTTTTTGTGAAAATAGTAAACAAATTTAGAAATCTTTGAAATACGTACCGACTCGCTACGCGTGTGCATGGTGATCGGAATGAATGGATTCAGACTTACGCAGTGCGCAGATGCCTGATCTTCATAGCTACAGTTACGATGATCACTATGCTTAATATCCTCAACCCAAACCACGCGACCTTTACCATCTACCAAATCATCAAAGAAATCACGGCTACAACTAGGCGAAAATCGATCGATCGATCAAACTCCAACTCATGACCATAATAACAAAAATCATGGCAACCATCACAATGGGGTTCTAGCGCACGCGATTTTAAGGCTTGGAATGAGTGGCGCCGACGATTCGTCAACGCATACGTGGAGATTTCAAACGTAACTTAGTCACGCGCATTTCACGCGCGCCACAACCTTTTTACCTTCACACAAATGTAATTATTGGAACAATTAAGGTCAGGAGAAAACGTGAGTAAGCTCCTTGGAATGGGTTCTAACGGACGTGTTATTGTTCTCTCACTCTTACTTATTCTAGCTGGCCTTGCTCTCTCTGCGTCCACACCATGTAAAGCAGCAAACCAGAGCGAGAAATATCAATTCGTTTCCGAAATAGACCTTGCTGCCCCTCTCCCAAGTGAGATGAAAGTAGAAGATGTCAAAATCCAAAATGTCGTGAGAATGTCATACATCTACGTTAATGAAGAAGACTCACCTGTCCCGATGAATATCTCCCAAGGCAAAGTTGTGTGGAAACAAGTCAACCTCACTGTCCAATCTGCAAGCATTATCGACAATTTAGGTGAGAGCTTCACGCCCCTAAACTATAGTGATTACATCATGAACCCGCCACTCGAAGGAGCGATACAGCCGCATTCGATGTATAATCTGTCCTTGGTCATAGTTCTTATGCCAGGGGCACTCTATGTCGATTCATATGAAGCATGGGAGTTTGGCACAACTCTTGACAGCGCCCTTCCCACTGAAGCAAGTATCATATTACCTATCAATTTCTCCGTTCCATTCAGTGCTACTGGTTCAGAACAGAGCAGAGACCAGAACCACAAAATCTTTGCCTGGGAAAACTCACCCCAACAACGCCTCACCATCGCAGCGGTATTTTTGCCATTCCGGTACAATCCTTCGACTATTTCCCTAAATTTTTCACTAGACATTTCATCAGTTTTTCCCGTGTTCGCTGGCATGACGGGAACAATAACTCAAGAATTTACATCTCTCTCAGAATACAATGGTCTCACAGTGCCACAGATATTTGAGCTACCAGTTTTGTTTCCCCCTAGCGGCAATGACACGCGAGTTGTTTCAGTTTATGACGTTGACGGATCATACACACAGCTACCTGAACCCCTATCGGAGGTAAACTATACAAATTGCGGTACTTACTATCCTGACTACAAGAATCAAGAAGTCCTTGTCTATCCGCGGGCTAGACCGACCGAGAATCTTTATGATTATGTTGTGAGTGTGACATTCGATTTAGGAAAGAATGTTCCTCTTAACACAACCTTTGGACTGTTATGGCCCTATGAATGCGCATGCAAAAGTGCAATCAATCTGAAGACTTCGGGCGACTGGGAAGTAAACCTAACTCAAGACACAATAGTCGAGTTTTGGTTGCCTCAAGGAACACAACCGTATGAAAACTCGAACTACAGTATTCACTATGACAGTGAAGACGGTAGATATTCAGTCACGTTTGTCAACGCATCCTCAGAGTGGAAAACGGGAACATGGGAGATTGATTTCAGCATCCTTCGCCTTTATAACTTATTTTGGACAGAAGTCGCTTCGATAGTCATTCTTGCTATAGTAATAATTGTAATGGCTGTTTTGCGAAAGCATCCTTTGAAAAATGCTGCTAGGAAAATAATCTCCTATGTCATCCCATTACTTACAGCGTTTGGTCCGATTGCCGCAGAGTTTTACATCGCCGGCGATTGGTTCTGGGACATATTTCGTCAGAAAATAACGTTTACTGCACTCCTGTCAGTGCAAGTGGTTTTGATTTTGGCAGTAATTGGCTTAGCGCAAAAGTGGAAATTTGGGAAGACGAATTGAAGCAAAGACTTTGAAGGGATAGTAGCGCGCGCCTAAACCTTACACGACTTCAACTTGACAGCCTCAACCACACATTTACGAGCATCAACAATGTGTCGATTACGTCAGGCAAACTCGCAAAAATCTAAGAGAACTATCTGAGCTTTTATAAGAGCGCGACGCTTGCAATATTCACAAAATTCAAGAGCTTATATACACTGTCTCCAACAAGCTAATTCAGGGTCGAGATTGAGCCAAGACTTTGTGTCTGCTGAACAACAAGACAAGCTTCGGATGGAATATGAGAGGTCGAAGGGATCCTACGAAAGCCTTGTCGATGAAGTAATGTTTGTTCTTAGGGACTCTATGAAGAAAAACAAAATGAAATACCATAGTCTGACATGCAGAGAAGGCAAAGTCAAATCCTTTGAAAGCTTCTATGACAAAGTCATTAGAAAAGACATACGAGAAAATCCGTTGAATGAAGTTGAGGATATTGCTGGTGTTCGCGTTATTTGTCTTTATAGATCCGATTTATGTAAAATTGGAGAGATAATAGAAGAGAATTTCGAAGTCGTTAGAACAGACACATCGAGAACGAGGACTGAAAACCCATTTGGATACGCGAGCGATCACTATATTGTCAAAATTTCACGTCATTACAAGGGAGCACGATATGACAAAATAAAAGACCTAAAATGCGAAATTCAAGTTCGTACAATTCTAATGGATGCGTGGGCATCTGTTTCGCATCATCTAGCCTACAAACAAGAAGCAGATATTCCCGGCGAACTCAAGGCGGATTTCAATTCACTCTCAGGCCTCTTCTATATTGCAGATACCCATTTCGAATTTTTCAGGAAGGGCTCTGAAGCTGCTAGAGCAACTCTAATGAAGAGTGCACGCAGAGACGAATTTGACATCGATCAAGAAATCAACCTTGACAGTCTGACAGCATACGCACATTGGAAGTTTCCTGAAAGAAAGGGAGGAGACTATTCGCTTCTAATCAAACAACTAGCCCAAATCGGTTACAAAAAACTGCGCCGGCTTGATGAAAAAGTCGAGATTGCTCGACCACTGTTGGATGAACTGGAGATGAAAGAGTTCGAATTAAAAAAATGGGAGCCGTGCTGGGCTGTTGAGGGTGCTCTAAGAGCCGCTCTAGATATGACCGATGCTAACTTCTTCAGTCGGTGGACACGCACACTAAAGAGAATGGACGTAGTTCAAAAAACCACGCCCACTTTCTATAGATACCTACTCTGGATGAAAGATAATCGGTCAAGAGTGTGCGCGCGCTAAGAATAGAGAAAAGGTGATATAACAAGTCTCTATCACGCCTTTTAAGGCAGTTTGACCCGTTGATTCTCAGAGAAAGCACGAAATCAGGCATAAGATGTCCGTTGTCGGGAGATATCTCCACCCATTTATGAGACCGACGCAGAACGGATGAACACGCTAAGGCATCCTTGCATCTTGCACGAGAAAAGCATCAAAAAAGCATCTGAAGGCATTAAGCCTCAAAGTCCTCGGAAACATAAGCTTCCCCTCATCGCTCCCCTAGATTAGGGTCGTCTCCTCTATGCATATTCCAACTAGCTAAAGGCATATTGTTTCCTCGTCCACAAGGAAACTAGGAACTCCATCAATATAGCTAACAGAGGTGAAAACCAATGGAAAACCCAAACAGTGAAACACACCAACAAATACAAAATAACACACAAGAACAACAAATACCAATAAAGTTACTAAGCGCTAAGGCCAGCGTCCTAATCCAGCCTAGACTACGGGCCCCTAGCACGAGATTACTTTACTCTAGCAATATAAACGCTGATGTCAAGGGAAGAATCATCAACACTCTGTTAAGACTAAAGAACAATGGACTAGAAGAACAGCCCGTCAAGATCGTAAGCTACTATCTGAACCATCTAGCTGTCAACGTTGACTTGGAGAATCCGGAGAAAGTCAAACCAGAGATTTTTACCTATACTATATCTATATGGGATTTTCCGTGTTTTGAAAATGTTCATAGCGTGCGCTTAGGAAGTCTAGCCTATCCGTACTGTTGCCTTTCAAGTCGGGCAAGTTTTTTCTTCTTCCGCTTTTCTTCTCTCACTTTCTTTTCCTCAGGTTTAGGTTTTTTCAGTTCTTCTCTTGTCTTTTCTCTTGTAATACCCACGCTACTGCCTTCTTCTCACATGAAAACAAAGACTCTTGCCTTCTTTTCTAGTTTGTCCTAAGCTATTAACGGCTGTTGATACGAAAAATGAACCAATGCTAACCAAAGCGCGCTAGCCCTGTTCCCTCCTAATATAATCTAAAATGGCGTTCCTGAACTCTTGCGTCAGTTTTGCTTCCCCTGGCCTTGAATACGGAAAAAGCGTAACACTTCTACTTGTCACTATTTCGTCCGGAAGGTCAGATGCTCCAAATACGTACATCCTAACACGAGAAGGAGAGTTTCTCAGATACTGCATTATGTTCGATTTTTCAAAGAACAGCTTCTTGAGATTGTCAGTCGCCAAGGAAACGACGATTAACGTATATCGCTTTTTCGCTAGAATGTTCTGGGCAGACCCAATGTTCGTATCTCCCTTTTCACTTATCTTTTTTTGGTTGAAGAAAATAGAATCCTTCGAGAACGCGAGCAAATCGACTTTTCCAACTAGCTCTTGGATAGCCTTTCTCAGTCCAGTGATCTGGTCAAAATCAGGTGCCTCCGGTTCATCTGCGATTATTAGAACTTTCACACAATCATATCCTGAACACGATTACCAAGATATGCAGACTATTCTTTGGAATTTGATTAAAAAGTTTCTGGCAGTCTCATCTGAGATCGTTGCAAAGGTTAGGCGCAGAGATCGATCGATCGACTAATGCCTGTGATCGACCCATATTATACTCTAAAGAGGGCTTTGCTGATCGATCGATCTTTATTGTCTGAAAGGAAGGCGGCGCATGCCAGATCTTTGCGTTTCTCCCGGAAATTGAAAAACCATAAATCTAAGATGCTCTCAAAATTCACAAATTAGGGAATTCTATGAGCAAAAAGAAGAGGACAATGCCAAAGAAGACTGAAATCGCTCCTTCGACAGCATGGGAATGGTTAGTAAATCCTGTCAGTACCATCTACCATGATGCTGAGAAATACTTGATTGAAGCTCAATTGCCAGGAGTCAAGAAGAAAGACATTGAGATTGAGGCTACTGAAGTGAGCTTTTGCATTAAAGGTCAGAAGAAAAACGTGCTTTATTCTGCTTGCTACAACCTAGCTCATGAAGTGGACTTGAAAAAGGTCGAAGCAGTGTTCAAAGATGGAGTGTTAGGTCTCAAGCTGCCAATGAAGAAGCCAGTGAAAACGGTGAAGATAGCACTCAAATAGAACCGTTCAATCAACACCCTTTTTTCTTTATTAGTGAAAACATCGTGAAATACTAATCTCCTTTTCACGCGCGCAGCGCAGTTTCAGGAAATAGTCCATCCTGTTTTGCGGAAAGAAGCTTATTTCTTTGAGAACAGGTGTTAGCTCACACAAGGTCACATAACATGATCGATCGATGTCGCGTATATTGTCTTCTTGAGAACAGGACAAAAACCTGAATTGTTGCCGATTGTTACTACAAAATTGCCATTTTTTCCCATCAAAAACCGCTGTTTGCTGTAATGCGGGCGCTAAGAAAAACAGGGAGCCACCTGCTGTTATATTTTTCGCATCCCGTGTTTGAGGTAATGCCACTGAGCTTCAACATTGATTACATTAGTCCAAGCTGTTTCATCATTCCGACTACGTCATAGAAAAGACGTTCCTCTGTGATTTCATTGTTTTTCCAAGTGGCAACGGTGCAGAACTCAAGCTTAGCCGTTTTGTGGGTAGGTTGAATCATTTTTCCATCAAGCCCTTTCAGTGGTCCTATCATGGTTGCTGTCCAATCAGCGACAGAACAAGTGTAGTTACCATCGCCGAAAAGAATTTTGTAAGGATTATTAATCAGCCTATTATCAAACGTTTTGAAGAATTCGACAGATTCTTTGAAATGCGCTTCTCGACCTCTCGTTGGCTCCGGCTGACCCGGCCAGTAAACGACGACGTTTGCTGCGTGACGTTTCTTAAATGTCTCCCAATCCTGATCGTTCCAAGCATCATCCAAAGTCATCATCAATTTCATGTTTTCCTTCACACCCATCACAATCACCTCAACAGTCCGAAGTCATTGCCAAAATAATAAAGTTGCGAGAGCTGCTAAGGAAAGCGCACATTTCAATCTGTTACACTTGATGGTTCTTTCAACATTCTGCAAACCTGCTCAAAATCACGATTTCGCGCGCGCTGCTTTTCATACGTACACCGTGATCAATTCACATTGATGCGGGTGTCTTGTGTTGGAGTTCTACAGTTTACTGGGAACATTTATTAAGTCTCAAGATGCAAGTTACGGCTAATCTTGGAGGCGAAGTCGATGAAGAAAGCCACATCGTCTAAGAGCAGGGGCAGAACCAAAGGCAGAAACAGTCAAAGGTTAACGGTTGAGGGGGAAGCAGTGAACATCATGAGAACGGTAAAAGATCAAGAGGCCTTCTACTTCTACGAAGCTGTTGGGAAACCGACTGGCGAGATTGCTAAGAACCTCTCCGACTTTCTGGACAAGCTGAGATCTGTCAAGTCAGAGAGTGTGCTGTTCCATTTTAAAAGAGGAGACTTTCAAAACTGGATCGGAAAAACGCTGGGTGACTCAAAACTTGCCGGAAAATTAGGGGGAATTCCCGCTTCAAACAGCGAGGATGTTGAAAAGAGCATTTGCAGAACTGTCGAGAACCGCATCAAAGAACTAAGAGAATCATCCGCAACACAATTGGTTGATGAAAACTCAACTGTTCTCTTGCCTTCCTCCTTTTTGTCTGTAAGTTAAGCTTGCATATCAACAAAAAACCACTACGTCATGACCAGGAGGACCTGTATTCTTCAGCTGTCTTCTACCTGTAGTTGGCGGGCTAAAAAATGAGAAAAATCTACGGTTTTTTTGTGAGTTCTGTTAGTTGTTTTTTGGTTAACCCAACCCCAGGCTCGGCATCAAGTCTCTTGTGTACCTTTCCTTTTTTGAAAAGAAGCACAGTGGGATAGTACTCTATCGCGTATTCCTCACATAGATCTGGCCTCTCATCAACTATGACGCTCATGCACTCTTGCGGATTCCCTCTGGTGTACTCTTCAAATACTGGTAGGAACCTTTGCGAAAATGGGCACCAAGTAGCGTAGAAAAGGACCAAAGCCCTCTCCTTGTTTTCTATTTCTCTCACTGGACTACTGCTTCTAGAGACTTCCATTTTACGCTTTTCAGCTTTGCTCATTCATCTGTCACCCCTCTTTAATAGCGCGTCTTAGCCTGTACACCCAGTGCCCATTATAGTTTTCCGTGTTTTCAAACACCCATAGAACACTGCTGCTCTTTTTCCAGATGATACTATCCTCTTCCACTTGCGTTTGTTTCATGCCGATTTCTCTAACTTCTGCAAGTCATGGCTCTCAACACCGTAATGTAAAAATAGATAGAAAAAGGGGATTAGCCAGACGTCACAAAAGCGGAGCTGACATATCAGTCGATTTTTTCTTTTACCTTTTCTGCGGCTTCCTTGGTTTTCTCGACGCCCTTCTCGCCTGTCTCTTTGACTTTTCCGCCAGCCTTCTTAGCTCCTTCAGCTCCCCTTTCACCGGCTCTCTTTGCTGCATCGGCAGCCTTTTTCGCTTCCTCTTCAGTCTTTTTCTTCGCTTTTTCTAGAAATGACATTTTGATCACTGTGATAAGACAGCTTTTTTGCCTAAAAAAATATCGCACAAACCCACGCGCCATGTTAACTAGAATCCAATAAATGGCTCTGCTTGAGCGGCGAAAACCTTTTCTATTAACTCAACAGACAACTTTCAGCAGGTGAAATCTATGCCAGAGCCAAAGTTTGAATGGTTCAAAGACAAGGCAGGAAAATTCAGATTCCATCTGCTAGCAGCCAATGGAGAGATAATTGCAGTAAGCGAAGGCTACTCATCGAAGGATGCATGCGTGAACGGCATTGAATCGGTGAAGAAGAACGCTCCGATTGCGAAAATAGTAGAAGCCAAACAATAGCATGCTCTAGCAACATTACCTAATACCCCTTTTTTCTTCTAGGTACGAGTGGCAATGCTTATAAATGGAATCGGATAAAAACCGTCACAGGTGATTCTTTGGCAAAAGATGACGACATGCTAGAGGAACTGAAGAAAATCCGGACGTTGCTGGAACCAAAACCTGCGCCGGCGGCGCCAAAGGGCTTGTGGGCTGAATTCATGGATTTCATATCGAAATATAAGGTGATGGGGCTTGCTGTTGCTTTCATTATCGGCGTTTACCTAGGGGCTGTAGTGCTGGCGCTAGTCAAAGACTTGATAATGCCAATAATAGGTCTTGCAATACCAGGCCTTGGAGACCTTGCAAGCTACACTGCTACATTCTCCAACCAGAAATTCGGCATAGGAGACTTCTTGGTGGCTGTGATAACCTTCATAATCGTAGCGTTCGTGATCTTCCTGCTCGTGAAA
>Ga0315268_10001008_pt1 | contig 32951 bp, 28 predicted proteins | sample C1_top_MG_FD_204535 | JGI IMG/M metagenome (GOLD analysis project Ga0315268, IMG submission 204535) | Sediment microbial communities from Yellowstone Lake, YNP, Wyoming, USA - C1_top | ecosystem: Environmental > Aquatic > Freshwater > Lake > Sediment | place: USA: Wyoming | collected 2017-08-01
TGTCTTCAATCTTTGCGGATTCTTGTAAAATGGAATCCAGAACTTCAGGTGTCCATTTGCCAAGAAGAATAAGCTCTTTGTAAGTGGAGTTATCACTTTTCATTGGCAATGGTAACTATAACAGAATCTATTATTACCTTCAATTTTCTACCCCCCTCATTCCCCCCTTAGCAAGGGAGGATTTAGAGGGGTATGGATTCCTTCAGTTTAAGGCGGATTCGGAGGAATGATGAGGTGGCAGATAAGAGATGGCGTCAATATTTTGATATAATGGTAGATTGCAGTCGCAAATCCACTTCCCTTAGGAGGACCATATTACAGTGGAAGAAGATCTTTCGAAATTAAAGATTAATAAGTCTCCATTGACCGTAAAGGCAGGGAAACATAAAAAAAGGTTTTACTGGTTAGCAGGATTAATAGTTATTGTATTGGTTGGATTCCTTTACTTTACGGGTATCTTTACACCTGCTGTTCATGTAGAGGTTGCGAATGTTGTCCAGATGTATCCATCTCAGACCTTTACCCTTTTGAACGCAAGTGGCTATGTGGTTGCCCAGCGGAAGGCTGCTGTGGCATCGAAGGTCACGGGCCTTCTTGTTTCGATCACAGTCGAAGAGGGGAACCTTGTAAAAAAGGGGCAGGTGATCGCCCGTCTGGAGAATAATGATGTTATGGCTGCTAAAAATCAGGCGGAAGCTAACTTAAATGTAGCCCGTTTTAACCTTGAACAAGCCAAAGCAGAACTGCAGGATGCTACCCTTTCCTTTAATCGGAATAAAGAATTGGTAGCACATGACTATGTATCACGGGCAGAATACGATGCTTCCGAAGCCCGATATAAAAGAGCGATTGCGTCAGTTGATGCAGCAGAGGCAACAGTGAAGGCAAATACCGCTGCACTCCAGGCTGCGAATATTGCTATTGAATATACTTTTATCCGCACGCCCTTCGATGCTGTTGTGTTAACTAAAAATGCCGATGTCGGAGACATCGTTACCCCAATAGGTGCTGCTGCTGAAGCCAAGGCTGCTGTGGTTACGATCGCTGATATGAATTCGCTCCTTGTAGAGGTAGATGTATCTGAATCAAACCTGGGCAAGGTGAAAGTAGGGCAACCATGTGAGATCCAGCTTGATGCGTTGCCTGAATCCCGTTTCCGCGGTGAGGTTCATATGATTGTACCGACTGCCGATCGAACAAAAGCAACTGTTATGGTCAAAGTTAGATTCATTGATAAAGATAGCCGCATATTACCAGAAATGAGTGCCAAGGTTGCTTTTCTTTCGAGGCAAGTTAAACCTGAAGAGCAAAAACCTCACACTATTGTCAGTCCTTCTGCTGTAGTAACCCACAAAGGTAAAAATGTGATTTTTGTCGTAAAAGGCAATCACGTGATAGAAACACCAATTACTATCGGTAACAATCTCGGTGATATGGTTGAGGTTCTTGAAGGGGTAAAGGCAGGAGAGAGGGTAGTGGTTAAAACACCAGAAAAATTAAGAGACGGTACAAGGATAAAATTCTTAGAAAAATAGATGGAAGGCAAAGCACCGATTGTTGAAATAGAACATTTGTTTAAGTCCTACCACAGGGGGGACCAAATTCTGCCAGTACTCAATGACATAACCCTTAATATCGATGAAACTGAATTCCTTGCGTTGATGGGACCTTCTGGTTCAGGTAAAACTACTCTATTAAATTTGATTGCCGGGATTGACAGGGCAGACAGTGGTACAATCAGGGTAGGTAGTGTAGATATAACTTCCCTCTCTGAGACAGAACTTGCCCAATGGCGTGCAACCAATGTGGGCTTTATCTTCCAATTTTATAATCTTATCCCAGTGCTCTCTGCATTTGAAAATGTTGAACTACCATTGCTTTTAACTGATCTTTCCAAAAGAGACAGACGGGAGCATGTAGAGATGGCTTTAAGGATTGTTAATCTTTCTGATCGTATGGATCATTATCCTGGTCAGCTTTCTGGCGGACAACAACAGCGTGTGGCTATTGCGCGCGCTATTGTCACTGATCCAACAATATTAGTTGCTGATGAACCAACAGGTGACCTGGATCGTGTTTCTGCTATTGAGATCTTGGGATTGATGGAGCGCCTTGTTCACGAGCTCGGAAAGACAATTATCATGGTGACCCACGACCCGCGGGCAGCTAAAAAGGCTCATATTATTATGCATCTTGACAAAGGTGTCCTCAATGCACATCCTCAAAATTATTACTAAAAATGCCTTTCGCCACAAGCTACGGACTTTTCTTACTATTCTTGGTGTTGCGATTGCCATCCTGGCCTTCGGTCTCCTGCGAACGGTTATAAGTGCATGGTATGCCGGTGTGGAGGCATCCTCTGCCAGTCGTCTTGTAACCAGAAATTCCATATCCCTTATCTTTCCCCTTCCTCTTTCTTACAGAGATAAAATTCGGCAGATAGATGGTGTAAAGCTCGTTTCATTTGGAAACTGGTTTGGGGGTATCTATATTGATGAAAAAAACTTCTTTGCCAATTATGCTGTTGAGCCGAAAAGCTACCTCGAACTTTACCCTGAGATCGTGATACCACAGGATCAGAAGAAGGCATTTCTACAGGACCGCAAGGCTGCTGTGGCAGGCAGAATACTAATAGAAAAATATGGTTGGAAGATTGGAGACATCATTACATTAAAGGGTACTATTTTCCCTGGCAATTGGGACTTTGTGATACACGGCATCTATACAGGCAGAGATAAAACCGTTGATGAGTCTGCGTTTGTCTTCCACTGGGATTACCTGAATGAGACCCTGAAAAAGACTGCACCCATGAGGGCTGACCAGGTCGGTTGGTACATGATCGGAGTGACCAATCCGAACCTTGCGGCAGACGTTGCTGTAAAAATAGATAATGCCTTTAAGAATTCACTGGCAGAGACCTTGACTGAGACAGAGAAGGCTTTTCAACTCAGTTTTATTTCCATGACCGAAGCAATTGTTATCGCCATTAAGATAGTTTCTTTCCTGGTAATCTTTATAATTATGGCTGTAGTAGCCAACACCATGGCCATGACTGCTCGCGAGCGGATCGGTGAATATGCCATATTCAAGACCCTTGGGTTTGGGGGATGGCATATTGCCAGATTGATATTCGGCGAATCTCTTTTGATTACCATAATAGGTTGTGCTTTTGGGATTGCTTTAACGTTTCCAGCGGCTGATATATTTAGCAGCGCCCTCAGTACTTATTTCCCCATCTTTAATGTGGCAACCAAAACTCTCTATATGGATATAGCTGCTTCAATTCTTGTAGGTCTGGTAGCAGCAGTATTTCCAACATGGCGTGCAATTAAGATTCGCATAGCTGATGGTTTAAGGAGGGTCGGTTAATTGAAGATACCTTTTATGTACAGTTTACGTAATCTCTGGACTCGCCGTCTTACTACTTTCCTGACAGGCGCTGGTATGGCCCTTGTCGTATTCGTCTTTGCAGCGATCTTAATGCTCGCAGAAGGACTGCAAAAAACCCTTGTTGAGACAGGCTCATATGATAATGTAGTGATAATTCGAAAAGGGTCTGTATCTGAGGTCCAGAGTGGGATTGAGCGTTTACAAGCTTCTATCGTGGAGACTCAGCCTGAAGTGGCACTTGGTTCAGAAGGGCAGCAATTATTAGCAAAAGAATTAGTAGTACTGATTACACTTCCCAAGAGAGGAACCGATAAGCCTTCGAATGTAGTTATCAGAGGTATTACAAAAAATTCAATGACTTTGCGTCCGCAGGTTAAACTTATAGAAGGGCGTATGCCGAGATCAGGCTCGTCTGAGATTATTGCTGGACAGAGCATTGCAAAAAGGTTTAAAGGAGGCGGAGTCGGTGAAACTCTCCGTTTTGCAATGAGAGACTGGACAGTAGTTGGAGTATTTGATGCTGGGAATACAGGGTTTAGTTCAGAGATATGGGGAGATGTTGATCAGCTTATGCAGGCTTTTAGGCGGCCCGTTTACTCCTCAGTTATTTTTAAATTACGAGATTCCACAGAGTTTAAAAAAGTCAAGGAACGTATTGAAAACGATCCGCGGTTGACGTTGGAAGCCAAGCGTGAAACAATATATTATCAAGACCAGTCAGAGATGATGGCGAAATTTCTTCGTATTCTTGGTTTGTCATTAACATTAATATTTTCTCTTGGTGCAATCATTGGTGCAATGATTACCATGTACGCTGCTGTATCAAACCGTACCAGTGAAATAGGTACATTGCGTGCGATTGGTTTTCAAAGGAAAAGTATTCTCGCAGCCTTTCTTTTGGAATCGTTATTCATCGGTATCTTTGGTGGTTTAGTCGGGCTGTTTTTTGCATCCTTTTTACAGTTATTCACAGTTTCTACAATGAACTGGCAAACCTTTTCTGAACTCGCCTTCTCCTTTTCTCTTACTTTAGGAATAATTTATAAGGCTCTTGCATTTTCAGTAGTAATGGGTTTTGTAGGCGGTGTGCTGCCTGCATTCAGGGCATCTAATATGAATATTGTCGAAGCACTGTGGAGGAGCTGATTAGAGTGGAAAAGAAAACTATTGATATACATGTTCATGGTATAGGCGGATATGATACAAGATCAGCAAAAGAAGACCATATTCTCAAAATAGCTGAAATATTTGGCTCTAAAAGAATTTCAGAAATCATACTCACCATATACCCTTCCTCCATAAAGGTGATGAGAGAAAACATGATGACCGTCAGGAAGGCAATGGAGAAACAAAAAACCATTTCAAATCCCTCCTTACCCCCCTTTAATTCCCCCCTTAGTAAGGGGGGATACAGAGGGGTAAAAGGGGGGAGGGTTGGGGAGGGGGTGAGAACTCCGAACCCCGCACTCATTTTAGGCCTTCACCTTGAAGGACCCTTTCTGAATACATCAAGATGCGGTGCCCTAAGTGCGAAATCATTTATTGAACCCACAGAATACAACTTAAAGGGACTCCTTGAAGGATTTGAGGATATCGTAAAGATAATAACTATAGCCCCCGAGTTAAAAGGATCACTGCGGCTTATCAAGAAGATATCAGATATGGGAATCATCGCGAGCATGGGGCATTCTAATGCAACCTTTTTAGAAGCAGAGGCCGGGTTTAAAGCAGGCGCAAGAGGCGTTACCCACATATTCAATGCGATGCGAGGTTTTCATCATAGAGAGATAGGGATAGCTGGCTTTGGATTAATGAATAAGGATATCTATATAGAGATCATAGCAGACCCTTTTCATTTACATCCAAAAACCCTGGAATTGATATTCAAGATAAAGAATCATAAAAGGATAATAATAGTTTCGGATTCAGTAAAGGAAACAAACTCTTTCCCATCCCCTCCCTTCAAGAGAGGGGAGAAGAGGAGGGTGTATGCTGTTACGGATACCCCTGGTAAACTTCTGGGTGGCTCAATGACAATTATTGAGTCATCGAAAAGATTGATCAAGATGGGATTTGATGAAGACATCATTATGAGGTGTATAACAGCGAACCCCAAAAGATACCTGTCAGTACAATAGGTTCATGAGGGTTCTCGATAAATTAAAGGAAGCAACGGATTTTCTTAAAAGATATGCTATTGAAGATGCTAGTAAAGAGGCAGAGATTATCTTGATCCATTGCCTTGGTACAGATAGGACAGCCTTTTTCAGAGATAATCCCAAAATCCATGAGAAGGAGCTTGAGAAGATTGATGAATTCCTGGTAAGAAGATCTAAAAGAGAACCTCTGCAGTACATCCTCGGATATGTAGAATTCTGTGGCTTAAAAATAAAGGTAGGTAAGGGCGTTCTTATTCCGAGACCAGAGACTGAACTGTTAGCAGAGGTAACCATAAAGGTAATTAGAAGTCAGCAGATAAATCCCCCCTTACCCCCCTTTGTTAAAGGGGGGGGTGGGGGGATTACTAACTCATCACTGAGTATTCTTGATCTCTGTACAGGCAGCGGCTGTTTAGCCCTTGTGCTTGCGAGGGAATTTTCTCATGCACTGGTCTATGGAACTGATATATCTGAGATTGCGATAAGATATGCAAAAGAAAACGCTGAACTCAATTTCATAAATAATGTAACCTTCCTCGAAGGTAATTTATTTGAGCCAATTACACAATTCGTTGCGCGTCACGCGTCACACGTTACGTTTGATATCATCGTCTCAAATCCTCCCTACATCAAAAGTGGTGAAATAAAAAATTTACAGCCTGAGATTAAAGACTGGGAACCTCTTAGCGCTCTTAACGGAGGAAAAGACGGCCTCGGTTATTATAGAGCCATAATCACTGAGGTAAAGAATTACTTGAAACAAGGCGGCTGTCTTATTCTTGAACTTGGGGACAGCCAGGCAGATGTAGTAACAAAAATGGCCGAGGATACTGGCTTTCGAGACATTTCCTTGGTAAAAGATTATGCCGGAATTGAGAGGATACTCATAATTAAATAGTTTGGCTCATTTCGTCAAAAGGTTAGAATATTACAAAATGAATATGAAGGATCCAAGGATTCGAGGATTTAAGGGGTCGAGTTAAAAAGGGTTTGTATAAAGGAGTGATTTAAATGGGCATCATTGAAGAAAACAGGCGACTCGAAAAAATTGATAAAAAATATATCTGGCATCCTTTTACTCAGATGAAGGAATGGCTTGAGGAGAAGCCAATAATCATCTCTGAGGGCAGAGATTGTTTTATAAAGGACATCTATGGCAGATGGTATCTTGACGGAGTCTCATCCCTCTGGGTAAATATCCATGGTCATAGAAAGAAGGAAATAGATGATGCAATAAAAGAACAGATTGATAGCATTTCTCACAGTACATTACTCGGATTGAGCAATGTTCCTTCAATACTATTAGCAGAAAAACTTGTAGAAATAGTCCAAAAGTCACTACCCCCCCATCCCCCCCTTACTAAGGGGGGGCTTAAGGGGGGTGAAATTAATCCCTCCTTACCAACCGATAATCCCCCCTTACCTCCCTTAAGCAAAGGGGGGATGGGGGGATTTGAAAAAGAGAGAAGCGGTGGGATTACTGACTCATCACTTTCTAAGGTCTTTTATTCAGACAATGGTTCTACCTCTGTAGAGGTTGCTCTTAAGATGGCATTTCAGTACTGGAGGTATAAAGGTATAGAGGGAAGAAATACCTTTGTCTCTCTTAACAATGCATATCACGGTGATACGATAGGTGCAGTGAGCGTTGGAGGTATTGAGATATTCCATAGGGCATTCGAACCACTTTTATTTAAGACATATAAGGCACCTTCTCCCTATTGCTACAGATGTGAACTTGGCAAAGAATATCCGGGATGTAGCCTTGCATGTCTTGATAAGATGGAAAGGATATTCAAAGCCCATTCAAGAAAAATAGCTGCGATGATTATCGAACCCATGATACAGGCAGCAGGTGGTATGATAACTTTTCCTCCCGGTTATCTAAAAGGCGTTAGAGAATTATGTTCCCAGTATAACATCCTGATGATTGCTGATGAGGTAGCTACAGGTTTTGGTCGCACAGGAAGGATGTTTGCCTGTGAACATGAAGGAGTTTTACCAGATCTACTCTGTCTTTCAAAAGGAATAACAGGTGGCTATTTGCCACTTGCAGTAACGATGACAACAGAGGAGGTTTATAATGCCTTCCTTGGAGAATTCAAGGATTTGAAGACATTCTTTCATGGTCATTCTTATACAGGGAATCCTCTTGCATGTGCTGCTGCCATCGCATGCCTTGATTTGTTCGAGAAAGAAGAAGTCCTGAAGAGCCTTAAGGAAAAGATCGAGATTCTTAAGACATGGCTTAAAGAGTTCTTAAATCTTGAACATGTAGGAGATGTCAGAAATATTGGGCTAATGGCAGGCGTTGAGTTAGTGAAAGATAAAAAAACGAAAGAACCCTATGAGTGGGCAGATAAAATAGGGTGGCGTGTTGCATATCATGCAAGAGAAAATAGAGTTTTTGTCAGACCTCTAGGAAATGTCATGGTCATCATGCCACCATTGTGTATAAGCCCTGAGAACCTCCATCAGTTACTAAAAGTAATTAGAGACGCAATAGTTGCAGTTACAGAGGATTAGGGGGAGACACCTGTTAAAAGGATTATTTGATAAAGCTTAAATCCCCACTTATAGAAAAAGCGGTTATTTTAATATAGAATAAGATAAAAGTATTTGAATGAGGTGATTAAAATGAGAACAACAGCACAAAAGATTAAACCGGAGGATTATATTCTTTCAGTGCTTTCTCCTGAAGATAGGCTTGATGCAGCTTTTAAAGTTGCGAAAGAGGCTTTTAAGAGGACAAAATTGACCGTGAAGGACATTGATGACGCGGTTAAATCAGTGAGGAAAAAGGCATACGAAAAGAAGAAATAAAATAGTCATTGATACGGGCGTACTTGTTTCTGCCTTTGTATTTGGTGGAATTCCAGAAAAAGCTGTCAAGAAAGCATTTGCGGAGGCGGATTTATATGTATCACCAACCCTCCTGAAAGAATACCGTGATGTCCCCTTAGAACTTGAGGCTGAAGGAAAGATTGACCATGTTCAGTTTAAGACATTAGTTTCTGGAATAGCTGCTTTTGTGACAAGGGCAAAGATTGTTCAACCAGAAGAAAAGGTAACAATCTGTAGAGACCCTGAGGACAACATGATACTTGAATGTTGTTTAAAAGCAGGTGCAAATTTTCTAATCACTAGTGATAAAGACCTTCTTGATATAAAAGGTTTGCCTTTTAATCTGAATATATTGACACCACGAAAATTTATTGAAGAGAGATGAAAGAAGTGTTGTAAAAGAATTATATAGTGATCAGATTGAAAAAATTGTAGACCTTTTGAAGGTGTTTTCATCAGACCTCTCGGGAATGTGATAGTCATTATGCCACCAGTGAGCATAAGTGAGCAGAATCTCAGTCAGTTACTAAAAGTGATTAGAGATTCTATAATTGTAGTAACAAGGAAGAAATAAAGGATTGAGCAGGAAGTCTTTAATTCCTATATTCATTTTTTTTGTGCTAACGATAATCCTTTACCTCCTCTGGCCCTCGGATGAAAGCAGGATAAGGAAACTTTTTAGGGAAGGTTCCAAAGCAATAGAAAAAGAAGACCTCGGTGCCGTGATGTCAAAGGTCTCCTACAATTATCGTGATGAATACGGTATGACCTACCTTTATATAAAAGAATCTATGAAATCTGTTTTCAAACAAATGAGTGATATAAAGATTGAATACGAAAATTTAAAGATAAAGATTAATGATAAAACTGCCACAGCAGATATGGATGTGAGGATTATAGCTACTGTTGGGAATAATACCGGATACATCTTAGGCGAACTACCAAGGCCGGCTCATCTAAGCTTTACGCTCGAAAAGGAAAGGGTAAAGTGGCTTGTGACGAAGACCGAAGGGCTACCTTTTTAGGATCTTCTTAATACTTTCTCCAATTCCCTGGGCGCCTTTCCCTACCTCCTTTACACCTTCAGCACCGAAGGTCACTATGGATTCTCCTATTCTCTTTATTGAGAGGCCGAGTTTCTCTGCTATGGCAATGGAAAATTTCTCCATAAAGCTTTCCCTTAGATTGAATTTCGGATTGTCGAGATCACCTTCGACTACGAAATTAACGATAATCTCATTATTGTTGTTTTTGAAAGCTTACGACAGCAGAGAGAGGGATGCTGAGGAATTTATTGCCTACTCCAGGCCTTTTTTCAAATTCAAGATCTCTCAGAGTAGCTTTACCAGGAGCATTTATTTTTTTCGCTTTGATCCTGACATCCATATCCATGTCAAAGGTACCCTTTGTTACATTGACATCACCCTTTTTCTGAAAATAAGGTTTAAATCCTGTTATATCAATTCTTCTTATTTCTACCTTGCAGTCTGTATCCTTACTCTTTGGTGCTATTTTGCCCCTACTTTTAAGGATACCTGTGCTCTGGCTTCCTGGGATACTGGCTGAAAGGTTATATGTCGAGAAATTGTCTCCTAAAGGAAATGCAATCTCCTTGAACTCAAGCTCTATATTCCTTAATTTTGTGAGGACAGGGGTGCTCGAAACCTTTCTATCGAGGTAATCTATGGAACCATCCGTTACCTCTATCTTTTTTATAAGCACAGGGGGCATTGGTTTTTCTGCTTCTTTTTTTTGAGTCTTCTGCAAAAACGGGTTTACGAATTCGCCTTTGGTATTTTTCTCAAGAAGGATATAGGGATTTTTAAGGGAGACTTTTGAAAGGATATATTGCTTTTTGAGAAGGCCTATAAAATCAGCTTCTATAGTGAGGCTGTCTGTTTTGAATATCTCTTTACCAGCAGGATTCCTGAAGCTGATATCCAGGGCCTCGACGCTACCCCAGTGGAGGTTAATCTGTTTAACCGAAAAGTCCTTACCAAGACGAGATTCAAGTTCATGTTTGATAATCCGGTTCGCATTTTTGACAAGGAGGGCAATTACAATACTCAAGAGTAAGACAGCTACGCCGATTGCTATTAAAGTTATCTTAAATCCTTTTTTCATTCTGAAAAAGAATACCATAGGTAGATTAACTTTTGCATTCTAACTGCATCTGGGAAGCCTCTCTTTTTTGGTGATAAAAATTAACAATATTTATAAGCTTGAGTATAATGATAGGATATAATATCTTCGCTCATTCTCGGTCTATCGCCCTCCGAGGCTTTTGCCTCTTTATTATTTGAATAGGCTTAAGGACTATCGGCAAAAGAAACCGCTCAGATACTATATCCTACCATCACGATTGGTACTGCTTACCTACACTTAGTAACTAATGATTTTTTCACATGGGGGACGTATAATATTTAAAAGCCGAAGTGGCGGAACTGGCAGACGCGCTAGGTTCAGGGTCTAGTGGTCGAAAGGCCGTGCGGGTTCAAATCCCGCCTTCGGCACCATGAAAATTTTACCCATTTCTTTCTTCCTTCCTGATATGTTGCAACAATAACCTTACTTTAATTGTAAAGATTGCGGTTAAGCTTCAATCTGAAGTTGCAGAAAAGCAAGAATGAATGGGATTAGGTATTGGAGCAATTGCAGATTGAAGCGTGAAGGACTAAGCCGCTACGCCGGGCATACGTTATATTATGGGGTTTCTATCGGTTTCCCCTCGGGAATTGCCTATCTTTGATAACCATTTAACACCAGATTGAATAGAATTGTCATGTACGGCAAATTCCATCTCTTCCCAAATGAAGCTGCTAAACAAGACGCCTCGTCATCTAACTGCCATCGCTACCCGAAACCATAGCCTCCAATCAACCCTTTATGTATTCAATCTACCGCGTAGCGGTTCTTCAAACAGTAATAGATAAAATAAGTCACTTTGCCATCCTTTGACATCTCTAACCAAAAACGCTCACTTATTTTTGCAAGAGCAAATTCAAATTTTTTAAAAAATCTCTATTTATAAATAGGTTAGCCTTTATTTTAGGATTGGCACGCTTTTAGCTCAAATAGGTAAGATGCAGCTAAAAGTTGATAATGGAGGAAAATACGCGGAGAATTTAATGAAAGTACATATCATTGAACTTCAATATATAAACCGGATGGCCATGGCTTTGTCAAGGGACATTCGGTTTTTTAATAAAAAAATCAAATAAAGGAGGCAAATGATGTTCAGACAATTTAAAGAAGCATCTTTCATAGTTATGTTGATCGCGGTCAGCGTGATGCTCTTGGCGTTTTTACAAAGTGACGCCATGGCCGTGACAAGAACACTTACAATTATAAAAACAGGTACGGGAACAGGGACTGTAACAAGTTCTCCTGACGGTATTAACTGTGACACCAGTAATACGGATTGTACAGAGGCATACGACAAGGGTACATCGGTGCAATTAACTGCAACAGCAGATTCAGACGCAGTATTTAAAGGATGGTTCTACCTTGGAGTACTTGTAAGTAAAAATTCAACCTACACCGTAAAAATGGGTGTAAACAAGACGATCAAGGCAAAATTCGTAAAAACTTACAATGTCACTATCACCAACTCAAATGTCGGTACCGGAACAGGAGGAACAGTCACTGCTTCAGGAATCAATTGTGGAAGCGATTGTGAAGGAACTTACGTTGCGGGAAAAACAATAACTTTTACAGCACAACCCTATTCAGACTCAAAATTTACAGGATGGTCAGGAGATGTCACCGGAACAAAAAAGACTATAACGATAACCCTTACCAGTGACTTAAACATCACGGCTACATTCGACACAAAAGCAGAGGGATTACAGATAGCTGAAAAGGTTAGCGTAGTTGACACCAACTCATCCCAGTCTCAGCCGGCCCTGAAGATGGGACATTCTTCACTGAATGCGGCCGAATTTCCTGCGGATTCAGACTTTAACAAAGATCAAACCAAAATATATGTTAATGAAAGATCAGCAGAGACATTTGAAATAGTTAATGAGATACTCTGCATGATCGGGCAAACTAAGTATGATGAAATGTTGAACAAAGGAACCTATAAGGCACAGATTGATAAAAATCAGTGCAGTAGCAATAATGATGATCCATCCAGCGCCGGTGAGAATTCTCAGAACCAGTCATCGGGTTCGACTATGCCAAAATATGAGATGTGGACTATTAACTCTACAAGGGCTGACGACAACTCCCCACAGATTGTCAAGGTATGGATTCACGAAAGTTCAGATGACGATAAGGGCATGGAGCCTCCAAAAATGATTTATGCGAAAGCTGTTATCACCGAAGGTGTTAGTGATACCAATCCATACGGGATATTTACAATGAATTTTAGAATACATCCAGAATTAGACGGAGTTGTCTATCCAACCCCTATGGGTAAAGGATTACTGAAGACGGAGTTAGACCCTGATACGGGCAAGGTACTTCTTAAGTTTGCCTCCAAAACGGATATGAACACCCCTGAAGGTGAAATGCATTTTATCGAAAAGGCAACACTAGGCAGATCCGCTGATGGCTCAACCGGTGGTGGAACAGCATATAATTATGAAGTTAATCCTTTTATGCCAGAACCGAAGCAAGATACCTTTGATTTTGCTTTCAATGAGACAAACTTTCTCAGGGTTAATGAACTTGGAGAACCGATGTGCATGGACAGGTCCGACTTTGACGAAACAGCCTGGCGGTATGGCCTTTATGATTCAAATGGGGCAAGAGTGAACCGTAACTCGGGATTCTCCATTATGAAACAAGTTGATGGAAAGGATTATTACGGATGGATCGGCTATTACGGAATCTGGTTCCCCAAAGAGGTAACACTGGCTAATGACGATCAGGTTTACAAAATGGATTTCGGACATGGAGGCGGAGAAGGAGAACCTTACAATGTGCTCATCTCTGGCGGCAAACTGAAGAAACATGTTCGCAAGGAAATGACTCTTGGAGAAGTTAAGAACGTCCCGTTGGATTACTGGGATATGAACGAACAAATGAACTATCACGTGAAATGGGACGGTTCAAACTTCATAAAGTACGAATATATAGATAATTCAGGGGGCAATTCTCTCTGGAAAAAATTAGATCCGGAGGTCACATATGACATCAGCAACCTTAACTTTGACATGCTCAATTTCTGGTCACAATCACTTGGTGGCAATGTCCAGATAAAGTTGTACTGTACAGCGAGCGGAGAACCGCCTGCGCCGCCGATATTCAGTTGCTCTGCAGACGATACAATGCCTGTTATATTCTATGCTGAAAGCATAGTATTCCCGTCCGATACCGTGCCGTCAACCCTGGCATGTTTTTCGAATTGCCCGGATGCTACAAAGATCAGTAGCGGTGAGCAGTGGCCCTATGACAATACTTATGAGCAGCCTCAACCGGTAGTTCCCACAGAGGCACAGTACCTTTCATATCATTTTGATTCAAGCCAGATGATGTTGACATATGACGATGGGACGACACCCGTACTCGCCACAAGCGATACCTATCAATGGGGTGTGATGAGCGGGCCGCTCTTTGAGCCTACTGCGGATAATCTCAGTCTCCTATCCTGCGAGTGGGATAGCACTCAAACCTGCGGATGGATGTCACATACTACTCTCCCGGAATATTACACGTGGGAAACGGGGCCAAACGAGTGGAACAAATTCACAGTGCTGGTTAATCCAATGGACGGATCTGTCCTGAAATTCGACCCGCCTCTCCAGGTATCCTATGTTCACACGTGGGATGATCTCTCAACATCCACATTCAACCTCGGGTACAGCGGCTTCGGTAATCTCTGGGGTATCCCAGGGAAATGTATAGATTGGGACTCAGGCGCTGAAACAGAATGCAGATCTGAGACACGCTGGATACCTCAATTCTCTATTTCAGAAGGATCTGAGACAACGGATGTATCCGATGGTGTTACTAAGTATTACGTAAAACCGCTCGAGATGGAACAGAGAATGAAACAGCTCGACAGTTTATTCTGTGCAAATCTCAGCACGAAAACCTATTCTCTTCCAAGTATAAGCGAATGGGTAGACCCGAACATCGGTTCAGAACCGGCAGTGGATGGACCGCCCGCTGTAGTTGGCGGTGTTCTTCAGTGATTATCTATTAATGTGGATCGATAAAAAGGGCGGGGTTTAACCCGCCCTTTTTTATATCGGGGCACGACTATGATAAAATGTGCTACTTCCGTTCTGCTGTGCAAGGAAGAACGGTTTTATATCCGCTTTATTTTTTAGTTTTATATCCTTAGCTTAATATCCTTGTTTACCACCGTTCCCAGTGAATGTTCTCTTCTTTGAATTTGTCGGTTACATGTCCTCTATCTTTCGGCACTCCAATCGGGATAACATTTAACGGAATGATGTCCTCAGGGATGTTCAAAATTTTTCTGACATTTGAAATCCTCTCCTTATCAACATATACCGCAGTCCAGACGGCGCCAAGCCCAAGGGCATGAGCTGATAGGAGGATATTTTCACTTGCTGCTGAACAATCCATCACCCAGTAATCTTTAGTATACAGGCGATCCTTATTCGGAATTCCGCATACAACGATTGCAGCTCCAGCCTTATCGAGCATCTTGGCATAAGGCAACTTAGCACAGAGTTCATCGAGGGTCTCTCTTCTCGTCACGACAACAAAAGCCCAGGGCTGAACATTAACGGCTGAGGGCGCTGACATGCCTGCCCTGAGAATTGCCATAAGATCATCATGAGAAACAGCCTCTCCTGTAAAGGATCGTACACTTCTTCGGGTGTATATAACTTCGAGTGCTTCGTTCTCCATATGTGTCCTCCCCCAAAATTCTTGTTTCAAACAGATTATTTCAATAATTCTTTATATCTATTCAGTCGTATAATACAATATATGGCGGATAAACTTTCAGCAGCTTTATTAACCCAGATAATGCAGATATTGCTCAAAAATTTATTTAACTCGATGAGATTATTAAAATATCTTTTTCCCTTTATGGATAAAAATATTCACAAAACCATCTGTTCAAGGTACATTAAGGTATCGAAAAATAAATTTTTTCACAACATCTGCATTATATTAATTGCATTTTGGGTTAAGAAGAAATATCTATTGAAGAATACAATGGGGGTCTCATGAAAAAACTTACACATCTTGATAAAGAGGGTAGGGCAAAGATGGTTGACATCACGGGGAAACAGCTAACTGTAAGAGAAGCAACCGCAAAGGGGTCTGTTTACATGAAACCTGAAACTCTGAGGCTAATACAGGATAAAAACATTCCGAAAGGGGATGTGCTTTGTGTTGCACGAGTGGCTGGTATTATGGCGGCAAAAAAAACAAGCGAGTTTATACCGATGTGCCATCCATTGGATATCACATCAGTAAATATAGACTTCAATCTTGATAACAAAAAAAATAAGATAGACATAGAAACACAGGTAAAGATTGTTGGGCAGACAGGGGTGGAGATGGAGGCCATCACAGCAGTTTCTGTGGCCGCTTTAACCATTTATGACATGTGTAAAGCTGTTGATAAGGAAATGATTATATCTGATATTATGCTTATGGAGAAAAAAGGCGGTAGGAGTGGTTATTTCAGAAGACGCTAAGCCTCTACTTGTTTCAATCCTTTCGTCGCCTTAGCATTCTCAGGGTCTAATTTAATGGCCTTTTCAAACTGACTAAAGGCTCTCTTTTTCATACCCGCCATGAGGTAAATATGACCGAGGTTGACATAATGATCTGCATTATAAGGTTCGATTTTTATTGCACGAAGTAATGCCTCTTCAGCATCCTTCAGCCTTTTTTCCATCTTGCTGAAAGCAAGGGAAAGATGGCTCCAGTACTTTGCTTTCTCCGGGTTTAGTTTTATTGCCCACTTAAAGGCGTCCGTAGCACCCCAGAAGTTTCCTTTCTTAAACTCATCAACTCCTCGCTTGAACTGCTCTTCAGCATTCTGAGGATTTAAATCATCTTCCTTTTGGAACTTTAATAATGAGCTGAAGTACTCTCGTCTTGCATCATCGTCCTTGAGCAATGTGTACCCCTGTGATATCGCATCAAAGATTGCTGTAAGCTTGTCTTTTATTGCAGGGTCAGTTGCACTAAAATACCTGTCAGGATGGAATTCCTTTGCGAGCCTGTAATAATTCTTTTTAATCGTTTCCAAATCTGAGTTTTCATCAATCTCAAGGAGTTCATCTGCACCAAGCCTATCAAGTTTCGAATACATCTCATCCACATTTTTTATAAATTCCCCTTCCTCCTCTGGGACAGGTTTTAGTATGTCTTCTACTGTTACTGTTTCTTCTGGTTTTTCTATTATTTTTTCTTTTTCTTCAATTATACCTATAGACCATAGAGCATATAAGCTCTTCAGTGCCTCATAGGAGCCAGCAGGAAAAATATTAGTAAGCTCTTTAATTGTCTTTTTACCATCAATCATTGAAAGCATCTTTTGGTCTTGTGGACTGAATTCTATATCTTGGAAGAGGCTTATGGGGTCGGTGCTCAATTTTATAACAGAGTTCATATCAGGCATCTCATTCTTCATCCTGATTAGGTTACTTATCTTTTTTACCCCATCGTATATAAGGTTGGCCATACTCATTTTGAGGGTTATTACCTCATTTGCGGGTATTTCTCCTTCCAGAAATTCATATTCAGCATCTTCAAGTGGGAATAGACTATAGACTATTTCCCTTACCTGGTATTTCACACCCCAGAATAGGTCTTTTGGCGTAAGGTAACCGAGTTCGACGAGTATCGCACCTTGCCTCTTTCCCTTTGTTTTAAGCAGTTCTACAGACTCTTCATACTGCGCTATCGTAATCTTTCCTGCTTTTATGAGCATCTCGCCTAATCTGTCATCTTCGTATGATGATGAAGCAAAGATAGTATCTCCTTTATCAAGGTAAATCTTCTTTGTGAAAGACGAGGTTTTTACTACAAGAGTACCTGTCTTCCTGTTTCTGTTTAAATAGAGGAGTATCTTTGGAAGGCTAAAGTCCTTAACGTTACCTTTGAGTGGTATCCCTATCATTTATATCTTTTAACCTCAAACCTGTAAATCTCTGCCTCCTCTTCTGGCAGGATATAGGCCTTCATCCTCGTAATCCTCAACTGTTCTTCGACAGTATCAACTCCGTCAAGGTCTGGCAGAAGAAGTCCTCTCCTGTTACCACTCACAAGAAGAATACCATATTTTTTTGGATCGAGTTCTTTTGTATCTTTTACCTTCTGAGGAGGTGAGAGTACATCAACGGTATATTCGAGCACTTCGAGTTCTTCCTCTTGGACAAGGGGAAACCTTGGGTCTTGTGATGCCGCTGCTATAGCATTCTTTATGGTCTCAATCGCTAAACACTCACAGGATGGGTTAAAGGTTCCTATACACCCCCTGAGTTGACCATCTTTTTTAATGCAGACGAAAACACCTGCCTTTATGTTCATTTCGGATGAAAAGGGTTCAGGCGGTTCGATAATCCTGCCTTCCTTGATGTATGTCTCTATACTCTTCTTTGCAAGCTCAACAAGGGGGTGCATTTACTTCCCTCTAAAGAGCATGTAATCAGCTACTGTGCATAGCGACTCTTTTACTGGTGAATCAGAAAAGATTGCCAGCTCAGCCTTTGCGTCTGAGATTAAGCGGGTTGCCTTTTTAAAAGAGAGTTCAATCACATTATGCTTTTTAAAGAGCTCCAGTATTCTCTTGAGGTCCTCTTTTTTGAAGCCATTCCTTATTAGGTCTTTAACTTCTTCTACCTCGCTGGCCGGTGCGGTTTTCATTAGGTATATAAGCGGGAGTGTTATCTTTCCTTCTTTGAGGTCTTTGCCCAGACGCTTACCGAGTTTTCCTTCATCTGCCATGTAGTCAAGTATATCATCTGCCATCTGAAATGCAGTCCCTGTCTTCATCCCGAAATGAGAGAGGGCGTTTTCCTGATTCTCGGGCAAGGAACCAAGTATTGCACCTATTCGACAAGCAGCAGAGATTAAGGCACCTGTCTTTGCAGAGATAATATCGAGATATTCCTCTTCTGTTATATTAGGGTCCCCTGTCTTTGTAAGCTGAAGGATTTCGCCTTCTGTCATCCTTGTTGTTGCCTCAGAAAGGGCTTCCATGATTTTCTGACTCTTTTGCATAACGGCAAGCCTTAAGGCATTGGAATAAAGAAAATCTCCGACAAGTATTACAACCTGATTCCCCCATATAGAATGGGCTGGTAATTCACCCCTTCTTACGTCTGCGGCATCAACAACATCGTCATGAAGCAAGGATGCAGTGTGTATCGACTCAATAATCCCTGCAAGAGTTAACCGTACGTCTCCTTTATAGCCGGCTATCTCTGTACTTAGTATGAGTAACAAAGGCCTGAGTCTTTTACCTCCACCCGCTATAAGGTGGTTTCCTATAAGGGGGATTGGGGAAACGTTACTTTTGAAAAGTTCTTTAAGCCTGTCTTCTATAATCTTAAGTTCTGGCTTGTATAATCCGAAAACCTCTTGCAAATCCATTTTTTGATGATAGGATAGCTCCTCTTTCAAAGTCAAGCATAAGTCTTCCTCAAAGGTAGGAATAAAATGTCGAAAAGGAAGTTTTGGGTGAGGTTAGGAATGGTTGAAGAAAGTTTATTTTTTAGGATATCCTACAGAAGGACATTCCTTAGATTTAGAGATTGAGAAGATTATGGAAGAGCCATGCATGAAAGATTAGTAAAATATCTTGAATCTAACCAAACTCTTGCTAAGTATCATCTAACTAAACAAGAGATTGATGAACTCGCTGGGTACATCAGAAAATTTTTCCTTCCCACACAAATAGAAGAAGTTATAAAGATGGTAGAGGAAGTGATAAGTATCAGTCCGACCCTGGACTGGAAGGAGATCCTGGAGACTGTTGCGAAGAAGGTTGTTGAGTTTCTCCATGCAGAGGCAGCTACTATCCGCGTTTTTGATCCCGATACGGACAGGCTTGTTGCTTTTGGCTCATATCAATATTCAGATATAGCAAGATTAAAAGACATTCCCGTTGAGAAGTCTGTGGCAGGAAAAGTCATAAAGAGCGGTAAGAGTTACCTTGTGCCCAATATTCTTTTAGAGCAGGACTATCTCGATAAGGATATCGTCAAAAAATATGGGTTTAACTCTCTTATAGCGGTGCCGATAAATATACCAAGATTTCTTGAGAATAAGCCAGATATACAGGGTACCATTCAGATCTACTACAAAGAGAAAGACAGAAAGTTTGACACCCTCGAGGTGACAAGTGCTGAATTACTGGCACGGAGAGCCAGTTATGTGCTGGCCAAAAAGCGCATAATGGAACTGCAAAGGCTTAATCTCCTGAAAGAGAGGATTGTCGAGAAGATCTTTGTAAAACTCAGTCATCGGGAAGGAATCAAGATGAAGGATGTGTTCAGGTTGATGATTCCAGAACTGACAGATATTATGCAGATACAGAGTTGTTCTTTATTTACTATTACACCAGATAGAAAACAGGTCCAGATTGAGCTTGAATATCCCGCGGGGCACGAAACACATGATGCAAGCTGTATGTTCGCAATAAAGGATCATCCGTATATCGCTGCATTAATTAGTGGTACAGAAAAGCGTGATGATTTCGAATATGAAAGGGTTGATTCGTCATATATTCTGATAAAAGACCCCTTGAATAGTAGATTGTCGAATGAAGAATTAAAAAAATATGCATCTATGCATAACGTCAATTCTGTACTGTTGATTCCACTCAAGGCTAAAGAAGAGGTTAATTATTTTCTGGTTTTTTATGCTACAGACAGACGCCAGGAATTTACAGAGCAGGAGATCGAACTGCTAAGCTTTTTTGGAAAAGAGATCATGAAGGCCCTGAGGATTGAGAAACTTGATGATGTTTTACATGACTTCAAAAATCCTGGAATTGCCATCGCAGGCTTTGCAAAGAGAGCAAAAAAGCTACTCGAAACAGAGGATATCCGAAACGTGAAGGACAAGATCGCTGAATATCTGGATATCGTTGTTAATGAGGCTATCAGGATGCAGGAAATAGCCATCTATCCTAAAATCGAAGGTCGTGAAAGAGTCGTTGACTTAACAGAGGTTCTTAAAAGTCGTTTCAGGGTTAATGAAGAGGCCATCAGGGAACAGAGGAGGACAAATATTAAACTTATACAAGATGGGTTACAAAAGGGTTTGTTCGTTTACTGTTATCCCTTTGCATTAGAGCGTGTCCTGGATAACCTCCTTGACAATGCTACTAAGGCTATACCTGGCGAGGGAGGAGAATTATCTATAAAGAGCTATCAAAGTGATGAGATGGCATGCATTGAGATTCGTAATACTGGAAGGATATCGGAAGGAACAGTAGAGCAAATAAGAAAGGGAGAGGTAAAAGGCCGAGGTCTCAACATTATCTACCGGTTTATCGAGGACATGCAAGGGCGTCTTGAGGTCCTAACTGACGCCGATACCACAACCTTTCAAATTATGGTCCCTCTTTATCATGAGTAATTTCAAATTGTTGATCCCCTGTAACTTATTACAGGCTTCCCATTTTTGTAATTCCGCTCCGCATCAGGCGGATGATACAGAATCCAGAACTACTGTTCTGGATTCCCGCCGTTTTCACGGGAATGACGGAAGGAAAAAAGCGTAAAGAAATATTGGAGGCACTACATTTCATGAGCAGATTATGGGAAAAGCCAAGGTTAAAATAATTCAAAAAAAGATTGCATGGGAAGGGAAATTTCTCAAATGTATTATCACACGGTATATCGATTCATCTGGTGCAATAAGAGACTGGGAGTCTTTTGAGAGAGTAAACTGCAAAGGTATAGTTGCTATTGTGCCTTTGACAGATTCTGGGGAGATATTACTTATCAGACAGTTCAGGCCTCCTGTAAATGGATACGTCATTGAATTTCCTGCTGGTCTCAGTGACAAAGAAGATTCCCTTGAGGAGGCAGCAAGGAGGGAATTTCTTGAAGAGACAGGCTACTCTGCCATAGAAATGATCTATCTCGCAGAAGGCCCCTTGTCTTCTGGAGCTTCAGATGAAATACTTACTGCCTTTCTTGCAAGAGGGCTTGAGTTTAGAGGATTAGGTAAGAGGGATGAGACGGAAGATATAGAAGTTTTGAAGATACCGATAAAAGAACTGTATGGCAAATTGTCTGCTCTTAAATCGGAAGGAAACCTCGTCGATTTGAAGATCTTTGGCCTTTTAGAGCTCGCTAAAAGACATCTATCTTCGTAACTACTTAATTAGCTGTAAAACGGCACACTATTTTACTATTACTTTGTGAAATCTTCTCTTACCTACTTGGATAATATGCTCACCTTGTTGGAGCATTATATCGGTATCTGTCACAGTGTCGCCATTTAACTTTACACCTCCCTGTTTAATAAGCCTAATAGCCTCACTTGTGCTTTTAGCAAACCCTGTATTCTTTATTACTTGAGGAAGCCAATTGATATTTGCTTTAACGGTTTCATTTACCTTAATGTGCTCCGCTACGCTAATGGTAATCACTGGAATCTCACCAGGCAAACCTTTCTCCTTATGGACACGATCAAACTCTTCCTTTGCCTTAAGGGCTTCATCTTTCCCCCAGTATCTTTCAACAATTTCCAGGGCAAGATCTTCCTTGACCTTTTTCAGGTGAATCTTTCCTGTTTGTATTTCCTCTTTCAAAACATTTAATTCTTCTATTGATATGTGACTCAGAAGCTCATAGTATCTGAGCATCAATTCGTCACTTATGGACATAATCTTTCCGAAGATCTCTTTTGGTGGCTCAGTTATCCCTATATAATTCCCGAGACTCTTGCTCATTTTGTTTACTCCGTCCAGACCCTCAAGCAAGGGCATTAACAACACGACCTGCTCCTCTATTCCCATCTTTCTCTGCATAGTCCTTCCCATGAGTATATTGAATTTCTGGTCTGTTCCGCCAAGTTCCACATCTGCTTTAAGATAGACAGAATCGTATGCCTGAAATAAAGGATAATAGAATTCCAGTATGGTTATATCCTGCTGGTTTTTAAATCGTTTCTTGAAATCTTCTCTTTCGAGCATTCTTGCAACTGTCTGCATTGATCCGAGTTTGATAATATCCATTACGCTCATACTCGAAAGCCACTCACTGTTGAATCTTATCTGCGTCTTTTCTGGATCCAGTATCTTGAATACCTGCTTTTTATAGGTTTCTGCGTTCTGCAATACCTCCTTTTTAGTCAAGGGCTTCCTGGTCTCGGATCTTCCTGTTGGGTCTCCTATGATCCCCGTAAAGTCTCCAATAAGAAATATTATCTCATGTCCGAGTTCCTGAAATTGCCTCATCTTCTCAAGCAGAACGGTATGGCCAAGATGGATGTCGGGGGCAGTGGGGTCAAATCCAGCCTTAATCTTGAGAGCCCTTTTTTCCTTATAGGATCTTTTGAGCTTTCTCAGAAGCTCATCCTCGACGATTATTTCAACAACTCCCCTATTTATAATCTCAAATTGTTGTTCGGGTTGTAACATAGTGATAATGATAAAACTTAAAGACGGTTACCGTCAATTACTATGAACAAGGTACAAGAAATTTTCCCTCTTTTTTAAAAAGGGGTGAGGGGAGATTATAAAGTCTTGTGCATAATAGCAAAGAAATATTAAATGCATATTTTAGTAATCTCCCTTAGTCCCCCTTTAGGAAAAGGGGATTTCAAAAGGGGCTATTATTGTTTATGATTTACTGCTTCCGAAAAAAAAGAAGCTGAGATTTTTAGGTACCTCTTAATTTATGGAGTATCCTGCCGATATATTTGTTTAAAGGATGTGACCTCGGAAGAAAGTTCACGGCAGGCTTTCTACGCATTCCGAGTTTTTTGATTTCCCGAAGGAGACTTTTGTTTTCATAGTCAAAAGCAAGTCCACCGTAAAAGGCCTCGATGGCTTCTTTTTTATTTCCTGCTGCGAGGTATGTCCTTCCAAGGTTAAGAAACAGAATGGGGTAAAAGAACTCCTGGCCGAAAGGCGTTTTCTTTTTAAGTATCTCTATGGCCTTGGAACAGGTCTCAATCCCATAAGCATAATTTTTATTTAAAATTGCATCGAGGCAGCCATAATAAGAAAGGAGAAAAGGTTCGTTGGGTAACTGCTCAAGGCCAGTATTGAGCAGTTTTAAGGCATCCTTAAATTTCTTTCTTTGGAGCAAAGTTTCTACTTCATAAAGGTAATCTGAAAGGGTCTTTTTCTCTTTTGTCTTTTCTGTCTTGAGTATATTAACAACCATCTCATGCTGCCTGAGCATAAGTTCTCCAAGTTTTTTATCAAAATCTTGATCATTTAAGATATTTCTGTAGTCTATCTTTCTCGACGAAATTATCTCTCCTCCGAGATAAATTCTCGTGGTTATGAGATGCTTTTCTACCCCAAGGTCTTCTGTCAGGACAAGATATTTCTTCCCCCCGATAACCACATTAGTAACCAGTTCCTTTTGTGGGCCAGATGTAGGTTTTATATCATCTTCCTTTTTCATCCTGTCCATGACTTATTGACGCAAAATAAGTTTTTGAGGTTTAAACCTCAATTGTTCTATATCTACATTATCCTTTTGCAGTTTTTTTAAATCCTGCGGTCTGAATGCACCCTTCTCAGTAATTATTGCAGTTACATATTTATGAGGGGTAACATCAAAGGCAATGTTTTTTACCCTTACACCATCTGGCGCAATCTGGCATTTACCTAATACATGAGTAATCTCTTTAGCTTCTCTCTCTTCAATAGGGATATGCTCTCCTGAGGCAAGAGAGAAATCAATACTACTGAGAGGAGCAGCTACGTAAAAGGGTACCTTGTGTTCTTTGCAGAGAATGGCCACTGTATAAGTTCCAATCTTATTCGCTACGTCGCCATTTCGTACTGTCCTATCAGTGCCAACGATTACAAGATCAATCTTTCCCATCTTCATAAAGGCACCTGCTGAGCTATCAGTAATGAGTGTAACAGGTATCCCTTCCTGCATCAGTTCCCATGCTGTAAGTCTTGCACCCTGAAGCACAGGTCTCGTTTCATCAACAAAGACTTCAAAACTCTTACCCTGCTCCCTTGCAACAAACATCGGTGCTGTTGCTGTACCATAACCGCCTGTTGCGAGGGCCCCTGCATTGCAATGAGTGAGGATTGTACTACCGTCTTTTATAAACTCAGCTCCCCACCTGCCAATCGCCTTATTTGTCTCTATATCTTCTTTGAGTATCCTCTCCGCTTCTTCAATGAGGAGTTCTTTTAATCTATCTACTGATTCATTCCTGTTTCTAATCAATAAACTTCTTATCCTTTCTACAGACCATTTTATATTTACTCCGGTAGGTCTTGTATGAAGCATCTCGTGAAAAATAAGCTCAATACCTTCGACAAATCTCTCAAAAACTTTCTCCTTTATATCCTGTGCCCCCAGGGCTATACCCATGGCTGCGGCAATACCAATAGCAGGTGCCCCCCTTATCTTCATAGTTTTGATACACCTTGTAACTTCTCTGTAGTCAGTACATTCAATAAAGACAACTTCAAAAGGAAGCTTTGACTGGTCAAGTATGACTACCTTTCCATTCATCCATTCTATTGGTTTAACCATTCCCGCTCCCCTGCCAATTTATCCTAAACGAACATTGATACTACAAACATCATTGTCAAGACTATCATTATTATCGTTGTAGACCACGCAATCCTGTTGAATGTTTTACTATTTATATAGTCTTCCATCAATTCTTTTTTATTTATCAACGAGAGCATAAAGATTAAGACAAAAGGCAGCATGATACCGTTTATTACCTGTGAAATCCACATAATAGCAATTAGTGGGGCATTTGGAATCAGGATTATTAAAGAACCAGTGGCAATCAAGATAGTATAAAGCCACATGAACTGAGGGGCTTCGTTGAATGTTTTGTTTACACCTGACTCCCAGCCCATGCCTTCACATATATAGTAAGCTGTAGCCAGTGGAAGTATTGAGGCAGAAAAAAGAGATGCATTGGCAAGTCCGACTGCAAACAGTATGGAGGCGTATTTACCTGCAAAAGGTGCAAGTGCTATGGCAGCTTCTTTAGCGCTATCTATTTTTATTCCAGCCGGGAAAAGGGTAGCTCCGCAGGCAACAATGATAAAAAATGCTACTATGTCTGTCATGAAACAGCCAACAATAACGTCTATTCGCGATGCCCAGTACTCTTCCTTTCGTATGCCTTTTTCAACAACTGCTGACTGGAGATAAAACTGCATCCACGGTGCTATTGTCGTCCCTACTACACCAATAAATAAAGCGATATAGGCAGCATTGAACTGAAACGAAGGTTTTATTGTCTGGATTGCTACTACGGACCAATCAGGTTTAGCCAATAAAGCTGCTGGTATATACACAAAATAAACAAGACATATAATCAAAAAAATTTTTTCAACTATACGGTATGTTCCCTTTACTACAAGAAGCCAAACTACTATTGCACTAATTGGAACAGATATGTATTTATTGATGCCAAATAATTCATTGCTTGCTGCCCATCCAGCGAACTCTGCTGCTGTATTGCCAAGGTTTGTTATAAATAACGCTGCCATAAGCCAGAAGGTTATCCTTGCACCATAATTTTCCCGGATAAGCGCAGCAAGGCCTTTGCCGGTAACCGCTCCCATCCTTGCAGACATTTCCTGAATTACAATTAGTGCAATAGTAATGGGAATGAGAGACCATAAGAGTGAATAACCAAAATGGGCACCAGCTATGGAATATGTGGCAATACCTCCTGCATCATTATCTACATTCGCTGTTATGACACCAGGGCCAATAATTGATAAAAGGATTAAAAGTCTTTTCCATCGGGTCACATTTTTCTCCTTTTTCGCTTTGCCGCTGGTGGCAGGAGTCTATCTATGACGTCATCAATAGTGACAATACCAAGCATAAAACCTTCAGCATCAACGACGGGAAGAGCAACGAGGTTATACTTTGATATAATTTCGGCGACCTCTGTCTCATCAGTTTCTGGACCAACAGTCTTCAATTTAGTCTCCATAATGTCTAAGAGTTTTGCATCAAGGTCAGCGAGGAGCATATCTCTTAAGGAAACAACACCAATGAGTTTTTCATTGGCATCTATGACATAGATATAATAGACTGTCTCTATCACCTCTGCATCTTTTCTGAATTTCTCTATAGCCTCTCTTATAGTAGTTTCTGGAGGGTATGCAATAAATTCATTTGTCATTACTCCACCTGCTGTGTCTTCTTCATGACTGAGTAGTTCCTGTATATCTTCGGCCTCTTCTTTTTCAATACTCTCAAGTATCTCTTTTGCTTTATCCATCGGTAGATCGCTCAAGATATCAGCAGCCTCATCAGGCGGCATCTCTTCAATGATATCCGCTGCTTTATCAGTCTCCATTTCACTTATGATATCAACCTGCGTCTCTGGTTTGAGCTCTGATAGTGCCTCTGCTGCTACATCTACATCAAGGTCCTTAAAGAAGGTTGCACCCTCTTTATGGGAGACCTGGCTAATAATATCTGCAATATCGGCAGGGTGTAGTTCTGATAACATTTGTCTGGGAACAGTGAGAGATATCGTTGTCAGCTTTGGTTCAAGAGTTTGTATATAGTTCCAGCTTATGAGATTATAAGGGAGATGCCTTTTAAAGAGCTTCATCAGGTCCTCACTTCCTCTTTCTACCCCAAGCCTCCGCATAATTCCTCTCATACCTACATCAACTGCGATAAGAACAGCTTCTGTGTCATATCCTTCGAGCTTTACATCATTTACCCTAACAACTTTTACGCCGTTTATATCAACAATCTGTTTATCGAGAATATCCCTGACTAAAAGAAGGTCTTCATCGTTGAGTTTATATGGCTGAAGGACTTCGCTGTAAATCTTTGCAGAGATTATTCTTTTATTGAATATGTTGAGATCTGTCCATGGCACATTGAAAAGCCCCTTTTTTCTTTCTATAATCAGCGATGAGATTTTTGGTAATGGCTCACCCTTAACAATCACAAAGTCTTTTACTCTACCCAGTACGTTACCTTTTGGATCAAGCACAGGCTTCCTCAGTATTTCACTCACAAAGAGTTCACCCAAAAAGGGCATTTCTTCCTCCCAAAATAAATTTTAATTTAAAAAGTATAGCTTACTGGTTTTATTTCAGCAATATGAAATTAACCTGAATTATTTGGTATCTTTTTAAGGCTGCTGACCCTAACACCAATAAGTCTTACCTTCTTTTTTAATTCAATCCTTCCAAAGGCTTCAAAGGCTGCTTTTCTTATGGCCTCAAGGGAATCAGTAAAATCCTCAAGGGTTTTTGCTCTCGTATGAGTCTCAAAATCACTGAACCTAATTTTAATTATTACTGTCCTTGCTTTATAACCTGATTCCTTTAAGGTATCTACAACATCTTTTGTTAATTCCGCAAGGTTCTTGGCTATCGTATTCCATTTGTCTGTATCTATCTGAAATGTTGTCTCTCTGCTCATTGATTTTGGTTCCCAGTGAGTTAGTACAGGACTTTCGTCTATACCCCTCGATGCTTCATAGAGGTAATGTCCATAAGATTCTCCAAAGTAGTCTTTGAGTTTTTTGAGCTGTATGGAGGCCAATTCGCCAATTGTATTTATACCCATATCCTGTAATCGTTTTTCTGTCTTAGGACCGATGCCCAATAGTTTCCTTACGGGTAAAGGCCATATCAGTCTTTCAACATCGGAAGTGGAGATTATGGTAAGACCATCTGGTTTTTTCATGTCTGATGCAATCTTGGCAAGCAGTTTATTTGGTCCTATGCCTATAGAGCATGTAAGGCCGACCTCTTGCCTTATCCGCTCTTTAATTATTTTTGCTATCTCTTCAGGTTTCATATCCACATCTGTTATATCGAGATAGGCCTCATCAATCCCTACGTCTTCAATTAGATGAGTAAAACCTCTGAGTATAGTTTTTATCTTTTCTGATACCCTCATATACTCATCATAACCAACGGGTAAAAAGATACAGTCAGGGCAAAATCTATATGCTACTCGCAAAGGCATCGCAGAATGAATACCATATTTCCTTGCCTCATAAGAAGCGGTTGATACAACGCCTCTTTTTGTCGGGTCACCACTGCCACCAATGACGACCGGTTTACCGACCAGCTCTGGATTTCTCTTCTGCTCGACTGCTGCAAAAAAGGCATCCATATCTATATGAAGGATACGCCTCATGTTATTATTTTACTTAGCTCGTCTTTCCTTTTAAAAGTAATCGCTGTAGAATAATAAAGGCTATCGGGTTTCTTATAAAAATATTCAGGGGTATAGCTTTGGACAAGCTTTTAATTCACGGTGGTAAAAAGCTCAAGGGCGAAGTCGAGATAAGTGGTGCAAAAAATGCAGCTCTCCCTATAATGGCTGCATCTCTCCTTTCATTCGGCACCACTACAATACGTGGAGTCCCCAATTTAAGAGATGTCCTTACCATTGGTCAGCTTCTCAAAAAACTCGGTGCGGAATTCTCCTATGAAGATAAAAGGGCTCTCGTAAATACAGAGAAGATCAGGGTATTTGAAGCACCCTATGAGCTCGTAAGAACTATGAGGGCATCCGTCCTTGTACTTGGGCCTTTAATTGCGAGATTTGGAAAGGCGAAGGTTTCCCTTCCGGGAGGGTGTGCTATTGGCGCAAGGCCTATAGATCTTCACTTGATGGGTCTCGCAAAAATGGGTGCAAAGATAGAACTCGAATCAGGTTATGTTATTGCGAAGGCAAAAAGACTGAAAGGAGCATCTATCTACCTTGATATCCCTACTGTTACAGGTACGGAGAATCTTATGATGGCTGCTTCTCTCGCAAAAGGTAAAACTTTGATAGAAAATGCTGCAAGAGAACCAGAAGTTGTAGATCTTGCGAATGCCCTTATTTCTATGGGGTCAAAAATAAAAGGTGCAGGAGAGGGCGTGATAGAGATAGAAGGGGTGGAAGAATTGAAGCCCCTGAACTACTCCATAATTCCAGATAGGATTGAGACAGGAACCTTCATGGCTATAGCTGGCATTACCGGAGGCGACATCATTATAAAAGGCTGCAGGCTCGAACATCTTGATGCTCCAATGATGAAGCTTAAGGAAGCTGGCCTTGTTTTTGAAAATGTATCAGAGGGAATAAGAGTGATAGGGCCCTCCAGGCTGGTGGCTACTGATGTAAAAACAATGCCGTATCCTGGTTTTCCTACCGACATGCAGGCACAGTTTATGTCCCTTATGAGTGTTGCTGAAGGTACAAGTGTAATCAAGGAGACAATCTTTGAAAATAGGTTTATGCATGTTGCAGAGCTGAAAAGGATGGGAGCGGATATCTCAGTGGAAGACTCTACTGCTACTGTAAAAGGAGTAAAGAGGCTTCAAGGCGCACCTCTTATGGCAACGGATTTGAGAGCGAGTGCATCTCTTGTTGTGGCAGCACTGGCAGCAGAAGGGGAGACGACTATCCACAGGATTTATCATCTCGACAGGGGATATGAAAAGATGGACGAGAAGCTTCCGAGACTCGGCGCAGACATCAGGAGAATTAGAAAATAAGAGCGGATTTAAGGCCGTAGATGAGTTGTGCCATCCTTTTGTAATCAAGTGTATGAGCCATATCTCCTGGGGTGTGATAATTAGGATTTCTGTAGAAGGCCGTATCTGTTATCATGAAAGCTGGATAGTCAAAGCTCCAAAATGATGAATGATCAGAAAAATCAACCCCAGGAACAAGAGATAGGGTATTTAGGGACTCAACTGGCAGGGTCGATGCCTTCTTAAAGGCGTCTCTTACCTTTTTTGTGAATGCCCTCGATGAAATATTTCCCACAAAGGCAATGAAGTCTCCTTTTTCTGGGTAAAACCATTTGAAGAAAGAAAAGGGATAGTATTGGCATCCTTTTTTATCGCAGAAATAACCTATCATTTCGAGAGATATCATGCCTTCAACCTTTGCCCTTTCTTTCGTAAGACTTTCTGCATAAATGTAGCTACCCATGTGTCTTGTTCTGAATAAAGGAGGCTCTTCAAGGGTAAAGGCAACGAAACTGACGGTTCTTGACATCTGGGTTGCTGCGGTAAGTCTTGCAAGTTCAAGTAGACCTGCGATCCCACTCGCATTGTCGTCAGCACCTGGTGTGCCAGGAACCGTATCATAGTGAGCACCTATGGTAAGGATTTCTGATCCCTCATTGCCTCTTACTTCTCCAATGATGTTGTGATAGGTATTTCCCATACACATGAAAGATTGTCTCTTTACATCACAACCATAGAAAATCATTTTCTCTTCTATATAATCGGCAGACCTCTCAAGCTTATCTAAATCCATGTAACTCCTTGCTCCTATCTCTTCTGATAAAAAACGAACTGTTACCTCAAGATTTGCTTCTATCTCTTTTATAATATTCATTTTATTACATTGTCATTGCGAGCCCGAAAGGCGTGGCAATCTCATCTGAGATTCTTCGCTTCGCTGAACCTGCAGGTTACCTTATATAGGCTTCTGTGACATACCTTCGCATCATCCTGTGGCTATTAAAGTAGTAAGCGTTTTTACCTATAGCATTCTGCATCATTCTTACCCATGTAAGCCTGTCATTATAAAAGAGGGGAATGATGATAAATTCAAGTTTATTGTAGAGGTCGTCTGCATCCCTCGTATCCATATTTTCAGTAAGTCTTGTTTCAGTAGGGTTCGGACCAATGGACCAACCGGTAAATCCCTCTATATGGCCTTCTATCCACCAGCCATCAAGGACACTGAAATTCAATACACCATTATGTGCTGCCTTCATACCGCTTGTGCCCGAAGCTTCCAATGGTCTCAGGGGGGTATTAAGCCAGACGTCAACGCCAGACACAAGCTTGAGCGCAATCCCCATATCATAATTTTTTAGATAAACCAGTTTAATCTTATCCTTTAGCCGCTCTTTTAGTAAGAATATTTTCTCTATAATCCTTTTGCCTGTGTCATCCTGGGGATGGGCCTTGCCTGCATAGACAATCTGGAGTTTTCCAGCACCTATTTTTTCGAGTCTCTCGATATTGCTGAATAGGAGGTCAGGCCTTTTATATGCTGTTACCCTTCTTGCGAATCCTATGGTAAGAGTCTCAAGATCAAGCTCTGCTCCTGTTTCTGTCTTAATATAATCGAAGAGGTTCTTTTTCGCCTCCATGTGGGCATTCCAGGTCTCATCGTCTGGTACTCGGCCAATCCTTACAAACAACTCTGGTTCGTTAGCCCATCCAGGGAGATACTTATCATAGAGTCTTTTGAAACTATCAAAGGTCCATGCATAGGAATGGACTCCATTTGTGATAGAAGCGATCTCATATCCAGGGAACATGTTACGTGAAACTTCCATGTGTTTTTTTGCAACTCCATTTATGTATTCACTCAGATTCAATCCGAGAAGTGTCATATTAAGGTGATCCTTCCCACCGAGTTCCTTTAAGACATCGAAAGGTATTAATTCTCCCATAATCCTTTTAATGAGTTCATAGGGGAATTTATCATGTCCTGCTTCAACAGGAGTGTGAGTTGTAAATACACAAAGATCCTTTATCCTGTCTATGTCCCATACGAGTCTTTCGTCCCAGACCTCTTCTATCGGACGTTTATACATATTAAGGAGTTCAATCGTAAGCAAACTCGAATGCCCCTCATTCATATGGTATTTCTTCATGTCAAAGCCAAGTTCATGGAGCATTCTTACACCACCAATCCCTAAAATTATCTCCTGCTTAAGTCTGTATGCCTGGTTACCACCATAGAGATAAAAAGTGATTTCTCTATCCTCTGGCATATTTCCTTCTATATCTGTGTCAAGGAAGAAAACTGCTATGCTACCGCCAGTCAAACTCCTTACATTATATAACCACGCTTGGACCGCAACATCCCTTCCTTCAATCTGGACTGAAATCCTTGTAGGAAGGAGCGTCATATATTTAAAGGGATCCCAAAAATTAGGCAACTCTGTTTGTTTACCATTTTCATTTATCTCCTGTTTGAAATATCCTTTTTTGCTAATGAGGGTTACAGCAATCATCGGAAGTTTAAGATCAGCAGCCGTCCTGATCGTGTCTCCTGCAAGCACACCGAGGCCACCACTGTAAGTAGGGATATCATTCTGAATACCTATCTCCATTGAAAAGTAGGCTATCTTAGGTTCTTTTGTAAGCTCGAGAAGTTCATTGAATATGGGGTTCATAAAAACATATTTTAACTTAAAAATAATAAAGATTGTAGATTTTTAGAGAGGTGTTCCATTTATTTCCCTCGAATTCTCGGACTTCTCTTGCAGTCAGATTGAGGAGTTGTTATTATTTGAATAAATTATCTATAGAAAAGAAGGTGGCTGGAAATTCCATGAAGAGTTATCGTAAGGAGCTATGGTTTGAGATTCCGACCCGCTGTGCTTTCATAAATATAACTCCAGAGGTAGAGAAATGTCTCAGGGAGAGTGGTGTTAAAGAAGGGCTTGTCCTTGTGAGTGCTATGCATA
>Ga0315268_10001009_pt1 | contig 32942 bp, 25 predicted proteins | sample C1_top_MG_FD_204535 | JGI IMG/M metagenome (GOLD analysis project Ga0315268, IMG submission 204535) | Sediment microbial communities from Yellowstone Lake, YNP, Wyoming, USA - C1_top | ecosystem: Environmental > Aquatic > Freshwater > Lake > Sediment | place: USA: Wyoming | collected 2017-08-01
AGGGTCTCTATGCCAGTGGTAGAGATTCTTCGCTCCGCTCAGAATGACAGCGTGTGGCGCGATCGTCTTGTGCTGCATCGCGCCTGAGCCGTTCAAGAAAAAGGGAGGTCAAAATGTTGAACAAGCGTCTTTTCGGTTTGCTGGCAGCGATTGTCTTGCTGCTCGCGATTGTCATCCCGGTCGCGGCCATCACCAACGGTCAGCCAGATGGGAACCATCATCCCTACGTAGGCTTGGCGGTGTTTGACGACGCACCCGGGCATCCTGCGTGGCGCTGCAGCGCATCTTTGATTTCACCGAATGTTGTCCTGACCGCAGGCCATTGCACCGATGGCGCAGTTGCGGCGCGCGTCTGGTTCAATGAAGATGTCACCTATGATAAGGTTCCATACCCGCTCTACCCGTATGGCGGCCCGGGCAGTGGCGCAACTGAAGGCACACCCTATACGAACCCCAAATACCGCAGTCCTGAGAACCCCTATGGGGGTGGTAATGGACTGCCAGCCTTCTCATACCGCGACACAGGTGTGATTGTCCTCAATGAACCGGTCTACATGGACAAATACGCCCAACTTCCCACTGCTGGCCTGGTTGATACATTGAAGAACAAGACCAGCATTGATTTCGTCGGCTATGGTGTTTCAGAGCAGATCATGACCTATCCCGGCCAGCCGCCACGTTCTCGGTGGACAGGTCCCCGGGTCCGTCTCTATGCTCCGAGCGAGCTGGTTTCCGGCCAATTCGTACATTCCGCGGAGTATATGCGCCTGGCGCTGAATCCCGGCGGCGGCTCTGGTGGAACCTGCTTCGGCGACTCGGGTGGGCCTGACCTGCTAGGCGGCACGAACACTGTCCTGGCAGTCAACTCGTATGTGACCAATGTCAACTGTTCGGGCGTTGGCTATTCGGCCCGCGTGGACATCCCCGAAGTGCTCAAGTGGCTCAACAGCTTCCTTCCATAGTCACAGCGCACAGAAGCCACAGGAACAATGCCGCCCCGGAGAAATCTGGGGTGGCAGATTTTGCCATTCATGGCAGAACTGAAAACATCCGGTTTTTTTCCATTCCACAAACTAGAGGTCAGAGATTGCTCGACGGCGTTCGCTGGCGCAACCGCATCCAGACTTATGACTCGACCTTCACCCTGGAACCCACCGACGCGCTGAACAACCTGCACGTCAATAGCGTGTTGTCGCCCGTCCCCAGCTTGCCGGCTGTCACGGTGTTTGATGATCGCACCCTGCACTATGATCCCGCGAATCCCCAGGGAAGCGTCAAGACCCGAACACGGGCACGCAGATCCGCATCCAGAGCATCAGTGCACTGGATGGCTTTATGCAAGTCGAGGTGCGCCCAGCAAAGTAAGTCAGCCGCGCACAGCGCGAAATCAGATAGCTGAGACGTTCTGATACAACGGGTTGAGCGGCAGGAGATCACCTCCTGCCGCTCTTTTGCTTTATACACTGCATGTTGACCCATTGCGTAACACCCAATATATACACAATTGGGAATGAGTGCATCCTAGATACGGGGAAAGCTCGCATTAGACTCTCATCCGACAATGTTGCGCCAAGACTCTGCGGGCAGAGCGTTGCACACCCGCATCCAGATGGCCGATGCCACCGTAAAACGGACTGGGCCTCCCAATATGGGAGGCCTGGTCTTTTCTACGCTGCTACAATTGACGATGTATGGCGCGAAGCGTGTGTCGGCTGCGGACTTATACCTCTCACGCGTCCAGTATCTCCACGACGAGCGGCTTGAGTGTGGCGACAAGCGTATCCTTGGGCACGGGAAAAGTTGCCAGGTATCTCTCTTTGTAATGCTCGTTTGGCGTGCGCATTGCGTGACAGTCGAGCAGCCGATGCCAGGATGATACCACCGCCGGGCGTTGAAAGCCAGTGATAACAGCCACTGCCGATTTGCTAATGTGCCTCGAGTATTGTATCGTTGAGGCCATCGTCCGCTGATGGGGACCGGTGAAAGCAGCGGCCTATCTGACTCCCTTCCCGTGGAGATAATCGGATGCTCATTCGACCAGTGCTTGCCCTTTTGATCGTTTGCGTGTTGACATCGGCGTGCGGGCAGCCTTCCCAACCTCTAGTCCTGGCATCAACGGCGCTGCCCTCTCCTTCGGCAACCGCACCAGCGACCTTCGCGCCGTTGCTTTTGCCCAGTGCAACGCCGAGACTATCCTTCACTTCGACGCCCAGATCAACACCCACGGTATCTGCTATTCCGCCTCGGGCGACGCCAACTCTGGCTGGACGAACGGTTTCGCCGACGGTGCGACTCGTCACGCCACCGGCAGTGACAGCCGCGCTGAGGCCCTCATCGCCTCGAACTCTGCCCGTTCCTACTTTCATGGCAACTCCTCTCCCTAAAACGGCGCCAACGGCCATCCCTACGCCAACGCCTTCCGTCAAACGACTGTTGATGCCTCAAAGCAAGCCTGGCGAAGGCGGGCAGCCCACCCTGGCCGATTTCTGGGAGGGACGCGCCAAGTTTGTGGTCGAGGTCCAAAATACCGGTCTGCCCATGGGCGAATCGGATACGATTGTGATGAGCAACGGCGAGTTTTGGTCGTATCTGCACGCCAGCATGCGCTCGGCTGGTACGGTGGACCGTTGTGGCAAGCCGGTCGAGTTTCCCGGTTGCACGGTGATTTACCGCAGCCGAGATGGCGGTCGCACCTTTCAACATGACGAGCCGCCCGTCTGTCAATTCGCGTGCCGGCAATGTCCGTGCGACTCGGCCCACGATAACATTGACCAGCAACAATACCCGCGCGTGTTTACCGATGGCTCGACGCTATTCCTGGTTTACGAATACCGTGGGCGCGTCGTGTTGCGCCGCTCCTATGATGGGTTGACCTGGAGCCAGCCCGAGCAAGTGCGCTCTACCGGCGTCTGGTTTGGACAACTTACTTGCCGCCCGGAAGAACGCATCGGCCTTCATCCCTACGCGCCGCACACTTATGATTGCCTGGTTGGAGCGCCGCCGGGTCTCTACCTCGAAGGCGGGCGACTCTATGTTTTTGTGGGCCTGGGCCAAAATCCCGGTTCGATGGGTTGCTACTATGGCGGGTTGACCATGCTGGCCAGCCAGTTCGTCAAATGCAGACACAATCCGCTCTTTACCGGCGCAGCAACTTTTGGTCCGCTGGATGACAAGGGGCCTGCCACACGGCCGTTCTTTGATTTTCGCACCATCAGCTCGGCGGAAGTGCAAAAGATCGGCGACCGCTACTATATGCTCTACGAGGGCACGCGCGGGCCGGGACAGGGTGATCCGGGTAATAGTCAATTTGGCTTGGGCCTGGCGCGCAGCCTGACGAATCAAATAGACGGCCCCTGGGAAAAGTTCCCCACCAATCCCATTCTGGTTGATCCGCCCGGGAACATTGGCGTGGGCCACGCCGACATGGTGGTTGCCAATGGACAGACTTGGCTTTACACGTCTCTCGACGGCGTTGTGCGCAGCCGCCTTGCGCTCGTATGGAAGTAAGAGAGTTGCTCAGTCATATCGGTTACTCGGTCGTGTGGCTGGCGATTGAATGACTGACCAGGCGACTGACAACCAAGCAATTGATCGCCGATGACTGTTTGCAGGCTCGTGTTTTGTGTGTTAAAATCGCCGCACTACTATGCAGATTTCCCCATTGCTCCCCATCCTATGCCTGCTCGCCGGCGCTGTGCTGATTGTCTTGAGCACGCTCGTGCGGTTCCGCTGGCCCAGCCTGATCATGGTCGTCTCGACGGGTTTGGCTGCGGCGGCCATGCTGCCGATAGCGCAGCAATTGCCTTCCACGGTCATCGCTTTGGACTGGCGGCCTGCGACATTGCTCGGCTCAGCCGTCAGCTTGCGAGTGGATACAGCAGCCTGGCTGTTCGGCCTGGCCCTGCTTCTGGCTGGCTTTGCCGTTGGAGTGACCTGGCTGGTGGTCCCGGCGCAGGGACAGTCCGCGCCGCGCGCGCTCGTGTTGGCGATGCTGGCGGTGGGATTGGCGAGCGTGTTTGCCGCCAACCTGCTCACGTTGGCAATCTCTTGGGGCTTGCTCGATGCGTTGTTCTGCCTGACATTGTTGGCGCGCGGAGGACGTGTTAGCCCACAGGGGGCCTCCGGCTCTGGGCGGCGCGCGCAAATGGTGCTCGGCCTCAACGGCCTGGCAACGCTGTCGCTGTGGCTGGTGGCCGTGCTGATTGAGCAAGATCACCTGAGTCCATATTGGCATTTGTTGATTCTTCCCGCCAATGCGCGCCTCTTGATTGGATTGGCCGCCGCGTTGCGACTGGGGCTTTATCCTCTGCACATGTGGCAACCGATTGAGCTGGTCGGCGAATTGGATCGCGCCATCTTGATCTATCTGATACCGGCGGCGGCTGGGCTTTCGCTATGGGTGCGGCTTTCGGCCATACAAGGTTTGCCAGAAGGGAATCTCTGGCCGACGATTGCGCTCATCACGGCGCTCATCGGCGGCATACAAGCCTGGCTGCAATCTGATCCTCGTGAGTCATTGCCGCACCTCGCGTTAGGGTATGGCGGGCTATTAATCCTTTCGGCTACAGCGACCGGTTCGACGACCGCGGCGTTGGTGGCCGGGTCGGCGAGCTGGCTGCTGGGGTTGACATTGTTCTTCATGGGCCGGCCGTTTACGCGGACGACGTGGCCGTGGGCCAGCTTGTCGTCGCTTGGCGTCGCATCGCTGGCTGGACTGCCGTTGACAATCGGTTATGTGGGACGGTTGGGGTTCTATCGCGGATTGATGGCCGGACCGGTCTGGATGTTGGTGGTTTCCATGCTGGCGGAAACTCTCTTGATCAGCGCGATGCTACGCCGCTTGACCACGCCGGATGTTGAGCCGTCGCTGCCGAAAGGCATTCCGGCTCACGTGGGATATGCAATTGCGCTGGCCGTGGCGGCTGCGCCGCTCCTGCTCGCCGGGGTGATTCGTGTGCCCACAGCGCAGCCCATGTTGAGTATGACCGCATCGGCCTGGGTCGCGTGGGCGATTCCGTTGGCTGGCGCAGCGGTGCTCACGTTCATCGCCCGGCAAGTGCGCCCGCGCACGAGCAATTGGGGCGCCGTGCTGGGAAAGGTCGTCCGGCTGGATTGGTTGTATTCGATGTTGCTGCCCTTGATGCGGAGCCCGGCGCGCGTGGGGTTATTGTTGGCCGATCTGCTGGAAGGCGACGCAGCCTTCTTGTGGATGCTGGTGATTCTGGCGCTCGTCCTGTTGTACGTTCGGGGATAGGCTGAGGATTGTCATGCCGACGCTGACGGACATTCTGGCACGGTTGGCCGTAGTGCCGACGACGGTGGCGCTGCTTGGCCTGGCCGCCACGGCGGGTTTGCTTGTGGCGGTCACCGATTGGCGCGCTTCGGTGCTCGCGCTGGCTGTCCAGTACGTTTTGAGCGGCCTTCTTCTTACGCGCGTCATCCGGCCCGAGATCGCTGCTATCAAGACGCTGACCGGCGCGATGATTTGTGTGGTGCTATACATCACCGCGCGGCGAGCCGGCTGGGGCCGCTTGCCGCTGGCGGCTTCGCCAGACGAAGAAGAGCCAAGCCGGTTCATGCTGGTTTTGATACTGGGCCTGCCGTTCCGCATCATGGCCGCGCTGATGGGGTTGGCGCTGGCCTATAGCGCTGCGTTACAGATGCCGTTGACGAATGTCCCGCTCGAGGTATCGTTCGGCGTGTTCACGCTTGGCTTGATGGGCATCTTTGGCATTGCGATGGCCGATGAACCTTTCAAAGGTGGGTTGGGTCTGCTGACCGTCGTCACAGGCTTTGATCTGTTTTATAGCAGCGTGGAGCAAAGCTTGACCATCGTCGGTTTTATGGGTGTAGTCAATTTTATGATCGCGCTGGCGATTTCGTACCTGGCGACGGCGCATCCTGCACCTGTGCCCGAGCATGAGGAGAGCGGTTCATGATTGCAGGCGTGTACCTGTTTATCCTCGTGCCGCTGGCCTCGGCCGTCGTGCTGTTTTTCCTGCGCCGTCTGCAGTTCATCACGGCGATTATGGCGGCCAGCATGGCCGGCGTGCTAGGCGTGGGCGCATTCTGGCTGCCGCTGGATCGAGCGGTCGAACTGGGCGGACGGCAGGTCGCGCTTGGCGAGCCGGTGACTCTGCTCGGACGCCAGCTTGTGATGACGGCGGCTAATCGTGTGGAACTGGCCGCCATATTTCTGATGGCCGCCGCACTGTTTTTGCTTGGCGCGCGCCTGGGCTCTGGGCAATTGTTCTTTCCACTCGGGATGGCTGTTACGGGGCTGCTGTCCGCTGCGTTGGTGATTCGGCCCTTTGTGTTTTCCGCGTTATTCCTGACCATTGCGGCTTTGATGGCGACCATTCTGTTTCAAAGTTCCGGCCAGACGCGCGGCGCTTTTCGTTACCTGGTGCTCATGACGCTTGCCTTGCCTGCCTTCATGATCGCCAACTGGATGATTGACTCGTACCAATACAATCCTACGGATGCGGCCTTGCCCCGTAGCATCATGCTGGCGCTCGCGGGCGGATTCGCCCTTTTGCTCGGCGTGGTGCCTTTCCATATCTGGATCAGGCCATCGGTGGAAGAGTCGTCGCCCGTCGCGGCTGCGTTTGTGCTCACGGTCTCCAACAGCGTCAACTGGTTCTTGTTGTTGGATGTGTTGCAGGAATATCCCTGGCTGGTCGCTCAGCAGGATATCTTTCGCATCTTGCAATTGCTCGGCTTGTTGACAGCGGCTGTCGGCGCTGTTTTGGCGTTTTCCAGTTCCGACTTTTCACACGTGATGGGCTATGGAGTAGTGGCGGATTATGGCTGTACGCTGGTGGCGCTGGGAACGCGCACGTCGGCAGGGCTTTCGGCGGTTATGCTGGCTACGGTGGCAAGGCCCGCCAGCCTGGCAGTTTTGGCGCTGGGGATTGCGCTGGCGCGCGAGCGATTAGGCTCTTCACGTTTTGAAAAGCTGGCCGGGCAAGGTTGGAGCAATCCCTGGACGACTGCGGCATTGACGGCGGGCGGCTTTTCGCTGGCTGGCATCCCGCCGCTAGCAGGTTTTGTTGGACGTTGGGCACAGACGCGCGTGCTGGCAACCGCCATGCCCTGGTACTTTATCGCCGTGCTAGGGGCGACGCTCGGCGTGGCCGCCGGCGCATTGCGCGGGATGGATTACTTGCTTCAGCCACCGCCCGAATCGGTCATGTCGCCGGCGGATAGAACTCGCGCGCGCGAGCCTCGTTTGATGATCGTGCTGGTTGTACTCAGTTTGCTCCTGGCGCTAGCGTTCGGTTTGTTCCCCGGCATGATCGAGTCAGCCATGCGGGCGGTCGTTTCCTCGTATACTTTCATCTCGACGCCGTAGAGCGTCAAACATCGTGACGCTCGGCATACACCTGTTCCATCCTCGGAAGGATGTTTTTCCAGTCGTAGGCTTCTGCCAAGGCGCGGGCGTTTGCGCTCAGTTCGGCGCGCCGAGCCGGGTCACGCAAAAGTGCGACGACGGCATCAGCAAACTGGCGCGGCGAATCGGCGATGACCAACTCGCGCCCGCTTTTGACCGGGAATCCGTCGCAGCCCAGCGACGTGCTGACCATCGCCTGGCCCATCGCCGCAGCTTCCAGGATTTTGAAGCGTGTCCCGCCGCCCATGCGCAGAGGAACGACGTAAAGCGCGGCGTTGGCGACGTAGGGCCGCGTGTCGTCCACCGCGCCAGTGAGAATCAAGTCTGAGCGGCCACGCAAGACATCCAGGCGATGGTGAGGCTTGTGCCCTACGACGACAAATCGCGCGCGCGGTTCTTGTTGCTGGACCAGCGGCAATACCTGTTGCGCGAACCACAGCGCCGCATCTACATTCGGGCGAAAGTCCATTGTGCCGGTAAAGACCAGGTCTGCTGCTCCCTCTTTCCCGTGAAACGGGGGAGGGGATCGGTGGATGGGGTAACTTGCCACGTCAATCCCGTTCGGCACGACAGTCACTTGCAAACCTGGCGCAAGCTGTTGCAATGCAGCGGCGTCCGCATCGGACACAGCCACGACGTGATCGGCGGCGCGGCAGACTTGCCGCTCGAAGGCGCACAGTTTGCGCCACTGCACGAACGAGTACGCCGCGCCCAGCCAGCGCGAAGGGATGCGCACGTCGGTCTCGAAGGCACGTCGCTGCAAAAGGTATTCGCAGTTGTGGTCGTCAAAGACGAATCGCGAATCGCGCAGCGCGTGTCGCCTATCGGCTGCCAGCATGTAACGCGCCAGTTCGATGCCTTCGATTTGGACGACGTCGTAATGCGTCTCGGTCAACCAGGCATCGAGCCTGGCAGCAAACGTGGGCGACCAGAGTCGCAAACCCATGTCCGGCCAGGGCGAGAGCAATGTGTCGGCAGCGCGGCGCGGGAGGCTTCGTTTTGGAACTGTGATGCCTTCTATGCGGCGGCACAATTCTTGTAAGGGCGACGTCGGTAGGGGCGACGCATGCGTCGCCCCCACGGCGAGGGCGGGGATCACCCTCACCGCGTCAGATTCGATGAACGTCAGCAGGTCAATCTCGTAGCGTACGGCCAGGTTGGCGATGAGGTAATAGTTCCGCATCGTCGTGCCTTTGTGAGGCGGATAGGGGAACTGAGGGGTCAGGAACAGGATACGCATGGGAATGTCGAGTGTCGAGTGCCGAATGGCGAATGTTGGGCATCGAGTCGTCGGCCTTTGACCGGACGATGACTGACCTCCATCTGTTTATCCGCTACCGGTCCGCCGCCTCGATGATCTTGATTTCTTCTTCGGTCAGTCCATGTAGGAGCAGACCAGCGTGTCTGCCCTGAGCGAACGCAGAAGTTCACACGGGACGAATACACAGGTTCGCCCCTGCAGCTTTCCATTCGGCGTTGAACACGCGCAGTCCCTCAAAGTCGGACAGCAGCACCCAGGTGACGCTCTTCGTCCAGGCGTAATCAATCGCCTGCCGGACCCAGCGCGGATCGGTCAAATCCTCGGAGACGCGCTTGGTTTCCAGGAACAGACGCGGGATGCCGGACAGCCGGAAGGCGTAATCCACCCAGCCGCGCGAGACTTTTTCTTCGGCGCTCACCTCGGCGGTATTGTCAACATCCCATTCGAGCGCGCGAAAGAGCGGCAGGATGAAATCCTTGCGCGTGTCGGCTTCGTTATAGTTTTTGCGCGCCGAAGGCGAAAGGCTCTTGAATTTTCTGACGAGGCGTTCGATTTGCTGATAGGTGGATTCGGGTGCGGTCATGCTGTTCCTCGAAATATCGAGTGACGGGTGAAAGGTGACGTGTCGTTCACTCGCTACTCGTCACACGTCACTTGCTATATCTTAGCACGTTTCTTTTCAAGCGTGTCAATCGTGCTCGTGAGGCCGCCGATAATGCGGTCGAGGGGCGGTCAAGTGTTGGCATGTTGCAATCCTTTCCTGTATAACGGTGAGCAAACGGTGTGGTACCCGTCACCCGTCACCCGTCACCCGTTTGTAGATGTCCAGCGTCTCTCGCGCCGTCTTTTCCCACGAAAACCGCTTGACGTTGCCCAGTCCCCGCTCGCGCAGTTGGGCGCGGAGCGTTTCATCTTCCAGCGCGCGCTGCATCGCGTTCGTTAGCTCGTCGAGATCATCGGGATTGACAAGCAGCGCCGCGTCGCCGGCCACTTCAGGCAACGAGCCGCGCTCCGAGCAGACGACCGGCGTGCCGCACGCCATCGCTTCCAGCACGGTCAGGCCAAAGCCTTCGTAAAACGACGGCAAGACGAGCAGCCCGGCCGCGTTGTACAGCGCAACCAAATCCTCGTTCGGCAGATTTTCGATAAAGTGCGCGCGCTCCGTCAGCTTGAGCTTTTCGATTTGAGCAAAGATTTCGTCAAATAGCCAGCCACGCCGTCCAGCCAGAACGAGCGGCGGCACAGATGGTTTGCGGTCGAACAAGGCGCGATAGGCAGTCAAGAGCCCCGTCACGTTCTTGCGCGGCTCGAGCGTCCCCGTGAACAGCACATAACCGCGCTCCAGTCCGAGCCGCGCCAGCAGCGGTTCGCAAGCGGCTGCGTCTAACGGACGATACATTGGGTTGTGCGCCAACAGCACCACCGTGATTTTCTCCGGTGGAACATTCAGCAGGCGCACCAGGTCGTCTTTGGTGTTGGTCGAGTCAGCGCTGATGTGATTGGCCACTCGGACGGCTCGCTCGATCTGGCCGTTATAGTAGTGACGGCTTTCAGCCGTCAGAAATTGAGGATAGTACAAAAACGTCAGGTCGTGGACGGTGATGAGGCGGCGAAAGCGTCCACGCCAGGGCGGGATAAAGTCCGGGCTGTGCAGCAGATCACAGCGCAGACGCGCCAATTCCAGCGGCAGGCCGAGTTGCTCGAATCGGTTGTGCGGCGGCGTCCACAGCGCCACATCGCGCACATGCGCCGTTTTGTCGCCGATCAGCGGCGCGAGTTCCTTGCGGCTGCGCAGGACGGTCAAGTCGTCGCCGGCGCGCCATTCGGCCAGGCGAGGCAGTTCCTCGATGAGGTGCAAAATGTATTGCCCGATCCCGCCGCGTTGATAGGTGACGAGTCGAGCATCCAGAGCGATTCGCACGGCAGCGTTCCATAGCGCGTATTGCGTGCTGCGTATTTCGAGCATCACGCAATACGCAGGACGCAATACGATTATATCGGCGCGGCGCGATTCGTCAACTGTCATTGCCAAAGGTTTCCGATGTGCTATAATCCAAAGACCTTGAAATTACTGTGATTGTCCATTGACCACTCGACGCTGGTCACTGGTGCAAGGGGGGACGCGATGGACCTAACCCAGGCCATGCAGCAGATCAACTGGCTGGAATCCGAGCGGCGCAAAGACCGCGCCTTGCTCACAACGCTTCAGGAAAGAGTGGCCGTTCTCACCAACGAGTTGTCTGAGCAATCCAAGCGCGTCCAGGATCTCCAAAACGCGCTGAACGCGACCCAACTCGCGATCAACAAACTGGGCCAGTTCGACAAGCTCTTTGAGCAGTTCAAGAATGATCTGGTCGGCGAGATGGATCGCCGCGACGACGCCCAGCAAAAGGCCCTGCGTGAAGCTGAACGTTTGCGCAAGGTCGAAATTGAAGCCATGGGCCGCAGCATCGGCGAGGTGCGCAAGGAACTGCCGCGCATCAAGCCGCTGGAAGACGAAATGCCGCTGCGCCGCGCGGAAGAGCGACGCCTGGGCGAGGTCATCACGCGGTTCGGCCAGCGCGTGGACGAGCTGGCGGTGCGCAACGAGGACCGCGTTCAGAACATGATCTACCTCGAAGAAAACCATCGCCAGGATGCCAAGCGCATCGCCCAGCTCGAACAAGATATTCCCAACCTGACCAAGCGCCTGGACGTGCTGGCAGGCAAAGTGACGTTGCTCGACGAAAACGTCCAGCGCATGCCGCTTCGACTGGCTGAGTTCAACAAACGGATCCAAGACCAGGACAAGGCGTTTGAAGATCTGCGCATGAATGACTTTCGCCGCGCGCAGGAAATGAAGACGTTTGACGAACAAGTCACCAAGGTCGTTGCTCCCATCCCCGAATATCTCAGCCGCTCCCAGTCCGAATCGCAACGAATGCAAGAGCTGGCGATTGCAAACCAGCGCTCGCTTGAAGAGATCAAGGGCTTTCAGGCACGCATCGAGACTCGCCAGGCGGAACTGGCCGAGATGCAGCGCATCAACGAGGAGCGCATCAAGAAGCAAGTCGAAGAATGGCAGGGCGAGCAGGAGAAACGTTGGAAACGCGAGACGGTCGGTTGGGATGAACAATGGCACGAGCATGAGCGTATTCACGCCCCTTGGGAAACTCGTGTGCAGGCCGTCGAACAGCAATTGCCCGATTTCCACCGGCAGTTCAAGGCGCTCTGGGATGGCGTCGAAGAGATGTCCAAGGTGTACCTGGCAGCGGCGCGGCAGGTTGTCGAGGCGCAAAATGCCTGGCTGGAAAATGGCCGACCCTCCAAGCCTTTCGTCGGCAACGCGCACCGGACTGTTAAAGAAAAGTCATAGGGAAGAGGAAGCGTGCGCGTCATCGCCACTGCAGGTCATGTTGACCACGGCAAGTCCACGCTCGTCCAGGCGCTCACCGGCATCAACCCCGATCGCTTGAAGGAAGAACAAGAGCGCGAGATGACGATTGACCTGGGCTTTGCGTGGCTCACGCTGCCCAGCGGCGAATCCGTCGGCGTGGTGGATGTGCCCGGCCACATTGACTTTATCGAGAATATGCTGGCGGGTGTGGGCGGCGTGGATGCCGCACTGCTGGTCATTGCCGCCGACGAAGGCGTGATGCTCCAGACGCGCGAGCACCTGGCGATTCTGGATTTGCTCAAGGTGCAAAACGGCGTCGTCGCGCTCACCAAGCGCGACCTGGTGGACGACGACTGGCTGGAACTGGTGGCGGCGGACGTGTCTGCAACGTTGGAGGGCACCAGTCTCGCCGGTGCGCCGATTGTGCCTGTTTCAGCGCGCACGCGAGCAGGCCTTCCGCAACTGCTCGCAGAATTGGATCGCGTGCTGGCTGCCTGTCCGCCTCGCCCCGACCATGGTCGTCCGCGCTTGAGTGTGGATCGAGTGTTCACCGTGGCTGGCTTTGGCACGGTCGTCACCGGCACGTTGATTGATGGAACGCTTGCACTGGGACAGGAAGTGGCAATTTTGCCGCGCGGTATTTCGGCGCGGGTGCGCGGCTTGCAAACTCACAAGAAAAAGATCGAGCGCGCAGTGCCGGGCAGTCGCGTTGCCGTGAATCTTTCGGGTGTGGAACTGACCGACGTGCAGCGCGGCGATGTGGTGACGACGCCTGGCTGGCTGTCGCCTACACAGTTGGTGGATGCGCGCTTTCAACTTCTCTCGGATGCGCCGCGCCCGCTGCGGCACAACAGCGAGGTCAAATTCTTTCATGGCGCGGCCGAGGCGCCCGCGCAGGTCCGTTTGCTGGGCGATGAGCAACTGGCGCCTGGCTCGGAGGGTTGGCTGCAGTTCCGTTTGGCCGATCCGTTGAGCCTCGTCAAAGGTGATCGCTTTGTCGTGCGCCTGCCTTCGCCTTCGCTCACGCTAGGCGGCGGCACGGTCGTGGACGCACATCCGACGCATCGCCATCGCCGCTTCAAGCCGGAAGTTGTCGCACAGCTAGAGACGCTCGCGCGTGGTTCGCCCTCCGAGATTCTGGTGCAATCGCTCGATGCCGCTGGGCCGGCGGTCGTCGCTGAGTTGATCAAAAAGACGAACTTGGCACCCGATGTGGTCGTGCCGCTGTTGGGCGAGTTGATTGCGACAGGCGATGTGCTTGTGCTGGGCAATCCAACGGCCCAATTGCAGAACAACCAGCCGGTTATTTCACGCGCTGCGTGGGCGTCGCTCTCGGGCGCAATCGCCGACGATCTCCGCGCTTATCATGCTGCATTTCCGCTTCGACCGGGCATGCCGCGCGAGGAACTCAAGAGCAAGCTCGGCCTTGCGCCGAAAACATTCAACGACGTGGTCGCACTGGCGGTGACGCAAGGCTTGCTGGTCGAGTCGGCGGCGTTTGTCCGCGCGGCGGATTTTGCGGTGACTTTTACACCTGATCAACAACGCGCGATTGAATCGCTTCTGGCTCGCTTCAAAAGTGCGCCATACGCCACACCCTCCGCCAAAGAGGTCGAGGCTGGCGTGGGCACGGATGTGCTGATGGCACTGCTGGAGCAGGGCAAGCTGGTCAAAGTGAGCGACGAAGTCTTGTTCCTGCCGCAAACTTATATGGCAATGGTCGAGCGCGTCAAGGTGCACCTTCAGCAGAGCGGTACTATCACCGTGGCGCAGGTGCGTGATTTGTTCGACACGAGCCGCAAGTATGCGTTGGCCTTACTTGAACATCTGGATGCAAAAGGCATCACCAAGCGTGTGGGGGATGAGCGGGTGTTGCGTTAGCCAATGCCAAATGCCAAATCTCAAATCTCAAACCAAACCGCTTGAAATTTGAGTTTGAAATTTGGTATTTGAGGTGAAAAGGTGCCAAGAAAAGCTGCAAGCAAAAAAGTTCGCGTCGCCATCGTCGGCGTGGGCAACTGTGCGTCGTCGTTCGTCCAGGGCGTTCGCTATTACCGCAACGCCAAGGACGACGACCTGATCCCCGGCCTGATGCACGTCCGGCTGGGTGGGTATCACATCAGCGATATCGAGTTTACCGCCGCCTTCGACATTGACGTCAACAAAGTCGGCCAAGACTTGGCCGAAGCGATTTACACGCCGCCGAACAACACCTACAAGTTCATGGACGTGCCCAAGCTCGGCGTGCCGGTGCACCGGGGAATGACGCACGATGGGCTGGGCAAGTACCTTTCGCAGATCATCACCAAAGCGCCCGGCCCCACCGCCGATATTGTCAAGATCCTCAAAGACTCCAAGACCGACGTCGTCGTGAGCTATCTGCCCGTCGGCAGCGAGATGGCGACCAAGTGGTACGTCGAGCAAATCCTGGATGCAGGCTGCGCGTTCGTCAACTGCATCCCCGTGTTTATCGCGCGCGAAAAATACTGGCAGCAGCGCTTTGAGGAGCGCGGGTTGCCCGTCATCGGCGACGACATCAAGTCGCAGGTCGGAGCGACCATCACGCATCGCGTGCTCACAAGCCTGTTCGTGGATCGCGGCGTGCGGATTGACCGGACGTACCAGCTCAACTTTGGCGGCAACACCGATTTCTTGAACATGCTGGAGCGCGAGCGGCTAGAGTCGAAAAAGATCAGCAAGACCAACGCCGTCACCAGCATGATTCCTTACGAACTCGGGCACGACAATGTCCACGTCGGCCCGAGCGATTACGTGCCGTGGCTCACCGACCGCAAGTGGTGCTACATCCGCATGGAAGGCACGACGTTCGGCGATGTGCCGCTCAACCTGGAACTCAAGTTGGAGGTGTGGGACAGCCCCAACAGCGCCGGCGTGGTAATTGACGCGGTGCGCTGCGCCAAGCTCGCACTCGACCGCGGTCTGAAGGGCGCGCTCGTCGAGCCTTCGTCCTACTTTATGAAATCGCCGCCCAAACAGCTCAAGGATAACGTCGCACGGCAAAAGGTGGAAGATTTTATCGAGGGCAAGGAGTAACTCTGGAGTGTTAGCCGTGAAACGTATCAGGTAATTACGTTTCACGGCTTGCGTTTTACGTGATGGACGTCTATCTGCTCTATCGCGCTTTCGGAGCCATCGCGCCGCACGTACCAGCCAAGCTGGGTTACACCGTCACTGGCTGGCTGGCGGATATAAACTTTCGACGCGACGTCAAAGCCGCGCGCGGCCTGCGCAGCAACCTCCGCCACGCGATGGGCGCAGACGCCTCGCCGGAAGAAATAGAGGGAGCAGTGCGCCGCGCCTATCGCGCGCTGTTCCAAAACTATTTCGATCTCTTTCGATTGCCGGCGCTGACGTTGGAGCAACTGCGCGATCTGGTCCAGATGGTCGGCTGGGAAAACATTGAGGCGGCGCGGGCAGTGGGACGTGGCGTGGTTCTGCTCACCGCGCATACAGGCAATCCCGAAGCCGGACTGCAAATTGTCGGCACGACCGATTTGCCCGTCGTCGGACCGGCTGAGCATATTCAGCCAGAACGTTCGTATCAATACATCACGAGCCTTCGCACGCGGCATGGCTTGCGGCTCATCCCATCCGACGGCCCGCTGTTCGAATTGTTTCGCACGCTCAAACGCGGTGGAGCAGTGGGACTGGCGCTTGACCGCGACACGACCAACAGCGGAGTGCAAGTGATGTTATGCGGCGAGCGGGCGCGCGTGCCGGATGGCTATGCCCACGTTGCCGCCAAGACGCGCGCGCCGCTAGTGCCGGCGTTTTGTCGTCGCCTTCCAAATGGCCGCACGCAGTTGAATATCGGGCCAATGTTCCTGGCTGATGATACTGCCGACCGTGAACAGGTCTATCGCGCCGCGCTCGACTGGGGCGTGCGCGAACTGGAGCGCGTCATCACCGCGCAGCCCGATCAATGGGTGTTGACAACGCCCCTCTGGATTTCGGTTTTCTGATTTTAGATTTCGGTCGGCGCCTTGCGTTTGAGTCGTGCGCTGCCATCCGCGATTTGAGATTTGACGTTTGAGATTTGAAATGCGAATTGCTCTCGTTTCACCTTACGACTATAGCGTGCCTGGCGGCGTGAACAAACACATCAGCCATCTGGCAATCCAGTTCACGCGGCTCGGACACGAAGCGCGTATCCTGGTGCCCAGTTCCGAGGCAGTGGTTGACGACCACGTCATCAACGCTTCCTCGGCTGTCATCCGAGTCCCCTTCGCCGGTTCGGTGGCGCGCGTCAGTTTATCGCCGCGCATCTATCGCCGCACCAAGCGCATCCTGCAAGAGGGTCGCTATGACGTTTTGCACTTGCACGAGCCGCTGATGCCGATGCTGCCGCTGGCCGTGTTGCGTCACCACGACCTGGTGCCACAGGCGATTTGCGTGGGCACATTCCATGCCTATCGTGAGGTCAGCCGAGCCTATTACTATGGCGCGCCGATCTTTCGCCGCTTCTTCAAACGATTGGATGGGCTTATCGCAGTGTCGCGCGTTGCGCAGCAATACCACATGCGCTATTTTCCGGCGGACTATACGGTCATTCCGAATGGCGTGGACGCGGAACTGTTTGGCCGCCCGGACCTAGCGCCTATCGAGGAATTTGCGGATGGACGCCCCAACATCCTGTTCGTGGGACGGCTGGAAAAGCGCAAGGGACTGCCCTATTTGCTGGAGGCATTTGTTCACATTCAGCGCGAGCTGCCAGATGCACGCTTGATTGTAGTGGGCGCATACGATAGCCTGGACAAGGTGCCGTTCCTGCTCCAGGTGCGGTATCTGGGTCTGAGCGATGTTCATTTTGTGGGTCGAGTGACTGAAGAGGAACTCGCGCGCTATTACCGCACCGCGGACGTGTTCTGTGCGCCGAACACAGGCATGGAAAGTTTCGGATTGGTGCTTTTGGAAGCGATGGCCTCTGGCGCGCCCGTCGTCGCTTCCGATATCGGCGGCTACCGCGAAGTCATTGACGACGGCCGGCAGGGCATGTTGGTTGCGCCCGAAGACCCGCAGGCTCTGGCGGCGGCGCTCGTTTCGCTCTTGCATAATCCGGCCCGTCGGCATGAGATGTCCGTCCAGGGGAGAGAAAAGGCCGGGCAATATGCCTGGCCCGTGGTGGCGGCGCGTGTGTTAGAATATTACCAGTCTGTGCGCGAACGAATTCTTGCTGCATCGCCCGGCCGCGCTGTGCGAGCCGACGCTCAACCGGTGGAGAGAGTGGCTTGACGACGAATGAATTGAAACGGAATCGCCCTAGTTCGTTTTCCGATCGGGCGCGGGGTTGGAGCGCCCGGTTGATTGTGCCGGCGGCTACGGCGCTGGGGCGCATGGGGCTGACGCCGAACATGCTCACGCTCTTCGGCCTTGTCTTGATCCTGGTCACAGTAGTTGTGCTGGCGATGGGCTATACGACGCTGGGCGGCGTGTTGTTTATCTTTTCCGGCATTTTTGATGCACTCGATGGAACGTTGGCGCGAATGACGAACCGCAAGACGCGCTTTGGCGCATTCCTCGATTCGACATGCGACCGTTATGCCGACGCCGCGATTCTATTGGGCATGATGATTCCGTTCCTGCGCACGGGCCAGCACACCCAGGTAGTGCTGGCTTTTGTGTCCGTGACCGGCTCGGTGCTGGTGAGTTACACGCGCGCTCGCGCCGAAGGATTGGGATTGGAATGCAAGGTCGGCCTACTCACGCGCCTTGAGCGTTTTATCATCATCGCCGTCGGGCTGATGGTTGGCTGGGTAACGCCGGCCTTGTGGGCGCTGGCAGTGCTGACCAATTTCACGGCGATTCAGCGCATGGTCCATGTGTGGCAGATAACGCGCGGGAACGATCAGATGTAACAGGTGCGGCATGGCTGAGCTTTTGCTGCTGGGCACAGGTTCGTCGTTGAACGACGGCACGCGCGAGCCGACGATGCTCGCGTTGCGAGGCCGCGAATCTACTACTCTGGTTGACTGCGGCTCGAACCCGATTCGCCAACTCCAGCGGTTGGGCGTGCCCATTGCCTCGGTCGAGCGCATCATCCTGACCCACTCGCATCCCGATCACAACTCTGGCTTTGGCCTGCTGTTCACGATGGTGTGGTTGAGCGGACGCCGCCATCCGATTCCAATTTACGGCCCGGCTGATGCGATTGACACGACGCAGCGATTGTTTGAACAGTGGGACACTTCCGATTGGCGCAACCTGCCGGCGCTGGAATGGCACGAGGTAAAACTGCAAGTCGGCGCGCCGATTTTCGCCGACGCCGATTTCGAGTTGACGGCAGCGCCGGGCGTGCATCACGTCCCGGTCATTGGCGTTCGCGCGCGTAATGTGCATGGCGGCGGCGTGATGGTGTACAGTTCCGATGGCGAGCCTTCGGCCAGCATCCAGGCGTTGGCGCAAGGCGCTGACTTGTTGGTCCACGAAGCGACCGTGCCGTCGGACGGCAACGGCCACACATCGGCGGCCAGCGCCGCCCGATTGGCCCGCGCTGCCGGCGCGCGGCGATTGCTTTTGGTGCATCTATCGGCAGGCGCGGACGAACTGGAAAAACAGCGGCAGGCGGCAGAACAGGTCTTTGGCGATCAAGTCTTTATCGGACGCGACCTGGACCGTTACGAGTTCTAGGCTCCCTGTTTTCCGCTCAATGGCTCCGGAGCACGTATCCTGCACCTGATACGTGCTTCGTTTTTTTGTTTTTGCTATGCCTCTGTAATACATTCGTAATCTCCACGATGAGACAAGCAGAGTATTCTTTCAACAGAGGATTTGATGCTCTCGCAATATCTGACTAACGGTTCATTGTCAGCGCCAAGCAAAGCTGTTATAATCGTCGTCAAACACGCGAGCCAAGTCAAAATATGATCGAGGCCGAAAACCTCACCAAAAGATTCGATGACTTTACCGCGGTAGATGCGCTGTCGCTGTCTGTTCCAGCGGGGCAGGTGTTGGCGTTGCTTGGCCCGAATGGCGCTGGCAAGACGACGACTGTCCGCATGCTTTCGGCGATTCTCACGCCGACGTCGGGCCGCGCCAGTGTGGCCGGCTTTGACGTGGCGCAATTCCCCGGCGAGGTGCGCCGCCGTGTGGGCATGTTGACCGAGATGCCCGGCCTCTACCTGCGGATGCAGGCCGTCGAGTATCTCGATTTTTTTGGACAGCTTTACGGGCTGGGCAAGTCACATCGCCAGGCGCGCGCGGCGGCGCTGCTTTCGCGCTTCGGGATGGCCGACGCCGTTGACAAGCGCCTGAGTGAATACTCGAAAGGGATGCGTCAAAAGCTCGCGCTGATTCGCTCGATGCTCCACGACCCGCCGGTGTTGTTGCTGGACGAGCCGACCAGCGCGATGGACCCGCAGAGCGCGCGGCTCGTGCGTGATGCGATTGCCGATTTGCGCGGCGAACAACGCGCGATTATTCTTTGCACGCACAACTTACCGGAGGCGGAACAGTTGGCCGACCGCATCGCCATCATCCGGCGCGGTCAAATCGTCGTCGAGGGAACGGCCGCCTCGCTCAAAGCTCAACTGCTCGGCCTGCCGCTGATGGAACTCAGGCTGACCAACTCCCTGGACGGCCTGTTGCCCGGGTTGATGCAGCAGGTTCAGGTCGTCGAGCACGGCGACGTATGGGTGCGATACCGCACCGAGCGTCCCGAGGTCGAAAACCCTCGCCTCGTGCGCTGGTTGTCGGATCAAGGTGTGGACGTGTTGACGTTGAGCCAAGTGCCGCGCAGCCTGGAAGATGTATATTTGCGAGTGGTGGCGGAATAGATGGCGGCAATCACTTTTGGTCAAAGACAGCGGACGTGGCTCAACGAAGCCTTGGTATTGTTGCGGCGCGAGTTGGTGGACACGTTGCGCGACTGGCGCATCCTCATGCCCATTATCGTCCTCACGCTGTTTTTTCCCTTTTTGATGAACATCACCGCCGGTCTGGCCGCCGATTGGGTCGCCCGGTACGGCGGCGCGCCAATCATTGGCGAGCGCATCATTCCGTTTTTGTTGATGGTCGTCGGATTCTTTCCGCTCTCGTTCTCGCTCGTCATCGGGCTTGAAGTTTTTGTGGGCGAAAAGGAGCGCAAGAGCCTGGAGCCGCTCTTGGCTTCGCCGCTTTCGGACGCGCAACTATATTTCGGCAAGACGCTCGCCGCCATGATCCCGCCACTGGCGGCCAGCTACCTTGGCATCGTGGTCTACCTCGTCGGCTTAAAAGTGTTTCGCGGCTGGTCGCCCTCGTTCGAGTTGCTGACCCTGGTCGTTCTCCTCACGACGGCGAAAGCGTTGGTGATGGTGTCCGGCGCAGTGGTGATTTCGAGCCAGACGACGAGCGTTCGCGCCGCCAACCTGCTGGCAAGTTTTGTCGTCATTCCGATGGCGCTGCTCGTGCAGGGCGAAAGTCTCATCATGTTCTGGGCCAACTATCCAGTGCTGTGGTGGATTCTGGCGGCGTTGCTGGTGGTCAACGTTTTGCTGGTGCGCATGGGCCTGCAGATTTTTGACCGCGAAGAGCTTTTAGGCCGTGAGATTGACGAGCTGAATCTGCGCGCAGTGTGGAACACCTTCAAAGGTTTTTGGCTGAGCGTGGAGCCAAACGGCCCAGTCGAGCGATTCACACTGTGGCGGGTCTACCGGCGCGACCTGCCCGCGATTCTGCGGCGAATAAGACTGCCGACCTGGATTGTGACGCTTTCGCTCGTGGCGGCCACGGCCGGCGGCTGGCTGTACGCCACTCGATATCCTTTGCCCACTGGCCTCTGGTCGCCGCAGGCGTTGACGCCCGAAGCCTTTCGCAACACTCCGGCGATTGGCTTTTTGCCTTCATTCACCGTCGCGGCGGTGTTGAGTAACAATATCCGGTCGCTGCTGCTGGCAGGACTCTTGGCGGTCTTTTCGTTTGGTTCGATGGCAATCGTACTGTTGATGGCCCCCATGGCGATTATTGGTTTCTTCATGTTCGAGGTGGCGCACTGGGGGTTGAATCCTGCGTTGTTCTTTGCGACATTCGTGTTGCCCCACGGTATCTTTGAGCTTCCAGCAGCCATCCTGGCGACCGCCGCTGCGTTGCGGCTCGGCGCAACGGTGATTGTGCGCCCGCCTCGCATGACGGTGGGCGAAGGCTGGCTGTCTGCACTGGCTGATTTTTTCAAGGTGTTCGTGTTTGCAACTCTGCCCCTCCTGGTGTTCGCAGCGTTCGTCGAAGTCAACCTCACGTTGCGAGTGGTCCTATGGGCCTATGCAAGGTGAGGAAACGGAGCTGACGGTCGTGAACGCGACGGTCAGGCGCCGTTCTGGGAAGGCACAGGGGAGCAAGGCCCGCATGGCTAAACTGGTGATCTTGGGGACGGCCTCGTTTATTCCGGATGAGACGCATGATAACGCGCACATGGCCGTGTATGGCCCCAGCGGATCTGTGCTGATTGATTCCGGGATCAACCCATTGGTCAGCCTCAAGCGGGCCAAGGTGCCATTCGAGAGCCTGCTGGCGATCATCGTCACCCATTTCCATCCCGACCACGTGTCCGGCCTGCCCAACTTTTTGATGGGATTATGGCTGATGGGCCGCAAGACCAACTTGAACATCTATGGCTTTCGTGTGACGCTGGACAAGGTCCAGGCTTTGATGAGTTTGTTTGAGTGGAAGGACTGGCCGGGCTTTTATCCGGTTGCTTTCGAGCCGGTGCGGCCGGCTGAAAACGCGCTCATCATCGAGACGCCCGATTTTCGCATCCACTCTTCTCCGACCCATCATCTGGTGCCGAGCCTGGCGCTCAAGTTCACATCGCAGGCCAACGGCCATTCCATTGTTTATTCAAGTGACACTTCGCCCTGCGATGCGCTGGCGCACCTGGCGCAGGAGGCCGACGTTCTCGTGCACGAAGTGGCGGGCGCAGCGTCGGGTCACTCGAGCCCGGCGATGGCCGGTTCGATTGCGCGGCAGGCCGGCGTGGGGCATCTCGTGCTCATTCACTATCACACCAAAGACAACCCGGATGATCTGATCGCCGAGGCTCAGTCTACCTTCAGCGGCAAGATCAGCCTGGCTCACGATCAGGACGTATTTGAGTTCTAACGGGTGTGACCAAATTGGTTGGTCGCTTTATGCGCCTTGCAAGTACAACTCGTCCGTGTTGTCGTCGAACTCGAATAGCTCCGCATACCTGCCCCAGTTGATGGCGTTGTCGAGTTGCTGTTGAGCATACTCGCCAAAGTCGGATTGGAGCTTCTCCGCAAAATATTCCTCAGCCACGCGTTGATTGTCGTCTGTCCTGAGCGTTTCATAAATCCACCCGATGATGGGCAAGCGCAGCACACGCCCGGCCATGATCTCTTTGCGGGCGAGGATGCTCGCGTCGGCATAGGTTTGGCCCAGCGGCGTCAACACGATATCGCCTTGATCCACCGTAGCGAACCCCATCAACTCGGCGGCTTCCACAATTGGCAGCACATCGTCCAACTCGAGTTGCAGGTCTTCGGTCAACCGATACAGGTCGGCGCGCCCGTTTTCCTCGTTGACCTTTTCCAGCAAGCCAGCCATTCCGTTGATGCGAGCAGTGGGGAGTTTGGTCATCTGGCCGGGCGACGTTGCGCCCGCCGCGGGTTCTTCGGTCTTGCCCGCGACGGCGGCATACACCTTGTCCACCAAGCCTTGGAACGCCGTGTCCTTGGTGTGGCGAGGATGACGCAGCGCGACCGGGATTTCGGTGAGGACACGGCCCGGGTCTTTTTCCATGACGACGATGCGGTCGGCCATGAATACGGCTTCTTGAATGTTGTGTGTCACCATCAACACCGCTTGAGTGGGAATGGCCTTGTTCAACCACAACTCCATCAATTCGCCGCGCAGGGCTTCCGCGCTCAGCACGTCGAGCGCACTGAACGGCTCGTCCAGGCAGAGCAACTCCGGCTCGACGGCCATCGCGCGGGCAAAGCCGCACTTTTGGCGCATCCCGCCGGAAAGCTCGCGTGGATACGCGGACTCGAAGCCATCGAGGCCGACCTTGTCGAGTAATTGGCGCGCCTTCTCGCGACGTTCCACTTCCGGCACGGCGCGCGCCTTGAGTGCCACTTCGACGTTTTGTTGAACCGTCAGCCACGGGTACAGCGCGAACGTCTGAAACACAATCGTCGCGTGCGGGTTGACGCCTGTGAGCGGCCGGCCTTTGTAGAGCACTTGTCCTTCGCTCGTCGGATTCAATCCAGTGATCATGCGCAGCAGCGTAGACTTTCCACAGCCCGAAGGCCCCAGCAGGCAGACAAACTCGCCAGGGTGAATTTTGAGATTGACGTTCTGCACAGCCATAAATCGCTTGGCGCCTTTGCCATAATAGCGCGATACATTGCGAACTTCCAAGAGCGCGCCATTGGTCCCCATGTATTCCTCCTCCACGGAACACGCCACACGCGCCACGTGTTCCGTATTCCGTATCAACCTTCTGCGTACTTTTTGTTAAACCACACCTTGACCAACTGCGTGAGCACCACATAAGTCACCAGCATCAAGCCGACGAGCAGCCAGTACAGCGGCGGCAGCGGCACAAAGCCCATTCCAGCCGCGAGCGGCGAGATGGGCAACCAGATGCCGACCGCCACAATCGCCAACGAGGTCAGGATCAGCGGCAGGCTGGCGATGCTTTGGATGAACGGGATCTTGTTCGTGCGGATGACGTGAATGATGAGCGTCTGCGTCATCAGCGATTCGACGAACCAGCCGGTGTGGAACAGCTCGGGCTTGTTCCAGCAGTTGAAGATGTACAGCATCATGAAGTAAGTGAGATAGTCAAAGATCGAGCTGATCGGCCCGATGAAAATGATAAAGCGCCGGATCTCGCCTACCGTCCACTTGCGCGGCTTGTGCAGCCACTCCTCGTCCACTCCGTCGGTGGGAATCGTCGTCTGCGAAAAGTCATAGAGCAAGTTGTTGGCGAGCACCTGGATGGGCAGCATCGGTAGGAACGGCAGAAACAGGCTGCCGCCTACAACGCTGAACATGTTGCCAAAGTTGGAGCTGGCCGCCATCTTGATGTACTTGATGATGTTGCCGAACACGCGGCGACCTTCGAGCACGCCTTCCTGCAGAACGAGCAAACTGTTTTCCAGCAAGATGATGTCCGACGATTCTTTGGCAATATCCACTGCCGTGTCCACCGAGATGCCGGTATCCGCCGCCTTGAGCGCTGGCGCATCGTTGATGCCATCGCCCATAAATCCGACCACGTGGCCCTTTTGCTGCAGCGCTTTGATGATGCGTTCCTTGTGCGCGGGCGAGAGCTTGGCAAACACGGTCGTCTGCTCGACTTGCTCCGTTAGTTGAGCGTCCGTCATATCTTCCAATTCGCCGCCGAGGAGGATGTGCTCGACCGGCAGGCTGACCTGCCTGCAAATCTTGCGCGTGACGATCTCGTTGTCGCCGGTCAGAATTTTGACCTGCACGCCCCGCTGTTGCAGTTCGCTGATGGCCTGCATGGCCGTCAGCTTGGGCGGATCGAGGAACGCCAGAAAGCCGAGCAGGGTGAGATCGCACTCGTCCTTGACCGAGTAGGTGCGATTGTCCTCGGCGGGGATTTGCTTGTAGGCCAGCGCCACGACGCGGAAGCCGTCTTCGTTCAAGTCGCGCACGAGCGACTCGGCGATCTGGTGATGCGACGGATCGAGCGGGACCATCTCGCCGCGCGCCTCCACTTGCGCGCACAGCCCCATGATCTCTTCCACCGCGCCTTTGCAGATCAGGTAATGATTGTCCTGCGTATCTTCGACGACGACCGACATCCGGCGGCGCACAAAGTCGAACGGAATCTCGTCAATCTTGCGATAATTCTCTCTGACGTTCAGCTCCTTGTGGACTTCTTCGTGTTCGAGCACGGCCACGTCGAGCATGTTCTTGAGGCCGGTCTGGTAATAGCTGTTGAGGTACGAGTAGTTGAGCACTGTCTGCGATTCATCGCCATAAGGGTCGAGGTGCTTTTCCAGAATGACGCGCCCCTGCGTGAGCGTGCCGGTCTTGTCTGTGCACAACACGTCCATCGCGCCAAAGTTTTGAATCGCGCTCAGGCTTTTGACGATGACCTTTTTCTTTGACATCGCGATAGCGCCTTTGGACAGATTGACGGTGACGATCATGGGCAACATTTCGGGCGTGAGGCCCACGGCCACCGCCACGGCGAACAGAAATGCTTCAAGCCAGTTGTGTTTGCTGATGCCGTTGATCAGAAAGACGAGCGGCACCATCACCGCCATAAAGCTGATCATCAGCCAGGTGACGTTGTTGATGCCCTGGTCAAAGCTGGTCGTCACTTGCACATTGACCACGTCTTCGGCCAGCGAGCCAAAGTACGTGTCGCCGCCGGTCAGGATCGCGACGGCGGTGGCCGTGCCACTTTCGATATTCGTGCCCATGAAGCAGACGTTCGTAATCTCGATCGGGTTTTGCGGCAGCTTGTCCAGGCGAGGGGCATGCTTTTCGACAGGCAGGGCCTCACCCGTGAGCGCCGTCTGGTTCACGAATAAATCTTTGGACGAAACCAGCCGCACGTCGGCCGGCACAATATCGCCAGCGCCCAGGTGAAGGATGTCGCCCGGCGCGACGTACTTGAGCGGGATTTCCTTTGGCTGACCATCTCGGACAACCGTGACGGTCGTGCTGATCATAGCCCTCAACTTGGCGGCCGCCGCGTCGGCGCGTATTTCCTGAAAGTAGCGCAGCGATGTGCCCAGCACAACCATAAGCATCATCACCGTTGCGGCGCGGACGTCGCCTGTGGCAAGCGAGATTGCCGCCAGCACCAACAGGAGAACTACCAGCGGATTCCGAAAGGTCAAGAGCAAACGTTTGAACCAGCCGACGCGTTTCTCCTGAACAGCTTCATTCTCGCCATACTTGTCCAATCGTTCGCTGGCCTCGACTTCAGACAGACCTTCTAGCCGAGTGCTTTGAGAACGCAGCACCACTTCGACGTCGTTCTGCGCCGCTTCGATGAGGGCCTTGGGTACATGCACCATCACGTTGCGCCCGGCCTCGGCTCGTTTTCTTGCGTGGGCAAAAATGCTTAGCAGGTTGTCGCCCAGTGTTGCCATAGTTTCTCTCTGCTACAGAATACGAAACTCAAGGCGCACGTTCCGTATGCCGTCATTCGTCGTTCGTCCTTCGACACGCGAAGCGGTCATTCCATCCGATACTTGTCTTCCGCCACCTGGTACAGCCGCCGCCAGAACAGGCGGTTGATACTGATCACGGCGAGGATGAGTGTGAGCGTCGCCGCCAACAACAAGGCATAGTTGCCGGATGCCGTCGCTTCCGAAATCAGCGCGCCGATGCCCATCGTCGCGTGCGTCGTGCCGCCAAAGCGGACATACTCGGCCACGATGCTGGCGTTCCACGCGCCGCCGCCCGCGGTGATCATGCCGGTGATGAGGTACGGAAACAGCGCGGGCAGAATCAGCGTGCGCCAACGTTCCCAGCCTTTGACCTGCAACAAGGCCGTCGTGTAGTTGAGGTCTTGCGGAATGGCCGACGCGCCCGCGATGACGTTGAACAACACATACCACTGCGTGCCCATCAGCATCAGGATGATCGCGGCGATGTTCAGCCCGCCCGCCATGTTGATGAGCACCATCAGCATCACCGGGAAAAGCGCAGTAGCCGGAACCGAAGCGACAATCTGTACGATCGGTTGAAGCACCGCCGCCAGCTTGCGGTTCGTCCCAATTGCCACGCCGACCGGAATCGTCCACGCGGCGGCGATGACGAGAGAGAACGTCACGCGCAGCAGCGTTGCCAGCGCGCCCTCGCCGATGCGCACCCATTGCTCGCCCGGAACAGAGGCTAACAGGGTCGCGGCTCGGATGCCGCCGTAAATCAACACAGCCAAAGCGACGAGACCCGCGACGATGACCGTCCTGGAGGTTCGCTCTTCTGGCGCGCGTTCTACCGGCGTGACCGTCGGGCCGAACGCACGCACCATAGACGCATCCACGCGCTCGGTCAATGGATGCCGGATGCGCTGGTTAAATTTTTCAAGCAGCCACGAGCGGCTGAGCATGTCGTAAAACCACGACTCGGGCGCATCGTCGCTGCCGACCATTTCGACTTTGAATTTGTCGGCCCAGGCCAGGATGGAGCGCCAGACGAATTGATCCATCAAGGTGATGATGAGCACCAGTACGCCAATGCCCAACAAGATCGAGCGCAGGTCGCCGGCGTTCGCGGCGGCTTGCAGGTAACTGCCCAAGCCCGGCAGGCGCAAGTCGCGGTTGCCTACGGTAAAGGTCTCGGCGGCCATCAAAAAGAACCAGCCGCCAGCCCATGACATCATCGAGTTCCAGATGAGCGCGGGCGCGGCGAACGGCAGTTCCATCGTCTTGAAACGCAGCCACGAGTTCAGTCTGAAAATAGACGACGCCTCGCGCATCTCGACGGGAATCGTGATGAGTGATTGATAAAAGCTGAACGCCATGTTCCACGCCTGGCTGGTGACGATCAGGATGATGGACGACAGCTCGACGGCAAAGCCTTGCGGCAGGATAGCGGTCAGGCCGAGCAGCACGACTGGCAGAAAGGACAGGATCGGGACGCTCTGCAACACGTCGAGCAGGGGCGAAAGAATTTTCTCGGCGGTGCGGTTCCGTGCGGCGGCATAGCCATAGGCGAGTGTAAACAGCAAGGAAAGCAAGTATGCCGCCGCCATGCGACCCGTAGAAAGCAGCGCATACCACGGCAAGGCCCAGGGGGAAAGCGAAACCGTCGGGCCGGCGATTTCGGTGGGGGTGCGGACGGCCAGCCGCACGCCGACATATAACAGCGTCGCCAGCGCCATCAGGATGAGCGCATCGCCCACAGTCAGGGCTGGGCGCGACCAGTTAAGTGCCAGTTCAAAACGACGGCGCATATCAAGCCTCCAGTAAAAAGAAACGAAAACCCCCGGTTGGATCAACGCGGGGGCCGACATCAGTCATGGTGAAGGCAACATGCGCCTCGCCTCTAGGCCGCGCTCATCCAACCGGAAGAGGAATCTGTTTATGATCAGGATCAGTTGCGCAAGTTTCGTTCGTCATTTTCTCGTCTCAAAACCGCGCAGACTGTACACCCGTATGATGGATGTGTCAAGTGTAGAATCTTAAATTGACAATCTGCTTGCGAGCGTGTTACAATGAGCCGCACCCCACTCCGGCGAAGCGAGCCTATCAATGACCTCTTTACTCTGGACGTTCGACAAAATCCTGCGGTTTCGCTGTCCCGCTCAATCAGCCTGGTCGCCGGATGGCGCTTGCCTTGCGTTTGTTTGGCAAGGAGCAGGTGAAGATCAAGTCTGCCTGGCAATGGCGGATGGCTCAGAGATCATGCACTCGCTGTCTTCTGATGAGTCTTTTGCGGCCAAGATGTGGGGCAGCGTTCAATCCGAATATGTCTGGTGTCCAGATTCCCGCGCCGTGTTGCGCGTCGCCGATGGCATTTGGCAGCACGACCTCCATACTGGCGAAGGCAGGCAACTCACGGCTGGTCATCAACCGCAATCGCATCCGTCCTGGTCGCCCGATGGACGCAGGTTCGCTTTTCGCCTGGGAAACCAGGTGGCTTTCTATGAGATGGCAACCGCCGAGATCATTTCTGCCGCTGTGCCGGGCACGGTCTATGCTTTTGCTCCACACCTGGCCTGGTCGCCCGATGGCAAATGTGTCGCCGTGGCATTTCGCCGCACGAATGCCGATGGCAGTTCTTTGTCGCGCGGCTTGGATGTCGCAGTGCTTTCGCCGCAACACGGAGTGATCTGGGAGACCAACATTGAAGGGACTGTCGCCAACCCGCAATGGGTGGACGGTGAACACCTCATCATCACGCGCTACAACTTGACCCACACTCAAGTCGAGGTCGTTCTGGTTCACTGGCCGACCGATACCGAGCGCGTGCTGTGGATCGAGCAAGAGCCACAAGGATTGCAGTCAGATTTCGTAGAAGGACTGGGAACGCGCGGTCCGCTTCTTTCCCCGCTTCGCAACCAGGCCGTCTTGATTCGACCCGCCGAAGGTTGGGATCATCTTCACCTGCTTGATCTGGTCAGCGGTGCGCTCAGGCAGATCACGTTTGGCGAATGCGAAGATAGCAGCGCGCGCTGGTCACCCGATGGTCAACGCATTGCTTATCTTTCCAATGGACATCCTTCCCTGTCCAGCCTGGACATTTGGGTCTGGGACAAAAGCGCCCATGCTTCGCGCTCGCTCATCTCGATGCCGGGCGCAAAGGATGAACTGGCCTGGTCGCCAGACGGGTGCAGCCTCTCCTACTTGCATGGCGGGCCGGGCGAGCCGCCTGGCTTGTGGCGGACTTGCCTGCGCGATCAAAAAACCAAGCGACTGACGCCTCCCTGGCCTAAAGACAGTGCATGGTGCGGCGACGTCCTGCCGCACCAAGTCTGGATCGAAGCGACCGACGGGCATCCGACGCCGGGCCTGCTCTACACACGGCCCGAATTGCGGGGACGCCCCGCCATCATCTGGCTGCACGGCGGGCCCGGCATGCAATACTGCCTGGGCTGGCCCACCGACTATGGTGGTTGCATCCATCACGCGTTTCATCAGCTTCTCGTTCAAGAAGGTTACACGGTGCTTGAACTCAACTACCGGGGCAGCACTGGCTATGGAGCGCATCACCAGCAAGGCAACCATCTCGGCATCGGCGTGGTCGAACCGGCCGACGTGGCCGGGGCGGCACACTTTCTTTCGTCTTTGCCGCAGGTAGACGGCCAGCGATTGTGCGTTGCAGGCAGATCGTATGGCGGGTTTGCTGCTCTCAGCGCGCTGGCACGGCTGCCCGGTTTGTTCCGATTGGGCATCGTCATAGCGGGGTTCGGGGATCTGACCAGTTCACTCAACGAAACAGGTCTCAACTTTTGGGACGACACGACTCTATTTCGCTGGCGTATCGGCTGGTCGGCGGAGCACAATCCCGCTGCATGGAACGCGGCCAATATCCTGCCTGATCTGGAACAACTCCAAGCGCCACTCGTGATTTTTCACGGTGTGCAAGATCAAGCCGTGCACGTCGAGGAAGCACACAAGATCGAGCGACGTTGCCGCGAGCTGGGCAAGCGCTGCTTTGCTCACTATTATGCGGGCGAAGATCACGTGTTTTCGTCGGCGGCAACCTGGCAGGACGTTTTCACGCGGACCCTCACCTACCTTCACGATTTGTAACTGTTCGGATCATTGCGAGAACTGCATGCCGCCAGCGGCGGCATGCCGGAAGCAAGAAACGGGTCATTCTGAGGCTGCAGGACCGACGCCTGGCGGCCCCCCGCCTGCCTGCAGCAGGCGGATAGGGGCAGAATCTCTACGCCGCGAAGTAGGGCCCCTTCGCCGCTGTGCGGTCTAAAGACCGTCGTATGACGGCTCAGGGTGACAAACAAGTTTCTGGGCAGGAGCGCAGCAGGAGGTGATCCGATGATTCAATTAAAAGCTCTGGGCCAAGAAGGCGTCAAGCAAGTTCACGAGGCGACCTTGCGTATCCTTTCTGAAGTGGGCGTCACCTTGACGCATCCCGGCACACGCGACATGTTGACGGAGCACGGCGCGCAAGTCAGAGGCGACCGCGTATTGCTGCCGCCTGACTTAGTTGAAAAATGCGTGGCGCAATGTCCCAACACAGTCAAGGTGCAAGGCCGCGATTCGGCCAAGACCATTGTCCTAGGCGACGGCAATTGCCACGCTCATAACGTGGGCGGCACGCCGAACATTCTGGACGCGGCCACGGGCGAGCGACGTGCAGCGGTGCGTCAAGACAACGTCAACACGGCGCGCCTGCTCGACGCGCTGCCGAATGTCTCAACCATCACTCCCTTTTTTACCCCGCAAGATGTCCCGGCGGCTTCAATGTCGCTGTGGATGTACTATGACACGATCGCGAACGCCACCAAACCCGTACATGGACCGGGCGTGCAAACCGCACGCGAGGTGCGAGCTGTGGCCGAGATGGCGCGCATCGCCTGCCCGGATGGAATCGTGACGATGGCAATCTCGCCGCTCAGCCCGCTTGGCTTCCCAGATGATGTGGTCGAGGCGATAGTGGAGACGGCTCGATTGGGATTGCCGTTGGGACCATTGCCATGTCCCATCATGGGAGCGACCTCGCCGATGTCCATCGCGGGCGGATTGGCCCAACAAAACGCCGAAGTGTTAGCCTCCATCGTCCTGGCGCAGTTGACCCACCCTGGCCTGCCGATCTTTTATTGCGGGCGGCTCAGCACGATGAGCGTGCGTACCGGGCTTTCGGTCTGGGGCAACCCCGAGATTGGATTGATCGGCATCGGCACGGTCGAAATGGGACATTACTACAAATTGCCCGTCAACGTCTATGGCATGTGCACCGATGCTCACTCATCCGACATTCAAAGCGGTTACGAGCGGATGCTCAATGCACTTCTTCCGGCGCTGGCCGGCGCGGACGAGATTTCCGGCGTGGGCGAAGTGTGGGGCGGCGTGGTCAGTTCACTGACTCAGATGGTGATTGATGATGAGCTCCTTGACTATGTCAAACGTGCGCGGCGAGGCTTTGTGACGGATGCAGAGAGCCTGGCCGTCGAGGTCATCTCCAAGGTGATGGATAGCTCGCGCAACTTTTTGGGTCAAAAGCACACCGTCAAGTTCATGAGGCAAGGCGAAGTGTTGCAGACTCGGCTGGCGAAGCGCGAAGGCTGGGCCGAGTGGGAAGCGTCTGGACGCAAGGGCATCGCCGAGCGAGCGAACGAACGAGCCGCCGAATTGCTAGCCAGTCACCAGATGCCTCCGCTCAGCGAACAACAGCAGGCTGCCATGCAAGACATCATCCATGCGATGGAGCGCGAAGCAGAGAAATCCAACAATTGACATCAAGAGCACACGTGCTATACTATTAGAGTGAATGTCTCAAGAATCCGTCCCCTATTTTGACGAGACACATGATCCACCTCGGGCCGCATGACAAATCGCCTCACTCGCTTTTGTCGAGCAGCGGCTTTGGATTGCTTGGCCCACCATGCAACCCGGTCCCTCGTTTTTGACCTAGAGAGGAAGGTGCCGCAAAACCACTGCCTGGTCCATGCTTCGATTCAGTCAACCATCTTTTCATTTTTGGAGGAGAAATGCATAACCGATTCTTTGCCGTACTCTGTGGTCTGATGATTGTCTCGATGCTGCTCGGGGCCTGTGCACCAGCGGCAACACCGGCGCCACCCGCTGCGGCTCCCGCAGCTACAGAGCCGCCCAAACCGACGTCCCCTCCGCCGCCGACCAATACCCCGGCGCCGACGAACACGCCCGCGCCCACGCCCACGCCCAAGCCCAAGGTCGTGCGCGTCACCATTTCGCAAGAGCCCGATAGCCTGAACCCGTTGTACACACAGATGTGGTTCTCTGCGATTGTGCTGGATACCAGCCTGGCCACCGGGCTGCTCATGTACAATGAAAAGAACGAGCCGATCCCCTGGGTGGCCAAAGAGATTCCCTCCAAAGAGAACGGCGGCATCTCGGCGGATGGCAAGGTGATCACCTACAAACTGCGCGAAGACGTCAAGTGGAGCGACGGCGAGCCATTGACTGCCGAAGACTATGTCTTTACCTGGCAGATGATCATGAGCGACAAGAACGCCGTCCAAAGCCGCGCACCCTTTGACACGAACGTGGCAAACGTTGAGGCCAAGGACAAGACCACGCTGGTCGTGACCTTTACCGACCCTTATGCTCCCTGGCAGGCCAAAATCTTTAGCGCCGCCTACTATACCCAGGCCATCCCCAAGCACATCCTGGAGCCGGTATTCAAGAAGGACGGCACGCTTGACAACGCCGAATGGAACCGCAAGCCGACGGTAGGCGCTGGGCCGTTCGTGTTCAAGGAATGGCAATCAGGCAGCTACGTGTCTGTGGTGG
>Ga0315268_10001010_pt1 | contig 32936 bp, 47 predicted proteins | sample C1_top_MG_FD_204535 | JGI IMG/M metagenome (GOLD analysis project Ga0315268, IMG submission 204535) | Sediment microbial communities from Yellowstone Lake, YNP, Wyoming, USA - C1_top | ecosystem: Environmental > Aquatic > Freshwater > Lake > Sediment | place: USA: Wyoming | collected 2017-08-01
GGTCGGCAGGCGCGGGCGTTCAGTTGCTCGCCAAGGAAGGCGACTATGCTACGCTGCGTCTGCCTTCGGGCGAGATGCGCAAAGTGCGCCAGGACTGTTACGCGGTCGTCGGCCAGGTGGGCAACATTGACCACAGCAACATCAAGCTGGGCAAGGCTGGCCGCAAGCGACATCTGGGCATTCGCCCGACGGTGCGTGGCAGCGCGATGAGTCCGCGCGACCATCCGCACGGCGGTGGTGAAGGTCGCCAGCCCATTGGCAAGCCAGGGCCGCGCAGCCCGTGGGGCAAGCCGACCCTGGGCAAAAAGACGCGCAACAACAAGCGCACCGACCAGTTCATTGTCCGGCGTCGCAGCAAGAAGCGCAGATAATTTTCAAATTTCAAATTTCAAATTTCAAGGGCGTGTTGGCAGTTCGATTTGAGATTTGATATTTGACATTTGACATTTGGAGTTTGAAATGTCACGTTCACTGAAAAAAGGCCCGTTCATCGAGCCAAAGCTTTTGAAGCGAATCGAAGTGATGAATCAGACCGGCGATAAAAGGGTCATTCGCACTTGGTCGCGCGCCAGCACCATCTTTCCGCAGATGGTTGGCCACACGATCGCCGTGCACGATGGCCGCCGTCACGTGCCGATCTATATCACCGAGAACATGGTCGGGCACAAGTTGGGCGAGTTTGCGCCGACGCGTACCTATCGCGGCCACTCGACCAAGGAAAAGGCCACCAAAGTCGAAGGCGCGGCGTAGCGAGGTAAATGACGATGCCTAACTCTGTGCGTGCTATTTCCCGGTTTGTTCCCATGTCGCCCCGCAAGGTGCGGCTGGTGATTGATACAGTGCGCGGCCTCGGCGCTGACGATGCGCTGAATGTATTAAAGTTCATGCCCAAGGCAGCCGCCCTGCCGGTCTCCAAGGCTATTCGCTCTGCGATTGCGAATGCCGAAGAGAATCAAGGCTGGTCGCGCGATGATTTGTTCGTGTCCGAAATCAAGGCCGACGAAGGCCCTCGGCGCCAGTGGCGGCGCTTTGGTGCGCGTGGCCGCTTCAAGCCGATTTTAAAGCGCTCGTCGCACATCACGGTTGTCTTGACCGAACGCGAGCAGGTCGCGTAGGAGGGTTCACTTGGGTAGAAAAGTTCATCCTTACGGCTTCAGGCTCAAAATTATCCGCGACTGGCAGGCCCGCTGGTATGCTAAGAAAGGCCCGCAGTACGCCGACTTGTTGAACGAGGATTTAAAGCTCCGCAAGTTCGTGCTGAGAGAAGTCGGCAAGGCTGGCGTCTCGAGAGTGGATATCGAGCGCTTCCCGAACCAGGTCATCGTGACGGTTCACACGGCCAAGCCCGGCATTATCATCGGGCGCAAAGGCCAACAGGTCAAAATCCTGCGCGAGCAGCTTGAAGCGCTGACCAGTAAAAAGGTCAAGCTGGAAGTTGAAGAAGTCGAAAAGCCTGACCTGGAGGCGACGCTCGTGGCCGACAATATCGCTCAGCAGTTGGAACGCCGCATCAGCCACAGCCGCGCGATGAAGCGCGCGATTCAGCAGGCGATGCGCCTGGGCGCAGGCGGCATCAAGATCATCTGCTCCGGTCGTCTGGCCGGATCGGAAATGGCCCGTCGCGAGACCGTGATGGAAGGCCGCGTGCCACGCAGCACTTTGCGCGCCGATATTGACTTTGCCCGCGCGGAAGCACTCACGACCTATGGCCGCATCGGCGTCAAGGTTTGGATCTACAAGGGCATGGTTCTGCCGGAAGCAAAGGCCGAAGAAGCTGCGGCTGCGTAGCCAGTGGAGTTGTTATCATGTTAATGCCAAAACGTGTCAAGTTTAGAAAACAAATGCGCGGCCGCATGAAGGGCACCGAGACGCGCGGCGTCGAGGTCTCCTTCGGCGAGTTCGGCCTGCAGGCGCTCGAGCCTTGCTGGATGACGCAGCGCCAGATCGAAGCGGCTCGCCGTGCGGTCGTGCACTATTGCAAGCGCCGTGGCAAGTTGTGGGTGCGCATCTTCCCGGACAAGCCCGTGACTAAGAAACCCGCCGAAACTCGTATGGGTAAAGGCAAGGGCGCAGTTGACCATTGGGTCGCCGTCGTCAAGCCGGGCCGCATCCTGTTTGAAGTGGCTGGTCTGGACGAGGACATTGCGCGCGAAGCTTTGCGCCTGGCGGCGCACAAGCTGCCGATCAGAACCCAGTTCGTTGGCCGCCGCGACCTTGTCGTGAGCGAGGCGCAGGAAGAGGAATAGGAATGGACGTGCTAGAAATTCGTGGAATGACGACCGACGACATTCGCCGCAAGATTGACGAGACATACGAAGAACTATTTAACCTGCGGTTCCAGTTCGTGATGGGGCAACTCGAAGACCACAATCGTCTGACGGCGCTCCGCCATGACATTGCGCGAATGAGAACGATTCTGCGTGAGCGCGAGCTGGTGCAGATGGAAGGTGAGGCGGCATGAAGGAACAACGCAAACGGCTGGTCGGCCGCGTGACCAGCGACAAAATGGACAAGACCGTCGTGGTGACGATTGAGCGTTCGCAGCGACACCCTCTGTATGGCAAGGTCGTCAGGCGCGCTCGCAATTTCAAGGCTCACAATGCGAACAACGAGGCTAAGCAGGGCGACCTGGTACGCATCGTCGAATCCCGGCCGTTGAGCGCCGACAAGCGCTGGGTGGTGGAAGCTATCCTTCGTAAGAGCGGCGAATAGGTGTGAGGTGATGCGATGATTCAACAGGAAACTCGCCTGCGCGTCGCCGACAACACCGGCGCCAAAGAGATCTTGTGCATACACATCTTGGGCGGCAGCCGCCGTCGCTATGGCTATGTGGGCGACATTATCGTCGCCACCGTCAAGCAGGCGTCGCCCAACGGCTCGGTGAAAAAGAGCGAAGTGGTCAAGGCCGTCATCGTGCGGACAGCGAAGGAATATCGCCGCGCCGATGGCAGCCACATCCGCTTCGATGACAATGCGGCCGTCATCCTGGATGCCGATGCGCAGAACCCGAAAGGCACGCGCATCTTTGGCCCCGTTGCCCGCGAGCTGCGTGACAAGGGCTTTATGAAGATCATTTCTCTAGCGCCCGAAGTTCTGTAAGGGCGGAGTAGGGGCAGAGCTGCGTCTCTGCCCGAAGCAGGAGTTTGGCAGTGGCTAACATCAAAAAGGGTGATACCGTCGAGGTTGTCACGGGCGAAGACAAGGGAACGCGCGGTCAGGTGCAGCGCGTGCTGGCTAAGGACGGCCGCGTGGTAGTGTCGGGCGTCGGTATAGTCACCAAGCATCAAAAGCCCCGCCCGGGCGGGCGTGGCCAGGTGCAAGGCGGTCAGATCAAATTCGAAGCTCCGATTCAACTTTCGAACGTGATGCTGGTATGCCCCAAGTGCAACGAAGCAACGCGCATAGGCATTCTCGTCAACGAGAGCGGCGTCAAGATGCGCATTTGCAAGAAATGCCAGTCCGAGATTGCCTAGGGCGGCTCAGTCCTGACCCACAAGGCATGAGGAGTAATCAAGAATGGCTCGACTGAGAGATCGTTATCAGAAGGAAATCCTTCCTCAACTGATGCAAGAGTTTAAATATCATACGCCGATGCAGGCTCCGCGCATCGCCAAGGTGGTGGTGAACGTGGGCGTGGGCGAGGCTTTGACAAACGCCAAGGCGCTCGATGCGACGATGGGCGACATTACGGCCATCTCGGGTCAAAAGCCCATCATCACCAAAGCGAAAAAGTCCATTGCCACGTTCAAGCTGCGCGAAGGCCGCGCTATCGGCGTCAAGGTGACGCTGCGCGGCGACCGTATGTGGCAGTTCCTTGACCGGCTGTGCAACGTCGCCCTGCCGCGCATCCGTGACTTTCGCGGCATCACGCCGGACGCTTTCGATGGGCGGGGCAACTATACGCTGGGAATGCGCGAGCAGATCACCTTTCCAGAAATTCAGTACGACAAGGTGGACAAGATTCGCGGTATGGAGATCAGCATCGTGACGACAGCCCGCACGGACGAAGAAGGCCGCCGATTGCTGGAACTCATCGGGATGCCGTTCAGGAGCTAGTATGGCAAAAAAGTCTTTGATCAATAAAGAGCACAATCGCAAGTACGTGAACCGCGTTCGAAATCGCTGCCGCAAGTGTGGCCGCAGCCGTGGTTACATTCGCCGCTTTGCCCTGTGCCGCATCTGCTTCCGCGAGTTGGCTCTGCAAGGCATGGTCCCTGGCGTAGTGAAATCGAGTTGGTAAATGGCGAACGGCGAATGGCGAACGACGAAACATGGATTGCAACCTTCGACCTTCGACATTCGTCACTCGACATCCGACCTTCGACATTCGCAGGAGTATAGTTATGAGCGTGATTGATCCGATCGCCGATATGCTGGCCCGCATCCGAAATGCGTCGGCTGTGGGGCACAACACCGTGGCCGTGCCCCATTCAACCATCAAAGCGGCGATTGCCCAGATTCTTAAAGATGAAGGGTTCATTCAGGACTATGAAGTCGTGGCTGCCACTGGTCAGAGCCATGGAATGATTCGCGTCTGGCTCAAGTATACGGGCGACCGGCGTAACCGCAAGTCGGTTATTACGGGCATGGAGCGCGTGAGCAAACCGGGCCGGCGTGTTTACAGCGGCAAGGACGAAATTCCCTGGGTGCTCTCCGGGACCGGTGTGGCGATTCTCTCCACGCCCAAGGGTGTGCTGTCTGGTGACCAGGCCCGTCGCCTGGGCGTCGGCGGCGAAGTCCTGTGCTACGTGTGGTAGGGGGATTGTCATGTCGCGTATTGGTAAACTGCCAGTCGCCGTGCCGTCCGGCGTTCAAATCAAGATAGACGGTCATACGGTCAGTGTCAAGGGCAAACGCGGCGAGTTGGTGCGCGAGTTTCACTCTGACATTGAAATCAAGATGGAAGACGGCAAGGTCGTCGTGACCCGACCGAGTGATTCGCCGTCGCATCGCGCCCTGCACGGCACGACGCGCGCGCTGTTGGCGAATATGGTCAAGGGTGTATCCGAGGGCTTTACCCGCGTCCTGCAAGTCGAAGGCGTGGGTTACCGAGCTACGATGGAAGGCGCCAACCTGGTCTTTTACCTGGGCTACTCGCATCCCGTAAAGGTCGAACCGCCGGTCGGGATCAAGTTCGCCGCAGACGAAAAGGCCAAGACGGTGACGATTGAAGGCAATGACCGCGAGCAGGTCGGCCAGATCGCCGCGAATCTGCGCAAGCTACGACCGCCGGAGCCTTATAAGGGCAAGGGCGTGATGTACCAGGGTGAGCGCATCCGCCACAAGGCGGGCAAGGCCGGCAAGGTCGCGTAATAGGTGATGCAATGAGTCAAGAGAATCCACGAGACAAAGCACGAGAACGACGGCATCGCCGCGTGCGCTCGAGCGTGAGCGGCACGGCGGAGCGCCCGCGCCTGAGTGTGTTCCGCAGTCTGCGGCACATCACGGCTCAGGTGATTGACGACACGAAAGGCCTCACGTTGGCTTCCGCTTCGACGCTCGACGCCGGGCTTCAAGCTCAGCTCAAGGGCATGAAGAGGACCGAGCAGGCCAAGCTGGTGGGCAAGGCCTTGGCCGAGCGCGCACAAAAAGCCGGAGTCAAGGCGGTTGTGTTTGACCGAGGTGGGTACAAGTATCATGGCCGCGTCAAGGCGTTGGCCGATGCCAGCCGCGAAGGCGGGCTGGATTTCTAGGAGTTGCCGATGGCGAAACAGCAACGAGGTAGCGGTCCAGTGCGTGACCGTGAAGTTTCTGAGGAACGCGAAGAACTCGACGAGCGCGTGGTCAATATTGCGCGCGTGGCCAAAGTCATCAAGGGCGGTCGGCGCTTTGCCTTCCGCGTGACCGTGGTGGTGGGCGACAATCGTGGGCACGTGGGCGTGGGCGTTGGCAAGTCCCGCGCGGTGCCGGATGCGATCCGCCAGGGCACGGAGCGCGCTCGCCGCGCGATGAAGAAGGTCAACCTGTCCGGCACGACGATCCCGCACGTGGTCGAGTCCAAATATGGCGGCTCGATCATCTTTATGCGCCCGGCCGCGCCCGGTACGGGCGTCATCGCCGCCGGGGGTGTGCGCGCAGTATTGGAAGCGGCGGGCATCCACGACATCCTGACCAAGTCCAAGGGCAGTTCAAATCCGCTCAACGTCGTCCGCGCGACGATGCAAGGGCTAGAGATGCTCACGGATGTCGAGGCGCAGGCCAACCGGCGTGGTCAGGCCGTCGAGAAACTCTTGCCATTCTGGAGTCGGAAAAATGTCCAGTGAACAAGCATTGCGGATCACGCTCATCAAGAGCCCCATCGGGTACTCGGAGCGCCACAAGGCGACGGTCAAGGCGTTGGGCCTGCACCGGATGCATCAGACCATTGAGCAGCCGGATACTGCGGCTGTGCGCGGAATGATTGCCAAGGTGGCGCACCTAGTAAAGGTGGAAGAGAAGAAATGAAACTACACGAACTCAAACCCGCCGAGGGCGCTAAAAAGAATCGCAAGAGATTGGGACGCGGCAACGCTTCCGGCCAGGGTACCTACGCTGGCCGTGGCCGGAAGGGCTATCACGCTCGTCCCGGCAGCGGCGGCAAGCTCTACCGGGAAGGCGGCAATCTGCCGTTCGTCCGCAAGCTGCCGTTCGCGCGCGGCGTCGGCTTTGTGAGCCGATACAAGGTTCATTATTCGCCCGTCAACCTCGCCGAATTGGCAGCCTTTCCGGCGGGCGCCGAGGTGACGCCTGAGCTGTTGGCGCTTAACGGCATGGTTCGCTCGCCTAAAGCGGCTGTGGCGATTTTGGGCGCTGGCGAGCTGCCGCACGCGCTGACAGTCAAGGCCCATCGTTTTTCCAAGACAGCTCAGGAAAAAATACAAGCCGCCGGCGGCAAGGTCGAGATCTTGCCGTTCGAGACAAGTCGCAAACACGGATAGAAACCTATGATTCAGGCTGTTCGCAACGCCTTCAATCTGCCGGACTTGCGTCGCAAGATCTTGTACACGTTCTTGATCCTGGCGATTTATCGCCTGGCAGCGCACGTGCCGGTCCCGGGTGTCAACCAGGCTGCGTTGAGGCAAATGCTGGCGGGCGGGTCGGCTACAGGCAATCTCTTCAACCTGCTCGACCTGCTGTCGGGCGGGGCGATTTCCAACTTTAGCGTGCTGGCGATGGGCGTGTACCCGTACATCACGGCCTCGATCATCATTCAATTGCTCATCCCGATCATCCCGGCATGGGAAGCGATGATGAAAGAAGGCGAGGCTGGCCGCAACAGGATGAACCAGTACACCGTCTATGCGACGATCCCGCTGGCGCTTTTGCAGGCAATCGGCCAGATCCGGTTGCTGACGGCGGGGCAGGGCGCTCAAATCCTGCCGACGTTCGGCTTTACCGGGTCACAGCTTCTGCCGACCATCACGATTCTTGTGACGATGACGGCAGGCACGATGTTCGCCATGTGGCTGGGACAACTGATTGACGAGCAGGGCATTGGCAACGGCATCTCGCTCATCATCTTTGGCGGCATCGTCGCTCGCTTGCCGCAGAACATCAGCCAGTTGCTGCAAGACCCTGACCCGGCCAAGCGGTTCGGCGGCTTGGCCGCTTTTCTCGTGATCACGGCGTTTACCATCGCCGTCATCGTGGTCATGAATGAGGGCCAGCGGCGCATCCCCGTGCAGTACGGCAAGCGCGTGCGTGGCCGCAAGGTGTTCGGCGGTGGAGCCACTCACATTCCGCTGCGCGTGAACACGGCGGGCATGATCCCGCTGATCTTTGCCCAATCCATTCTGGCTTTTCCGGCCATCATTGCGCAGTTCTTTCCGGGCGCGGCAACCTACGGCACGGTAACGAATACGATCGTGGCCATGTTCGGCAATGCCGGACGGCGCGGCACGATGGATGACTGGACGGCTTGGTTTTACTGGATCTTGTACTTTTTGATGGTCGTCGGCTTTACGTACTTTTACACTGACGTGATGATGCAGCAACAAAACCTACCAGATAACTTGCAAAAGCAGGGCGGATTCATTCCAGGCATCCGGCCCGGCAAGCGCACGGAAGACTATATCACTGGCGTCATGCGCCGGATCACGTTGGTGGGCGCTCTGTTCCTTGGATTCGTGGCTGTCCTGCCGTTCCTGGTCAGCCCGGTCCTGGTTGGCTCAACAAGCTTTTCGTTCCTAAGCACGGGTTTGCTGATTGTCGTCGGCGTCGTCATTGATACGATGCGCCAGCTCGAAGCGCAGTTGTTGATGCGCCACTATGAAGGAATCTTTTAATTTTGGATTGTTGATTGCAGATTTTGCAAGTGTTCGCTCAATCTACAATCCAAAGTCTAAGGTCGGAGGGCACGATGGCCACGAAACGCACGTACCTGATCTTGTTCGGCGCGCAAGGCTCGGGCAAGGGCACGCAGGCACGCTTGTTGCAGGACAAGCTCGGCGTGCCGCAAGTTGCGACGGGCGATTTGTTCCGACTGCATCTGGGCCAGGGCACGGAACTGGGCAAGCTCGCCAAGTCGTACATGGATCGCGGCGAGTTGGTGCCTGATAGCGTGACGGTGGCGATGGTCGAAGAGCGACTCTTGCAGCCAGACGCGGGCAAGGGCGCGATCTTTGATGGCTTCCCACGCAACCTGGCGCAAGCGGAAGCACTCGACGCCATGCTGGGCAAGTGGGGCGCGGGTGTGGCGGCAGCCGTGTACTTGAAGCTGGAGCGAGATGAACTGATGAAGCGCATCACGGGCCGCCGGACGTGCAAACAGTGCCAGGCTGTCTATCACGTCATGTTCAACCCGCCCACGACCGACGGCGTGTGCGACAAGTGCGGCGGCGAGGTCATTCAGCGCGCCGACGATGCAGACGAAGCGGCCGTCGCTCGCCGGTTGGACATTTATTTTGAACAAACGACGCCGGTCATTGACTATTATCGCGGCCAGGACCTGTTGAAGGAAGTAGACGGCAGCTTGAACATCGAGGATGTTCAGAAGGCCATGCTCGCGGCGATCAAGCCCAAGCCCGCTCGAAGGGCTGCGAGCAAGGCCAGGGCAGTCAAAAAACCGGTCAAGAAAGCTCAAGCGAAAAAGACTGTCAAGAAGGCTGCAGCTAGAAAGCCAGTGAAGAAAGCTGCCATGAAAAAAGCGCCGGCAAAAAAGACGATCAGAAAAGCGTCGCGGTAGAGATGACCTGCCGGGTCGTCTCTACGAATGTTCTTTTACAATGCCGATAGTCTTGAAATCTTCCAGGGAGCTGGAATTGATGCGCCAAGCTGGACGCATCGTCGCAGAAGTGTTGAAGCTGATGGGCGAGAGGCTTGCTCCCGGTGTGACAACCGCCGACTTGAACGCCGCTGCGGATGAACTCATCCGCAAGCGAGGCGCGACGCCTTCGTTCAAGGGATACCACGGCTTTCCGGCTTCGATCTGCACTTCGATCAATGAACAAGTTGTGCACGGCATCCCAAGCAAAAAGCGCGTGCTGAAAGAAGGCGATCTGGTTAGCGTGGATGTTGGGGCGATCTGTAAAGGTTATCACGGCGATGCTGCGATGACCTACTGCGTGGGCAGGCCGACGCCAGAGCAACAACGTTTGATGGATGTAACGCAAAATGCGCTCATCGCCAGCATCGCCCAGGCGCGCGCAGGCAACCGCCTATGGGACATTATCCGCGCTGTCGAAACGACGGCGCACTCGGCAGGCTATGACGTGCTTCGCAACTACCAGGGGCATGGTATTGGCCGCGAGATGCACGAAGACCCCGGCATTCCGAACTCGCTTTCGGACCCGCGCGGGCGACCGCCGAATCTGCTCTTGCGAGCCGGCATGACCCTGGCGATTGAGCCGATGGTCGTCATGGGCAGTGGCGAGCCGCGAGTTTTGGAAGACGGCTGGACAGTTGTCTCGGCTGATGGTACACTATCGGCTCATTTTGAGCACACAATCGCCATCCATGATGGCGAAGCAGAGATCTTGACCAGGTTGTAATACCGAATACCCAATACCGGCTGTCAGGTATTGGGTATTGGTGGAGAAGTGAGAATGAAGGTAACAGCGTCTGTGAAGAAGCGATGCCCCAAGTGCAAGATTGTGCGGCGCAAGGGCATCCTGCGCGTGATTTGCGAAAACCCGAAGCACAAGCAACGGCAAGGGTAGTGGAGGAACAACATGGCACGTATTGCAGGTGTTGACCTGCCCCGCAACAAGCGGGTAGAAGTCGGCTTGACGTATATCTACGGAATCGGCCTGCCGATCAGCCAGAGGATTTTGGCCCAGGCGCGCGTCAATCCCGACACGCGCATCAAAGACCTGTCTGAAGCCGAAGTCGGCATGTTGCGCGAAATCATCGAGAAGCAGTACAAGGTCGAAGGCGACCTGCGCCGTGAAGTCTCGATGAACATCAAGCGGCTGACGGAAATCGGTTGCTATCGCGGCCTGCGGCATCGGCGCAATTTGCCGGTGCACGGTCAGCGCACGCGCACCAACGCGCGCACCAAGCGAGGCGTCAAGAAGACGGTTCCAGGGCGCGGCCGACGGCGCGGAGCGAAGAAGAAGTAATTCGCCTACTGCCGATAGCATATCGCTTATCGTTGGCGACTTGTGATTCGTCGCAATGCCGAAGGCGATATGCGATACGCGATCAGGAGGATTCATGGGACGTAGTCAACGAGTAAAGCGGACAACCAAAAAGACCAAGCGCGCAGTCTCACATGGTGAGGCGCATATTCACGCCACGTTCAATAACACCATCGTGACCATCACTGATTTGCAGGGAAACACGGTTTCGTGGGGCAGCGCGGGCGCATCCGGCTTCAAGGGCAGCCGCAAGAGCACGCCCTACGCCGCCCGCATGGCCGCGCAGACGGCGGCCAAGGCCGCCATGGATATGGGCATGACCGAGGTGGATATCTATGTTAAAGGCCCCGGCCCAGGGCGCGAGTCTGCTATCCGAACTCTGCAGACCGCTGGTCTCAAGGTCCGTTCCATCGCCGATGTGACGCCGATTCCGCACAACGGTTGCCGTCCGCCCAAGAAGCGACGGGTCTAGCGTTCTAGTGCGATAGTTTGATGGTGCGTTGGTTCGCCTCTGTAAATCTATCGCACTAATGAACTATTGAACCAACGAACTAAGAAACTCTAAAACCAGGAGGAAGCATGGCTCGTGTGATAGGGCCAGTGTGTAAACTGTGTCGCCGGGAAGGCGAGAAATTGTTTCTGAAGGGCAGCCGCTGCCTTTCACCCAAGTGCGCGATTGAGCGACGCGCGTATGCGCCGGGCCAGCATGGCCAGTCCGGACAGTTTAGACGCGGGCGCTCGTCCGACTATAGTGTGCAGTTGCGCGAGAAACAAAAGGCGCGCCGTATCTATGGCGTGTTGGAGCGGCAGTTCCGCCGCTATTTCTCCATCGCGCAGCGCACCAAGGGTATGACCGGGCAGGTCTTGCTGCAACTTCTGGAAAGTCGGCTGGACAATGTGGTGTACCGCATGGGTCTTGCGCAGTCGCGCCCCCAGGCGCGTCAGCTTGTCCAGCATGGTCACTTTGACGTGAATGGCGTCCGCACGAATACGCCTGCCAGGCTGGTCAAGACGGGTGACGTCGTCAGCGTTCGCGAGTCCAGCCGGGGTGCGCAATACTTTAAGGGTATGGCAAAAGAGTCCGGCGTGCCGGCGGCGCCGCAGTGGCTGAGTATTGACCTGGCTGGGCTGTCGGGTCGCGTGCTGCACTTGCCCTCGCGCGAAGAGATTGACCTGTCACTAAACGAGCAGTTGATCGTAGAGTACTATTCACGCCGCTTGTAAACCCGGTCCGAATGCGCAGGGCGGTATACGCAAGTGTGCTGCCCTGCGAGATGCGGTCAATTAGCTTTGTTGTCTCAAAAGGATTCACGCTTTGGAAAAACAAAGGGAGGCGTCACTTGGCTAGCCTGAGCATGGTTCTGCCCAAGATTGATTGCGACGCCACTTCTAAAAACTACGGGCGTTACATCATTGGGCCGCTGGAAAGCGGTTATGGCATCACGTTGGGCAACGCGCTGCGGCGTGTTTTGCTCGGCTCGTTGCCTGGCGCGGCAATCACGTCCATCCGCGTAAGTGATGTCCACCACGAGTTCTCGGACATCCCGCACGTGCGCGAGGACATGACGCAGATTTTGCTGCAACTGAAGCAGTTGCGCGTCAAGTTGACGGGCGAGGAACCCGTGCGCTTGCGCTTGAGCGTGCGCGGCGAGGGGACGGTGACTGCCGCCGATGTTCAATGCCCGCCGGAAGTGGAAATCATCAACCCCGACCTGTATCTGTTCACGGTGGACAGCGACAAGGCCCGGCTGGAAATGGAACTAACGGTCGAACCAGGGCGCGGGTACAGTCCATCCGAAGAGCGCGGCCGCTTGCCTATTGGCGAGCTGCCCGTGGATGCCATCTTTAGCCCGGTGCGCCGCTGCAACTATGAAGTCGAGCGAGCGCGCGTCGGCCAGATGACCAACTATGACAAGCTCATCATGGAAATCTGGACCGATGGCACCATCAAGCCGCAAGAGGCGCTCAGCAAAGCGGCCCGCATTCTGGTGCAGCATTTCCAACTGGTCTCGGGCGTGAGCGAAGAGGTCAAGCTCGAAGAAGCTCCGCAGACGGCTTCGCAGATTTCGCAAGAAGTCTATGACACGCCGATCGAGCAGCTCGACCTCTCGGTGCGTGTGTTCAACTCGCTCAAGCGCACGGGCATCACCAACGTGGGTGAAGTGCTAGAGATGCTGGGCCGCGGCGAAGATGCCATGCTGACCATTCGCAATTTTGGGCAAAAGTCTCTGGCGGAGCTGCGCGAAAAACTGGTCGCCAAAGGCTTTTTGAAAGAAGATGCGCTGCCGCCTTCGGAAGGGTTGCTGGGCGGCGACGACGAAGAGAAAGACGAAGAATAGAGGACGTGCGACGATGCGACATCGAGTAGCCGGCAAGAAGTTGAGCCGAACCAAAGAACAGCGCCTGGCTCTGCGGCGCGGTTTGATCACCGACCTGTTCCGTTACGGTCATCTCCAAACGACTGAGGCCAAGATCGAAGCGATTCGTGGCGAGGCTGAAAAGATGATTACGTCGGCCAAGCGCGCCGTTGCGTCTGGCGACTCGCTCAAGGCCGTCAACGCGCGCCGACTGGCCGCCCGAACGTTGACTGATCCAGACGTCGTCAAGAAACTGTTTGACGAGATCGCGCCCAAGTATGCCGAGCGGCCGGGTGGTTACACCAGGGTTTACAAGCTGGGCCGCCGACTGGGCGATGCAGCGCCCATTGCGATGCTTGAATTGATCGAGGAGTGAGGTACCGAGCCATTATCGCGTATGATGGAACCGGCTACCACGGCTTTCAGCGCCAGGCTCCAGAACACGAGCCGACGATCCAGGGCGAAGTCGAGCGGGCGCTGAGCAAGATCGGGCAGTCAGGCATCACCGTCATGGGAAGCGGGCGCACCGACGCGGGCGTCCACGCCACCGGGCAAGTGATTGCCTTTGACGCGGACTGGCGTCATCAAGTAGACGCTCTTCAACGGGCACTTAATGCAACGCTGCCCGGCGATATCGCGGTAGTGGATTTGTCCGAAGCGGCTCCTGACTTTCATCCGCGCTACGCTGCGGTGAGCCGCGAGTACGTTTACACGATCTATAATGCTCCGGCGCGCCATCCACTGTGGAGGTTGTACGCGCTTCACGTCGCCGAACCGCTCGACGTGACGATGATGAGCGCGGCAGCAGCCAGGTTGGTAGGCGAGCGTGATTTTGCTGCCTTCGGTCAGCCGACGGCGGGCGAGGTCACCGTGCGGCGGATGATGCGGGCCGAATGTCACGCCGAGCCGCCCTTGATCCGCATCGAGTTGGAAGCGAATGGCTTTCTGTACCGAATGGCGCGCAGCATCGTCGGCACGTTGTTGGCGGTGGGACGCGGCGTGATGACGCCGGAGCAGTTTGACGCGGTGTTGACATCGAGAGACCGGTCTCGAGCGGAGGCGGTTGTTCCGCCGCAGGGATTGTGTCTGACGCGAGTGAGATACTAGTCCTACAGAGTTCCTGTCTGGGGCTTGAGGGAACTAGGGCGAACTCGATTGAAGGAATTGACGGTGAATACATACACAACAAGACCCAAAGACATCCAGCATGACTGGTACATCGTTGACGCGCAGGGACGGACGCTTGGCCGCCTGGCTGCGAAAATCGCCTCGGTGCTGAAGGGCAAGCACAAGGTCATCTATACCCCTTCGTTGGACACGGGCGATTACGTCGTGGTCATTAACGCGGACAAGATCGTCGTCACGGGCCGCAAGCTGGACGACAAGAAATACTATCGCTATACCGGCTTCCCCGGCGGGTTGCGCCAAGTCGTGCTGCGCGACCAGCTCGCGAATCATCCCGAGCGCGTGTTGCAAGTCGCCGTGAAGGGCATGTTGCCCCACAACCGGCTGGGCCGCAAGATGTTCAAGAAACTAAAGGTGTACGCGGGCGCGGAGCATCCGCACTCGGCGCACCAGCCAAAGCAATTGGAGCTGTAAGATGGCAGAACAACAATACTATGAGGGCATTGGACGACGCAAGACCTCGACGGCGCGCGTGCGAGTGTACATTGGCGGCGCCGGCAGCGTGATGGTCAACGACAAGCCGGGCCAGGAATTTTTTTCGCGCGAGAACGATTACAGGCGCCTGATGCAGCTTTTGACGGTCACGGGCACCGAGGGCCGTTACAACATCACCGTTCATGTGAACGGCGGAGGCGTCACGGGTCAGGCCGACGCAGTGCGCATGGGCTTGGCCCGCGCGCTGACCAAGATTGATCCCACCTATCGCGAAGTGTTGCGGCCTACCGGCGCACTCACGCGCGATGCGCGGGCAAAGGAACGCAAAAAGCCCGGTCTCAAGCGCGCGCGCAAGGCCCCGCAGTACACCAAGCGTTAGTGGTTGGCGCTTTGCGCCACACGCTCTGCATGTCACTCAGAGCTATAGCGTCTCGGTAGCGCAAGCGAGGAGTTGTTTGATCCGCCAAGCGTGACGGGGTCCGAGTTTCCAAGAGGCAAGGCGTCTCACCTTGCCTCTTTTGCCTTTTAGGTGATTTGCCTCTATGGTATAATCACTATGTCAGATTTATGATGGATGTGGCGGGAAGAAGAATGGCGATTACGATTGTTGGGCTGGGGCCGGGCGACGCCATGCAGTTGACGCGAGAAGCGTGGCAGGTGCTGGCGATGGCAGACGAAGTTTATTTGCGAACCGAGCGTCACCCGACGACGGCGGGCCTGCCGGCTGAGCTCAAGCGGCGCACCTTTGATTCGCTGTACGAGCAAGCTGAAAGCTTTGACGAGCTTTACGACAGAATTGCGGATGAGGTTGTTCGACTGGGCCAGCGCCCACAAGGCGTCATCTATGCCGTGCCGGGACATCCACTCGTGGGCGAATCCACCGTCACGCGCATCCTGAAACGCGCAAAGCAGGCCGGACTGTCCGTGCGGGTCGTTAACAGTATCAGCTTTGTCACGCCGATTTTGGTGTGCCTGGGACTGGATGCACTGAGTGGCTTGCAAATTGCCGATGCGACTGACCTCGCCGCGCAGTATCATCCAGCGTTGAACCCGGACCAACCCGCCATCGTCGGTCAGCTCTACAGCCGCGAGTTGGCTTCCGAGGTCAAGCTCACGCTGATGAACCAATACCCAGACGATCACCCAGTCAAGTTGATGCACGCGGTTGGTACAGCTGAAGAACGCATCGAGACGGTCCCGCTGCACGAGTTGGATCATTACGAGGTCGGCCATTTGACCTCGCTGTATATTCCGCCTTTGCCACGGCCTGGCGCATTTGAGACGTTTCAGAATACCATCGCCCACCTGCGCGCGCCGGATGGTTGTCCGTGGGATCGAGAGCAAACGCATCAATCGCTGCGGCGAAATTTGCTCGAGGAGACCTACGAGGCGCTGGCCGCACTTGACGCCGACGATGGGGAGGCATTACGAGAGGAATTGGGCGACCTGTTGCTTCAAATCGTTCTGCACAGCCAGATTGCCGTCGAAGCGGGCGAGTTCAGCATGGCCGACGTCATTGCAGCGGTTGACGCCAAAATCAAGCGTCGCCATCCGCACGTCTTTGGCGAAGTGCAAGTCTCTGGCGTGGGCGACGTGGTTGCCAACTGGGAAGCTATCAAGAAAAACGAGCGCGACGAAAATGGAAATGGAAACAAGTCGGCGCTCGACGGCGTGCCGCTGGACTTGCCAGCGCTCACCCAGGCGGAAGCCTACAGCGATCGCGCTTCGCGCGTGGGTTTTGATTGGCCGAATGTGGATGGAGTGCTGGACAAGGTGTGTGAGGAATTGCGTGAGATTCGGGATACGGATAATTCCGACGAGCGTACCGAGGAATTTGGCGATTTGTTGTTTGCGCTTGTCAACACAGCTCGCTGGATGAAGATTGATCCAGAGGCCGCGCTGCGGTCTGCCAATCAGAAATTCGCCAGCCGCTTCCGCCAGGTGGAAGCGCAGGCGCGAGCGCAGTCGCTCGACCTCAAAGGAATGAGCGTGCCTGATTTGGATCGTTTGTGGGAGTCGGCCAAGCAGTCGGAAGAGTAGGGCGCCGGGTAGCGTGTCACCCTGGCCCGTTTTGTCTTCGTCGAAGGGAGGGGCCTGTGCAAGAGTTGTGGAATGTCCTCTTGAAATATGCTGCGATACCGGCGCTCGTCTGCGCGGTCATTGCGGTCTACTACCTGGCGTCTGCTTATCGCTCTCAACGCGCAAGTCGCTCGGCGCTGTTCGACGCAGAACGCCAGGTCACGCATGACCGCATGGTTCGATACGGCGTGGCCGGCCTGGGGTTGCTCGGCCTGACGTTTCTTTTGTTTGGTCTGGCGCTTATTGGCGCTGGAAACCCTTCTGCCGCAGAACAGTCCACGCGCACTCCGACTCGCACTGTTACGCCCAGGGTGGGCACAACACCTGGACAGCTTGCCACGCCGACGCCTGTGACGACTTCGTCATTGCCGACTGTGCCCCCGCCGCCTGGCGCCACCAAGACGCCCGCGCCGGTGTCCAACACGCCGACTTCGGGACACAAGACGGCGGTCGTCACTGGAACGTCGGATGTCGGCGGACTCAAGTTGCGCACGTCGCCGACTACAGGGGATGTCATTGACCAGTTGCCCGACGGAACCGTCGTCGAGTTGTTGGGCGAGACTCGAGCCGACGCCGGTCTGGAATGGCAACGAGTCCGCGATCCCAAAGGCCGCGAAGGTTGGGTGGCGGGACAGTATTTGATTATCAATCCTTGATTCCTTGACGAAAAGCCATATCCCCAGTATAATGGCTCAGTTGACTCACCTAAACCTGACCAAAGCGAGCGTCCAGCCCATCTAACAGACTACAAGATGGGCTGGTTTACGCTTGTAGGGTGGTTTTTTGCTGTTTGGCGGCAGACAGGAGGCGTTAGTGGAAGCTAAAGATTTTCGTGCGTTGCGTGTCAGCCTGGCATCACCAGAACAGATCAGGTCGTGGTCGTATGGCGAAGTGACCAAGCCGGAGACGATCAACTATCGGCGACTACGCCCGGAAAAGGATGGTTTGTTCTGCGAAGCCATCTTTGGGCCGACCAAAGATTGGCAGTGCTATTGCGGCAAGTACAAAAATGTCCGCTACAAGGGCATCATCTGCGACAAGTGCGGCGTCGAGATCACGCGCGCCGCGGTGCGCCGCGAGCGCATGGGCCACATCGAGCTGGCCGCGCCGGTCGCGCACGTCTGGTACACTCGCCGCGTCCCCAGCTATCTTGGCCTGTTGCTGGATATCTCCCGCCGCAACCTCGATCGTGTTCTCTACTTTGCTCAATACATCATCACATACGTAGATGAAGAAGCGCGACAAAAAGCAGTCAAGCGATTGGAAGAGGAAACCGAAAAAGAGCGCAAGCGGATGGAGGCCGAAGCGCGGCAGGCCATTGCCGATCTCAAAGCCAGAGTGGAAGGCGATGTTGAAAAGCGCAAGGGCCAGCGCGGAGAACGCCTCGACAAGCTCGAAGAAAAGCTCAACGCCGCCACCGAGCCGCTGATGAAGGAAGCCCAGTCGCTCGAAAAGCGCATTGAAGAACGGCAGGGCGTTCAGATTCGCGCCGACATTGTTTTTGAGTCGGCCAAAGTCACCATCGCCGAGGCGGGCGAAACAGTGGGCAAGGAACATCTCACCAAGCTCCGCAAGCTGGTCAAGCAGCGACTCGACGAATTGAAAGACAAGAACGCCGAAGAACGCGAGCGATCCATCTCCAAGCTCGATACGGACATCACTGCGCTCAAGGAAGGCTTGGCTCGCGAGATCGAAGAGGCCGAGACCAAGCTCGGCCAGGATGTCGAGGCGCTTCAGATGCGGGCGGCTGCCGAGCGCGACGAGTTGATGAATCTCGCGCAGATGACGTTTCTCACAGAGACCAAGTACCGTGACCTAAAGTCCAAGTGGGGCCAGGTGTTCAAGGCTGATATGGGCGCGGAAGCGTTCTATGACATCCTGGCGCGGATGGAGCTGGACGCGCTCGCCAAGGAGCTCTGGCGCGAGGTCAAGATCAGCAAGTCCAAGCAAAAGCGCAAGAAGGCCATCAAGCGCCTGCGCGTGGTGGAAAATTTCCGCAAGTCCAACAACCGGCCCGAATGGATGATCCTGACCATTCTGCCCGTCATCCCGCCTGACCTGCGTCCGATGGTTCAGCTCGACGGCGGGCGCTTTGCCACATCCGATCTGAACGATCTGTATCGCCGCGTCATCAATCGCAACAATCGTTTGAAGCGATTGATTGAACTGGGCGCTCCCGATGTCATCGTGCGCAACGAAAAGCGCATGTTGCAGGAAGCAGTGGACAGCCTGATTGACAACTCGCAGCGCGGCAAGGCGCTCTCGCGCCGCCGCAAGCGAGAGCTCAAATCGCTCAGCGATATTCTCAAGGGCAAGAAGGGCCGCTTCCGCCGCAACCTGTTGGGCAAGCGCGTGGACTATTCCGGCCGCTCGGTTATCGTGATTGGCCCCAAGCTCAAGCTGCACCAGTGCGGCTTGCCCAAGACGATGGCGCTTGAACTTTATCGCCCGTTTGTCATCAGCAAGCTTGTTCAATACAACTATGCGTCCAACGTCAAGGGCGCCAAACGTATCATCGAGCGTGAGCGTCCCGAAGTGTGGGAGGTTTTGGAAGAGGTCATCAAGGAACGCCCGGTCTTGCTCAACCGCGCCACCACGCTGCACCGCCTGGGCATCCAGGCCTTTGAGCCGATCCTGGTGGAAGGCAAAGCGATTCAGATTCACCCGCTTGTGTGCAGCGCGTTCAACGCCGACTTTGACGGCGACCAGATGGCGGTTCATGTGCCGCTTTCGGAAAAGGCGGTTGAAGAAGCGCGTAGACTGATGCTTTCGACGGCGAACCTGCTCAAGCCGGCCGATGGCGAGCCGGTCGTCGGCCCATCCAAGGATATGGTGCTGGGCGTTTACTACCTGACCATGGAAAAGTCTGGTCAGCGCGGCGAAGGCACGACCTTTACCGATCTTGAGGAAGTCGAGCTGGCTTATGCACTTGGTCAGGTGAATATCCACGCCAAGATCAAACTCTTGCAGTACAAGTCCGACGCCAAGCGCAAGGCTCCGATCGAGACGACGGTCGGGCGCGCGCTGTTCAACCAGATCGTGCCGGAAGAAATCCGGTTTGTCAATGAATTGTTGGATAAGGGCGGCCTTCAAAAGCTCGTCGCCAGGTGCTATCAGAGGCTCGGTCCGGCAGAGACAACCGAGTTTGTGGATCGCATCAAGAACATCGGTTTCAAGTATGCCACAACCTCTGGCACGACCATCGCCATTTCCGACATTATCGTGCCGGATGAAAAGAAGTCTATTCTCGACAAGATCAATGCCGAGGTCGCCGAGGTGGAACGTGAATATCGGCGTGGCCTCCTCACCGAGGACGAGCAGTACAACCGCACCATCGAGCTGTGGCAGCAGGCCACGAACCTGGTGGCCGATGCGGTCAAGAAGGGGTTGAACCCGCAGTTGCCGCTTTCGGTGATGGCGCGCTCCGGCGCGACGAAAGGCGGTTTCCAGCCGATCACGCAGTTGGCCGGCATGCGCGGCCTGATGGCTGACCCGGCGGGGCGCATCATCTCGCTGCCGATTCGGTCCAACTTCCGCGAAGGTCTGACTGCGCTCGAGTACTTTATCTCGACGCACGGTGCGCGCAAGGGTCTGGCCGATACCGCGCTCCGAACGGCTGACGCCGGCTACCTAACTCGCCGACTGGTTGACGTGGCGCAGGATATGATCGTGAACGATTATGACTGCGGCACCAAGTCTGGCATCTGGATCCACCGCTCGGATGATGTGGGTGGGCAGAACCTCATGCAACGCATCGTGGGCCGTGTGCTGGCTGGCCCAGTGACCAGTCCCAAGACGGCCGAGATTGTCACGGCCGGCGATCTCAAGGCCGAACGCGGTGTGCTGGTCAACGAGGACTTGGCCGAAGCGATTGACAAGTCGGGCGTCGCCGATGTGTACGTACGCTCGGTGCTGACGTGCCAGATGCGCTACGGCGTGTGCGCTATGTGCTACGGGCGCGACCTGGGCCGTGGTGAGATGGTTGAGATCGGTTCGGCGGTTGGTATCGTCGCCGCCCAGTCCATCGGCGAGCCTGGCACGCAGTTGACCCTGCGCACGTTCCATACCGGCGGCGTGGCGGGCGCTGGCGACATCACGACGGGCCTGCCGCGCGTTGAAGAGTTGTTCGAAGCGCGCAAAAAGCCCAAGGGCGAAGCGGTCATGTCCGATATTGACGGCGCCGTCGAGATCAGCCGCGCCGAGGGCGGTTTGCGTACGATCCGAATTGTGGATAGCCAGCTCGTCAGGGATGAGTATGATGTCCCTGGCAACTGGTCAGTCAAGGTCGAAGACGGCCAGGAATTGCAGGCAGGCGACCTGATCGCCAAGCGAGGCGACGAAGAGTTGACTGTCAAGCATGCGGGTCGCGTGGTGATCAAGAAGAACAAGCCGCTGACTGTCGTATATGAATTGCGCGATGAGCGCGAGTACGAAGCGCCTGCTTCGGCGCGTCTGCTGGTCGAAGAAGGCCAAAAGGTCAAGGCGGGCGACCAACTGACCGAAGGCACCAGGAACCCGCATCGCATCCTGCGCCTGCTGGGCCGCGAGGCGACTCAGCTTTACCTGTTGCAGGAAATCCAAAAGGTCTACCGCAGTCAGGGTGTGAATATCAACGACAAGCACTTTGAGGTCATGGTCAAAAAGATGTTGAGCAAGGTGCAGGTCGTGACGAGCGGCGACAGTGAGCTTTTGCCCGGCGAGTTGGTGGATCGTCTGATCTTGCAAGACATCAACGAGAAACTGCACAAGGAAGGCAAGCGACCTGCGACCGCTGCGCCCGTGCTGTTCGGCGTGACCAAGGCGGCGCTCAACACCGAGTCGTTCCTTTCGGCCTCGTCTTTCCAGCACACGATCAAGGTGCTGGCGGGCGCGGCAATTGAAGGCAAGCTGGACGAACTGCGCGGCCTCAAGGAGAACGTCATTATCGGCAAGCTCATTCCAGCGGGCACCGGCTTTAAGCATGAAGCGCAAATGGCACAGACCATGGTCGGCGTGGGTGAGGCCGATATGGGCATCGTGGCTCCGTCTGAGCTGATGGACGACTAGCCAAAATCAGAACCCCGCTTTCTCCAAGAAAGCGGGTTCTTGCTTCAAGCGCCCGGCTCGATGGTCCGGGCGCTGGTTGTTTGTCTTGCGATTTATGAAGCAGACTGACTCACTTGACACTTTGCGGTTAGAGATTGAACAAAAGCGCGAGCTGGCCGCCCGGCTGGAGCAAGAACGCGCCGACCTAGAATTGGAAATCGCGGCGTTCGAGGTGCGTTACAACGCCGAGGTCAAGCCGGTTCAGGACGAACTGGATGCCGTCAAGCGCCACATTGAAGAGTACAAGGTTCGCAACGAAATCGTCCGCTTTCGAGGCAACCAGATCAGCCCTGGCCAGCTCGAAGGTGAGGTTCAAGTGCGGCTGAGCGCGAGCCAAACGCCGCCTGAGGTGGAATATGTTTTTCCACAGGCTCCGCGCTGGGAAGGCGCTCCGCCGTCTTCTGAACCGGACGCAGCGATTCAAGCCAATCTCAAACCGCTTTACCGCGAACTCGCCAAACGCTTCCACCCCGATTTGGCCGTGGGCGACGTCGAACGCGAATCTCGCGGAAGGCGTATGGCCGAAATCAATGCTGCCTATGCGCGCGGTGATTTGGAAGTGTTGCGCTACCTGGCCGATCAATCCCACGTGCGTCCCGTTTTGCCGCCGACACTGGCCGAGTTGCGCGCTGAACGTGATCGGCTCGATGCGCTCATCGCCCGGCTGCGACAGGATATTGCCGTGTTGAATCGCGACCCGCTCTTGCTGCTCAAGATTGATGCGGCGCTGGCGCGTCGCAGCGGGCGCGATCTACTCGCCGAGATGGCAGCCGATCTGCACATCCAGCTCGTCGGGCAGCGAGCAGTGCTCAACCAGTTGATTATGGATTTTCGCGAGCTGGTTGAACGGGTCGGGTTGGTTTGAGAGGCCGTCATGCTGGTTGATGCTCGGCAAACGACGGGCCGTGGTCTGCGCGCAGTGCAAGTCTCTCTTGTCGGCCTGTTGCTGACAACGGCCTTTCAGGCGGCGATTGCGCTTGCCGGCGGCAGCGCCGGACTGCTGGCCGAGACGATCCATAACCTAGCAGATGCTTTTACTGCGTTGCCCTTGGGGCTGGCGTTCATCCTGGCGCTGCGTGAGGCCGACCGGCGCTACACGTATGGCTATGGTCGCGCTGAGGATGTGGCGGGCGCAATGGTCGTGCTGCTCATCCTGGCAAGCGCCGTTCTCTCGGCTTACGAGTCCTTTGTCAAACTGGCGCGCGCCGAGACTCCGCGTTACCTGGAATGGAGAATGTTGGCAGCGGCGGTCGGCATTGTCGGCAATAAAGTCGTCCATCATCCTTTCACCAAAACCACGCGCGCGGGCGCGCCCTCGCTGCCGACCAGAATGAGCGGCAGGCAATAGAGCGTATAGTCGCCTGGCGGCACGTCACGTAGGTCAAGCGCCTCGACGATGACGACGCCCGCGCCCAGGAGCGCGCGATGAACTGAGCCATCTCCGCCGAATCGCTCCACGGAAAAATAATCCACGCCCACTAACCGCACGCCGTGCTGGACAATCCATTGCGCGGCGTCGCCAGTCAGCGCTACAAAGTCTTTTACGAACCCGTTGCGCGAAAGAGCGCTGTTGCGCGTCTTGAAGAGCAATCGCTGCACTCCGCTCAAATCAAATTGCGCCAACGATGCGGCGGTGATGGCATCCACCACAGCCAGCTCGATCACCCTTGCCGGGCCGATCAGCACTTCCAGGGGAAGCAAACTGATGTCAGCCCCATCCGCGATAAAGTGGAGCGGCGCATCCACGTGCGTGCCCACGTGAACCGAACTCGCCAGCCGCGAGAGGTTCAGGCTATCGCCGCGCTCCATGCTCGTCACGCGCTCCAAAACGACCGGCGGGTCGCCCGGCCAAACGGGCATAGATGGCGAAACAGGCCAGCTCACATCGTAGAGTTTCATTTCTTTATTCTCCACAGTGCATCTTGTGCTATAATCATTTCACACTTCTTCAACCGAAGGTGACATGCAGCAAGCCAAGGGGATTGACGATGCCACTTCGATTTCAGGATCAGCGCAATAAACTGGCCGAACAAGCTCCGCAAAAATGGCTCGACAACCTTGCGCCCAAGGTGGCGCAGTTGCGGGCGGACCTCGCTCGCCGCGAGCCGTTTGATTTGGCCCAACGCAGCGGCGCGACGTTCGACGCCAAAGGCCAAACTATCACGATTCAGTTGTGGGACAAGGCTTATACCCTGGTTCACCCGGAATTGATTGCGCGTGATTCAGCGAATGCTGAGGCAAGCCTAAACCGGCAAGCCTTGTTGTTGATGTATCTCCAGATAGCCGATGGAACGCCCCTGGCCCACAAGTGGGTGACGTATCGCGAACTGCCCGGCGGCATGTTTTATGCGAATGCCTTTCACGGTTACGCCGAGATACGCCTCGCGCAGGGCTTGGGCGACGTGGAAAAATTTCGCGCAGCAGCGGTTGCCTTGAAGGGCGATCGTTTGACCTTTGGCGATGCGTCGTTCGAGTTTGTGGCCATGCCCCGCATTTTGGTCGGCGCAGTGTACTGGATGGGCGATGAGGATTTTGCATCCAGTGCTACCATTCTCTTTGACGCTGCCGCCAGCCGTTATCTCCCGACAGATGCGGTGGGCGCGCTGGGAAGCCAACTCGTCTCGCGTTTGCTGGGCCAAGCGGGCGAGGACGCGCAGACACTTACTGCGCTGGCCGTCCGGCCGCCGCCTGCCGATTCTTGATTCTCCACATCACTCCAACTGGGTAGCCAATCATCTTTGCAATGTCGCCTGTCACACGGATGATGGGCACGAGCAGCGCGGCTTGAATTTTTCCCGCTGTGTTCAGCTTGACCCACATCGCCAGCAGACGGCGATAGGGCCGAAAAGTGTAGGCTATCCCTCCGACGAGATACACCAGCAAACACCACGGCGAGAACAACGCGCCTGCCAGTGCAATCACAGGTATCGCGACGAGATACGTGAGATAGCGAATCGCGTGACGGCGGCGAAACAAGTCAGCCTTGCCGTCGCCGCGCGCGTAGAGATAGTATTGCCGGAAGAACGCGCGCAAACTCCCACGCGGGCGAAAGTGCACGATGGCCTTGGGCGCAAACTTGAACGGTCCAAACTTGTTGCGTAACGCCAAGTCAAAAACCAAATCCTCGCAATAGTCCAGCCACTCGGGATAGCCGCCCACGGCTTGCCAGGCTTCTCTCCGAAACGCGACCGAGCGACTGGATGGCAAGAACTTGCCTGGTTGAATCTCGTCCGGTTGAGGCAGCACGGTCGCGCCCATCGCCACCTCAAACGCGGAACTCACATCGGGTGAAAAGAAACCGGCGACCGTATAGACCTTTGGGGTCTCTGAGACCCCAAAGGTCTGGTTTTCAAAGGGTGCGACCAGCTCGTGTAACCATTCTGGCACAAGCACAACGCCGGCGTCGGCGGATGCGATCACATCGCCTGTCGCTTGTGCAATCGCCGCATTGCGCCCCTGGCTGATGTTTGTGCCGGGCTGCATGATGACTTTGATCGGCAGACGCTTTTCCGCGCGCAGTGCTTCCACGGTGCCATCGGTCGAGCCGCCATCGCAGATTACTATTTCATCCGGCATGCGAGTCTGAGCGGCCAGCGAATCGAGCAGACGGTGGATGCTCTCGCCTTCGTTCTTGACGGTAGAGATGACGGAAACTTTCATCGGTCTCAATTATACCGCACTGCAGCAGTCACAAAAGCTTCAAGTGGCAGATCGCGGGCGACGGTTGCCACTGGTTTGCCACTGTCGCCAGTGTCTAACTTTGTCGCTAGTGTAATACTAAATGACATTTGACTTACATTTTTGTTTATGGTATACTTTCTGGCGAAAGGAGGAAAAATGGAAAAGACAGAGACGTACGCAACGGTTAAGGGGCAGGTTGTTATCCCTGCGTCAGTGCGGCGCAAGCTTGCGATCAAAGAAGGAACGCGCATTCAGGTGGAGGTGAACGAGGAAACGCGCCAGATTATCCTGACGCCCATCACCCGCGAGTACATCCATGGCCTGCGGGGCAAATTCAAGGGCAAAGGCTTGCTCAAGGCGCTCATGGAAGAGAAAAAACGGGAAAGGGAGCTATGACATGCCACGCAAGCCCAAAGCCTTCGTCCTTGATTCGTGGTCTATCTTGGCTTACCTGGAAGATGAGCCGGCTGGTCAGCAAGTGGCTGACATCATTGCCGATGCACACGAGAGCAACACACCGGTGATGATGACGGTGGTCAATGCCGGAGAGATTTGGTATATCACGGCGCGGGAAACGTCGGAAGGCGATGCAGATCGCACGATTCTGGAATTGGCGCAGTTAGGTATCCAGTTTTCTGAAGCCGACTGGAAGCTTGCGCGTGAAGCTGCGAGGTTCAAGTCTAAAGGCAAGATGTCTTTTGCTGATTGTTTCGCTGCGGCGATTGCCAAGGAAAACAAGGCGGATCTGGTTACAGGCGATCTAGAATTCAAGCAGGTCGAAAGTGAGGTAAAGATTTCCTGGCTGCGATAAGCGAGTATCGCAGCCAGATGTAGCCAAAATCTCTCGTCAGTAAGCAGTGCCGCATGGGTTACCGCACCCCAAAAATCCTCGGGTTCACCCAGCACGCCCAATCCTGCGCCGCGTCGGTGTTGTTGGCTTCCACGCGCAAGATGATTTGATTGGTCTTGCCCGCAATCGGCGTGAGGTCGAGGTCAACCGGGATAGTAGCTCCGTCGCGCGTATCGCCGAAACTGCCCAGCACCGTGCCGTCACCCCCTTTGACGATGAACGTGACTTTGCCCACGGTGACGCCTTCCCCATACAAGAACCCAACTCGCGTTCGGAAACGGTCGCCGGATCGAATCTCGCCGACGGTGTAGACTCCCTGGATGAACCCCCCTGTCACCCAGGCAGGATGCGTCTCTAGAATCCTGTTGTAGGCAGTCTTATCATCCAGCTTTTGACCATCCTGGAACACGACAAAGCCCTTATTGTCACCCGTCCCACCAGGAAATGTGAGCGTCCCGCTGTTGCTGGTCCAGACGGCCGTTCCGGCTTGGTCATGAAAGTTGAATAGCTCGCTCAGGGGCGTGGGCGTGTCGGTAGGCGCGGGTGTATCGGTGGGGACAACTGTCGGCGTGGCCGGAATCACGATGACGACAGTCAGTCCGCCGTAAACGGTTCCATCCGGCGAACGCAGCCTCCAACGACCGATGTATTTACCCGGCGCAGTCGGCGCGGTGAGGCTCACGGTAATATCGGCATCGGCGTTCTGCACGGTGGCCGGCACATCCACCGCAGCCGGGCCGCGCATTTGCTCGCCATCGGCAAACACCAATTGCGTGCCTTCTTTCCAATCACACGTGCCTGAATTCTTGACGCGCCAGGTTTTGACAAAGACTGCGCTTGGCGCAAGCACTGTCCCATCGGGAATGGTCACGTCGGCGATGTAGGCCATGTTGAGTGTGCAACCACCGGATTGGACAGCCGTCGGCGCGGCGGTGGGCGGCCCGACCGTCGCGTCGGGTGGAGGTGTGGCCGTGATCAAAATCACCACGGGCGTGGGCTTGTTGGGCGGCATAGTTGGCGTAACGGAAGCTACCCCACTGCAGGCCAGCGATGCGATGATCAGCGTAAGCGCAACCAGGCCGAATACATGACGCTGAGTTGGGTGCATAAGACCTCCTTTCGAGGGCAAGTATACCACACCTCAAAGGCCAAACACCTGCACTGCACACAGGCGCAAGTGTCTCAAATTGCGGAACCTTCGCAGGGGTGGATACAAAATGTCCAAAGAATGTCGTGCAACTTTTTGTGAGCTGGTGCGTAATAGATGCTTGGAAGGGCAAATTCCACATTCAAAACGGGGCAGCGTATAATCGCCATGCATCACATTGGAGAAGATCGTATGAAAACGAAATTGACGCGCAGTCGAACTGACCGGATGCTGGCCGGCGTGTGCGGCGGGCTGGCCGCTTATCTGGGCATCGAAGCGGTTTGGGTGCGATTGTTCTTTATATTGATCACCATCGTGCCCAACGGCATCGGGATCCTGGTTTACCTCATCCTGTGGATCATCATGCCCGAACCCGGGCAAGAAGACCTCCCGACCGAACAGAGGATTCAGGCCAACGCCGAAGATATTGCGGGCAAAGCGCAAGAGTTTGCCCAGAATGTCGGGCAGAGTTTTCGCGGCGCTCCGAATCGCCAGGCCAGCATTTTCGTCGGCGTTGCGTTGATTGGTTTTGGCGTGGTGTTCCTGTTGAACAACTTTCACCTGTTCTGGTGGCTCAGTTTTGACCGATGGTGGCCGCTCCTGCTCGTCGTGACTGGAATCGCGCTTTTGGTCAATCGCATTCGAGGAGCATAATCATGGAAGAACGACGCTATCGCCGAGGCGGTTTTGTGTGGCCGCTCATCCTCATCACCGCTGGCGTGATCTTTTTGCTGAACAACCTGGAAGTGCTGAGCTGGGGCGTGTGGGACGCGTTGTGGCGCTTGTGGCCGCTACTGCTCATCGCTATCGGCCTGGATATCTTGTTTGGTCGCCGGTCGGCGCTTGGCTCGCTGCTTGCCCTGGTCTTGATCGTGGCGCTGATCGGCGGCGCAGTGTTGTACGCGGTCATGCAAGCGCCCCTCATCACGGGGCAGGCGATCACCACTGACCGAGTGGTGCAAGAACTGGCCGGTGCGACGAGCGCCGATGTGCACATCAGCTTCGGCGCGGGATCGTTGCGCATCGGCGCGCTCAAAGAGCCAGGCAACTTGATCGAGGGAACCATCGGCTCCGGGCCGGGCGAGACGATAACGCGCGACTTTCATGTGGACGGCAATGTGGCCCACTTTCAGTTGAAAAGTCAAGGCGTACCGATTATGCCATTCGGGCCGCACAGATATGATCAGTCCTGGAACCTCGATCTGTCGCCGTCTGTCCCACTGTTGTTGCAGGTGAGCTCGGGCGTCGGCGAATCTGTGCTTGACCTTTCCGATTTGCAGGTGACCAACTTGGATGTGAGCAGCGGAGTGGGCCAGACCCGGTTGCAGTTGCCCGCGCATGGCCGCGTTCAAGCCAAAGTGAGCGGCGGCATCGGCCAAGTCGTGGTGACAATTCCAGAAAGTATGGCGGCGCGGATTCACGCTTCGGCGGGGCTGGGTGGGCTGTCTGTCTCCAACCGCTTTCAGCGCGATGGACGTGATTACGTTTCGACAAATTACGCCACAGCGGACGACCGCGTTGACCTGGACATCAGCGGCGGGATCGGCGAGGTCGTCGTCCGGTGAAGGACAACGCTCATGAACAGAATCTTGATCGCCTATGCTACCAATGCCGGGTCAACGGCAAAAGTGGCGCAGGTCATTGGGGAAGAGCTGGGTAGGACTGGCGCACAGGCGCAGGTGTGCCGGCTTGAAAAAGTGACCAGCGTGGAGCCGTATGATGCCGTGGTGGTAGGAGCGCCGATGATTATGGGATGGCATAGCGCCGCGGTCAAGTTTGTCAAGAAGCACCAGCAAGCTTTGAGCCACAAGCCGGCGGCTTTTTTTGTGACGGCGATGAATTTGACCCAGACGAATGAAAAGAGCATTGGCGCGATACCCATCTATGTAGACCCTGCGCTCGCCAGGCCGCCCAAGAATCCAAAACGATTAAGCTTCAAAGAGCGATATGCCACTGTGACCAACTATCTACGCCCGGTGCTTGATGCTGCGCCATCGGTCAAGCCAGTGAGCGTTGGCTTTTTTGGCGGCAAGTTGGAGTTGTATCGTTTGCAGTTGTTGCAGATGCTGTTTGTCCTGTTGGTCATTCAGGCACAGCCGGGGGATCTTCGCAACTGGACAGCCGTTCGGGAATGGGCAACCAACTTGCGCCCCGAACTATCGGAGAGCGAGCTTTCATGGGTGAAAAAGGAGTCATGAACATGGATCAAGCGATTCAAGACTTTGTCAACGGCAAACGCATTGCGGTTGTCGGCGTCTCGCGCGACGGAGAAAAGTTCGGCAACACGGCTTTTACCGAGCTGGCGGCGCGCGGCTACCAGGTTTTCGCCGTGCATCCCACGGCGCAAGAGATTGCCGGCACACGCTGCTATCCCAACCTGGCTGCGCTGCGAGGTCAGGTGGATGGCGCGCTCGTCGTTGTCTCACCACACCAAGCCGTGTCGGTCCTGCGCGAGGCGGCCGCGACCGGATTGAAGAATGTGTGGCTGCAACAAGGAGCCGAATCGCCGGAAGCTTTGGCGCTGGCGCGTGACCTGAAACTCAACCTGGTTGCCAAGAAATGTATATTGATGTATGCGCCTCCGGTGCGCTCATTTCATGCCTGGCATCGCGTCTTTGCCAGGCTGTTTGGGCAATTATAGAAGGCCACTTTGGTGCAGTACGTCGTTGGCCTGATCAAGAGGGTGAGACTATCTCCCAGTCGCTGACTGTGCTCTTAGCATAGGCAGGCCTGCTGGGCCGTTTATACCTGGCAGGTCTATTGGTCTTTTCGGAGGAGGGCAATGCCGGAAGAAGTTATCACCTGGGCAGCACTGAAGACTCGCATTGGGAAAGTTCGGGTCGCGGCTACGCAGCGCGGCGTGTGCAAGATTGCCTTGGGCAAAGAGACGGCTGAGGATTTCTTTGGCTGGCTGGAGCGTTACGTCGGTCGCGCGCCTCGTAAGCCAGAACGCTGCGGCATCGTCGCACTCGCTCTCGATCAGATCGCCGAGTATCTGAGCCGTCGTCGCCGCGAGTTTGACTTGCCGCTCGACGTGCGTGGGACCGAGTTTCAGCGGCGAATGTGGGCGGCGGTGGCAAACATTCCCTACGGCCAAACGCGCACTTATGCCGAGGTCGCGCGAGCAATTGGCAAACCGAAAGCAGTGCGTGCGGTGGGCGCGGCCAACGGCGCAAATCCTTTGCCGCTCGTCGTGCCGTGCCATCGCGTCCTCGGCTCCGATGGAAGTCTTACGGGCTACGGCGGCGGGCTGGATGTGAAGCGAAAGCTTTTGGAGATGGAAGCTAGATAGACCTGCGAGGTCTACAAGACCTCGAAGGTCTCAATCCGTTCGCCAGTAGACGCCGCTTTCGCGCTTGAGCCAGCCGTTGTCCACCATTGCGCGGCGAATTGAAGCCGTGTCCTCGTGAAAGCGCTTGATGATGCTGTTGACGTGTTTTTCGCTGTAACGCTCCCCTGGTAGAAACTGCCCCAGGATGTGGCGCAGCACCACGTCGCGCTTCTTTTGTTGAGCGGGAATGTCTTTGAGCCGGCCGTCGCGCCCCATGAAATCTGCCAACACTTTGCGCTCGTAGGCATCACCACTCAATTCGAGGGTGGCGCTTGGCAATGTATCATCTGCTAACCATCGCCTTGCCATCGCGTGCAAGGTGTCTGTCCGCAGCTCGTATGACGTCAGGCCGTTCGCGTTCTGCGTGCGCACCAGGCTCGCCTCCATCAGTTTGTCGAGGTGATGCGTCACGGGCGATGGCCTCAGTTTGAGCATTGCCGCCAGTTGCTCGACCGATGTCGCCTGTTGCGCCAATATCCCGAGGATCTTGAGCCGGGTCTCGTCAACCAGCAGCCTGAAGAACGAAATCAGTTCGGCCGGTGCGTTTTCAGTTTCCATCGCATCACTCCGTTCGCCAGTACGTGCCGCCCTCGCGCTTGAGCCAGCCGTAACCGATCAACTCGCGGCGCAGCGTAGCGGTGTCCTCGTGAAACTGCCCGATGATGGCGTTGACCTGCTTTTCTCGATAGCGTTTGCCCGGCTGGAACTCGGCCAGGATGCGGCGCAGGACGGCTTCGCGTTTTTTGCGTTGCGCGGGGATTTCCTTGAGCCGTCCATCGCGTCGAGAGAAATCTGCCACCACCTTGCGGTCGTAAGCGTCCATGTCCAAATCGGCTGCAACACCCGGCAACGCTTCTTCGGCCAATAGACGTTGGGCCATCGTATGGAGTGCGTCAGTCTGCAGAGCGTACACGCTGTAATAGCTTTCAGTGTGTGCGCGCACCAATCCCGCTTCGGCCAGCTTGTTCAAGTGATGCGTCACCGTTCCCGGCGTCAGTTCCAAAATTGCCGCCAATTGCTCGGTCGAAAGTGGCCGTTGCGCAAGCAGGCCCACGATCTTGAGCCGATTCGCATCGGCCAATGCCTTGAAGAACGCCACCAGTTCGGCCAGTTGATTTTCACTCGCTCCCATTTTGTCCTCGCGTGTTCTTATGCAGTTCTCTGCTTTTGCAGCATGAGCACTTCACGCCCGTCCTTGTCTTTGACCGAGCTGCCCGCGCGCTGATAACCCATTGCCTGCCAGAATGCAATGCCTGGGCCGTTGTTGACGAGCACGCCCAGGCCGATGGTCTGCACGTCCGGATTAGAGAAGATGGTTTCTTCGATGAGCCGATACGCTTCGGCGCTATATCCTTTGCGCTGAAATGGTTCGGCCATCATCAGAAGCGCAATCCACGCCAGGCTAGGGCGTCCGCGGTAGCCGCCGGGCACGTAATCCGCCACGCCGATCATCTTGCCGGTTTCGCGCAAGAACAGCCCGGCAAACGTCGCTCCGTGATTGGCCGCCTGCGCCGCGTCTTCCTCGACCATCTCCAGGCCGATGCTTTCGACGGGACGGCCATTCAACGCGGCGATGAATCTTGGCGACTGCCGGTAGACCTCTACCGCCGCCGGATAATCGCTGGCTTCTAGCGGCCTTGCTTCTATTCGCAGAGATTTTGAATTTGCCATCTGGACTCGACTCCTTGCGGCTGGCCCAAGCTGTGTTACAATGACATTAAAAGCTGTCGCGCGCGTTTGACAGCTGCCGGAAGCGCCTGTAAACTAATTTGATAACTATCAAATCAATTTTATCATCATTGCAAAACCGTGTCAAGGCCCATCAGGAGAAATTATGACTGCACCACGCCGAACCTATACTGTTAAACTGGCGGGATTGACCCGTGAACTGCCGCTCTTTGAGGTCGCGCCAGGCGTCCGCATCGCCATCTTTAATGTGCTGGGCGATACCGAGATCGTTCAGGCCGCGTCCAAAGAGCTGGCCAAGCGGCTGTCGAGTGATATCCAGGCGCTGGTGACGGCGGAGGCCAAAAGCATCCCGCTGGCTTATGCGCTGTCTGTGGAAACCAAGCTGCCCTACGTCGTCCTGCGCAAAAGCTACAAGCCTTACATGGGCGAAGCGCTCAGCGCCGAGACGCTTTCCATCACGACCGGCGAAAAGCAGACGCTTTATTTGGATGAAAAGGATCGCGAACTGGTCAGCGGCAAGAACGTCGCTATCGTGGACGAT
>Ga0315268_10001013_pt1 | contig 32883 bp, 32 predicted proteins | sample C1_top_MG_FD_204535 | JGI IMG/M metagenome (GOLD analysis project Ga0315268, IMG submission 204535) | Sediment microbial communities from Yellowstone Lake, YNP, Wyoming, USA - C1_top | ecosystem: Environmental > Aquatic > Freshwater > Lake > Sediment | place: USA: Wyoming | collected 2017-08-01
CGTCGCTTCTTATTAGAGAAATATTTTTTAAGGGATTTTTCATTCCATCTTGATTTTGGGAAGTTTTGATTATGCAGGGAAAGGAGAGACATTCTTTGTTTCCTTGAAGGCCGACACAGCAAGCCTGATTTAGTACTTCGAGCAGCCATATTTCTGATTGATAGCTACTTAATATTTTTCAATTTCAAAATAAAATTAATTATGTCTTTCACGACATCTCGAGTTTTGCCTCGAGTAGGACTATAGTGAAGATAAATATCCGGCTTTCCATTTATTTCAATGATGTTGAAATTCTGCTTTTTGGGATTTTTTGCTATGTCATCGCACATAACATCTATTCCCACTAAGTATTTCCAAGTTGCTTTTGACGCTTGAACGCAGATGCGAACAGCTTTTTTATGCACGCTGCTAGTTGCATCTTCAGTTTCTCCTCCCTCATTAAGAGATGAATTTTTTCTTAAGTAGACTGCCTCTCCATTTTTAGGAATGCTTCTTAAAGTATGTCTCTGCTCTTTTAATAATTTTATCAAATTAGCATCGAAAGGAGTTTTTTTGGGAGTTTTTCTTTGCTTTTTTTTAATTAATTCCTCGACGTTATTCTTTCCGTCACCAAATACGCGCGGAGGAATCAGCCTCAGCGCTCCAATGACTTTATTTCCCAGAACTGTTAGCCGGTATTCTTTCCCACTTACCATTTCTTGAGCGATAAGTTTTGGAAATTTTTTTATCTCTCTTTTCAAGATTTTTATCGCCTCTTTTTTTGAGCGGATATCAGGAAAGACACCGATGCTTAGTGATCCCTCCGCATCTTTTACGACGATGGGGTATTTTAATGAGCCCAGTTTTTTGTTTAGTTCTTTCTTGGCGATTTTTCGATAAAAGCAAACGGTTTTTGGGGTTGGAAGGTTATGTTTCTTGAGAAGGAGATAAGTCAGATCCTTAAACTTAGTTGTTTCTTCCCCCACTATTAAATTGCTGGCAATTTTGAATTTCCTAGTGGTTAAAATTCTTTTCCCTTTAATTTTTATATAAAAATATCCTCTTTCGGGGATAACTTCCTCAATTCTGCCTCCCATTTGCTCGACAGTCTTTTTAATAATTGGTGGATTTTTAATCATAAGCTTGATAGTTTAATTCGATGGACTAATTAAGAAATTTTTTAAATCTCGACGGCCAATTAAAACTGGGTATTTCAATCCCTCCCGATTGGCGATTGAAAGCTTGGAGACAATAGGCAGATTATTTATAATAAGATTTATTTTGACTTCAATTCTATAAGTAGCTCCATGAGAAGAATAAGTCTTGGCAACTCCGATAATATCGGGATGCTTTTCTAGCTCTTTCCATGTTTCGTTGGTGCTTAATGTCTTCATCTCTTCGTCGTTTAGCACGCGATCAAGCCTAAAGTCTTCCCAGTATTTTACTGCTTCGGCAAAGCCTAATTCCCTAGCAAGATTTTTATCTATGGCTGATATTCCTGCCCCTGTATCGATTCGAGACTCAACTTCAATCTCTTTTCCGTCTTTTCCGATAAGCTTCACTTTTTCCACCGTTCCAATAATTTTCTTCCCCGAAATATCCTCAATTTCCTCCTCAATTTCGCCGCCGAAGAGATTCATGCCGACCGCTACCCCCTTTTCAGCTGTTTTTAGCTTAAGCCCTTCCACGCGGCGCAGGCGGCCCAGGAGGCCCTCCATATTGGCGATTTGGATGGATAGGCCCGGGCGGGCGTTGAGTTCCAAAAATACCGGTCCGCGGTCGCGGTCGATCGCAACGTCGGCCCCCAAAAAACCAAGCCCCGAAATTTCTTGCGCGCGCACCGCCATCTGGAGAATACTTTTCCAATAAGGGATTTTGATTCCCGAAAGAACCAAGCGAGTTCCGGGGAGATATTCGATCAGCTTATTTTTCCCTTGCAAGGCCGTTGTAGTAACGCCGGTTGCCATGTCAATCCCGACCCCAATCGCTCCTTGATGGAGATTGGCTTTTCCGGCCGATTCACGCGTCGGGAGTCGGAGCATCGCCATGACGGGAACTTTGTTATATATAATGATTCGGATGTCGGGTATGCCTTTATACGCGTAAGGCTTGAAAAGTTTCAAGAGTTTCAGTCGCTCTTCAAAGAAGGCGATGTCCTGAACTCCGGCCAGAGAAAAGCTCCCGTCCAAAATATTCCCGATGTGAGTCTTGAGGTCATCGACGTTCGCGAGTGAGCCGTCAGCTTTGATCCAGGTGTTGTCCAAGAATTTTTTCTTTCCATAGACGACCAAAATCCCTTCGCCGCCGAAACCTCGATTGGGCTTTAGCACAAAACTTCCCGGGAGTGAGGTCCAGTCAAATTGGTCGAGGTCCTCGCGGGAGCGAACTTGCGAAAGAAGCCCCGGGACGGGAAGTCCGGCGCTGGTGAGAACTCTTTTGCTCGCCAACTTATTGTCCGCCAAACGCTTTGCCCGTCTCAAATTATGGGGACGAGTATAAAGCAGATTCCGGGCGTTCATTCCCAGAACGTCGCGGCTGTTTTTCAAAAAAGAAGTCATTTCGATTTTATAATTTGCCGGAAACGAAGATATTCTGAGAGGCGCAGTCCGGTCCACTTGCCTAAAAAAACATTGATTGGCAGGGTGAGGAGACTTATCCAAGGAAATTTGAGAATGGCGCCAATGAGCAGCGGCCAGCTGGCGATATAATAGCCGACCACCGAGATGAGGAGAGTCTCAAGAGACAAGATGACCGCCGCCCGCCCGCCTTTTTCGATTTGGGCGGCGATGAATTTCTCGACCAAAGTAATCATAATGAGAATCGGAAAAATGGAAACGCTTGCCAGGCCCGTTCGGTCATATATTCCACCGATGATAAGAAGGGCCAGAATAGAAAAACCAACGATCGTGATCATGATGGCCACCCGCGGAAGATATAAGAGGCGGGCGCGCTTCAGCACGAACCGAGTGGCGGTCCCGACCACGATTACAGTCAAAAAAATCGTTATGCCGTATTTGATTTGATTGGTCGCTAGAAACGCGAAAGTGATGATCGCTGGGGTATAAATTCCAAAAGCTTTGATTCCGAGGACTTGTCTTGCGAAAGCGATGAGCGTCACGATGATCGGGAGAATCAGAACTAGAACGAGGGTATCAAGAGGCACGCCGTTGGTGGCGGCGAAAGCGATAAATGGGTTCATAAAATTGGCTAAATTTCTAGTGTTTATGGGATAAAGGCCGATTACAAAATACCGCTTTTAGGCGGTTTTGTCAATCTGAAAACTAATCCTTGGGAGCCCCCTAAGGCTTAGCTTTTGAAAATCGACGTGAATTTAAGTGGCAGATCGCGATTGCCACCGCATCAGCGGCGTCATCCGGTTTTGGGATCGATTTCAATTTCAAGATATTTTTGACCATGATTTGAATTTGTTTTTTTTCTGCGCGGCCGTAGCCAGTGAGAGCTTGTTTCACTTGGAGCGGGGTGTAGGCGAAAAGCGGCACTCCGTCTTTTTTTATTTTGTATAGAATCACGCCCCGGGCTTGAGCGACTGTCACGGCGGTCTTCAAGTTCTTGAAGAAGAAGATATCCTCAATGGCGGCTTCTTGCGGCTTGTACTTTTTGAGAAGGGCTCCAATATCTTTTCCAATTTCGACCAAGCGGTCGGCGTCGGACCTAAATTTACTCGTGTTCACACAGCCGCAAGCCACGAGGCGCGGATTTTTTTTCACTTCTTCGACTACTGCCCAGCCGGTGGTCGCCGTGCCGGGATCAATGCCGAGAACGCGAATAGGTTCACAAGTTATCATAAATTTCTTGAACGTTGTCATGCTCATCTAGTTGCATGAGAAGTTTCTCATAATCTATTTTTGTTTCGATGTCCGCTTCGAGCGGCGAAAGCGGGATGAAGATTAAGCCCGCGCTATCGATCCTGATTCCTTTTTGCTCCAGATTTTCCTCGATCTCCCTGAGATCTCGGGGATTGGTAATGATCTGCAAGAGCTCTCCCTGAAAAATTGTGTCTACGGCGCCCGCATCGATTGCCTTTAGCTCGATGTCGTTCGCGTTTTCAGGACTGGTCGCGGCGTAAATCGTCCCGACTTGCTGGAACAAATGATTGAAGCTGCCAGCGGGGACCATTTTACCGCCGGATTTTTCAACAATATTTCGAATTTCTCCGAGCGTCCGGTTTTTGTTATCTGTCGCGACTTTTATGAGGAAAGCAATATTCCCCGGACCCATGGCTTCATAAATTATTTCTTCAATCGCGGCTTGATCTTTGAGCTCCCCGGTGCCGCGTTTTATAGCGCGGTCAATATTGTCTTTGGGCATATTGACAGCGCGCGCCTGGTCAATCGCGAGACGCAATTTGAAATTCGTGGCGGGATCTCCGCCGTCTTTCGCGGCCAGCGTCACCAGCCGCGCCACTTTCGTGAAAACATTGGCGCGCTTCGCGTCTTGAGCCGCTTTCTTATGTTTGATCCCCGCCCAATGAGAATGCCCCGACATAATATTTCTTCAAGTTAAGCTTTAGGAATTTTTACTTCTGGTAAATTATCCCAAATTAATTCAAAAATCAATTTCATCGTATTGTATATTTCCGTACTTTCGATAACAAGTCCCAACTTCTCCTTGGAGGACATAAGAGAAACTTTGCTGTGGCCATAAATATTTATTTCCATCGAAAAAGGATATTTTTTTGGGTCAATTAGCTTTGAAGTTCGCAAATGTTCTGGATCTTTGGCTGCATAACCTGAAACAATTTCACTCGCGGGCATAATTGCCCGGGCATGTAAGCTGTTTTTAGCCCTTTTTCTAACATAGTCAGTAACCCAGTCATTTCCAAGGATTTTTACTACATCCTCGGAAGCAAAAGCTAATAACTCACCCCTGTAATTCAAAGTATCATTATAAACTTCCTTAATTCCTTCAATTCCCTCATAAAAGCGAATTTTCGGTTTCACACCTCTTACATTATATACAGATTTCAGCATAGGCAAAATTTCAGAAATGAGACTTTCTTTTCTTTGCAAGTCTTTTTTTATTTTTTCCGGGTCTTCGCCAATAAAGAGTTTCTTTTTGCCTTTTGTAGTTTGTGAAACGAGCCCCTTATTAATTAAATCCAGCAAAATATCATAAGCCGTAGTTCTCTTAATTCCAGCCTTTTTAGCGATTTCAATTACTGTCGCCGACCCCAGTTCAAGAGAGGCGAGATAAACATCAGCTTTTTTTCCGATGAGTCCGAATTGTTCTAAATAGCCCTTTATTTCCATAAATGTCGATAATATCCGTCAACATTTATATTATAGTAGTTGCTCTAAAATAGTCAAATAATGCTTATTTTAAGGCGATTAATGGAATTTGATTAAATTTTAAGTATTTATAATGACGATGAATATTGACATACACACTCTTTTCATATATATTTTAGTGTCAAAACAAAAAGCGCTAAAGGAGGCTCGATATGGGCATAGTTCATTTCATTTTTCCAACGATGACTGGCCGATTCCCGATTTCACTTTATGGTGTCGGTGCGCCTGCCACCCCAACTCTTCTGTATGTCATAGCTAAGTCTCTGAATTTTGGACGATATGAGGGGGGTCGCTGTTGGGACACTGCTATTCACAACGAACAGGTGTTATTGGGCGAAATAAAGCAAGGGGATCTCGTTTGCGTCACTGCAACAGTTTCCGGATATCCCGCCGCAATTTCGTTGTTGGCTCAAGCAAGAAAGAAGGGGGCAACAACTGCAATTGGCGGACCTTGGGTCAGCGCTAGATCAGCAGAGATCGCAGCGCACAGGCCTTGGATTGACTACGTTGTTCGCGGAGAAGGAGAACGTGTTCTCCGAGCGATTTTGCGAGGAGTCGCTCGGCGCGGCTTGATTTATGGGCGCAGTTTTCCAATGGTGAAACACAGGGAGCTCGACTTCTCTGGCTGGAGCGATGACGATCTTCATCTTTACAACAAGAATTACAACCAGATGATTGCCAGCGGTGAATACGGGCCGCCGCCGCAAGTCATCCCCGCCTTTGTGTTTTATCAATCCATCCGTGGTTGCATCCAACGTCCGCGCTGTGCATTTTGCGGAGTGCGGCTGGGCGAAAAACTTAATTGGCGCACCGCCGATCAATTCCATGCTGATGTCGAGGCGATTGTCAGCCAATACGCGGAAATCAACTCTCGAATTCACATCTTTGACACCTCCGATTCGTTCGCCAGCGTCCTAGGACGGTTCCATGGAAAGTATCGCGGCCATGAGGGCGTGACCTTCACAGTCTTTTCAAGGGTGGACGAGGTCAACCCGCAATCAGCCGAAGATCTTCGCCGACTCGGAGTCACCAAAGTTTCTCTCGGAATCGAAAGCGGCTCCGATGCTGCGCTGGCCCAAATGGGAAAGCGAACGACGGCCGAGCAAAACAAAAACGCCGTCAGACTTCTCGGTGAAGCCGGCATACAAGTCTACATGAATTTTATGTACGGCTTGCCGAATGAGACGGTTGAGAATCTCGAGAGAACAGTTGACCACTGCCTGGGGCTTTGCTCGACTGGAAACGTCTATCGAGCAAAGGGCAGGATTACGACCCCGCTTCCCGGATCGCGCTGGTTCAAAGAGCTTGTTCACGATCATCCGGAAGTTGATAATGGCTCTGATTGGCTAAGTCCGCAAGAACTTGGTCTTGCCTGGCTAAAATATCGGACGCATGTCACTCCTGAGGATATTCAGAGGGTAAATGCTAGGTTCACCAGCGGCGCCAGCAGGCTGGGTGTCACTTATTCATCCGAAACCGCTGTTTGGTTCGGCTAAGCATACCCCGAGCGCTCTTATGCCAAGTGCATTGAGCGTTTCGGGGTATTTTTTGTGAAATGCAATAATCGTGATAAAATTAGATAAAGAATGTATATTAAAGAATCCAAAATACCCTTTGTATATCTAATAAATTTATATCATTTAAATTCAACCAAATGAGCTTTGAAAAAATGAAAACTCCCGAAGAAATTTCAAAATTGCTGAAAGAGCGAAAATCTTCGGACGATAAGCTCCAGGCTGGCGGAGCAGAAAAAAAGGGGGCAAGGCTGGAAATAACAGAAGATCAGTTTGAAGCTGCTAAGCAAGAAATGGATAAAGACTTACAGGAAAAAGAAAAAGGGGAATCAGAAAGGCATAAAGAAAAAAAGGAACAAATACATGAACAAATTACAAATCTTGAGGGAGTGCTGGGGCAACCCATCAATGAAGAGACTAGGAGGATGATTCACAAAAATGAAGGTATTCCTGAAAATGATTCTGTGGAGGAACAGCGGTCGTCGGCTGAAATAGATGGCGAAGAAATTGGAAAGAGACAACTGGGGCACGAAGCTGAAAAATTGAAAAATGAACAAATTGATAAAAAAATAGCGGCCGCAGCCGTCGCGGAAAAAATAAAAAATAGTGATTTCTCCGCGTCGGCAAAAGGATTGGCAATTGCCCTTCGTGAGCGAGAATCACTTGGCTATAATCATATTGCGCACCCGGAAGCCGCGAAACTATTGTTTAGTAAAGCGAATGAACTTGAGAATCTCACGCCAGAAAGTAGCTTAGAAGAAATCAACGATATTATGAAACAAATGATTCGCGCGGTGGGGGCGATTGGGGAAGTGCCTAAAGACTTGAGAATAAAAGATAATCCTGACAGCCTGACAAATATTATGTCGAGAATAAATCAATATGCAGATTCGGTCCATAAAATGGGTTTTAATATCGCAGGCCTCGAAAACGCTAGCGTAAAAGAAACAAAAAAACTGATGGGAGTCTTGTATGGGCAACTTCAAGGTAAATTTTCGTATGTCGCCAGGAAAAGAAGTGCTCTTGCGGGCTATCGACGGTAAAATACATAATAGGCGGCGTGAATTTACGCGACAGGACTGGGGAAATAAGAACTTTCCCTTTTTTTGTCCGAAAATTGGCTTTGAGCGGAGAAATATGTTTAATTATAAATAATGATTTATAAAATTTCGGGAAAAGTGATTCGGGGGAAGGGTAAGGGGAAAACGCTTGGGTTTCCGACAGTTAATCTTGAGTTGGCTGAGAAAATTGAGAGTGGAGTGTATGCTGGATTTGTTAAAGTAGACGATAAAGATTATAGAGCTGGCATTTTTGTAAATAACGAGGAGGCATTGCTCGAAGCGCATATCATTGGATTTTCGGAGGGTTTATACGGAAAAGAAATTAAAGTGGAGATTGGGAAGAAAATTAGGGACATAAAAAGATTCAATAGCGACGAGGAGCTCAAAGAGCAAATTGGAAAAGATATCGAACTAATATGTTCACAGGCATAATCAGAAAATTATCAATGGTCCAAAAAGTGTCTTGGCAAAAGGGAAGTCTTTTTGTTGAGGTGAAAATTCCGACAGGATGGAAAATAAAAGTCGGAGAGAGTATTTCTGTGAATGGTATCTGCTCTACGGTAAATAAATTCGGTAAAAAAAGCTTCACTGTTGAATATATGCCCGAAACCGTCCAGAAAACGACCGTTGGTTTTTTCAAAAAGGGGACGGAAGTGAATCTAGAGAGAAGCTTGCGAGTCGGGGACCTCATGGACGGGCATATCGTCCAAGGGCATGTGGACACGACTGGAAAAATTGCTAAAATCAAAAAAGTGAAGCAATCGAAAGAGATGAAAATTCAGGTCCCGAAAGAATTTATGAAATTCATTGCGCCGAAAGGATCTGTTTCTGTAGACGGGATAAGTTTGACTATTGTAAACACCGGGAAAGATTGGTTTAGCGTTTCACTTGTGAGCTATACTTTGGAAAATACTAATCTTGGGAAGATTAAAGCCGGAGAAAAGGTGAATATTGAAACGGATGCGATTGCAAAATATATTTTTAACATCCTAAAATCTATCGGGTATGCAAAACGCTAAAAAGGGACAAGTGAAAAAAAATGACGGGTCAAAACTAAAAATCGGGATTGTGGCTTCCCAGTTTAACAGCAATATAACCGAACCAATGCTCGAAGGCGCTCTTGGGACCCTCAGAGAAAACAAAGTCAAAAAAGAAAATATTAATGTCGTCTGGGTTCCAGGGTCGTTCGAGATTCCGTTGGCCTGCCAAAGATTAGCCAAAAGCAAGAAATACGACGCGCTGATCGCGATTGGGTGCGTGATCAAGGGCGAAACAGATCATTTTTACTATATCGCGGGCGAAGCAGCCAGAGGGATAATGGACGTGATGCTTGAGCGCAATATTCCGATCGGATTCGGAGTGCTCACGACCAAAAACCTAAAACAAGCCGAGATCCGCTCCCGCGGAAAAGAAAATAAGGGCCGCGAAGCAGCCGAAGCGGCTCTCGCGATAATTCGTGTTGGCTAGAAAAGGGAAGAATATAATGTGCGAGGCCTGGAAAGTCCCGGCGAAGTTACAAAAGGATAAAACAAGCTCGGTGAAACGTTGAGCGTGCATGAAACAGAGTTGGAAAAAATATTGTCGAGTGGCAGAAAATAGCTGGTCAGGATCAAAATATTATTATCTTGCATAAGCTGGTAGTCCGGTCCACTAATGGCCGGGCTTTTTTCTTGGAAGACTCCCAAGACTTCGCCATCCTGGTCGGTATTTTCAGCCGATTGGCCAATCCCTTCTGCTACAGATTGGTCAGTGTTATTTGTGATATTCGTTTTTGCCAGGATCCATTGCCACTTCCCGTCAATTTTAACATAAGCTTCATCAACTTCAATTTTTTCTTTTTGATACTTCACTTTGTCAGCAATTTTCCCGTCCGGATAAATCAATTGAACTTTTCCGGCCTTGTTCGCCAGGACAAATTTCGACTCCTGGTGGGTTATAATTTTTTCTTTTTCAGCTTTGATGATCAAATTCTGGTAAATTGGATGATTGGAAAGATTTTTCGTGCCGGTCGCGATTTTGTAACTCATGAGATTTATGTCAGATGAGGTATTGTTTTTCACGGATATGGTTTCCTTGTCGGAATCTTTCCCTGACGGGTTGGGAACTAATTTCACCATCTCTAAGTCGGGCCGGGGAAGGCTTTCTACCTGAACATCGAAATATTTTGAAACTTCCTGGCTCGCGTCGCGAACGAGAAGGCTCGCGGTATAATGCCCTTTTTTCTCGTATTTGTGGGAGGTGTCTTTAAGATAGCTCTTGTGTCCGTCCCCAAAGTCCCAGATATATTTCAAATGCTTGGTTTCTTTGTCTTTAGCTTTCACGCTGAACTGGGCAGAGGTGCCCTTGTAAACTTTTTTGGCAATTTTTATTTTGACGGATGGCGCCTCGTCGAATTTGTTGTCCATGCCTGGTGTCAGAAACTGGCTCCAGCTCCAACTGGTTCCGTCAAAGTTGAAGGAAACGTTTTCCGGTGCCTTTTCCCAGGAAATAGTTGAAACCAATTTTTCATTGGGGTCAAAGAGCGAGACAGTTTCCGCGCTATTGTTGAGCGCGAGCTTTGATTTTGATCGAGGAACAACCAGGTATTCGTCTGGCTCGAGAGGCGCGCTATCAACAAAAATATATTTTCCAGTTTTGGAAGCGTCGCGCAGCATCCAATTCTTGAGATCAGTCGCTATATTTTCACGATTCACGATTTCTATAAATTCACCAGCTTCTTCGTCTTCTTTTGGATTCGCCAGTATTTCATTTAAATATATTTTTTCAGGGTAAACGATTGGATCCGTCGGTGGAGACTGCTCTGGCGCAGGTAAAGCTGGCGGTTTAGCAGCTTCTTCGGTTAGCATATTTTCTTTTCCCGGAGTTGGGGTTGAGCTCCAAAAGAAATCGTTGTTCTTTCTGGCATAAGAATAATCTTCCTTGGCCGTTCCCGAAGAGGAGGTCTGGTCGACAATTTCGCCGGTCGGGTTTTTGAGAAAGACCTCTTCAAGCCCGCTGTTATTAAGAGAAAAATTGTAGTCGCTGCTTCTAATCACGAGATATTCCTCGGCTCCGATACTTCCGGATAAGCGAAAATAATCCGAGTCGCTTTTTTTGCTCGCGTCGCCAATAAGCCAGCCGGAAAGATCAACCGGAAAAGAATTTGAGTTGAAAAATTCTATAAATTCGTCAGTGGCTTCATCGCCAGAAGGATTCGGAAGCAATTCATTGATTACTATCCCATCCGGATATTCTATTTTAACGGGCGGCGGCGGAGGAAGCGACGACTCTTTTCCCGGCGTTCCGCCCTTAAGAAAACTTTCCTGCCAATCAGTTCCAGCAAAGTCTTTTATTTCGAGCGTCTTGCCGTTTTCGCTTGCTCCTTGAACTGAAGAATAATCAATGCGGGAGAACCAGGATTTTCCTCCGTCAGAACTTAGGGCGAGGCTCGAAGATTCATTCAGGAGAGAAAAAGAAGATTTGACGATTTTTCCGCTGTAGCCTGGGTAATTTAGCAGAAAATTAGCGGGATTATTGGAGATTATAAGGAATTCCTCCGGTCCAAGCGAAACATCCGCGGACAGAGTGTGTTTATGCCCATCTTGCGGCAATCCATCCTTGAATTGGTCTATAAAGCGCCAGCTTGAAGAGGCAGCGCCTCCTTTAAGCAGGAGCTCCTCAGTCCCCCTATTAAAAACTTCCAGCCACTCATTTCCAGTATCAGTGTCTTCAGGATCATACATAATTTCAGTTATCGTGAGATCATCACTTGCCGCAAAAACGGGCGCCATAAATAGACAAAAAACAACCCCAACCAGGGTCATCGGCACATATAAAAAGATATATTTAGTTTTATTTTTGCCCTCCATTTCCCCTCCAAATTGAACTGCTTAGATTTCTTCTCCCCGAATCGCCCTTCCCATTTCCTTTTCTTCAGATTTCTTTTCTTTTTCCTGCAGCTGGACGATGACATTCTTTATATAATTGGGATTCGGGATTTGTCTGAAAGTGAACCGCTCGGTCTCGCCGGCTGTCTGGACACAAATGTTGCCGAAGTCGAGCAGAGTCGGGATGACCCCGATGATTTCAGAGGTGACGTCTTGAATCTTAGTGAGCTTGAGCTCGGAAATGTCGCGGTAGAAAAATCCTCGCTGCTCGATATTGATGATTCTCTCTGTGGTCACGATCCAAGCGTCAAGATAATAGTCGAGCCACAAAATGAAGAAAAAATTCCAGATGAAAAGCGTGGCCAAGCTTTCCCCAAAGAGTAGCAGATTATAGTAGGGGGTTTCGTGCAAATTTTGACCAAAAGTAACCAAAAAAACATAGAGCAGGATCACGATCACAATCGCCGCGAGGATAGAAAGGGAGCGCATGAAAAAAACGAACCAGTGTCGGCGTAGAAAAAGAATCACTTGTTCGTTTTCGTGCTGGCCGGGAAAATGAATTTCGTCGTACATTTTTTACGGCTTTTAAAGAGTAAAGAGTGAGAATATCTGATTCCAGTCGACCATTTTGAAAAAGGAAAAATTGAAGATGAGCAAAACCAGGCTTCCTAAAGAATAAATCGCGAACATCACCATGGCTGCGTGGCGATTTATTTTGTAGCGAAGCATATGAAAAATTATCGCAGCTCCGATGGCGAGATAAATAAGAATAACTAGAAAATAGGCGAGATTAATTATATTCATAACCAGGAAAGCTCAAAAAAGCTTATCTTGATCTTTATTATACTTGAGATTCAGATGTTTGTAAGCTAGCTCGGTTGCCACGCGTCCCCGGGGAGTGCGGGCTAGAAAGCCGATTTGGAGGAGATAGGGTTCATAAACGTCTTCAATTGTTTCGGTTTCTTCCATGGTGGCGGCGGCGATGGTTTGAATGCCAACCGGTCCTCCCCCGAATTTTTCAATAATGGTCGCCAGGATCTGCCGGTCGGTCGGCTCGAGCCCCAGCTCGTCAATCTCCAAGTTGGCTAAGGCGCGCTCTGTCAGATCTTGCGTAATCAAGTCTTGGTTTTCTACCTGGGTTAGGTCGCGGACTCTTTTTAAGAGGCGGTTCGCGACCCGGGGAGTACGTCTTGCCGAGCGGGAAATCGCTTTGGCGCCCGCGCTGTCAACCGGAACCGAAAGAATTTTCGAGGAGCGGTGAACGATTTTTTCAATTTCGTCGTTTTCGTAAAAATCGAGCCGATGGATGACTCCGAAACGGTTCCTAAGCGGGGAAGAAAGCGACCCGAGCTTGGTAGTGGCGCCGATCAGCGTAAAACGCGGTAAATCCAGCTGAAGAGTTTTGGCGGAAGGCCCTTTGCCGATTATGATGTCCAGCTTGAAATCCTCCATTGCCGGATAAAGGACCTCCTCAATTAGCTTGTTGAGACGATGAATTTCGTCAATAAACAAAATATCTCCGTCATTGAGATTAGTAAGGATTGAGCCCAAATCCCCGACTTTTTCAATAGCCGGTCCGGACGTGGCGCGGATACTCGAACCCATTTCGTTGGCAATGATATGGGCCAAAGTCGTTTTTCCGAGTCCGGCCGGGCCGTAAAGCAAGACGTGTTCGATCGGTTCGCTCCTTTTTTTGGCGGCGCTAATCAGGATGTCCAGATTTCTCTTCACTTTTTCCTGGCCGAAATATTCCGAAAAATTCTGGGGCCGAAGGGTCAGGTCGAGTTTCAGGTCTTCATTTTGTTCTGAGGAAGAAGTAATCATCTATCGTGTAATATGTTTAGAGCGTGGTATTTAGTATAAGCCATTTTTAGCTTCTTGACAAAAAAATATCAGCATGATAAACTAATCTGTTCCGCCGAAAAATGCCTATTTTATGCAATTTTAAAACCCTCCGATCTGTAGACATAAGGGGAGCTCGTAACTTTCCTACCGGGGACTTTTTTGCCCAGATATGGCCGGCAAGGTTTCGGCTTGGCCGCGCCTCGGCACTGTTCCTACCCCGCGATTCCCTAGTTGCGGGATTTGTCTACAGATCAAAGGGTTTTTATTGTTCTTCACTCCTCCGTCACTCTTTCAATTTCTTCCATGGTTGTGGTGCCGTCCAAAACCTTCAAGATTCCGTCTTGGACCATAGTCAGCATGCCCTGCTTCAAGGCCAGCTCCTCGACCGCGGAAGTGGTTGGCTCATGTGTGACCAGTTCCTCCATCTCTTTGGTCATCAGTAAGATTTCGCTGATGGTTGTGCGGCCTTTGTATCCAATATTGTTGCATTTTGGACAGCCCTGGGCCTCGTAGATATAGTCGGTGTTTTTGGGAGGGGCAATTCCCGTGGTCGCTGAAATAGTTTTCAACACTTTTTCGATTTGGGATTTTATCTCGGGCTTGGCCTTGATCTTTTTTTTGCAATCCGGGCACAGAGTGCGCACCAAGCGCTGAGCCATAAACGCATTGACGGACGAGGCGATGTCGGTCGCTGAAACTCCCATATTAATGAGTCTCTGCACGGAACCGGCAGCGTCGTTAGTGTGGAGGGTAGAAAGGACCAAGTGGCCCGTGAGAGAAGCCTGCACTCCGATCTGGGCGGTTTCTTCGTCGCGAATTTCTCCGATCATCATAATGTCCGGATTCTGCCGCAAAAGCGCCCGCAAAGCCTTGGCGAAGGTGTAACCTTTTTTTTCATCGACCTGAGTTTGCAAAATTCCTTTGAGGCGGTATTCAATCGGGTCTTCAACCGTGATTATTTTTACTCCCGGTTTATTGAGAATGCCCAAAAGTGAATAAAGGGTTGTCGTCTTCCCGGAACCGGTGGGGCCGGTATTGAGGATGATGCCGTTGGGCTTTTTGGCTTGCGTGAGCAATTTGTCCAAATTTTCCTGACGCAAGCCCAGCTTATTGAGGTCGGTGGCTTGAGCGCCTTGATTCAGTAGCCGCATGACGACCGTTTCCCCATAGCCGCCTAAAATTATCGAAACCCGGACATCGATTTCCCGGTCTTCAATTTCCGGCAAAACGCCCGCGTCAAGATTGATTGAAAAGCGGCTGTCCTTTACGCCAGAGGTGACATCGCTGGCTTTGAATCCGCTCAAAATTTTGATGTTTCCCAAAAAGTGGGGATATTCATTCATCGGAATTTCGGCTGCATCCTGCAAAATGCCGTCAATCCGGAAACGAATTTTCACTGAGTTTTCCTCGGGCTCGATATGGATGTCACCAGCTCTCAATTTGAGGGCAGCGGTAAAAACAAGAGTGAGGGCGGTTTCTGGAGAAGCTTCTTTCATGAGATCCTGCAGGTGCCCGAAATTTTTTTCAATCGTTAAGAGTTGGTCGCTAATGTCTTTTCTAATCAATATGGACCTGAGAAGAAGCTGGGTGATTATTTTTTCATACAGATCTTCCAGGAACTTTCCTTCGCCGGTCACCCGCTGGACTTCCTCAAGCGAAGTGATTCCCTCAAGAGATTTCAGAATGCCGTCCTGGAGCATAGTCACCATTCCGTCTTCGAGCGCCAAAGCCAGGATTTCGGGTTCCGGGGCCATTTCAGTGATCTTTTGAGAAATCTCTTCGCTCAAAGTGAAAATTTCAAAGATTCCAATGCGTCCCTTATAGCCCAAGCCATTGCATTTCGGACAGCCCTGGGCGCGATAAAATTTCTTTATTTCCTTGGGGATCGTGAGTTTGGCTTTGGGAGAAATAACCGCCAGAATTTTCTTGACGCTTTCGACGCTTTCGTTCGCGGGGACATATTCTTCGCGGCAATTGGTGCAAAGCTTTCTCACCAGTCGCTGGGCGATGATCGCGTTTACCGCGGCGGGGATCAGCGAGGGCTTGATGCCCATATCGGTGAGCCGAGGAGTGGTTTCAACCGCGCTGTTGGTGTGGATAGTGGAAAGAACCAGGTGTCCGGTGAGAGACGCGTGCACGGCAATGGCCGCGGTTTCGTCGTCTCGGATTTCGCCGACCAGAATGACATCCGGATCCTGGCGGACGATAGCCCGCAGGGCGTTGGCAAATGTGTAACCGCGGGATTTTGAAACTTGGGTTTGAGAAATGCCCTTGATCTTGTATTCGATAGGGTCTTCAACCGTAATAATCTTTACTTCGGGGGAGTTCACGGTGTTGACAATAGCGTAAAGCGTGGTCGTTTTTCCGGAGCCGGTGGGACCGGTGTTGAGGATCATCCCGTTGGGCTTTTTGATTTCTTCGCGCAATTTGTCATAGGCCAAGCCCTTGAGTCCCAAATCGTCGAATTTCAAAGCGACCGATTGCTGGTTCAAAAGACGCATCACGATATTCTCTCCAAAATTCCCCGGAAGAATTGAAACCCGGATGTCAATTTCATTGCTATCGATTGTGATCGAAAAGTGGCCATCCTGGGCGATGTCACGAATGTTTATTTTCATGCCCGAAAGAACTTTCACGCGGGAAAGAATATAGTGATAAACCTGCGAAGGCAGAACGGTAATGTTTTGCAAAACCCCGTCCAAGCGGTATCGCAATCGGATGCCGTCCTGCTGCGGCTCAAAATGAATGTCGCTCGCTTCCATCTTGACCGCTCCCGCGAGCACTATGTTGATGACCTCGGTGGTGGGAATTTCATTGATCCTTTTTTTGAGGTCTATGACATCCTTGAGTTTCTTTTCGAAATCCTCGAGATCTTTTCCGGTCAGGGTGAGGCGCAATTCCTCAAGACTGTCGAGGAGGGCTATGTGTTTGTATTTTTCGAGTGTCTTTTGAAAGCCAGTTTTTGAGCAGATGAAAAGCTTTATTTTGTATCCCTCTTCAGTTTCGAGCTTCGAGATATATTCTTTGAGGCCGGGTAAGGAAAAATTTGAGATCGCGAGGCTCACGTTTTTCCCAGCGCGTTGAATACAAACCAGCCCATTTTTTTCAGCGTCTTCCCGGGGAATAGTCCGCAGGGTTTCGGGATCGATCGGAAAGATATTGAGATCTATATAAGGCAAACCGAGAGTGGTGGCCAGTCCCGCTGTTTGCTGTTCCTCGGATTCATGCTTGAGGCGCGCCAGAACCCGCTGGACCTCTTCCTCGTGAATTCCATGGATATCGGAAAAAGTTTTGTTTTCGTTTTGCATGCTCTTATTTTATTTCATGCGGGGCAAAAAAACAAACCCGCGGATGGGCGGGCGACGAGGGTTATTCTCAAAAAAATTATTTACGAAATTTTAGCGACCAAACTTTCCAATTTAGAGAGCAGCTCTTTTTCCGTCTCGAGAATGTCCTTGTTCTCGAAAATTATCGAAAGATAGCCATCGGTCATTTCCCCGCCCGGATTTTTTTGAAGAGCCTCAATGATTTTCCGGTCATTGCTCGAGACCAGCGCCAGGTTTTTCTTGAGAGACTCGCTGAAGATGATCGCAAAAATATTTCCGGAGGAAAAATTGTCCCGAATTCTTTCAAGAATCAGCGGGAGGTCTTCAGCTGTTGTTCGGCTTTGGACGAAGTCCTCGATTGAAACCAAAGACCAGGCTAATTTCAAGCTTTCGTTCCAATTGAGCCGCGCCATCACGCGTCCCCAAAGCTTCATAAATGGGAAAGACTGGGTTTTTAAGAGGTGCCGGATAATCCTCTGCTGATCCGCTCCCTTTTCGATGAGCCAGGAAGCGGCAAGAAAGGTTTGAGGCGTGGTTTGGCTGCTTTGGAAGTTCGAGGTGGCCGAAATAATCCCAGCCAAAAAACACTCGGCGCATTTTTCATCGAGCTGTTTTTCGCCCATTTGCTTCGCGAACTCCGAAACAATTTCCGAAATTGAGGAAGAAGTCAGCTCCACCAAATTTATTTGTCCGAAATTTTCATTAGCGCTCGAGTTGTCGATGTTCACGATCGGGACTTCGAAAAAAAGGTCGCTATTTTTTTCTTTGAGATTTCCAAGCTGGTCCAGGCTTGCGCAGCCCAAAACGATGACGAGGTCATACTTGAACTTGGCCGGAATAAAAGAAAAATCTCGGGGGTCGATTGTTTCTTTTTCCGGAGTTATATAGAGATTGAAAGCATTGCCCTTTTCTTCGGCGCGAAAGGACAGGATTTTATTGCGCTGGGTGTCGAAGGAAAGGACAAAATCGCGGGAGCCGGTTAGCTCTTTCTCGAGCTTGTCCGGAACCGCCAGAAAATCGAGCTTGGCGATGGGACTTTTATTTTCCAACACCGTCGGCTTTTTCCCAATATTTTTGAGAAAATAAAAAAGACCCCAGCTGGCGGCAATCGCATCGTCGGAAGCTTTTTCTTTCGTCAAAATCAAAATGCTTTCGGCGGTTTCAATTTGTTTTTTGAGTTGGTCGGAGATAGTTAGCATTATTCGGTTATGGGCTCAAGAACTTAGTATATCAAAATATCAAAACTTAAGAGCTATGTCAATTTGAAAAAAGTTAAGTGAGAGTTTTGCCTGACCGAAAGGCCAGAGAAAAGCGTATTTATTAATATGTAAATAAAAAAGGACTGTTAAGCCTGGCTTTCTGCCCTAAATCAGGCCAAACCGCAGATGTTTCACGGGGTATTGACAAAACATCATTTTAGGGATATGATTTACTATTAAAAATACAAAGAAAAAACGTCCCATAAATGGGGAAAAGGAGGGGCAATGAACATTAGAAGACTGGTTCTTTTAACAAGTATGATTGGGCTCGCTTTGAGCCTGGCCTCGGGAGCTGATGCGGCCGGCAGTCGGTCGCCCCAACCGCAACGCGGTCAGCAAGGCGGTATGAATTTTAACCGCCAAGGGATGAATAGGCCCTTCCAAAGGGATGGCCGCAACCGTAATGGGATCGAAGGGCGCTTTCAGAGAGGTAACCACGACCGTCAGGGTAATCGCGGTCCGCATGGCGGTATGAACTTTCAGCATAACCGGCACGGCCATCACGGCAGGGATTTTCACGCTAACCACCACGGTCAGCGCAGTCATCATGACGGCATGAATTTTCACCGCCAAGGGATGGACAGGCGCTTTCAGAGAGGTGACCGCGACCACCACGGTCAGCGCAGTCATCACGGCGGTAGGGATATTCATCGCGACTATGTCATTAATTACGACTAACCACGTGAATCAGCTAAGGCGGTCGGAAACCTCTCAAGGGATTCCCGGCCGCTTTTTTTGATAAAATGAGCTTTTCGTGAAACGTTGTTTCATGCCATAAAAAGGGTTAATTTTGCATTGTTTCACAAGGGATTGACAAAAGGCTGAAAAGGGAGTAGAATGGTGGGTTAAAAATAAAAATGAAAAGGAGGCGAAAATGCTGATTGATATTCTGAAGATTACGGCCGGAGTCGTTATCGGAGGCTTAATCTTTATGTATGCGGTCAGTGGCTGCGAACAATTGCAGCCTAAAATACAACAACCGCAGCACATTAATATCAACGTCGGGGTTTCAGCGCCCCTACCGACTAAATGCCAAAAAGGCACGAGGGCAAAGCAACGTTTCGAAGGGAGCGTAAAGTATGAGACCCGGACACGGTTTCGTAAGGTAGGGGCAATCTATGAATGCCTCCGGGTAAAGTGTCCGGCAGCTTGGCAAGATCCAAGCAATTGGTATACCATGCCGCCATGGGGAACCAAGATTACGCGGACGATTGATATATACGTCTCACCATGCGGGAATGTTTACGAACGTGGGAGAGGGGGCCCCACAATCCGCCATGGTCCTGGTCGTAAGAAAAGCGGTATACACCGCTTCGCAGAACGCTAAAAGGATCGAGAAGGCTGAGGTTGAGCTACGGCTCCACCTCGGCCTATTTTTTTTTGCCAAAATTGGGCTTTTTGTGAAAGAATATAAATAATAGCGAGTAGCGTGAAGTGAGCAGCGAAAAGACACTTTATACAATGAAAAAAACATATATAACGAAAAATTTCCGGGAGACCCAGACGCTTGGCGAAATACTCGCGAAAGAATTACAGGGGGGAGAAATTATCGCTCTCTCCGGCGAGCTGGGAGGCGGAAAGACGACTTTTGCTCAAGGGGTTTTGAAAGGGCTGAAGACCAAGGGTCCCTATACCAGCCCTACCTTTCTTGTAATGAAGCATTACAAGAAAGAAATCCCAAATCCCAAATCTAAAATTCAAAATATTTATCATATAGATTGCTATAGGATTGGGGCAAAAGATATTCTAGATCTCGGCTGGGAGGAAATTATCGCGAGCAAAAAAAATGTAGCAATTGTCGAATGGGCAGAGAGGATAAAGCGTATAGTTCCGTCAAGGGCTGTTTGGGTGAGATTTAAGCACAAAGGCAAGAGTGAAAGAGAGATCAATATTAAATCCCAATGTCAAAATCCAAATGACAAATAAAATCCCAAAGTAAAAATTTTAGTATTTGGCTATTGGGACTTTGTTGGAAATTGAGATTTGGTAATTGGAAATTTATATAAGCAACTATGTCGAAAAAGAAGCTGATTCTAATTGACTCTAACGCCCTCATCCACCGCGCCTATCACGCTTTGCCGCCGCTCACGACCAAAAAAGGGGAGCTGGTGAACGCGGTCTATGGCTACACCTCAGTGCTCTTCAATGTCTTGAGTCGCTTCAAGCCGGAATATATTTTGGCAACTTTCGATCTCAAGGAGCCAACATTCCGGCACAAGGAGTTCAAGGACTACAAAGCAACCCGAGTGAAAGCGCCGGATGATCTTTATGAGCAGATTCCGAGAGTCAAGGAACTCGTGAGAGCTTTGAACATACCTCTCGCGGAAAAAAAAGGCTACGAGGCGGATGATTTGATCGCGACCCTTGCAAGACGTGTCGAAAAATTGCATCCGGAGATCGAAGTCATCATCGTCACGGGGGATCTCGACACGCTTCAGCTCGTCAGCGACCGCATCAAAGTTTTCGCGCTCCGGCGAGGGATGAGCGATTCGGTTCTCTATGATGAAAAAGCGGTTCGGGAAAGATTTGGCCTGGAGCCGGATCAGATGATTGACTACAAAGGACTCAGGGGCGATCCGTCGGATAATCTGCCGGGTGTCAAAGGCGTCGGAGAAAAAACCGCCGCCGAGCTGCTTCAAAAATACCAGACACTTGAGGAAATTTATAAACATCTGCCGGAAATCAAAGAAGGAATCCGAAAAAAACTCGAAAAGGACAAGGTTCAGGCCTTCTTCAGCAAAAAGCTGGCCGAGCTGGTGGATAACGTTCCGGTTGAATTTGATTTAGAAAAATCGCGGGCGGAGGATTTTGACCGGGTGAAGGCGATCAATCTTCTGCGGGAACTGGAATTTTTCAGTTTGCTGAGGCGCCTACCGGGCTACGAAGAACATGTGGGAAAAAATCTTGAAACTCCGTCCGGGACAAAGAGTTCTGCGGGCCAGAAAATAAGTTGCCATCCGGCAACTCAAGAAAATTTTCCCGAGGTGAAGAAAATATTGTCGCTAGGCGTAGGCTCTGGCCAGGCCGAGGGCAAGATTTCACTGGCTGTTAGCCCAAACGAAGCCTATTTAGCGGACCTGTCAGCGCCTGGGCTTTCTGAAAAAATAAAGGGTCTCTGCGAGAATGAGAAAATCGCTAAAATTGGATATGATCTAAAGCGGGATGCGAAAATGCTTCAGAGAAAATCAATCAGGCTCTGTGGAATCTCATTTGACTGTCTCATTGTGGCTTATCTTTTGAGGCCAGGTGCGACGCAAGCTTGGGAAGATCTGGTTCTCGAAGAGTTGGGCGTCATGATTCAAAAAGAGAGCCAAAAAGCGGGACAGAGCGCGTTGGTTTTCACCGAGGAAGTGGAACTGCCTCAGGAGTTTTGTCAGAAGGCGGCCCTTAGTTTGGCCCTGATGGAACGCTTGGGCGAAAAAATGAAAAAGATCGGACGGGAGCAAGCGGCCCAAGGCCAGGATTTAACCCTCCCGGAAGTTTTCCGGAAAATTGAAATGCCACTGGTCCCGATTCTTTTCAAAATGGAAGAAATCGGCATCAAAATCAATCGGACCGTTCTCAAAGGCATTTCCGAAAAACTTGACCGCAAAGTCAAAGCTCTCTCGAAAGAGATCCAAAAAATGGCCAAAAATAAATTCAATGTTAATTCCTCGGTCCAGCTCCGTGAAATATTGTTTGATAAATTGGGATTATCCACGGCGGACATAAAAAAAGGGAAAATGGGTTTTTCAACCGCTTCTTCGGAGCTCCAAAAAATCAAGCATTTGCATCCCATAATTTCCAAAATTGAAGAATATAGAGAATTATTCAAACTGAAAACAACCTATCTCGATGTTCTGCCGAACCTGGCTGATCAAGACTCGCGAGTTCACACCACATTTAATCAGGCGGTGACCGCGACTGGCCGGCTCTCGTCTTCGGAGCCGAATCTTCAAAATATCCCGATTCGCACAGAGCTCGGACAAGTTATCCGGACCGCGTTTGAAGCTGAAGAGGGATTTCGTTTGGTAGGAGCGGATTATTCTCAGATTGAATTGCGGATCGTTGCTCACTTGAGCGGGGATGTCAAAATGATAACTACTTTTCTGAATCAAGAAGATATTCATCTGGCTACGGCGGCCCGGGTAAACAAACTGATGCCGGCCGATGTCACCAAAAAAATGCGCAGCGCTGCCAAAGCTCTGAACTTCGGAATTATTTACGGCATGAGCACCTTTGGTTTTTCCGAGAGCGCGGGCGTGAGTCGCGAAGAAGCGCAAGAATTTATCCGTAAGTATTTCGAAAATTATCCTCAAGTGGCAAAATATCTAGAAGAAGTGAAAATATTGGCCCAGGAGAAAGGTTACGTCGAAACAGAGCTTGGTCGGCGGCGCTATATCCCCGAAATCAACTCCAAAAACGTTCAACTGCGCGCTCAAGCTGAACGGATGGCGGTCAACATGCCGATCCAGGGTCTCGCGGCGGATATCATAAAACTTGCCATGATCGAAGCCGATAAACTAATTTCAGAAAAATATCCCAAAGCGCGGATGGTTCTTCAAATCCACGATGAACTCCTTTTCGAAGTTCCGGAGCGCGAAGCGGAAAAATTTGCGCGGGATATCAAATCCGTGATGGAAAGTGTCCACAAGATTTCTGTCCCGCTGGTGGTCGACGTAAAAGTTGGGGATAACTGGGGGGAAATATGAAAAATTGAAATTTATAAACTAAAAATGAAAAATTCAGGTGTCGCTTCGCGACGAAAACTCTTTTTAAAAATCGGGATTTTTATTTTACTTCTCACTTGGCTGGGATTTTTACTGGCGAGAAAAATTGATCTCACGTCGGCTGATTTGGGCCGGCATCTCCAGAACGGGAAATGGGTCGTCGAGAACCATTTCAATATTTTTGAGAAAAATTCCCCGCTATTTCAGAATTATTATTCTTATACCAACCCGGATTTCCCAGTCGTGAATCATCACTGGGGCAGTGGGGTCTTTTTTTATTTCATCTTCAAGCTTTTCGGTTTCAGCGGACTGTCGCTCCTTTACATATTGCTCAGTCTCGTGGCTTTTTTGCTTTTCTTCCTTATAGCCGTCGAAGAATCTAGTTTCACTTTGGCGGTCATCCTGTCTTTTTTCCTCGCCCCGCTAATGGCCGAAAGAGTAGAAATTCGGCCGGAAGTTTTCAGCGTTTTATTCTCTGCGATTTTTTTCTTTGCGCTTTGGCAATATACCTGCCATAGACTGAGCGCGCGCTGGCTGATAGCGCTCATCCCCCTGCAAATTATCTGGGTGAATTTCCACGTTTATTTTTTTCTAGGGATTTTTTTAGCCGGCGCATATCTTCTGGAGGCTCTTCTCAGGAAGCTTTGGGGTCAAGTGAAAATTCTTTCAATACTGCTTCTAGCACTCGTCCTTGGGTCGCTAGTCAATCCCTTTGGGCTCACGGGACTCATCTATCCTCTCCAGATATTTCAAAACTATGGCTACACCATTGTCGAGAACAAATCGGTGAGCTTTGTCGAAAATTACGGAATTCAAAATCCCAATTTCTTGGTTATCAAGGCGGTTCTCGTATTGCTGGTTTTCAGCTGGGTGATCGCCATAGCAGCGCGTCGAAAAAATCTTTCAGTTTCGCTTTTCCTCGCCAGCCTATTTTTTGGAATAATTGCCTGGCTCGCGATTCGCAATTTCACCTTGCTTGGTTTTCTGGCTTTGCCGATTCTGGCCGTGAATTTTGGGGAACTTTGGAGGCGGGACAACTCAAAAATGATCGAGGCGAAAGAAAATTTGATTGCCTGCTTGTATATAGTATTGGTTGCGCTGGCTCTTTATGACAATTATCAATACGTGTCGGCGCACCTGAAAACGCGCGGAATTGGGCTCGAGCCGGGAGTGGAAAAAGCGGCAATTTTTTTGCGGCAAGAAAATATCGCCGGCCCGATATTCAACAACTATGATGTTGGGGGATATCTGATCTGGAACCTTTGCCCCAAAGAAAAAGTCTTTGTTGACAATCGGCCGGAAGCCTATCCAGTTTCATTTTTTGACGAGGTTTACAAGCCGATGCAGGATTATGAGAATATTTGGAACGAACAAAAAAACAAATGGAATTTCAACGCCGTCGTGTTCTACTATCACGATATAACGCCCTGGAGCCAGAGCTTTGCGGGGCATATCCAAAAGAATCCCGAGTGGGCGAAAGTTTTTCAGGATGATTACATAGAAATATTTCTTAGAAGAAATGAGCCGAATCAGAGAATAATAAAAAAATACGAAACGCAAAGCTCTAATAACTCATTACTAAATATCAGCTACTAATATCAAGATATGCCCGAACTGCCGGAAGTTCAAACAATAGTGGGCGATCTCGAGCAGAAAATAAAAGGCGACACGATCGTCGGATTTTGGTCTGATTGGAGAAAAGCTATCCGGATGCCTTTGAGAAGATTTACGGCCGGAATCAAGAATAAGAAGATTCTGAAAGCTGAAAGAATCGGAAAATACATAGCCCTCAAACTTTCCGGGGATAAAATTCTTTTGATTCATCTCAAGATGACAGGACATTTATTGGTTAAAAAAGAAAAACTAAAGGTGAAAAGTCAGGGAAAGGATTATTTCGCAGATAGAGTCAACCAATATATTCATCATATTTTTTATCTCAAGAGTGGACGGACACTGGAATTTTCAGACGTCAGGAAATTCGGGAAAATTATTCTAGTCGATGCTGATCGAATGGGTGATTTACCGGAAATAAAAAAGCTGGGGGTTGACGCTTTGAACAAAAATCTGACTTTCCAAAAATTGGAGGATATATTGAAAAAGAAAAAAACGCCGATAAAACAGCTTTTGATGGACCAGCAAGAGATTGCCGGCATCGGGAATATTTATGCCAGCGAAATTTTGCACACGGCGGGAATTTTGCCGGATCGTTTGGCAAGTGAGTTGAATCTTAATGAGAAAAAAAGAATCTACGCTGCCATAAAAAAAATCCTTGAGAAGGCTATCGAGCTTCGGGGAACCTCCGACAGTGATTACCGCGATACGAGCGGGGCGCCGGGAAAATTTCAAGAAATCCTCAAGGTTTATCGGCGGGCTGGAAAAAAATGCCGGAAATGTGATACAATAATTCAGCGATCAGTTATTGGGCAGCGAAGCTCATTTTTCTGCCCGCAATGTCAAAAATAATTTTTAAGAATATTGCATGTCGAAAAAAATAAAATGGATCATTGGAATTGTGATCGCAGTTGTCTTACTAGTTATCGTTGGATATTTTTCAGGGATGTTCGGGAAGTTTACGGCCAAGCGAATCAACACTACGCTCAAAAATACCGAGGAAATGAATGCCCCGCTAAATAGCGGCAACGTCAGCCCCTTTACCGGTTTAGCCTGCTCCAATTGGAATCGCCGGCCGATCGCCGTAATGGAAGCAGCCGACATGAGCGTGCGGCCGGATAGCGGCTTTTCCGACGCCGACCTAGTGCTCGAAATGCCGGCCATTACCGCGAGCATTACGCGCCTGATGGCGGTGTATGTTTGCAACGACCCGACAGAGGTTGGTTCGATTCGCTCGACTCGACATGACTACATCGCGCTCGCCGCTGGCTGGAACGCCATTCTCACTCATTGGGGAGGCTCTCACTTTGCGGCTGATATTTTGAATAAAAGCGTGATCAATGATCTCGATCTAAACGGCAGTATGGGCCACAAAGCGCCCGAGTGCGGCTTCCGGAAATCTGGCATTCCCGCGCCGGACAACGGATTTGCCAAATTTTCAACACTGCTCGATTGCGCGCAAAAGGCTGGCTATGATATGACAGATAAATTCGCCGGTTATCCGCACCAGCCGGAAGCAACGCCAGACAAGCGTCCGAAGGGCGGCCATTTGAGGGTAGGCTTTGCCAGACCCTATAACGTTGATTACGCCTATGATCCCGCAACCAACACCTATCTTCGCAGTTGGGGAGCTACGGCCGACATTGACGCCAACAATCAGAAAAGAAACGCGCCAAAAAACGTCGCGGTGCTGATTGCCACGTCAGAACAGATTGAAGGCCAATATAATAATGTCCAAATCGGCGATCCGCAATTTGACACCATCACCGAAGGAGACGCCTTCTACTATTTCAACGGCCAGGAAATCAAAGGACGTTGGAAAAAAGACAAATCGGCCTGGAATACCAAGCTCTTCATGTATGACTCGAGCGGGCAGGAAGTGAAATTCGTGCCGGGGCAGCTCTGGGTGGATATTTTGGAGCCGGGACAAGCCTTGAAATGGGAGCCGCAGTCTTAGTATTTGGCATTTAATCTTTAGTCTTTAGTTTTCGATCATTACTAACCAATGATTATTTTGCTCTACGGCAAGGATGAGTTTCGCTCAACCCTAAAGCTGGCCGAGATAAAAAACAAATTTTTGGAGAAAAACAAAGAGGGCGGGACCCTTTTTGTTTTTGATTTCCCGGAAAGCCCAATGAAATCGGAAGATATAATTCCCAAGCTCATGACCGGAGGCCTTTTTTCCAATAAGAAGTTGGCCGTATTCAAAAACACCCTCGAGAATAAAAATATAGTAGAGAACGAAGAATTCCTGGTTTTTGTGAAGAAGATAAAAAAAGAAGAGATCAAAGACCTGACAGTTGTTTTTTGGGAGCCGGCAAAATTCGAGAAAAAAACCAAGCTTGCCAAATATCTTTTGGCGAATTCCAAAAGCCAGGCTTTCGAATTTCTCGAAGGCGCGAAATTTTTGAACTGGATTAGAGACGAAATCAAAAACCGGAGCCAGGGGGAAACCAGCATCACGCCTTTGGCACTCCAAAAGCTCGCGAGCTTTGCTGGATCAGAAGATCTCTCGCTTTTGAGCAATGAAATAGAAAAGCTCACGAGCTTCAGAGCCAAAGGAGAAATATCGGACGCGGATATTGATCTTTTGGTCCGCTCACAGATCAGCACTGAAATTTTCAAAACCATTGATGCACTTGCGATGGGCGACAGAAAAACTGCCGTGAAACTTCTGCATGACCATTTGAGCTCGGGCGACGATCCGTTCTATTTGCTTTCAATGTATTTTTATCAGTTTCGCAATTTGATCAAAGTGAAACCGCTAGCTGAAAAAAATATTCCGGAAAGGGAAATTGCTCTCAAGCTGAAGCTCCATCCCTATGTGGTCAGGAAAAGTGTTCAACAGGGAAGAAATTTTTCGCTGGAAAAATTGAAAAACATCTATAAACTGCTGTGCGAGATGGATTTTCGGGCTAAAACCGGAAAAGCCGAGATCAATCTGGCACTCGACCAGTTCATCGCCGCGGTTTGAGATGCATAATTAGGCAGGATAAAATATGAGAGAAATAAGCGAAGCTAAAATTTATCTCCTGACCAAAGATATAATTGATGAAAAAGAATTGTTGCTGTCTCTCAACGATTTATTGAAAATCTTGTCCCCGGGAATTGAAAAAATTGATTTAACTAGGTTGGACGAATTGCTAGCCAATCCCTTGTTTGAGATTTATCTCTTGGAATTTGAGGGGGAAGTCGCCGGAATGGCCAGTCTTCACTATATGGAAACTCTCGTCAAGAAATCAGCTTGGATCGAGGATGTCGTTGTCCATCCCAAACATCAAGGAAAAGGACTTGGCAAAAAGATAACACAGCATATCATCGAAAAGGCCAAGCGAAAGGGCGTGAAGCATATTGATCTCACCAGTAGTCCGCATCGGGTCGCGGCCAACAAGCTTTATCAAAAATTTAAATTTGAACCGCGGGAAACTAACGTCTATCGGCTAAAGTTGAAAAAATAAATTAGTATTAACCCCAGGGCAAGCCTGCCTGTCGGCAGACAGGCCGCGGGGTATTTGCTACTTTGATGTCATCGCTCACTTGGAAATGCCCCGCACTGCGGGATCATTTCTCTCGCTTCTCTAGACAATAAAAACGCCCGGGAGGGCGTTTTTTGTAAATCTATATTTTTACTTAGCAGATTTTTTCAGCATTTTCACGAGCCGCGATTTTTTTCGGGAAGCTGCGTTTTTCTTGATGACGCCGACTTTGGCGGCCTTATCAAGCGCTTTTTGAACCGCCGGCATCATTTTTCTAGCTTCGTCCGATTTTCCGGCCTTCACCAGCTCGCTGAATTTCTTTATCACCACTTTGAAGTTTTTTTTGATCGTCAGGTTTTGCTCGGCTCTCTTTTTCGAAGCGCGCAAATACTTTTTGGCGGATTTTTTTATCGGCATAAAATAAATTCAAGGTTTACTGGTTATTTGTAGCATAAAGATCTTTTTTTGTAAATAATAATATAATCCGATAAAACACCCGCCCGCCTGCCGGCAGGCTTTATACAAAATACTATATACTATATACTTAAGCTATGATTGCCAGAATCAAAGGAAAAATTGCATATTTGAGGGATAAATACGCGGTGGTGGATGTTGGCGGCGTGGGGTATAAGATTTTTGTCACGACCTTCACTTTCGGGAAGATTGCCGGAAAATCGGAGGTTGAGCTCTATACTCATACCTATGTTCGCGAAGATTCCCTGGATCTCTATGGATTCTTGAGCCGTGAAGAGCTCGAGATGTTCGAACTTTTGATCTCGATTTCCGGCATTGGTCCGAAAGCCGGACTGGGAATTCTCTCGATAGCCGAGCCAAAAACAATTCGCGCGGCGGTAATCTCCGGAGACTCATCAATTCTCACGCGCGTTTCCGGGGTCGGCAAAAAAACTGCTGAACGAGTGATATTGGAACTCAAGAACAAAATCAAAGAACTCCCGGGCGACGATCAAGGAGCGGCTAGAGCGGATTCGGAAGTGATTGAGGCGCTGGCATCTCTCGGCTACACTGTTTCGCAGGCCCGGGAAGCGCTGAAATCAGTTCCAAAAGAAGCGAAGGACGTTTCGGCGAGAGTAAGAGCGGCCTTGAAAAACTTAGGGAAATGATTTTTGTATCTTATTGCTAGTATGAATAAAGAGATTTTGGATTTTATCGAGAATAATTCCCCTGGTGGGGGCTTTTTGCAATCGGAAAATTGGCGGAAATTTCAGGAAGCCTGGGGTAGAAAGACGCAGAATATCTTGGCCAGCGACGATCAGGGTGAGCCGATAGCGTTTGCGAACCTCATTACGCATACTTTGCCGCTAGTCGGGGATTATTTTTATATACCGAGAGGACCAGTAATTAAAATTTCCAATTTCCAATTTCCAATTTCCAATAAAATCCCAAATACTAAATCTCAATTCGTAAACTTTTTAGAGGATTTAACCAGTTTAGCTAAAAAAGAAGACATCGGGTGGATTCGGATTGAGCCCAATAGCGAGGAAGACCTAAAATTAATCAAAGAAAATTTGCCGGCAGAATTAAAAATGAAAAAAGCCCCAGTGGATATGCAGCCCAGTGAGGTTCTGATTCTTGATATCACGAAGAACGAAGAAGAATTATTGGCAGGGATGAAACAGAAGACGCGATATAATATTCGGTTAGCCGAGAAGCGAGGCGTGCGTATTTCACATAACATGGAGCATATAACACGTAACATTAACGAATTTTTGAGATTAGTGAAAATTACTTCGAGGCGAGATAAAATTGCGTCGCATCCCGAAGGGTATTATCGAAAAATGCTCAAGGTAATTCCGAACGATATTTTAAAACTCTATGTTGCCGAGTATGAAGGAAAAATAATCGCGGTGAATCTGGTTTTGTTTTTCGGGAAAACCGCGGCATATATGCACGGGACTTCGGATAATCTGCACCGCGACGTTATGGCACCATATCTTCTCCAGTGGCAAGCGATTCTCGACGCCAAAAAATCCGGCTGTGAAAAATACGATTTCGGGGGAATAAAGTCTCAAGGAACAAAAGGAAAATCATGGGCGGGGATCACAAAATTCAAAACCGGCTTCGCGCCCGAAACATCGCCGATTAAATTTCCGGGATGTTACGATATAATTTTAGGACCTAGCCGATATAATTTATATCGCTTTGCTCAAAAAGCTAAACGTTTTATAAGATGAAAAGTCTCATTCCCCAATCCCTCAAAAATATCTACCATCTTTTTCAAGCGCTGATTGCGAATGTTTGGCATGGCTTCCCGTCGAGAAAGCTGAAAGTCATTGGAGTGACTGGAACCAATGGGAAAACAACGACGGTTCAAATGATCGCGAAGATTCTGGAAGAAGCCGGCAGCCCCACAAAGCCTGACGGCAACGGGGCAAGTAAAATCGCGATAGTCTCAACGATTAATTTTAGAATTGGCGAGCGGGAATGGGTGAACGCGACAAAATTCACGACTCTTTCCAGCTGGAGGTTGCAAAAACATCTCCGGGACGCGGTAAAATCTGGCTGTGAATACGCAATTGTTGAGGCGACTTCCCACGCGCTTGATCAAAATCGGATTTGGGGAGTTGATTTTTCCGTCGCCGTGATAACCAACATCACCCGGGAACATCTGGATTATCACGAAACCATCGAGAAATACGCGAAAGCGAAGGAGGAATTATTTAAAATCGCGGCTAAGAATATTAACGGCGCGGCAGTCGTTAATCTTAATATGGAAAAGGCAGAGGATTTTTTGAGATATCCGGTGAAAAGAAAGTTTGGATATTTACTCGAAACCCAAACTCCCAACTGCGTGCCGGAAAAAAATATTCAGCTGGTAACCGCGCGCGATATTGAATTGGATATAAATATGTCAAAGTTCACCCTAGACAGCACTTTATTTAAATTGAATCTTCCCGCCGAATTCAATATCGAAAACGCTTTGGCCGCGACGTGCGTCGGATTGTCACAAGGAATCAGCCTTGAAAAGATTTCCGAAGCGCTTTCGAAAATAAAAGGCGTGCCGGGAAGGATGGAGAGAATTGAAAACGACCGGGGGCTTGAGATAATTGTCGATTACGCGGTCACGCCGGATTCTCTCGAGAAACTCTACCGCTATATTGCTAAGCTAAAAAAAGAAAACAATCGAGTCATTGCGGTTTTTGGTTCTTGCGGAGAACGAGATCGCGGCAAGCGGCCGATTATGGGAAAAATTGTTGGGAAAAATGCCGACTTTGTGATTGTTACCAACGAAGACCCATATAGGGAGGACCCAACTCGGATTATAAATGAAGTTTTCAGTGGAGTTGTTGGCCATAAAGTTAAATCGGAGATTCCAAATTTCCAATTTCCAATTTCCAATTTCCAAACAAATTTAAATGACCACATTTCAAAATCTAAAACCGAAGGAATTAATGCTTTTAGAATATTAGACCGCCGCGAAGCCATCAAAAAAGCTTTGCAGATTGCAAAGCCGGGAGATATTGTGGTGGTAACTGGAAAGGGCGCTGAAGAAACGATGGCAGTTGGAGCGAAACGAATTCCCTGGAACGATCCCAAAGTTATCCGAGAAGTTTTGCGAGAAGCAGCGTAAGCGCAAAGCCCAGTGCGCCGCCGACCAGAACTTCGCTCAAACGATGACCAATTCTCTCCTTAAGTCGAGGGAATTTTCTTTTGTCCACTGGCAGTTCGTTTATGAGCATGTTGAGATAGCGTCCCTGATCCCCGAGATACATCCGAAGCCGCAGGGCGTCATCAATAATGAGCACCGCGAAAATAACCGCGAGCGCGAAAACTCCGGAAGTCGTTCCGGCATAATAGCCAACCGACGTAACGGCCGAAATCACAAAAGCAGTATGGGCGCTTGGCATGTGTCCGTGTGTAAAAACATATTCCCATTTCATGCCGTTTTTCGCGGAGTAAATGACAAATTTCAATATTTGGGCGGAGAAGCCGACCAATAGCGGAATCAGAACTATATTGTAATCGCTGAGCGCATACATACCGATATTTTATACTAGTATCAGCAAATTGTGAAATAAATCGAAGGGAGCCCTTTGAGAAGGAACAATTTTGATGTATTATATATACATGGAGTTCGATCTAAAAAATAATTTCGTTCTGCTTTCGAAAGTTGCCAAAGAAAAAAAATACGCTCAGGAATATCTGGGGCTTTTGGCGCGCCGCGGAGACCTAGGTTCCGTTCGGATTGGAAAGCGCTGGTTCACGACTCCGGAATGGTTTTCTGAATTTGTGAAGGATGCGCAAAAAAGAAAAGAGGAGGTGAAAGTCGCGGCAACCAATGAGTTGGAAATAGCCGGTGCTCCTGCGGCCCAGGCAGCCGTCGAAAACAAATCGGAAAAAACAGTGGAAGATCTGGTTGCTGTTCCCCTAAAACTTCCAAATTTCGAGAAAGTTCAAAAAATGGAAACAGATTTGCCGGCTCAAGAGACAATTCCAGTTTCAGTGATTGCGAAAGAAATAAAACCGACCATTACGCCGGACGTCAGAAATACATACTCTTCGATTGATCAGAAAGTTCCAATAAAAAACAAGTCGGCTGAGCCGAGCAGAATTCTGAAACCGGCTATGGATATCCGACGAAAACCCGCTGAGCATTTTCAGAGTCTGCCAGCAACCGTTCCTCTGTCGAATAAAAAAGATCCGGCGTCCAGTCCAGCGAAACAAATCGAATATAACATAAGCCGGCAAAATTTTTCGCCGAATTTTCCCGAAAAGGCGAAGGTTTTTTCTTTCAGCTGGCCAAAATTTGCGTTGGTCGCATTTCCGGTGCTACTATTAGCAGTCCTCGCTGTGGGCACCTATCTCTATCGCCAAGACGCCAGGGGCTTTGATCTCTGGGAAGGCGGAAAAGTGGCGGGAGCCGAAGACAGCAAACTAGTGGATGTGGTCTCCATAAAGGATGCAACCAT
>Ga0315268_10001014_pt1 | contig 32872 bp, 28 predicted proteins | sample C1_top_MG_FD_204535 | JGI IMG/M metagenome (GOLD analysis project Ga0315268, IMG submission 204535) | Sediment microbial communities from Yellowstone Lake, YNP, Wyoming, USA - C1_top | ecosystem: Environmental > Aquatic > Freshwater > Lake > Sediment | place: USA: Wyoming | collected 2017-08-01
TGCCGCAGATATCACACACTTGAGCCATGACTGCCTTCTGAATCCTTCCATCCCAGTGGGGCAAAACATAGATTCTACAGAAGCTGGGTGGATTTGGCGAGTACGGGAGCATCTAAGTGTTCAGGTGTACAATGCGTTCGAGACAATCCATGGCGACTGCACCCAAGCGACCGCCCAAATTGACGGATAAGCAAGCGGCACGCAAAATTACCGACCTGATCTTTGACCACCTCAAGCAGTTTCCGGAGGAAGAACAGCACCGCCGGATAGACTCATTTTGCGAGCGCGTGGACAAGCTCACCGCCGCGCGCGCCAAGCCTGCAAAATCGCGGCGAAATTCGGCGAAGTCTCGGTGATTCCAAATTCATCTTTCAGTGCTGAAACGAATTCGCCCTCATTGTCGAATTCGAGTAGTCTCTGCATCCGGCGCAACACATCGCGATCTCTCTGGGCTACGACCGACGCGTGCCGCGCACCGCGGGCGCGCTCCGAGCGCATTACTTGATGGATCTGATTGTCTTCCTTTTTCGGCATTGAAGGAGCGCACCAGCCTACGCTTCGAAACGTCACCCGTCAAAAGCCGGTATGCGATACTAAACACATGCCTCCCATCGGCCGCCCGGAGCCGAAGTCGGTGCAGGTGAACCTGACCGCCGGCACGGGCATGGAAATCGAGTGGAAGGACGGGCACCGCAGCCAGTACTCGTTCCAGTACCTGCGCGATGCCTGTCCCTGCGCCCTGTGCGACGATGAACGCGTCAAGGCCGGCCGCGAGCCCGGCGAGCGCCCCAAGCCCGCCCCCGGCGCCCTGCCCATGTTCACCCCGCCGGCCAAGCCCACCGAGGCCGCACCGGTCGGCAAGTACGCCATCCGCTTCACCTGGAGCGACGGCCACGAGCACGGCATTTTTTCCTGGGACTTTCTGCGCGAATTCTGTCCCTGCCGCGAGTGCTCCACCATGCGCCGCGAGCTGAAAGCGCCGGGCGGGGGGGTAACGCGGACTACGCCGCACTGAAGCAGTTTCTAGTCGCTAGTTTCTGGTTTCTAGACGAACCACCCGGTTCGGGGATGCAATACACTAGGAACTAGAAACCAGAAACTAGAAACTGACTCGTGACCTTTCTCGACGAACTCAATCCCCAGCAGCGCGAAGTTGAGGCGTTTAGCGGGCGTGAGCGGAGCGGGAGCCCGCTGCCGAAATCCCGAGCGGAGCGAGGGACCTCCCACGCGGTAAACTGGTAGCAGTGACCTTTCTGCATGAGTTGAATCCTCAACAGCGCGAAGCGGTGGAAGCCGCCGACGGGCCGATCCTTATCCTGGCCGGGGCCGGGTCGGGGAAGACGCGCGTCATCACCTACCGTATCGCGCACCTGATCGAGCACCTGGGAGCGCAGCCCGAGTCCATCCTGGCGGTCACATTCACCAACAAGGCGGCGCAGCAGATGGCCGAGCGCGTCGAGCACCTGGTCGGCGGGCGCTCCTTCGCCAAGCCCTGGATTTCCACCTTCCACTCCATGTGCGTGCGCATGCTGCGGCGCGACATCGAAGCCCTGCGCGTGAAGGAAGTCGGCTACCGGAAGGATTTCGCCATCTACGACGAATCAGACCAGCAGTCGCTGATCAAGCAGGCCATCCGCCGCCTCGGCCTGGACGACAAGCAGCTCACGCCGCGCTCCGTGCTGGCGCGCATTTCCTGGGCTAAGAACCACATGCTCGACCCGCAGGAAATCTACTTGCAATCAGCCGACCCCAAGGGCGAGAAGATCGCGCAGATTTACCAGATCTACCGCCAGGAGCTGCGCAAGGCCAACGCCATGGATTTCGACGACCTGCTGCTGGAGACCGTACGCCTGCTGAAGGTCGCCGAGCCGGTGCGCCAGCACTGGAACCGCCGCTTCCATTACGTGCTGGTCGACGAGTACCAGGACACCAACCGGCCGCAGTACGAGCTGATGCGCCTGCTCGCGGCCGATCGCCACAACGTCTGCGCCGTTGGCGATGAGGACCAGTCGATTTATTCCTGGCGCGGCGCCGACATCCGCAACATCCTGGAGTTCGAGCGCGATTTCCCCGACGCGAAGATCATCCGCCTGGAGCAGAATTACCGCTCGACGCAGACCATCCTCAGCGCCGCCTCCGCCGTGGTGGCCAACAACGTCAAGCGCAAGGGCAAGAACCTGTGGACCTCGCGCCAGGGCGGTACGCGCATCGGCTACTACGAAGCGCCTGACGGCGAAAACGAAGCCCTGTTCGCCGCTGACCTCATCAGCAAGTACCTGCAGCAATCGGCGCAGGAAGGCGACGATCGCGCCCGCGCCGCCGTGCTCTATCGCACCAACGCGCAGTCGCGGCTGTTTGAGGAAGCCATGCGCCGCTACCAGATGGCGTACCACGTGGTGGGCGGGTTTTCGTTTTACGAGCGCGCCGAGATCAAGGACATGATCTCGTACCTAAAGGTAGTGCAGAATCCGGACGACACCATCGCGCTGATGCGCGTCGTCAACACGCCCGCACGCGGCATCGGCAAGACGACCGTGGAGACGCTGGAACGCATCGGGCTGGAAACCGGCACCCCGCTGTGGGCCGCCATCGGCAACGCCATCGACGGCCTGCTGCTGCCGGCGCGCGCCGTGGCCTCGCTGAAGAATTTCCGCGACATCATCCAGGGCGGGCGCGCCATGCTCGCCGGCGCCTACGCCGAGTGGCTGGGCGACTCGCCAGACGAAAGCTCCAGCGAGCCCGAAGACCGCACCGCGCCCGAGGCGGCAAGTAACAAGGGTGGTGAACTTGGTGGTGGTGAAGTTGGTAGTGGCGAACTTAGCAGTGGTGAAATCAGGAATGAGGGTGCCCCACCCAAGCCCGCCGTTGGCTTGGGTGGGGATTTTGAAGGCGCCGAAGATGACTCGTTCGCTTTCGGCGCCAATACCTCAGAAACTGTAGGCCCCGGCGCTGAATCCGACACTGACGAGGACCACGTGGGAGCGGCCGCCCCCGGCCGCTCCAGTCAGCGCCCCGCCACCACCGCCGAGTTGCTGAAATATCTTCTTGACCGCACCGGCTACATCAAGCAACTGGAAGAAGAAGACACGCCCGAAGCCCTCGCCCGCACCGAGAACCTGCGCGAACTGGTCAACGCCGCCATGGATTCGCGCGACCGCGGCGAGAGCCTGCAGGAATTTCTCGACCACGCCGCGCTGGTCAGCGAGCAGGATTCCTACGACGCCGCCGCCCGCATCACGCTCATGACGCTGCACGCCGCCAAGGGCCTGGAGTTCCCGCTGGTGTTCCTGGCCGGGCTGGAAGAGGGCCTGTTCCCGCACTCGCGCACCTTCCTCAATCCCGACGACATCGAGGAGGAGCGCCGCCTGTGCTATGTCGGCATGACCCGCGCCATGGACCAGCTCGTGCTCAGCCGCGCCCGCTATCGCCGCCGCTACGGCACCGATATGCCCGAGGCGTCCATCCCTTCGCGCTTTCTGGAGGAGGTCCCCGGCCAATTGCTGGAGGACCTGGGCTCGCCGCTTCGCCGCGTGGCACAGCCGCCCTCGGCTGTGCTCGGCCGCGAAGCGGCCGATTCGGACGACCACGCCTTCACTCACTACGACTACGAGGGCGAAGATCAGCGCCCGCGCTACGGCCGCAAGCGCGCCTCGTATGCCGCGCCGCATCCCACCTACAACTCGATCGACAACATCGCCGAGTTCTTTGCCTCTCGTGGCAAGAAATTCACGCGGCCGAAGATTGACGTTCCCGCGCCCGCCGGCCGCAGCGGTTTCCGCCCCGGACAGCGCGTCCGCCATCCAAAATACGGCGAGGGCACCGTCTACAAACGCGAGGGCGACGGAGAGGACGCCAAGATTACGGTACAATTCGAAAGGTTCGGCCCGAAGAAGCTGGTCGAGAAGTACGCCCAACTGGAGCGGGTGTGAAAGGCTTTTGGCTTTAGGCTTTAGGCTTCAGGCTTCAGGCTTTAGGCTTTGGGCTTCAGGTTTCAGGCTTGCGACAGAATTCCGTCCCTTCGGGACGGCTGAAAATAGCCCAGGACTTCAGTCCTGGGTACGCGATCAAATTTAATCCCAAGTCCCGTAGGGACGACTGAAGAAATAAATGGCAAACACCAAAACACTGAGCAAAGACGACCGCAAAAAGGCCAAGCGCACGCAACGCAAAAAGCGCGAAGCAGACAAGCCCAAGAAGAAGCGCGACTATGCGCGGGGCTCGAAGAAGCGCAAAGTGAAAAAGATGGCGCGCGGCCAGGCGAAACGCTGAGGCATCGGGTAATTGAAAATCGGGTAATCGGGTAATTGGGCAACATCTCAATTACCCGATTACGCACTTCCGCAATTCCGCAATTTTCACCAAACACTGGGAACTTGCTTGGCCGACAGAACCGCGACCACCGACAAACGAACGCGCCCGCAACATCAGCTTCTCGCCCGCAAGTCCATCGACAAGCTGATCGCCGCCTCCGAGCAGCCCGAGCACCGGCTCAAGAAAACGCTCGGCCCCTGGAGCCTGACCGCGCTGGGCATCGGCGCCATTATCGGCAGCGGCATTTTCGTGCTCACCGGCACCGCCGCCGCCGGCGAGCACTTCGTGGCGCCCTCGATCCTGCACGCCCAGGTGCTGGACCTGATCGCCAACGCGCTGCGCCACGGCACCACCGCGGGCGCGCTGATGCACGGACGCCCGCCTGCCGGCCCCGCCATTGCGATCTCGTTCATCCTGGTCGCAGTCGCGTGCAGTTTTGCGGGACTCTGCTACGCCGAACTGGCGTCGATGATCCCCATTGCCGGCAGCGCCTACACGTATTCCTACGCCACCCTGGGCGAAATCTTCGCCTGGATCATCGGCTGGGACCTGATTCTCGAATACGCGGTCAGCAACGTCGCCGTGGCGGTCGGCTTCAGCGGATACCTGAAAGCGCAGCTCGCCGCCTTCGGCCTGGTCTTGCCGGACCAATGGTCGAGCGCGGTGTGGGCCTCGGGCCAGTGGACAGGCGCGTACTTCAACGTGCCGGGGTTCCTCATCGTTTTCGTCCTCACCGTGCTGCTGGTGCGCGGCGTGCGCGAGTCGGCGGAAACCAACAACGTGATGGTGGCCATCAAGCTGGGCGCCATCGTCACGTTCTTGATTGTCGGCGGCATGTTAGTGCGCCCGGCGAACTGGCATCCCTTCGCGCCTTCGGGATTCGCCGGCGTGATCACCGGCGGGGCCATCATTTTCTTCACCTACATCGGCTTCGACTCGGTCTCCACCGCCGCCGAAGAAGCCAAAGCTCCGCAGAAGGACATTCCCTTCGGCATCATCGTCTCCCTGCTGGTCTGCACCGTGCTTTACGTCGGCGTGGCGCTGGTGCTGCTGGGGATGCTGAAGTACACCACCTTCGTTTCGGGCGCGGCGGCCGAGGCGCCGGTGGCCTACGCGCTTAAGGAGCTGGGCGCGCGGCCCATATTCCGCTCGGTCATCGTTATTGGCGCGCTGACGGGCATGCTCAGCTCGCTGCTGGTCTTCCAGTACGGCCAGACGCGCATCTGGTTCGCCATGTCGCGAGACGGGCTGCTGCCCAGGCTGTTCTCCAAGGTCCACGTGCGCTACAAGACGCCGCACTGGTCCACCTGGATCGCCGGCTTCGCGGTGGGCATTCCCGCCGGGCTGGTCGATATCGGCGACGCCGCCGACCTGTCCAACATCGGCACCCTGTTCGCCTTCGTGCTGGTCTCGCTGGGCGTGATCTTCCTGCGGCGCACCCAGCCGGAGCGCCCCCGCGGCTTCAAGGTCCCCTTCGTGCCCTGGTTCCCGCTGATCTCGGTGGTGCTCTGCGGCGGGCTGATGACCGGCCTCACCGTCATTACATGGATCCGCTTCTTCGTCTGGCTGGCGATCGGCTTGCTGATTTACTTTCTTTACAGCCGGCGGCACAGCGAATTTGCGAAGAAGTAGCCGCGGATTAACGCAGATGAACGCGGATGAAAGACAAGTCGACGGTCGACGGTCGACGGTCGACCAGGAAGGGGTACCAGCCGAAGCCTGCCCCGAGCGCAGTCGAGGGGACTGTAGACCGTCGACCTTTATTCTTTCCCTCCCCAAAGCCGAACTCCATCTCCACCTGGAAGGCGCGGTTGATGCGCCGACGCTTGCCGAACTCAGCCGCCGGCACAACACTCCGCTGCCGATCGAAAACAACAATTACGGTTTCAGCGAGGAGAGCGGGCGCGAGCTCAGTGAAGAAGATGTGCGCGCGCTGTACCAGTATCGTGATTTCACCGGCTTCATGCTGGCGTTCAAGGCGGTGACGGAGCGGTTGCGCACGCCGGAAGACTATGAACTCATTACTTATCGGCTGATGCAGCGCCTGGCGGCGGAAAACGTGCTGCACGCGGAGGTGTACGTCGCGGTCGGCGTGGTTCTGTGGCGCGGCTACGATTTCGATCCCATCTTTGAAGGTCTGGAGCGCGGGCGGCAGCGCGGCGAGCGCGATTTCGGCGTATCGCTGTTGTGGATTTTCGACGCGGTGCGCCACTTTGGCGCCGATGCCGCGGCGCGCGTCATCGACAAGGCGATTCAGTTCCGCCGGCGCAACGTGGCCGGCATCGGCATCGGTGGCGACGAGCGCCGCGCCGCCCCCGAGCTGTTTCGCGACGGCTTCGCTCGTGCCAGACAGCATGGCCTGCGCCTCACGGCCCATGCCGGCGAGATCGCCGGCCCGGAATCGGTGCTGGGCGCACTGGACGCGCTGCACGTCGACCGCCTTGGCCACGCCCTGAGCGCCTGCCAAAGTCCCGAGCTGATGGTGCGGCTGGCACGGGAACGCATGCCGCTGGAAATCTGCATCACCAGCAATCTGCGCACCGGCTGCTGCCCTTCGCTGGCGCAGCATCCGTTCAAAACCTATTTCGACCGCGGCCTGCTGCTCACGCTCAACACCGACGACCCGGAAATGTTCCAGACTTCTCTGGCCCGCGAGTATCAGCTTGCGCAGGACACGTTCGGCCTCAGCGACCAGCAAGTGCGCGAGCTCGCCGGCAATTCCTTCCGCGCGTCATTTCTTCCTGAAGACAGCAAGCGCAGCTTTCTGGCGAAATTCTGAGCCCGCGCGAGGGCGCAATTGCGCACGGCGCTTCGGCCTTACAGCGCCCCGAAGAATTTCGCCATGCGCTGCAGACCGCGGTCGATGCTGTCGGGCGTGGTGGGATAGGAAATGCGGATGTGCTGCGCGGTGCCGAAGGCCTCGCCCGGCACGGTGACCACTCCGGCTTCGCGCAGCAGGCGGCCGGCAACTTCGGCCGCCGACGTCAACCCGGCACGGCCGAAGAATTCCGAGACGTTGGGATAAGCGTAGAACGCGCCCTGCGGCAGCGTGCAGGTGATGCCCGGGATGGCGCGCAGGCCGCTCACCATGCGGTCGCGCAGGCGTATGTATTCCTCCACCATGTCCTTGATGCAGTCCTGCGGCCCGTTCAGCGCCGCCACCGCCGCCTTCTGCACGATCGAAGTCGCGTTCGAGGTGGACTGGCTCTGCAGCTTCTGCATGGCGGAAATCACCGGCGCCGGGGCCAGCGCGTAGCCCAGCCGCCAGCCGGTCATGGCGTAAGTCTTGGAGAGCGAGCCGATGATCAGCAGCCGCTCGCGCGCCTCCGTCATGGCGCCGGCGGAAAAGCGCCGTCCGCTGTAATCCAGGTAGACGTAGCACTCGTCGGCGATGATCCAGAGGCCGCGCTCATGCGCCAGCCGCACCATGGCCTGGAAGTCTTCCGGGCGCAGCACGGCGCCGGTGGGGTTGCAGGGCGAGTTGATGATGATGGCCTTGGTCTTGGCCGTCAGGGCGCGCTCGATCATCGCCGGGGTCAGCGCGAAGCCGGCGTTCTCGTCGGTTTCCACGAACACCGGCGTGCCCCCGGCATAGCGCACGATGTCTTTGAAGGAGACCCAGGCCGGGGTCGCAATGATGACCTCGTCGCCGTGGTCCACCAGCACCTGGATGGCATTGAACAGCGCGTGCTTGCCGCCGGTGGAAGCGATCGTCTCTTCGCGCTTGTACTGCGAGCCGAAATCGCGGGCGTGGCGGGTGACGATGGCGTCGCGCAGTTCGCCGGTGCCGCCCACCGGCGTGTACTTGCTGAAATTGGCCTGGATGGCGGCGATGGCGGCGTCCTTGATGTGCTGCGGGGGGTGGAAGTGGGGCTCGCCGGCGCCGAAGTCCACCAGGTCGGCGCCCGCGGCGCGCAGCCGGTCCGCCTCGTTGACCACCGCCAGGGTGGCGGAAATCTCAATGCGGTTGATGCGCTGGGTGAGCCCGGGCTTCAACTGCGCGCCTGATGACATTACGACCTTCTCTTTCTTCAAAGCTTGCGGGCGGCGGCGCGGGAGCGGCGCGCGCCGTTGATCTTCTTCTCCAGCCGCTCTTCCACCAGTTCGGGAATCAGGCCGTGCACCGAGCCGCCCAGTTGCACGATCTCCTTCACCAGCCGCGAGCTGACGTAGGAGTAGGTCTCGGCCGGCATCATGAACACGGTTTCCAGGCGCGGGTCGAGTTTGCGGTTCATCAACGCCATCTGCAGTTCGTATTCGTAGTCGCTGATGGCGCGGATACCGCGCAGCACGGCGCGCGCGCCGACTTTGCTGGCATAGTCCACCAGCAGCCCGCCGAAGATGTCGATGCGCACGTTGTCGTACGGCCGGGTGAGGTCCTCCAGCATGCGGCGGCGCTCGGCCAGCGAGAACAGCGGCTCTTCCTTCTCGGGGTTGCGCAACAGGGCCACGATCAGCTCGTCGAAAATATTGCTGCCGCGCTGGATCAAATCCAGGTGCCCGTTGGTGGGAGGATCGAAGGTGCCGGGATAGATGGCGACAATGTGCTTCAATTGGCCTCGATCGGATGCGAAGTCTAAGCAAGCGATTCTAAGCCGCCCGCGCCGCGCGGAGCAACGGAAAGCTGCGCGCGTGGCGGCAGCCGCCCCCGGCTGCCGCACAAGAATCCGCTGCGTGGCGGCAGCCGCCCCCGGCTGCCGCACAAGAATCCGCTGCGTGGCGGCAGCCGCCCCCGGCTGCCGCACAAGAATCCGCGCGTGGCGGCAGCCGCCCCCGGCTGCCGCATAAGAATCCGCGCGTGGCGGCAGCCGCCCCCGGCTGCCGCATAAGAATCCGCGTCTTTCTTCGGCTTTCGCTTGAAACTGGCCGCCAGAAACTGGAAACTGTCCTCATGCTCGCCCCCTATGCGGCCCGCGTGCAGGAAAGCCGCGGGCGCCGCTATCCCGAGCCCGCGCACGCCTACCGCAACGACTACCAGCGCGACCGCGACCGCGTCATCCACTCGCGCGCCTTCCGCCGCCTGGAAGACAAGACCCAGGTATTCACGCGCCGCTACTCCGATCATTTCCGCAACCGCCTGACGCACACTATCGAGGTGGCGCAGATTTCCCGCACCATCGCCGCGCAGCTCGGCCTCAACGTGGACCTGGTGGAGGCGCTGGCGCTGGCGCACGACATCGGGCATCCGCCCTTCGGGCACGCCGGCGAGAAGGCCCTGGACGCCGCCATGCGCGCGCACCGCGCTTGCTTCGATCACAACCTGCACGCGCTGCGCATCGTGGAGGACTTCGAGCTGCGCTACGCCGCCTTCCGCGGGCTGAACCTGACCTTCGAGGTGCGCGAGGGCATCATCAAGCACTCGCGCGATTACGATCCCGCCGGGTTCCCCGAATTGCGCGAGTACCTGCTCGGCCAGAACCCGCCGCTGGAGGCGCAACTGATCGACCTCACCGACGAGATCGCCTATCACACCGCCGACCTCGACGACGGCTACGAGGCGCGCATCCTCACCCTGGAGGAAATCCGCCGCGGCGTGCCCATGTTCGAGCGCTTCTATGTTCAGGCCGAGGCGCACTACGCCGGCGCGCGCGAGAAGCTCAAGTTCAACGAGGCGCTCAAGCGCATGCTGGACTGCATGGTGTCCGACCTGATCGCCCAGACGCAGGCGCGCCTGGCCGCCTCGGGCGCGCGCTCGCTGGCCGGCGTGCGCGCCTGCCCCGAGCGCCTGGCCTCCTTCAGCCCCGCCGTCGACGCCGAGCGGCAACAGACCAAGGACTTCCTCTACCAGAAGCTCTACTTCAGCGAGGCGCTGCGCCCGGAGAAATCCGAGGCCGAGCAGGTGGTGACGGAATTATTCCAGTACTGGATGGAGCACCCGGAGGCGCTGCCCGCCAGCTACCAGGAGCAGGCGCAGCGCGAGCCACTGCACCGGGTGATCTGCGACTACATCGCTGGCATGACCGACACCTTCATCCTGCGCCAGCACCGGAAGCTGGTGGCCACGGCGTAGTGCGTGGCAGGCCGCACCGCATGTGCCGCGGGCGCCCTCGCCCGCGAAAGGTCAAGGGTGGGGTTTTCTTCTACGCCATTTGCTGGCCCCCGGCCTGCAGCGACATAATCTGCCGCACACTAGGAACCGATGACGATAGCTTTAGCCCGATGCTCATTAGTCCGGTGCGCTCCGAATGCTGCATCCCCCACTCTCCCGGCGGAAGGTGGCTAGGACTGAGTCGAAGTGGTCGCGGCGGTGGCCGCGAGCGGTGCAGGTTGCGCGGCATTTGCGGGCGGTGCAGGTGCGGCCCCGGCGGCGGGTTCGGCCTCAGCCCTCTGCTTAGTGGCCTTCGCAATCACTTTGGCCACTCTCCGTTTCGCGTCCGCAGCTCGCTCGTCTTCTAAGACATCGCGCTTTAGCACTTCGCGCTCCATGACATCCCGCACCTGCTCGGGGGCTATTCTGACTTCGGGTGAGAGGCGGCGCAGCTCACGGCGGATGACTGCTACGACCGGATCACTAATAACGAGAGCCGCTACGCAGAATCTATTAAGTGCCTGACGCTGGGCGTCGTACTCGGCGAGAGCGGATTTGTGGAAGCCTTCTTTGGACAACAGGTACACTTTGCCGATGTCCTCCGGCAGTTTGGGATCGAGTTCCAACAAGTCAAATTCGATAACCAAGTCCGGTTCTACTGGCTTGTTGAACAGAACCCTATAGACCTTCCAAATAGCACCGTTGGTGAGTACTACCCAGTCAACGCCCTGATTCGCGGCATAATCTACCGCTTGCCGCGTGTGCCCTTCCTTCAGCTCTGAGCCGATAGCCTTCACTTCAACAAGAAACTGGATCTCGTTGTCTACTTTGGCGGCTAAGTCGCAATAGGTGCCTCGGATGGACACTTCGGACGTAAGCTCCGCGTACTTGTCATAGCCGAATAAGTCAGAGAGTAAATCGGTGACGATAATGACGGTATCGGATTCGTTTACGTCGCGGCTCCTGGCTGCTTCCAACACGGGCTGGAATGTCTTCAGACCGCTGCTGAGTCGGTTACCGACTCGTGTGGGAGTGGTTGGCATAGGGCGCTCCGTTCAAGCCCCAACGAGAATAGGAGCGAATTCTCCTCCTGAAGTGAGATGACGACAAGAGTTTTGAATTTTCTCGATTCCCGAAACGGAACTGGCGCGCAACCCCGAGCGAAGGCAACATGCTGTTGCCCCAGAACGGATACGGTTACACGGTCGCGCAGAACGTGATGGACGATGCCGCGTCGCGCCGTCAGATCGGGGAATACCTGGCCAAAATCAAGTCCGACCTCGAGGCCAGCTTGCCCGTGAAATGATGGCCTGCAACCGCTGTTTCTGGCCTGCTTTTCTGTTGCCCAATCCCCCCGCCGCCAGCGCCGCGCGTCTAGTTTTGTTCCGAGCGCCACAATTCTGCCGTCCCTGCGGGACTCTGCCCAACTAATTCCGCCTATCCCCGGCACTCACGTGCCGGGCTATGATCTGCCGCCCCTGCGGGGCTCACCTCACACTCGCCCGTGCGCTACCTCCTTGACTTGCCGGATTTAAGCTACGCTTGCTTGCGGCTGTCCGTAACTCATAGCTGTGAAACGTGTTGCGGCCAATCCTTTGAAATCATGCACTTGTAAATCATGCCAGCGCCATACCTTCCTAACCTGCTCACCCGGCATCACTTACGTGCCAAGGTATAGCTCCCGGCTATTGCGATTTCCACAGATGTTCCACGTGGAACATTCACCTGGATTCTTCGCTCTGGCCGCCGCCGCTAAGCCGCCGGCGCCACAGGGATGCTATGCTGAGTTTCTGATCTCCCATGAAGTCCATCACCGAGCTGCCGCCGGTTGAAGTGGGAGGGACCAAGCTGGTGGGCCGCGTGGTCTTTGCCCTGCTGGTGGCGGCGTCTGCGCTGATCGGGGCCTTCGGCGGCCTGCTGCTGGTCTATTCCACCGACCTGCCCGAGGTGGGCGAGCTGCAGCGCTACCATCCCAGCAGCATTACCGAGCTTTACGATGACCAGGGGCGCGTGATCGGCTCGTTCGCCCTGCAGCGGCGGGTGGTGGCCGGGTACGACGACTTCGCGCCGGTGCTGCGCCAGGCCATCATTTCCGTCGAGGACAAGGATTTCGAGAAGCATTGGGGCGTGAACTTGTGGCGCATGCTGGGGGCGGCCTACCGCGACGTGATCTCCGGCGGGAAAGTGCAGGGCGCGTCCACGCTGACCATGCAGCTTTCGCGCAACCTGTTCCTGACGCCGGAGCGCACCTTCCACCGCAAGATCCAGGAGGTCATGCTGGCCATCCAGATCGAGCGGCGGTTTACCAAGCCGCAAATCTTCACGCTCTACGCCAACCAGATTTTTCTGGGACACGGGGCCTACGGGTTCGAAGCGGGCTCGCAGTTCTATTTCAACAAGCGCGCCAGGGACCTGACGCTGCCGGAAGCCGCCATGCTGGCGGGTTTGCCCAAGGCGCCGAATTACTACTCGCCGCTGAACAACCTGGAACGCGCCACGCGGCGGCGCAACCTGGTGATCAACTCCATGCTGGAGGACGGCAAGGTCACCGCCGAGCAGGCCTCGCGGGCCAAGGCGGAACCCATCCATCTGCACGTGCAGAGCGACCCCAACTCGCTGGCGCCGTATTTCGCCGAGGAAATCCGCCAGTACCTGGAGAAGAAGTACGGCAGCGACCAGGTGCACCAGGGCGGGTTGCGCGTCTATACCACGCTGAACAAGGAAATGCAGGAGGCGGCCAACCGCGCCCTGCTGGACGGGCTGGCCGCCTACGAACGGCGCCACGGCTGGAAAGCGAATTTGCAGAACCTGGTGGCCGCCGGGCTGGACCCGGACAAGTACCAGGACCCGGACTGGGACGAGCCCCTGGGGCCCGGCAGCTACCTGCACGGGGTGGTGACGGAGGTTTCGCCGGCGTATGCCAGGATCAAGCTGGGCCGCTTCAGCGCCCTGCTGAGTACGGCGGACATGGCCTGGACGGGGCGCGGCTCGCCTGCCGACATCCTATCGCGAGGCGATATAGTGTACGTGAAGGTGGCCTCGCTGGCGGCCGACGGCGCCGCGAAAGTCACGCTGGAGCAGGATTCCGGGGCGCAGGGCGCGCTGCTGGCCATAGACAACGCCAGCGGCGACGTGAAGGCGATGGCCGGGGGGCGCGACTTCGACCAGTCGAAATTCAACCGCGCCACGCAGGCCTCGCGGCAGGTGGGGTCGTCGTTCAAGCCCTACGTGTACACGGCCGCGATCGACGACGGGGCCACCCCCGACGACATCATCCTGGACGCGCCGGTGACCTTCATGACCGCGTCGGGGCCGTACTCGCCGCACAACTACGACGGCAAGTTCGAGGGCAACATCACGCTGCGGCGGGCAGTGGCGCAATCGCGCAACATCCCGGCGCTGAAAACCGCGGTTAGGGTCGGCATCGACAAGGTGATTGCCTACGCGCGCAGGTTCGGCATCACGTCCCCGCTGCCGCCGGTGCTGCCGCTGGCGCTGGGGGCGGCCGATATCACGCTGCAGGAGCAGGTCTCGGCCTTCACGACGTTTCCCAACGACGGCGTTCGTGTGGCGCCACGATACATCCGCAAGGTGGTGGACTACGACGGGCGGGTGCTGGAGGAAAACTATCCGGAAGTGCGCGACGTGATCAGCCCGCGCACGGCGCGCATCATGACCGGGCTGCTGCGCGAGGTGGTACTGCACGGCACCGCCTACCAGGCCAGCAAGCTTAACCATCCGCTGGCGGGCAAGACCGGCACCACCAACGATTTCACCGACGCCTGGTTCATCGGCTTTTCGCCCTCGCTTACCGCCGGGGTGTGGGTCGGGTTCGACGAGAAAAAGACGCTGGGCAAAAAGGAAACCGGAGCGCTGGCCGCCTTGCCGATCTGGATGGACTTTATGAAGGTGGCGCTGAAGGGGCGCGAGCAGGAGAGCTTCCCTCCGCCACCCGACGTGCCTCCCGCGGTTGCCGGCCGCGTGGACACGCCGGATCACCGGCCGGCAGACACGCTGGGACATTAGCAGGCTTTGGGCTTTAGGCTTTGGGCTTTAGGCTTTGGGCTTTGGGCGTTGGGCAGAACAAAACAGCAGGTTCCTCGGGGACTCCCTCGGCTCCGCCTCGGGACAAGTTCCGTCCCCTCGGAATGACACAAATAAATAAAGAACTTGTTCGGCGCGGCTCCCTCGGCTCCGCTCGGGACAAGTTCCGCCGCGCCCCTCCGAGCAAGGCGCGAAATCGAGTTTTTCCGCAGCCTGTAAAGCCGGCTGAGTTTTCTTCCGAACCGTCGGTGCGCGCCGGGTTTCTACACGCCGCGGCTGGCGGCGGCCAGAACGAAAATAGCGGCGATGAGCACGCCGACGCCGCCGCTCATGATGGCCAGGGGCTGGCGACCGGCGCCTTTCCATTCCCCGGTCAGCACGCCCCAGATGCTGGCGGTGATGACGATCAGCGACATGAACAGCGGCCAGGCCAGCACCGCGCCCAGGGAGCCCAGCACGGTGGTGGAGGCGCCGTACGTCACCGTGCTGCCGAACCAGAACAGGGCCATGAGCGCGGCCAGCAGCCAGTAGGCCGCGGCGCCGCCCAGGCCGAAGCGGCCGCCGGTGCGGTTCTTCCGGATCAGGTAAACGCAATAAATCAGGTTGGGAATGCCGCCGGCGATCATCAGCGGCAGCCAGACCGCGTTGGGGGCCCACATGTGGGAGGCGCCGGCGTGCTGGGCGGCGGTTTGCAGGGGCTTGCCGAATTCCAGTCCCAGCCCGACCAGCGCCGAGCGCACGCCGCTGAAGACGCAGAACAGCAGGCCGCGCGCGACCGAAGGCCTGGCTTTGGCGGCGACGGCGAGAGTGCGTTCGCGGCGGCGTCCGGCGACAGCGCAGATGCCCACCCCGATCAGCACCAGGGCCACGCCCGCCATGATGGCCAGGCCCGCGCTGGTGGCGATCTTGTCGGGGTGCTTGATGACCAGCGCCGGCAGCGAGCCCATGGCGGCCGAGATGCCAAGAATCACCGAGAAGGCCAGCGCGATGCCGACCGCGTCCACCGCCAGCCCGAAGAAAACCTGCGAAATACCCCAGCCCGCGCCGAAGGCAGCCACCAGCAGCACCATGCCGGCGCCGGCCTCGGCGTAAACCCTGCGCCATGCCGGGACGGTGAGCAGCGTCAGCAGCGGCGGAAAAACGACCAGCGCGAAGATGGTCCACACCAGCCAGGTGTTCTCCCAGGCCCAGCGCCTGGTGAACTTCATCGGTAAGGTGAAGCTGCCGTTCATGACGCCGGCGCATAAGAGCAGGACAAAGCCGAGAGTCGTGTCCTTCATCGGGCTCCCAAAAGAAATTTGCGCACTGGAGTGGGTTCGGGCCGTAGAGTATAGCAGCCCTTAGTGATTAGTAATTAGTGATTAGCTGTCGGCTCGGGGCTGGGTTTTCGGTTCTGAGGTGCTTGGAGCGGGGCACGCTGGTCACTAATCACTAATCACTAATTACTGAAACCGAAATGGCAACCAAACTCTTCGTTGGAGTCGATATTGGCGCGACCAAAGTGGCCGCCGGCCTGGTGGACGCCGCCGGGCAGATAGGGTTCAAGACGCGGGTGCCGATGGTGGGCACGAGCGACGCCGCCTCGGGACTGAAGGCGGTGAAGGCGGCGATTGACGCGGTGCTGGAAGCGAATCCGGGCGCGGCGCTCGCCGGCATCGGGGTCAGCTCGCCGGGGCCGCTGGACCCGCGCACCGGGGTAGTGATCAATCCGCCGAACCTGCCGTGCTGGCGGAATTTTCCGCTGGCCGAGCATGTTCGCGCCGCCTACAAGCTGCCGGTGCGGGTGGATAACGACGCCAACGCCGCCGGGCTGGCCGAGGCGTTGTGGGGCGCGGGCCACGGCTATCGCTGCGTGTTTTACGCGACCATCGGGACCGGAATCGGCACCGGCATTACCTTCGACCAGCGGGTGTGGCACGGGCGCACCGGCGCGGCAGCCGAAGGCGGGCACATCACCATCGATTTTCGCGGGCCACGGTGCGGCTGCGGCAAGCAGGGGTGCATCGAGGCGCTGGCGTCGGGGCCGGCGATCGCGGCCCGGGCCCGCGCCAAGCTGACCGCAGGCCACGAGCGCGGCGGCCAAGTTCTCAAGCTGGCCGGCGGCAGCCCGGCGGCGATCACCGCGGAAATGGTGGGCGAGGCGTGGCGCGCCGGCGATGCGCTGGCCGCCGAGGTCCTGCGCGAAACCGCCGACCTGCTGGCGGTCTGGCTGGGCAACGTGGTGGACCTGCTGGAGCCCGACGTGATAGTGATCGGCGGCGGCGTGGGCGAGCTGATTTCCGCCTGGTTCGAGCATATCGGCCGGGCGCTGCCGGCGTGGTCCATCAACCAGCGCTGCCAGGAAATTCCGCTGCTGCTGGCCAAGTACAAGGCTGACGCGGGGATCGCCGGGGCGGCGGCGCTGTGTTTGGCGGGCGAGGAGGACTGAATACCAGAAGTCACAATCTGCTCGTTGCTTCTCTTCGTATGCCCATATTCGCTCCAAGCACAGACAAAGCGAGGCCCAGAAATATCCAACTCGCAAGAGAAACGCTGGACTGAAGAGGGTTTCGTGCCGTCCCTACGGGACTCGGAAAATCTCTTTGCCGACTTCCCCGGCACTTACGTGCCGGGCTATCCTATGCCGCCCCTGCGGGGCTGAATTTATTGCCGGCCTGAAGGCCGTCCCCTTCAAACAACGGCAGTTGATCAGACCTCCCCGAAGGCAAAAAACTCTTGACCTCAGTTGTCAAATATGACAACTTAAGAGGTGACGCAGCACGCGAGGCTATGACCCGGCCAACACGTCCAATTTCATGGATCAGAGCGGCGCTGAAGGAATTCGAGACCTTTCCGGAAACGGCTAAGTCGGTTTGTCTTGCCGCTTTGACAATTGCGGCTGAGGGCGGCAAGGCCGACATCGCCAAGCCGATGCGCGGCATGGGATCGGGCGTATTCGAAATCGCCTTGCCGTTCCGGGGCGATGCGTTCCGGGTGATCTACGCCGTGCAGCTCGGAGAAGAACTTTGGGTGTTGCATGCGTTCCAGAAGAAGTCGAAGCAGGGTCCCAAGACGCCCAAACACGAGATCGACCTGATTAAAGACCGACTGAAGAGATTGCGGGAGATGTTGAAATGAAACAAAAGCTGGAAATCAGGCGCGGTAGCGGGAATGTCTTTCGCGACCTGGGGCGTGGGAATGCCGATATCGAGCAGTTCAAGGCCATCTTGGCCGCGGAGATCATTAAGGCGCTCGACCGGGAACACTTGACCGTGCGCGCCGCGCAGAACCGCACCGGCATTGCTGCGGCGGATTTCTCTCGTATCCGGAACGCGGACCTTGGGCGCTTTACCGTCGATCGTCTGATGGCGATTATCAACCGGCTGGGGGCGCGGATCGAGGTCAAAGTCAAGGTGCGGAGGGTTGAACCCGCGGTCCGCGATGCCACGGCCTAGAGCAATTCCGGCGAAGGCGTATCCGCCCGCGGCACAAGGTGTATTTAGTTTCGCGGCAGCCGAGGGCGGCTGCCGCCACGTGAATTTCAGCGGAGAAAACGCAGCCCCGGCGAGGGCGCCGGGGCCGTTCCAATTTCAAATCCCCTGAACTTGTCTCACGCGGCCCGCTGGGGGTAACCTTTTCTGCCCCTATGATTCCGAAAAAATCTGCCTCGGACCTTCGCCGGCTGGCTGCGGCGGCGTGTTTACTCTGCTTCGCGCTCCTGGTCCCCGGCGCGCACGCCAGTTTCACGCTGGAGCAGGTGATGGGCTCGCCGTTTCCCACCGGACTGACGGCTGCGGCGCACAGCGGGCGCATCGCGTGGGTGTTTGACGGGCGCGGGGTGCGCAACCTGTGGGTGGCCGAGGCGCCCAACTTCGAGGCGCGCCAGATCACCCACTACACGGCTGATGACGGCATGCCCATTGCCAGCGTGCGGCTCACGCCGGACGGGCGCACCGTGGTCTACGCCCGCGGCAGCGAGACCAACCGCAAGGGCGAGGTGGCCGATCCCACCAGCAACGTCACCCGGCCGCACCAGGAGGTGTGGGCGCTGGAGGTGGACAAGGGCGAGCCGCGCCTGCTGGGCGCCATGGAGTGCGACGATGAAGGCTGCGAGGACGTGCAGCTCTCGCCCGACGGCCGGCAGGCGGTGTGGGCGGCGCGCGGGCAGATTTGGATCGCGCCCGTCAGCGGCGCCGAGAAGGCCAGGCAGCTCACCTATGTCCGGGGCGAAAACCGCGACCCGCGCTGGTCTCCGGACGGCAAGAAGATCGCGTTCGTCAGCGCCAGGGGCGACCACGCCTTCATCGCGGTGTACGAGTTCGGGCGCGAGACGCTGCGCTACCTGGCGCCCAGCGTGGATCGCGACCAGATGCCGCGCTGGTCGCCCGACGGCGCCAAGATCGCGTTCCTCCGCCTGCCGGGCGCGCAGGCCGGGCTGCCGCTGATCCCCGAGCGTGCGCGGCCGTTTGCCATATGGGTGGCGGAGGCGGCCACCGGCGCCGGGCGCGAAATCTGGCACAGCACGAATGAGCCCAACGGGTCGCTGCCATACATGGTGGCCGAGCAATCGTTCCATTACGCGGCCGGGGAGCGCATCGTGTTCGCCAGCGAGCAGGACGGCTGGGCGCACCTGTATTCGGTATCAGCGGCCGGCGGTAAGGAGACGCTGCTCACGCCGGGAGCGTTCGACATCGAGGACGTCAGCCTGAGCGCGGACAAGCAGTCGCTGGTGTTTTCCTCCAACCAAGACGACATTGACCGGCGGCACATCTGGCGCGTGGGAGTGGCGGGCGGCCCGGCGCAGGCGCTGACGCGCGGCGAGACCATCGAGTGGTCGCCCCTGGAGGCCGGCGCGGGCAAGTACGTGGTTTGCCTGGGATCGAGCGCCACCACGCCGGGGATGCCGTACCACATCACGGCGCAGGGCCGTCAGATGATCGCCCGGCAGGCGCTGCCGGCGGATTTCCCGTCCGCCGAGCTGGTCACGCCGCGGCCGGTGATTTTCAAGTCGGAAGACGGACTGGAGTTGCACGGGCAGTTGTTCGTGCCCAGGCACCGCATCCGGAGCACCCCAGAACGCGCCAACCCGGCGCGTTCTGGGGACCCCGCAATGCCGGGGCCGGCGCTGGTGTTCATGCACGGCGGCTCGATGCGCCAGATGATGCTCGGCTTTCACAACATGCTCTATTACCACAACGCGTACGCGGAGAATCAGTACCTGGCGTCGCTGGGATACGTGGTGCTGTCGGTGAACTACCGTACAGGAATCATGTACGGGCGTGCGTTTCGGGAGGCGCCCGAAACGGGCTGGCGCGGGGCCAAGGAGTACCTGGACGTGGTGGCCGCCGCCGGCTACTTGCAGTCGCTGCCCTACGTGGACGCCAAGAAGATCGGGTTGTGGGGCGGGTCGTACGGCGGCTATCTGACCGCCATGGGGCTGGCGCGCAACTCCGACATTTTTGCCGCCGGGGTGGACATGCACGGGCTGCACGACTGGTTCGAGGAGGAGCGCCACTGGAACCCGCGCCTGGGCGAGGGCGCGCCCGACCTGGCGGAGGCGAAGAAGCTGGCGTGGAAATCGTCGCCGAATTCGTCCATCGCGAACTGGCGCTCGCCGGTGCTGCTCATACAGGGCGACGACGACCGCAACGTGCCCTTCAGCCAGACGGTGGACCTGGCGCAGCGGCTGCGGGCGCAGAAGGCCGGGTTCGAGACCCTGGTGTTTCCCGACGAAATCCACGATTTCCTGCTCTGGCGCAGTTGGGTGAAGGCCTATGCCGCCACGGCGGACTTCTTCGACCGGGTGCTGAAGCGCGGCGAGAAGATCGGCGCGCCATAGCCGCAAGGCTGAACTGGCATAGCCTCCTTGGTGCGCATCAAAATAATTTCAGCGTAATGGCGACCACTGAGCACTGCTGCAAGCTGCCTGAGCGCGGTCCGCCGCAATATTCACGTCAGCAACTGCGCCAGGATGATCTTGACGATCATGGCGGCGGGGTAAACGGCGGCGTAGGCCACGTCGGGCGCCTCGCTGCGGGTGGTATCTGTGGCGTAGGCGAGCACGGCAGGCTGCGTCTGTACCCCGGCGACCAGCCCCATCACCGACTCCAAAGGAATCTTCAGCACTTTGAAGCCGACGATCAGCGTGATCAGGGTGACGCCGATGGTGACGACGGCGCCGGCAGCGAGCAGTTGCAGGCCGTTGCTGCGCACGGTGGCCGCGAAGCCGTAGCCGGCATTGGCGCCGACGCCGGCGAGGAACAACACCAGGCCGATCTGGCGCAGAGTCAGGTTGGCGCTGATGGGAATGGACCAGGTGATGCGTCCGGAACGTTCAATCCGTCCCAGCACCAAGCCGACCAGCAGGGCGCCACCGGCCAGGCCGAGGCGCACGCTGATCCCGCCGGGCAGCGGCAGCGGCGCCATGCCCACCAGCGCGCCCAGCACCATGCCGATGGCGACGGAGCCGAAGTCGGTTTCGGCGGTGCCGCGAATGGAGTCGCCGAAGAAGCGCGAGACGGCGCCGAAGTTCTCCCGCAAGGTGAGCACGCGCACGCGATCCCCGTACTCCAGGCGCGCCTGCGGCGTGGGTACCAGGTCGGCGTCGCCGCGGCGCAGGCGGGTAATGGTGGCCGAGAGAGTGTCGGCCAAATCGAGGTCGCCAATGCGGCGGCCGACCACCTGCTTGCTGGAGACGAAAACGCGGCGGTAGTCGAATTGCGAGCGGTCGAGCTCGATATGTTCGTTGCTGGGCGCGCCGAAGATCTGCTGCACGCGCTCGAAGCTGCCGTCGTCGCCGACCACGGCAACCACGTCGCCCTGCCGCAGCTCGGTATCCTTGCGGGCCAGCATGGTCTGGCCGCGCTGCCGCACCCGGCTGACGACAAAGCCGGTATCGCGATGCGGGCGCAGCACCGCTTCCAGCTTCTGCCCGAAGATGGCGGGATTCTCGACCACGAAGTTGCGGACGCGGATTTCGGGCGCGTCGTCGGCGGGGCGGAATTCGACTCCCCAGCAGCGGCGCGCCAGATACAGGCAGAGAATGACGCCGATCACGCCGAAGGGATAGGCGATACCGTAAGCCAGCACCGGTTCGCCGGCCAGCGTTTCCGCGGCCTGGCGCGGCAGGCCGCGCTGTTGCGCGTACTCCCGAACGCGCTCGCGGCTGGCCGCCAGCGCCGGGGTGTTGGTGAGGGCGCCGGTGTACAGACCGGCCCTGCGTTCCGGCGTCAGGTGCAGCGGCCGCGCCAGGCCGGCGGTCAGCGCCGCTCCGAAAATCAGCACGGCGATGGCGAGCAAGGTTTGGCGGTATCCGCGGGCGCGAAACGAGGAGAAGAATGCCGGGCCCGCTTGAATTCCGATGGTGTAGACGAAAATGACCAGCCCGAGACTGGAGACGATCTCCGGAATCAGCACGGCCGGGCCGAGGGCGCCGACGGCCAGGCCGACGAACAGCACGCCGGCTACGCCCAATCGGAAGCCGCGCCACTCCAACTGCCCCAACAGCCAGCCCAGGCCAATCACCACGAACAGGGTGAGAATAGGGCTGGCGGCGAGCATGTGCGCCAGTTGAGTTCGCATCGCGGGCACCGTTCAGTGTAGTAGAGGTGTGCGCGAGGTACAACGAAGGAGACAGCAGCCCCGCCGCCTACGGCGGCTGCGCCGTCGCGAGCATCCGCGGTTGGTTCTTGTCCTATCGCGAGCCGGCCCTTTGCTGCGCCATGGCGCGGGCGCGGCGCTCCGGATAGAGCGGGAAGGCCTCGCACATCTGGCGCACCTGCCCGCGGATCCGCCCCAGCACCTGGGCGTCGCTGCGGCTGTGCAGAGCCTGGGCGATCCAGCGGGCGATCTGGCGCATTTCGCCTTCCTTCATGCCGCGCGTGGTCACCGCCGGCGAGCCGATGCGAATGCCGCTGGGCTTCAGCGGCGGGTTGGTGTCGAACGGGATGGCGTTCTTGTTGACCGTAATGCCGGCCTCGCCCAGCGCCTTCTCCGCCTCGCTGCCCAGCATGCCTTTGCTGTACACGTCCACCAGGAACAGGTGGGTGTCGGTGCCGCCGGAGATGATGCGGAAGCCCTCGGCGGCCATGGTGTCTGCCAGCATCTTGGCGTTGGCGACGATCTGGCGCGCGTACTCCTTGAAGTCGGGCTGCATGGCCTCGTGGAAACAGACTGCCTTGGCGGCGATCATGTGCACCAGGGGGCCGCCTTGAGCGAAGGGGAAGGTGGACTTGTCGATGGCGGCGGCGAAGGCGGCCTGGCACAGGATCATGCCGGCGCGCGGGCCGCGCAGCGTCTTGTGGGTGGTGGTGGTGACGATCTGGGCGTGCGGCACCGGCGAAGGATGCACGCCGCCGGCGACCAGCCCGGCGAAGTGCGCCATGTCCACCAGGTAGATGGCGCCGACTTTGTCGGCAATCTGCCGCATGCGGACGAAATCAATGATGCGGGGATAGGCCGAGCCGCCGCCGATGATCAGCTTGGGTTTTTCGCGCTCGGCCAGCCGCTCCAAGTCGTCGTAGTCGATGGTCTCGGTCTCCTTGGCCACGCCGTAAGGGACGATGCGGTAGGTTTTGCCGGAAAAGTTCAGGTGGTGGCCGTGCGAGAGGTGGCCGCCGTGCGCCAGGTTCAGGCCGAACACGGTGTCGCCGGGTTGCACCACGGCGGCATAGGCCTCCATGTTGGCCGAGGTGCCGGAGTGCGGCTGCACGTTGGCGTGCTCGGCGCCGAACAGCTGCTTGGCGCGCTCGCGGGCCAGCGTCTCCACCACGTCGCTGAACTCGCAACCGCCGTAGTAGCGCTTGCCCGGATAGCCCTCGGCGTACTTGTTGGTGAACACCGAGCCCATGGCCTCGAGCACGGCCTCGCTGACGAAATTCTCGCTGGCGATCAGCTCCAGGCCCTCATGCTGGCGGCGGACTTCGTTGTCAATGGCGGTGGCGATGTCGGGATCAACTTCGTATAACAGGCGCGACATGCGGTTGTGGTTCATAGGAAGCTCTCAGGTCTCAGCCGTCAGCTTTCAGCCGGCAGCGAGTGGAAACGGTAAAGGATACTCCGGGCGGCCAAGCTGTCCAATAGAAACCGGCCTGTGTGGCGGCGGAATTTATTGCGCCGAGAGAATTCGGCGGATTGAAATCCGCCGCTACACGTCCGAGGGACGCCCGAGCGCCGCGGCTGCTTTTTCTTCCCGCTCGATCTGCGAAATCTTGTCCAGACGGCGCTGGTGGCGGCCGCCGGCGAACTTGGTGCGCATCCAGGCGTCCAGGATGCTGTGCGCCTCGTCGTCGGTGAGCACGCGGGCGCCGAGGGCGAGCACGTTGGCGTCGTTGTGCTCGCGGCTCATCTGCGCCTCGTGGACGGTGTGTACGTTGGCGGCGCGCACCCCCGGCACCTTGTTGGCCGCGATGGACATGCCGATCCCGCTGCCGCACACCAGGATGCCGCGGTCCACCTTCTTGCCGGCGACCTGCTCGCCCACCTTGCGGGCGAAATCCGGATAATCTACCGACTCGTTCGAGATGGTGCCCTCGTCCTGCACTTCCACGCCCTGCTCGGTGAGCCACTGCTTGATCTTTTGCTTCAAAGGAAAGCCGGCGTGGTCTGCTCCCAGCGCGATTTTCATAGCCCGGCTATTGTACGTCAGTCGTCGGTCTTCGGTCGTCAGTCGTCAGGGTCCAGCACTTTTGAGGAATCGAGCCTGAAGACTGACGACTGAAGAGCGATGACTTATGCGATAATGCGCGCCGCAGACCAGGAGGGAGCATGGCCAGCAACGGCGCCGCCATCGCGCAGGAATTCAAGTACATAAAGTTCGACACCAGCACGTTTGTGGCGCGCATCGCCCTGAATTTCCCGCCCTACAACGTGCTGACCGTCCCCCTGATGACCGAACTGGCGGAGGCCATCGAGAGCCTGAACGGCCGCGCCGGCATCAAGTGCATCGTGCTGGAATCGTCGCAGAAGGCGTTCTCGGCGGGCATTTCGGTGGAGGACTCGCGCCCGGAGCGGGTCTTCCAGACCCTGGAAACATTCAACCGCGTGTTCCAGGCGATAGCGGAGATTTCCAAGCCGCTGATCGTGGTGGTGAACGGGCCGGCCATCGGCGCGGGTTCCGAGCTGGTGGCGTTCGGTGACATGGTGATCGCCACGCCCAACGCGCGCTTTGCCCAGCCGGAAGTGAAGATGGGCGTGTTCCCGCCCTTTGCCGCCATCATGCTGCCGGCGCTGATCGGACCGAAAAAGACCTACGAGCTGATCCTGACCGGCAACCCTTTGACGGCGGAGGAGGCGCTGGCGTATGGCTTCGTCAACAAGGTGGTGCCGGAGGCGGAGCTGGGCAAGACGGTGAATGAAGTGCTGGCGAGAATCGGCGAATTCAGCGGCCCGGTGCTGGAGATGACCAAGCGCGTTATCGGCAGCTCCATGGGCAAGCCGCTGGAGGAGGCGATGAAGCAGTCGCAGGACATCTACCTGAACCAGCTCTACTCGCTGGAAGACGTGCAGGAGGGCCTGCGCGCCGTGGTGGAGAAGCGCAAGCCGGTGTGGAAAAACAAATAGGCTCTAGGCTCTAGGCTCTAGGCTTTAGGCTTTAGGCGTGAGCAACAAATAGGCTCTAGGCTTTAGGCTTTAGGCGTGAGCTTCCAACATTGGTATTTGTCTAAAGCTGTCCTTAAAAGCCCAAAACCTAGGGCCTAAAGCCTAGAGCCTAAAGCCTATTCGGGAAATCTGGATGAGACCAACTTGGGCGGAAGTGTCGCTGGGGGCGCTGCGGGGGAATTTCCGTGTGTTGCAGCAGCACGTGGGAAGTGAAGTGACCGTCTGCGCCATCGTGAAGGCCGACGCCTACGGCCACGGGGTGGTGGAATGCGCCCGCGCGCTGGAGCAGGAGGGCGCCACCTGGTTCGGCGTGACCTCGACCGACGAAGGCCTGGCGCTGCGGGAAGCCGGAGTGCGCGGCCGCATTCTGCTGATGTCGGGCTTCTGGCGCGGCGAGCAGGAAGACGTGGTGCTCCATCAGCTCACGCCGACGGTCTGGGAATGGTGGCAGGTGGGGGCGCTGGAGGCGGCGCTGAACAAGATGGACGCCGCGCCGCGCTCCTTCCCGGTGCACGTCAAGGTGGATACCGGCATGGCGCGGCTGGGCGTGCCTGAAAACTACATGCGGTTGTTCATGAACCGGCTGCAGGCGGCCACCGCCATCGGCCTGGAAGGCGTGTTCAGCCACCTGGCCTCAGCCGAGGTGATGGACGCCACCGACGCCGAACAGCAGGCCCGCCGCTTCGAGGAATTCGAAAGAATGGTGTGCCAGAGCGGGTTTGCCCCGACGTATCTGCACATCGCCAACAGCGTGGCGGTGGCGGGGCGGCCCTCGTTGTGGCGCAACTTTGTCCGCCCGGGCCTGGCGCTCTATGGCTACGCCCCGCCTTTCACCTGGACCGACGAGCACGAGACCGCCAATCCTCTCGCGCTGGAGCGCGTGCTCTCGTGGAAGACGCGCATCATCTCGCTGAAGGACGTGGGCGCGGGACAGCCGGTGGGCTACAAAGGCGGCTACGTCACCAGCCGCAAGAGCAGGCTGGCGGTGCTGCCGGTGGGCTACGCGGACGGCCTGTCGCGGCATCTTTCGTCGCGCGGGCGGGTGATTGTGCGCGGCCGGTATGCGCCCATGGTGGGCATCATCTCCATGGACATCACGGTGGTGGACGTGACCGACGCGCCCGGCGCCTGCGTGGGGGATGAAATCATCCTGCTGGGCAGCGACGGCGGCGCCACGGTGGATGCCTGGGAACACGCGCGCCTGGAGGCCACGATTCCCTACGAGGTGCTCTGCCGCATCGGGGCCAGGGTGCGGAGAGAGTATCGCCCGTAGATGTAGGCTCTCAGCTTTCAGCTATCAGCTAGAGACATATCCGAAGGTCCGCGACTGAGCGCTGATGACGCAAGCGAGAGAACAGACCGATACGAGCTGAGAGCTGATAGCTGAGAGCTGAGAGCTGACATCTCTTTTGTTATTCTCTAACCTGATGCGCCGCCGCTACCAGAAATGGATGTGCGAGTGGGAAACGCGCCTGACCACGCGCGACACCAATCGCGTGGTGCGTCCGCTCGAGTGGGGCCTGGAGTGGACCCGCGGCTGGCCCTGCATGGATGGCGCCGGCGCCGCTGCTGATCGCCCGGAAGCGTTCTTCCACGAACTGAACCGGCGCATCATCGAAAACAGCGACCAGTTTTTCGCCTACCGCACGCCCACCGACTTCCGCCTGGAGCGCCACCAGGTGCAGTTGCACGCCTCCGGCGGCGCGGATGGCAACGAGCGCGGCTACGGCATGGGCGATTTCCTGCGCTTTACTTCCGCGGTGGAGTCGCCGTACCCGGTGAACAACACCGCGAACGCGCGCTGGTTCCCGGCCCGCGGACGGCGCGCGGTGATCGTGCTGCCGCAGTGGAACGCCGACGCCCTCAGCCACAACGCCCTGTGCCGTATGCTGAATTTCTGCGGCATCGCGGGCCTGCGCCTGAGCATGCCGTACCATGACGTGCGCCGCCCGCCCGAATTGGAGCGCGCCGACTACGCGGTGTCCGCCAACATCGGGCGCACGATGGCCGCCGCGCGCCAGGCCATTGCCGACATCCGCTCCTGCCTGGACTGGCTGGAGCAGCGCGGCTATCGGCGCTTCGCCGTGCTGGGCACGAGCCTGGGCTCCTGCTACGCGTTTATCGCCAGCGCGCACGACGAACGCCTGGCGGTGAACGCGTTCAACCACGCCTCCACGTATTTCGCCGACGTGGTGTGGACCGGACAGTCCACGCGCCACGTGCGCGCCGGGATCGAGTCGGCCATCACCCTGGACAGCCTGCGCCGGTGCTGGGCCGCCATCAGCCCCATGTCGTACTTCGAGCAGTTCAGCCGCTTCGGCAAGAAGTCGCTGATTGTCTACGCCACTTACGACCTGACCTTCCTGCCCGAGTTCTCGCGCCAGGTGGTGGACGAGTTCCAGCGCCGGCGCCTCGACCACCAGGTCGCGGTGCTCCCCTGCGGCCACTACACCACCGGCGAAACACCCTATAAATTCCTGGACGCCTGGCACCTGGTGCGGTTTATCAGCCGGGCCCTGTAACGCAGGAGCGTCCGCCACTCTGTCGGTCTATCGGTCGGTTACGCTGTCGATTGACTGACCGAAAGACCGATGGACCGATAGACGATTCGCAACCACCCCTAACCACAACGAACTAAGACAAGAATTCCCGTGAAGCAGAGCTGCATTTCTCATACTCTGGCCTGAGAGCCGGACCCATGGATCCGCAGATACTCCGAGGCCCGGTTCCAATGTACCCTCCCCCTAAAACAAAAAGGGCGCGTGTTGAACGCGCCCTTGCTTTTTTGGCACGGAAAACTTCTAGACGGTGAGCACTTCTTTTTCCTTGCCTTTGCTGAGCTCTTCCATCTTCTTAATCTCGTCGTCGGTGAGCTTCTGGATTTCCTCCAGTGCGCGGCGCTCTTCGTCTTCAGTGATCTTCTTGTCCTTGAGCGTCTTCTTAATGGCCTCATTGCCGTCGCGGCGAATGTTGCGCACGGCGGTGCGGTGCTCCTCCAGCACCCGGTGCAGGTGCTTGACCATCTCGCGGCGGCGCTCCTCGGTGAGCGGCGGCACCGGCACGCGGATGATCTTGCCGTCATTCATCGGGTTCAGGCCGAGGTCGGCGGAGCGGATCGCCTTCTCGATGGCGCCCAGCGAGCTGGGATCGAAGGGCTGCACGGTGATCAGTTGCGCTTCCGGGGCGTGCACCTGCGCGATCTGGTTCAGCGGCATCGCCGAGCCGTAGTACTCCACCTGCACGCTGTCCAGCATGTGCACCGAGGCGCGCCCGGTGCGCACCGCCGTCATTTCCTTGCGGAAGTCCTCCACCGCCTTCTCCATGCGGGTCTTGAGCTGGACGAAGGTTTCTTTCAGAGCGGGAGCCACTGCCATGCTGGGCTGAGCCATGTCTCCTCCGATGCGAACGACAGATTATAAAGCACCGACCCAGGCACAAGGCACAAGGCACGGTAGTGGGTCAGCTTGAATTGTCGAAGAGAGTTCCCTGAAAAATTGCGAGAAGCGCCGTGATGGAGTCCCTGATTGTATCGTCGTCGGCATCGGCCATGGCTTTCTTCGGAAATACAATCAGTGGGTAAAGCGTGTTGGTATCTGAATCGAATAAAGTGTAGATTCGCCAGCCGCCGCTCGCTCCCTCCCTTGCGGACCTGTTCTTCTGCCGATATTTAAATAACTCGTATCCCTGCAGGGCGGCGGAAAAGCGCGGGACGCGCCATCTCTGGTTCGCTTGAATGTCTTTCCTGATGTTGGTGAATGCTTCGTCTAGGTCGGTATCAATGGATGGATAGCGGTGTTTCTTCCAGTACTCCCGCAATTGTTTGAAGTGCGGGCTGGCATCGACATCGATCTTACATTCCGCCAAGGCGAGCCGCCGGATCGGCTATGGCCCGAACGGAATCCTTCAACAGCGCCCTAAACTGACCACTCTCGGATAGCGCTAAATCTTCAATAATGTCGCCGATGTCTTCTGTGCTGGCGTCGATACCCTTTAGCGCCGACCTAGAAAGCGGGTTACAACTTGCCGGGCAATGTTGGCACAGACGCAGCATGGGAGTGAGGTTGCCGTGCAGGTCTTGCATTTTCTTTCGGAGATCAGATGCCTGCTCAGCAGACAATGCTTCCAGCATGTCCGGTGTAACTGAACGGACAAACCGCCGGAGGGCAAAGTTTAAGACCGTTAGGCCCACGGCGCAGACAGCAACATTTTCCAGGTGCTTCACCCAATACACTACGGCTAAAGTTCGATCAGCCCTACGCTCCATCTGATCAAACGTTATTGCCGCGGGCATGGCGATGCTCCAGTTTGTTCAGAACTGGCAAACCTTTTAACCGAGCTAAAAGCATTTGTCAACATTACGTTAGACAGTCAGATTCCTCCAAAGGTTCCCTCATAATTCTACTGCAATGCAGGGCTGCCTGTATTGCGTCAGGGTTGTGGTCCGAACAATTTGTTTTCCCAGAATAGCCCAATGGAAAAGCGTCTCAGACAGCCTCCGGTCGAACGTTGGACCTAAGCAGAGAAACCAGTTCCTTGTGTCTTGCGGGCCTTGAACCTTGATCCTCCAGCCTGGAGCCTTCTCACGCGCTGACCAGCGACCCCACCTTCTCCCCCAGCACCACTCGCCGGATATTCCCCGGCCGGTTCAGGTTGAAGATGATGATGGGCAGGTTGTTGTCGCGGCACAGGCTGATGGCGGTCAGGTCCATCACCCTGAGGCCCTTCTTCATGATGTCGAGGTAGCTGATCTCGTCGAACATTTTGGCGTCTTTGACCAGCACGGGATCGGCGTCGTAGATGCCGTCCACCTTGGTCGCCTTCAGGATGACTTCGGCCTTGATCTCCATGGCGCGCAGCGAGGCGGCGGTGTCGGTGGAAAAATACGGGTTGCCGGTGCCGGCGCCGAAGATGACGATGCGCTCCTTTTCCAGGTGGCGGATGGCGCGGCGGCGGATGAACGGCTCGGCCACTTCCTGCATCTGGATGGCCGACATCACGCGGGTGTAGACGCCGCGTTTCTCCAGCGCGTCCTGCAGCGCCAGGGCGTTGATCATGGTGGCCAGCATGCCCATGTGATCGGCGGAGACGCGGTCCATCTCGCGCGCCTGCTCGGCCACCCCGCGGAAGAAGTTTCCTCCGCCCACCACGATCGCGATCTGCACGCCCAGGTCGTGGACATCCTGCAGTTCGGCGGCAATTTCGTGCACCCGGATAGCATCGACCCCGAAGCCCTGGTTGGCAGCCAGGGCCTCGCCGGAAAGTTTCAGAAGAATGCGCTTGAAGACGGGCTCAGCCACAATGATGTCCTTCTCTCCTCTCAGTGTAGTGTTTGTCGCCGCAGGCTGTAAATTGCATTGTCGGCATCGCGGCGCGATTGTCCGCATCGAAAGAAGGCATGAGTTCCGGGGTAAGCACGACCACCGCGGGTCAGAGATCGGACCTTGCCGCCCAATACCTGGAGACGCGCCGCACCACCGAGCGCCTGGTAGAACCGCTCAACGCCGAGGACATGATGGTGCAGTCCATGTCCGACGCCAGCCCCGCCAAATGGCACCTGGCGCACACCTCGTGGTTCTTCGAAACCTTCCTGCTGACACATCTGCCGGGATACCAGCCGCTCGATCCGCAGTACCGCTTCCTGTTCAACTCCTATTACAAGCAGGTCGGCTCGCATCCCAACCGCGCCATCCGCGGCGCCTTCTCGCGTCCCAGCCTGGAGGAAGTCCGGCGCTACCGCGAGCACGTGGACAGCGCCATGCTCCGCCTGCTGGAGAGGGCGAGTGTGGCTGCCCACCCTGTCGCTCCAACAGCGGGAGCGACAAGGGTGGGGCAACCTGGCGACGTGCTGCTCCTGACCGAGTTGGGCATCAACCACGAGCAGCAGCACCAGGAATTGATCGTCACCGACATCAAGCACGCGCTGTGGTCCAACCCGCTGCGGCCGGCGTATTGGGCTGGCGACCGTGTGGCCCGGGTCTTCGACCCGAGCACGCGGGCCGGGGACCCGCGCCACATGAGTTGGCTCGCCTTCGCCGGGGGCGAATGCGAAATCGGCCACGCCGGCGGGGGCTTTGCCTTCGATAACGAGTCGCCGCGCCACTGCGTGCGCGTGCAGCCCTTCCGCCTGGCGGCACGGCTGGTCACCAACCGCGAGTACCTGGAATTCATCAACGACGGCGGATACCGCCGCCCCGAGCTGTGGCTTTCCGACGGCTGGGACCAGGTCTGCGCCGCGGGCTGGCAGGCGCCGCTGTATTGGGAGCAGCGCGAGAACGTATGGCTGGCGTTCACCACGTCGGGGATGCGGCCGGTGGCGCCGGAGGAGCCGGTGTGCCACGTCAGCTACTACGAGGCCGACGCCTTCGCCCGCTGGGCCGGGGCGCGCCTGCCGCGGGAAGAAGAGTGGGAGATCGCGGCTACGCAGTCGCCAGACGCCAGTAGCCAGTCGCCAGAAGGGGCCAATCTACTTGACAGCGGGCGACTGCATCCCATGGCTGCTCCCAGCGGGGCCGGACTTCAACAGATGTTCGGCGATGTCTGGGAGTGGACGTCGGGCCCCTACGTCGCCTATCCGGGCTACCGTCCCGCCGCCGGCGCGCTCGGCGAGTACAACGGAAAATTCATGTGTAACCAGATGGTGCTGCGTGGCGGCTCCTGCGCCACCCCGGCCTCGCATGTCCGCGCCAGCTACCGCAATTTCTTCCCGCCGCACGCGCGCTGGCAGTTCATGGGGATCAGGCTCGCCAATGATTCCTTCTAAAGCGCCGCTCATTCCGGCCATCGCCGACGAAGTTTACGAAGGGCTCAGCCGCACGCCGAGATCGCTGCCGCCCAAGCTGTTCTACGACGCGGCGGGCTCGGCGCTGTTCGACCAGATCACCCGCCTGCCGGAGTACTACCTGACGCGCACCGAGCGCCGCATCCTGGAGCAATACGCGCCCGAAATTGCACGCTCTTTGCACCCGGGAACCTCGGTGATCGAACTGGGGGCCGGCAGCGGCGAGAAAACCGGCGTGCTGTTAAATGCGCTCGGCCGGCGCAACCTGCGGGTGCACTATTTTCCCGTGGAGTTGTCGCCAACCGCGGTAATCGAGGCCAAGCGGCAACTGGAGACGCAATGCGCTTTCCTGCGCGTGCACCCGATCGTGGCCGATTTTTGCGAGCACCTTCGTTTCATTCGCCGGGTGCCGCCGCCGCGGCTGGTTCTGTATATCGGGTCGAGCATCGGCAACCTTGAAGCCGAGCAGGCGCAGACTCTGCTGTGCCGCATCCGTTCCGAACTCGCCCCCGGCGACGCGCTGCTGTTGGGCATGGACCTGGTGAAAGACGTTTCGCTCCTGGCGCCCGCCTACGACGATGCCCAGGGCGTGACCGCGCGCTTCAACAAGAACGTGCTGGCGCGCATCAACCGCGAATTGGGCGGGCACTTCGACCTGGAGTCCTTCCGCCACGTCGCGCTGTGGAACCCGCAGCAGTCGCGCGTGGAGATGTACCTGGAGAGCGTGCGCGCGCAGCAGGTCCGCATCGACCTGCTCGGCCTCACACTGGACTTCGCCGCCGGCGAGCGCATCCACACGGAAAACAGCCACAAGTACACGGTGGAATCCGGGCGGGCCATGCTGGAAAGCGCGGGCTTCGAGTGCTGGCGCACCTTCACCGATGAGCAACGCTGGTTCGCGGTGCATTTGGCGCGAGTGCAATGCCAGGGTCCGGGTGAGGCAGGAAGTTGATCGTGTCATCCTGAGCGAGGGCGCACGCCCGAGCCGAAGGAGCCCGGGCTGCTGCCACTACCCAGTGCGCCTGAGGGCTTCTCGGGTTCGCTCCGCGCTCCCTTCACCGAAGTGCCTGCCTGCATTGCCTGGCTCGCCAGAGGCTGCGGCGATCCTTCGACTCGGGCGTGCGCCCTCGCTC
>Ga0315268_10001015_pt1 | contig 32864 bp, 29 predicted proteins | sample C1_top_MG_FD_204535 | JGI IMG/M metagenome (GOLD analysis project Ga0315268, IMG submission 204535) | Sediment microbial communities from Yellowstone Lake, YNP, Wyoming, USA - C1_top | ecosystem: Environmental > Aquatic > Freshwater > Lake > Sediment | place: USA: Wyoming | collected 2017-08-01
AACCTGCGAACGCTCATGGAAGAAGATAATTGGAAAGCCGTATGCGGGAAAACTGCACGTACGGTTTGATGAGGGGGAACTGGAGATAGAGCCTTTCGGTCACTACGCCAGTTCTCTACTCTACTGGTATAAGCAGTCGAGACTTAATCTGACCTGTCTGTAAAATCAAATATTATCTACTATACATTGTACTTCTGAACAAAGCTCAAAGTTCAAGCGTTTGCCATTTGGATTTTGAAATTTGGATTTTAGTTTATCTTCAGGAGATATCAGAAGGTGAAAACACTATCTCATCTTTAAAAGATTTCACAAGGTATACAGCCTTTTTCAGGTTTTCATCGAGAACATCAACCATGGCAGCATCAAGTCCTGCACCAGAAAAATAGAGAAAGAACGCAGCTTCCACTTTTTTCCTGAGTGCCAAAGGCATTCCAACAGAAACATTCGAAATCCATGCGATGGTATTTATCGGGGGTTCTACCAAATCTTTTAGGATCTTTATACATTCCGTGGAGTTTGCCAGATGCTTCTGGCCTATCCCTCTTCCAATATGTACAAGAGATGGGTCTACAAATAGTCTTCCATTTGGTATATCTGTTGCGTTTGCCATTTCAAGGAGTTCCTCTATTATCTGGATTTTTGCCTCTAAAGATATCGGCGGTGTAGCCCTCGTTGCCCTTATGACGAGAGAAGCCCCGGAATCAGCTACGAGTTGAAGCAACTCTTCTTTTTCATCAGGTTCGGTTGCAGAGACATAGTTAATAAGCGGAGGGTTTTTACATAAAAGGATAGAATTTTTAAGGGCCTTGATATTCCTTGAATCGAGACAAATATCCTTACCTGTTGTTTCATGGATAATCCTCACTACCCAGGGAAAGTTCTCCTCATCTCCCGAGCCATCTAAAGAGCACTGCACATTTATCATATCTGCATTAGCAAGCCTCTTAGAAAATTCTGAGAGGGCCTCCTTATTTCTGCTCTTCACTACTTCCATATAAGCTTTGTTCCTCGTATTCAAGTTATCTGCAATGACTAACATTTAAACCTCCGAAAAAAAGTTTCAGTAACCAAAATGCATTTAGATAATGCAGATGTTGTGAGAAAATTTATTTTTCGATACCTTAGTGTACATTAAACTGATGGTTTTTGGAATATTTTATGGATATAACGAATAAAGATATTCGCAATAAATCATCGAGTTAAATAAATTTTTGAGCAATGTCTGCATTATTAGGGTTAATGTACAGATAAAGAGTTAATTCTCAATTTCTGAATTTTTTAACTCTGCCACAACCTTTCCGATAGGGACCTTTGTTTCAATCCTTACGGGTATTCTACTTTCATCATCTGTAAGCCACATCAATATATCGCCTTGTCTATGGAATAACCCTTCAGATTTGAGATCTGGTTTCACTACTACTGCACTTACTTCACCTTTACCATAAACTTTAATCTTTTCTTTTCTCAGAACACTCACTTCAGCCTTGAGGAGTTTGTTGCTGTCAAAGACATCAATATAAATAGTTTTCCCAACAACAAAGGGCTGAGTCCTAAGATAATAAAACCCTGAAATAACATCCCATACAAGCCCTTCCATCATATGGTCTTTCTTTTTATTTTTTAGGTAATCAAAATATTTAATCTTTTTGCTGTTCACGTCAAAAATTGTCTCTTTATCACTTCGATATCTACCCTCGCGTTGTTTAATCCTGAAATGAGTAGCCCTTCCCTGTATGATCAAACTTTCTGCATAGTCTTCCACCTTATAGAAGGCAGAGATTAATGAAGCAGATTGAGCTCTTGAGGTTATCTTTAAAGTGCCCTTATCATTAACAGCCTCAAGAACTGCATTCCCTGCGTAGATACCAAGCCAGTATATATCAAAGTATAATCTTTCCTTGTTAGCTCTCAACACCTGACATGAACCTGCTTTAACTGTGATCTCTTTGGCCTTAATATCTTTAGATTTAACCTCTGCAAACTCTTCCGAAGTAGTCGTAGAAGCCAAACTTTTAAAGCCCAAACTCCCAAAGAGAAGACTCACATAAAGAGTAGCGAATAGAATGGGAAAAACCGTCTTGTATGAATTAGAATCTTTGCAAAAATTATATAGTTTTGGGTTCATTCTGATTAATTTTTGAGCAAATTATATACCTATTTCTAAATTTTTAGATATTAAATTTTTAGATTGACAATTGCAAATCCTTATGATAATCTATAATTAGATTCGCAAAGCCACGAAGGCTTAAAAGAGGGCCAGTAGGCCTGTAAGCTTTCGCGGCTTTTTTATTTTGCCGCGGGAAAGGAGATTACTGTGGCAAAAACTCACACTGCGACATGAAAAACATCCTCAAGTACTTTCAAGGCAGTTGATAATCGTCGCTCACTTTATTAAAACGGAGGATTTAATTTATGGGCACTAAATTTCAGAAAATTCCAACATTACGACTGTTGGTCCTTTTTATAGTTTTTGTAGTTTCCTTTTCAGCCCATGCGTATGAATTAAATGAAAAACTAACGATAGAAGGTACTTTAACGGGAGTCTATCAGTATGGTGACTTTGACTCTGAAGAGATTAAGGACACAGGAAGAGGGGCAGGTGTTCTTGATCTCGGTATAAACTTCCACCCCACAGATAAAGACGAATTTTATGTTCTTCTCAGTTATGCTGCTGGAAACGCATTAAACACTATAGTTCCCTTTTCTCTGGTACCCTATGCAGACGACCTTGAGGCTGACCTTAAAGACATAAATGGAAGAAACAGGGATTATTTGCTGGAAGCGTGGTATAAACACAAGTTTATCTTTTCTAAGGACATATCCCTTGTAATAACGGGGGGTATCATAGATGCTACAAGGTATATAGATGATAACAACTTTGCAAACTGTGAAGTTACCCAGTTTATGAATGAGGTATTCGTTAACCATAAGAACGTAAACCTGCCTTCCTATGACCTCGGAGGCGTCGCAGAACTTGATATATCAAACTTTTCCGCAAGGGGTTTATTTATGAGTACAAAAAATGAAGAAGGCAGAGAATATGATTATTATGCAATGCAGTTAGGGTACAAGATAGATACACCTTTAGGAGAAGGCAATTACAGGCTCTATGGTTTTACAACAAACAATAAGTTTCCATGCTGGGATGAGAGGGATGAAGGTAGTCTTTATGGTTATGGAATCTCAGCAGATCAAGGACTGAGTAAGATAATCGGGGTTTTTGCAAGGTTTGGCTGGCAGAATGATAAAGCAGTAATAGTTCACGATGAAATTTATTCTGGAGGTGTCAATATAAACGGGAAATTATGGGGAAGAGAGAAAGATGAGATAGGTCTTGGTTATGCATATCTCGATGGTGCTGACTGTGGAGATATAGACAATACGAATGCGGTTGAGGCCTATGCAAAATTCAAGATATCCGATTTCAGCGATATAACCTTCGACATTCAGTATTTAGATGACAACATGAAACGAGGCGAGGATCGGGACGGATTTATTTACGGGATTAGAGTAAATGCCTATTTTTAACGAGTCCTGAGGAGAATAGAGTTGTGTTTAGTTAAAATTTTTCACATACTATTTTAGGAGGCAGCTATGCATATACCTGATGGATATTTAAGTCCTCAAACATTTGTACCTTTATACGGGGTATCATTTGTTTTTTGGGCAATTGCCCTGAAAAAATTGAAAAAGGAGCTTCCTGCAAGGTATATCCCGTATCTCGCAATGGCAGCAGCTTTTTCTTTTCTGATTATGATGTTCAACGTCCCTATTCCTGGCGGAACCACAGGCCATGCAGTTGGTGCGGGTATAATTGCTATTCTGTTGGGACCATGGGCAGCAGTTTTAGCGATATCAGTTGTTTTAATTATCCAGGCTATAGTTTTCGGAGACGGGGGAATTACTGCGATCGGAGCTAATTGTTTTAACATGGCAGTGGTAATGCCTTTTGTTTCTTACTGGGTTTTCAGGTTAATAAAAGGCGATGCCAAAGGCGGAGCAAAATTCTACTTGGCAGCTTTTTTTGCGGGATATATAGGTCTTGTTGTGGCTGCAGTGATTACCGGCTTTGAATTTGGGATTCAACCTATGATCGCTTCCGCACCAGACGGGAAACCATTATACGCTCCTTATCCGCTATCAATTGCTGTTCCTGCAATGGCAATAGAACATATGATAGTATTCGGTATAGTCGAGGGAATGGTGACAGCCTTGATACTTAAGTACTTCGTAAAACACGAAAGTGACTTAGTATACGCAACGAAGGAGGCTTGATATGACAAGATTTCAGAAAAAATTATGGATCGGTATTCTTATATTGGCTTTGTTAACTCCACTCGGTATTTATCTCCCTGAAAAATTCAAGGCCGGAGATGCCTGGGGTGAATGGGGAACAGATAAGTTACAAGAGCTTCTGGGCTATGTGCCGGAGGGGCTCAAAAAAATGGCTGATTTATGGAAAGCACCCGTCCCTGATTATAACTTCGGCGGTGGAAATGCAGCTTTTAGTACACAGGTAATTTCATATATTATATCCGGTATACTTGGCATCGCTGCAGTTGCTATAGTGATATATTTGATAACAAAGTTTCTGGTAAAGCATGAAAAATAACATCCCTCCTTTTCTACTGAATACCCCCTCCTCACTCCCCTCTAAAAGAGGAGGGGGTAAGATAAACACGTCGTATATTGATAAAGGTATCGAAAGTTTCGCAGGAATTCTTAAGGAAGGTTATACTCAGTGGGAATTGGCATCGAAAACTGGGTTTTTCTACGAGCTTGATACGCGTATTAAAGTGGTTTTCTGGCTTTTTTTTATTATTGTAATCAGTTTTAAGAAAGAGATTTTGCCTGAATTAGGCATTTTTTTTACTATATTTGCCCTTTCGTTATTGTCCCGTGTAAATCTTATCAATTTTTACAGAAAGATATTTTTATTAGGATTCATTTTTGGTTTCCTCATTTCCTTACCCTCTTCTCTGAATGTAATAACTCATGGAAAAGTGCTTTTCCCGATTATCACATTATCAAAACCATATGATTTCTGGGGTTATCACATTCCTGAGGTAATAGGCTTTACCGGAGAAGGCTTTTCAGTAGTTGCACTGTTGACGTTAAGGGTTTTAAATTCCTTATCCATTTCTTTTCTCATACTCTATACCACACCTTTCCCTGAAATTATCAAGGCATTAAAGATTCTCAAAGTCCCGGATACCTTTTTGGTTATCATTTCTTTAGCCTATAAGTATATTTTTATTTTTGCCCGTATTGTTGCTGATATGCACCTTGCGAAAAAGAGCAGGCTTGCTGGTGCGGTGAATCGATCAGATGCAAGGAACTGGGTAGCCGGGCGGATAGCGTTTATTTTTAGGAAGACACAGTTAAAATGCGATGATGTTTTTAAAGCAATGATAGGAAGAGGTTTCTCAGGTGAGATTAAGCTTTACCAATATCGGAAAATAAAGGGAAGAGATTGGATCGTCGGTTCTTTTCTCTTTATTATAGGATCACTATTTTTATGGGCTTAAAGAGATAATTATGGAAATTATTAAAGTTGAAGGAGTTCATTACAATTATTACAATAGATTTCCGGCCCTTATCGATCTAAGTTTAGAGATAAATAGGGGTGAGAAATTCGCCGTTATAGGTTCCAACGGCAGCGGAAAATCCACACTCCTTCAGATATTGAACGGTTTACTGTTCCCTTCTCAGGGCAGAGTCTTTTTCCATACGTATGAATTGTCTGAAAGATCTCTCAAAGAGAAAGATTTTGTGAGATTTTTCCGGGAGAAGGTCGGATTTGTTTTTCAGGACTCTGATATACAGTTGTTCTGTCCAACAGTCATAGATGAGTTACTTTTTGGTCCTTTGCAATTGGGGTTAGAAAAAAATGAGGCACTGGAAAGGGCGGTTGAGATTATGCAAATGCTCAAGATTGAAAACCTAAAAGACCGTCCTTCCTATATGTTATCCGGTGGAGAAAAAAGGAGGGTAGCAATCGGTTCTATTTTGACTATGAATCCAGAGGTACTTCTACTCGATGAGCCCACAAGCGGCCTTGACCCAAAGACTCAAGTTTTTCTTTTAGAATTAATATTGGCATTAAATGAAGCAGGAAAAACTATTGTTATCGCTACGCATGATCTTTCTCTGGTGGATGAGCTTCAATCCAAGGTAGCGGTCCTCTCCGAAGAACACCGCATTGAAAAGATAGGAAGCGCGGAAGAAATTCTCAGAGACGAAGACTTATTATTGAAAGTGAATCTTATCCATGAGCATGTTCATTACCATGGACAGACTGCCCATACCCATATACATTCCCACTATCTTTTCCACCGACATTAACCCAAATAATGCAATTGAGATAATGCAGATGTTGTGAAAAAATTTATTTTTCTATACCTTAGTGTACATTATTCATAAATACATGTAGAGATAGGCAGGGCATAGTATTTGAGCGGTTTCTTTTGCAGATATTCCAATCCACCCCCCTCATATCCCCCCTTACCAAGGGGGGATATGAGGGGGGTAAGGCAAAAGCCTCGGAGGGCGATAGCCCGAGAATGAGCGAAAATACTATGTCATGCCTGTATGTCATGGTCTACAAATAATTTAAGTTAAATAAATTTTTGAACAATGTCTGCATTATTTGGGTTAAGAAGAGAAGGATTTATTATGAGGTGCGAGCATTTTCTCGCACCTTAGTTTTTTGCGAAGGTATAGCATTCAGAAAAGTTGATTCATTGTTCTACAAAGAAATATAATGTTAAACCGTGATTGATATACTTAAAATCTCCTCTATTTTCTTAATAATATTATTTCTCCTGAGGAAAAAGCTGAATATCGGTTATGTGATGTTTATTGCTGCATTCGTTTTGTTCTTGCTCTATCGTATGTCCCTCAACTCAATATGGAATACCTGCAAAGATGCAGCCCTGAATAGTGCTACCATCAAACTGATTCTTGCTCTCACGTTTATCCGCATTTTTGAAATGATACTCAGAGAGCACACTGTTCTTGCCAATATGATGAGAGCCGTAAAGACGATATTCAAAAACAGAAAGATTATCGCTGCAAGCATGCCTCTTCTCATAGGACTCCTCCCCTCTGTCGGCGGTGCTTATTTTTCTGCTCCCATGGTGGATGAGGCAACACGTGATACAAAGATGACCCTTGAAGAGAAAGGTTTTACCAATTATTGGCTGAGACATCCCTGGGAATATATCCTGCCCTTGTATCCAGGAATCCTCCTTGCCTCGGCAATCTCGAAAATTGGGCTTCATAACCTTATTATTGTTAATCTTAGTTATGCAATTTTTACAACGATAACGGGATTTATCTTTGGCATGCAAGAAGTGAAAGGGGTAATGAAGACAGAAGATAGGTTATCAAAAGAGGGCATCTGGAGCTTTATTCCGATAACTGCTGTCCTTCTTCTCGTGGTGATATTTCATATGGAACTCCATTACGCACTGATTGCCGCAGTTACTGCCCTTTTTTTCTTTTATCGGTACAATCTAAAAGCAATCCTTTCTTGCCTGAAGCATGGTTTTTCTCTCGAAATAATCATCCTGATACTCAGTGTCATGCTCTTTAAGGAAGCGATGGAGGCCTCGGGTGCTGTTAAGAACGTGAGCCAGTTTTTTATGAAAGGAGGGATTCCAACTCTTCCCATACTTTTTCTCCTGCCTTTTGTCACCGGCTTGCTCACAGGCATTACCATTGGATTTGTAGGAAGTACATTCCCTCTCATACTGAGTATGGTGGATAACACATCAATGGGTACAATATCTTTTGCTTTTGCCTCTGGATTTCTGGGCGTTCTCCTTTCCCCCGTCCATATATGCCTAATACTCACAAGAGAATATTTCAAAGCTGACTTATGGGGAATGTACAAAATGATAATACCTGCAAGCCTTATTGTTTTTTGCGTTGCGATTGTGGAGTACTTGATACTCAAGTAAATGCAAAAATATTTCCCGTGAATTTGCTATCAGTAGGAGCGTGTTAGAGCTTGTCTCTTACGCTTAAACCTCATTTACTTAGAAGTTAGACCATATGTGATGAGTAGGAGGAGGTGGAAGAAACAACTCTTTATTATAAAAAATTGTAAAAATTGATTGAAAATTTATTCAAAAAAGTGCAGATTATTACTGGTAGATAAAATACATCACACAATAACCTAAAAAGGAGGAGGTAAAGATGGCAAAGAAAAAACCTACTAAGGAGAAGGTTGCCAAGAAGAAAGTCGTCAAGAAAAAGAGGAAGCTAAATCCGGCTTTCATGAAGCCCATGCAGATTAGCGATGCCCTTGCAAAGGTAGTTGGGAGCAAGCCACTTCCGAGAACAGAGGTTACCAAAAAACTTTGGGCGTATATCAAGAAGAACAAGCTCCAGGATAAGGTAAACAAGAGAATGATAAATGCTGATGCCAATCTGAAGGCAGTATTCAGAGGGAAAGAAAAAGTTTCGATGTTTGAGATGACCAAGCTGGTCAGCAAACATCTGAGTTAGTAAATTAGAAATCTGGTAATTTAGTTACACCAAATAATGCGATTGAAAGATGCAGGTATTGTGGAAAAATAAATTTCCCGCAATACCTGCATTATTCGGGTTAATCTATAGCCAATCTATAACTTTTCCTGTGATAAATTCTTTTAAGTCAGGCTGTAAGCATGCAGGCTGTAAGCATGTAAGCATATCTTTTATAGATATGGCTCTTATCCCTTTATTACCCCGATCGGTCTGAGCCTTGCTACTTTTTTCGAAATTCCTGCTTTATGCACTACATCAACAACATTTGATATATCTTTGTATGCCTCAGACATTTCCTCTGCAAGAGTTTCTCTACCTGCAGACTTTACGATAACCCCCTTATCTTCCATCTCACGCCATATTGAACGGCCTTTTGCCCTCCGTATTGCCTGATGCCGTGACATCACCCTTCCAGCACCGTGACATGTAGAACCGAAGGTATCTTTCATAGCCTTTTCTGTTCCAAGAAGCAGGAAGGAAACTCTTCCCATGTCACCAGGGATCAAGACAGGCTGGCCAAGAGTTTTATAGACTTCCGGTAATTCTGGATGTCCCGGAGGAAATGCCCTTGTCGCACCTTTCCTATGAACTACAAGCTTCATTTTTTTACCGTTAACACCGTGCTCCTCTATCTTAGCGATATTATGTGCGACATCGTATATTAGAGTGATTCCGAGTTCTTTAGGTGATATATTAAATACCCTCATAAAGGCCTCTTTTGTCCAGTGCATAATACACTGCCTGTTTGCCCATGCATAGTTAGCAGCAGCCCTCATGGCAGCAAGATAATCCTGAGCCTCAGGGCTTCCATAAGGGGCACAGGCAAGCTCTTTATCAATAAGCTCTATTTTATATTTGACTGCAGCCCTTTCCATAACCTCGAGAAAATCAGTGCAAACCTGATGTCCAAACCCACGAGAACCTGTATGTATCATTATCGTAATCTGATTTTTGAAAAGACCGAGGCTGTCTGCAGTCTTCTCATCATAGATCTCATCAATATACTGAACCTCGAGAAAGTGATTACCAGAGCCTAATGTGCCCTGCTGTGCCCTTCCCCTTTCATATGCCTTCTGGCTTATCAGAGAGGGATCTGCACCTTCGATATAACCTCCTGATTCTATTTTTTTGAGGTCATCGGCACTCCCGAAGCCTTGTTCTACAGCCCAGCGTGCACCATAAAGAAGAAGCTTCTTTTCATCCTCAGGGCCAAGACGTATTTTACCCTTCGAGCCGACTCCTGATGGAATTTCGGTGTAAAGAAGGCTTACTAAGTCCTTTATTTTCGGCAGGACGTCATCCTTCTTTAAATTACTTTTTAAGAGTCGTACTCCACAATTGATATCATAGCCAACACCACCAGGTGATACAATCCCTTCCTTGAGATCAAAGGCAGCAACTCCGCCGATTGCAAATCCATATCCTGTATGCACATCCGGCATTGCGAAAGATGCTCCAATAATTCCTGGTAACGTAGCAACATTTGCCACCTGATCTATGGACTGATCCTCAAGTTCTTTCTCAAGAAGGTCATCAACATAGATAACGCCCTTAACCCTCATACCTTTCTTGTAATCCGTTGGGACCTCTATCTTTGTTTCATCAATCCTTTTGAGTTTCTCGGATGCCATAACTCCCTCACTCCAGGGTTTCAGGATTCAAGTCTACGACTTGTAGATGATCAATGGTTTGAGTAATGAAATAAACCCTTTGACTTTCGACTATCGACTTACGACTATTGACTATCTTTATTATATATCAAAAATAACGTCAATCTCCCATTTCTTATTCTTCTTTTCTATCTTTAGTTGGTGATAGGTTGCTGCCTTTACCAATAATTTTCTCTCATGCCTATCAGGGTCAAAGTCCTCTCCATATATAGAAGCATTAAGCCTGTTAGCTTGTTGGCCTGCCAGCTGTTCAGCTCCTCCTGGAGATGGAGATATGGCTAACTCACTGATAGAAATTTTTTTACCTATAAAACCGTAGGCATCAAAATGAAAGATGAGTTCATTCAACCATGAGACAAGGAGTCCCTCTGTTGAGTCACTCTCAACAGAGACATCGATGACCTTTCCTTCCTTTACCGTATCGAGATCTGTAATCAGACTATACATACCGATCGCAGCATTGATGAAGGCGTCTTTCAGGCTTTCTCCATAGGCCTTAAGGCCTACATCACCTGATATATCGAGAACCTCAAAAATCTTCATTTTTTTTCTATTGTGGTGTCCCTAATACTTCCTTACAGTGTCATTCCTGCGAAAGCAGGGAACTATAAGGAATTGGATTCCTGTTCCCACAGGAAACCCTGGATTCCGTGTCAAGCACGGAATGACATTATATTTCTAAGACAAACCGGTAGTATTTATTTCCCGCCCTGTTTTGGTGCTTCCTTAGGCTCTTCTTTCTGTTCAGGTTGCCCTTGTGGCATCCCTTTCTCCTCTTCTAAGGGAGCAAGCTTTGTTAACGCTTCTTTATTTATCTCAACTTTGCAGGTTTTCTTCAGTCCCTCAATATAGGAATCAAAAACATCCTTCTGCTTTTCTGCCATAAGGTTCTGAGAAATGAGATTTTTCACCCTTTCGAGCTCAACTACTGGACCAGATTTTTTTTCTGTAACCTTTATGATGTGGTATCCAGACTTCGTCTTCACGGGTTCGCTTATTTCTCCTATTTTCAGTTTGATCGCCGCTCCTTCAAATTCAGGATCCATCTGCCCTTTCGATAAAAAACCAAGGTCTCCACCATTTTTTGCTGAAACAGTATCGATAGAGCTTTTCTTTGCAATCTGAGCAAAGTTTTCACCTTTTCTCAGCCTTTCTAATATCTGTTTGGCTTCTTTTTCAGTCTTAACAAGGATATGGCTTGCCCTGATCTGGGCAACGGGAGCAAATTTTTCTTTATTCTTTTCATAATAATCCTTTATCTCCTGGTCAGAGACTTTAACCTTCGACTCTATCTCCCTTTGAAGAAGAAGTCCCACGAGGGTGATCTTCTTGAAGTCCTCAACCTTCTTGAGGTATTCCGAATCTTTATCGAGCCCTTTCTTTAATGCCTCCTTATAAAGGAGCTCTTTCTTTACGAGTTCATCAAGAAATTTTTCTTTTCCACTACTTCCTTCAAACATCTTCTGCACAAATTCAGGCAGGGTCTTGATCTCTCTTTCGAAATCAGCCTGTGTTATAACTGAGTCCCCAACCTTAGCAAGGTAAGCCTCTTTTTTCTCCTCCTTTTTTGCACAGGCAAAAAGGAGTGAGATAGTTAATAAAAAAAATACAATCCTTTTCATGAAAACCTCCTTCAATATCAAGCTTACCTTTTATAGCATAATGAACAGAGGTAAGTAAAAAGATTTTCTGAGAACTCAGGCAGCACCATTCTTTTGACACATATAAATTTTTTATGATAGAGTATCGAAGTTTTCAACGATAGTTGATCTTGTTTGTCATTCCCGCTCGTCGGGAATCCTTCCTAAGAAAGATTCCGGACAAGCCAGGATGACGAATATTCTGCCCCAAGAAGGTGAGAGAGGATAATGAAGTAACTTTATGAACTGGAAAAAATCACATAGGTTGTTTAAAAAAGCCCAAGAAGTTATTCCAGGAGGCGTGAACAGTCCTGTGCGGGCGTTCAAGGCTGTTGGGGGAAATCCAATATTTATCCAAAAAGCTAAAGGCTCAAAGATTTATGACGTTGATGGAAATCCTTATATAGACTATGTCCTTTCATGGGGTCCTCTCATACTCGGCCATGCCCATCCAAAAATCGTAAATGCCCTCAAGAAAGCTATAGAGCAAGGAACAAGTTACGGTGCACCAACATCCTTAGAGATTGAGCTTGCAGAACTTATTCTGAGAGCTTATCCGTCTATGGATATGGTCAGGATGGTAAATTCAGGAACAGAGGCAACTATGAGCGCTATAAGAGTTGCACGTGGATTTACAGGAAGGGATAAAGTTATAAAGTTTGAGGGTTGTTACCATGGTCATGCTGATGGACTGCTTGTAAAAGCTGGCTCTGGCGCTACTACTTTTGGAGTCCCTGATAGCCCGGGTGTTCCAAAGTCCTATGCAAAGGAGACTATAACTCTGCCTTTCAATGATTTAGAAGCACTAAAGAAAGTAATAAATAAAGAATGGAAATCTATTGCATGTGTAATAATTGAGCCTGTTGTCGGTAACATCGGATGTGTTCTCCCAATGCCCGGTTTTCTTGAAACACTCAGAAAACTGACAACCAAGCATGGAATCATTTTTATCTTAGATGAAGTGATGACAGGTTTCAGAGTATCTTATGGTGGTGCACAGGCTTACTATGGCATCATACCTGACATGACATGTCTTGGTAAGGTTATCGGCGGCGGGCTTCCTGTTGGTGCATATGGTGGGAAAAAGGAGATCATGTCAATGGTCTCACCCTTAGGACCTGTTTATCAGGCAGGCACTTTATCAGGCAACCCCCTTGCAATGACAGCAGGAATAGAAACCCTAAGGTTACTTTCAAAGGATGGAATATATAAGAAGCTTGAAAACATAGCAGGTCTGTTAGAGAAGGGGTTAAGAGATGCTGCAAAGATGGCGGGTGTGAAGACAAGATTCTACAGGGCAGGTACTATGTTCTGTAATTATTTTACAGATACCCATGTAATTGACTATAAAACTGCAAAGACGTCTGATACATTAAAATTTGCAAGGTTCTTTTCTAATATGCTTAAAAGAGGAATAAACATAGCACCTTCACAGTTTGAGGCTGGCTTTATATCTCTTGCACATACAGAAAAGGACATAGAAAAAACTGTGAAGGCAGCATATGAGTCGCTCAAGGGTCTTTAATATTAAATCAAATTAATAAATATGCCGGAAAAATCATTATTCAAACAACTCCTTGAGGCAAGCACTGTAGGACTTAATCTTGTAATCGCTACCTTCATCGGCCTTGCAATAGGATACGGACTTGATTCTGCCATGGATAAGTGGTTCGGAGTCCACACCAAGCCCTGGCTTACAATTATTTTTCTTATACTCGGTATCATAGCAGGCTTCAGAGAGCTTATAAAAATGGCGACCAGAAAAGACAATGAATCTTCTGGTAAAAAGAACATTTAAGCTGTCGATTATTATTCTCCTTCCCCTATCAATCCTTTCAGCCTTTATTGAGTGGAAGAAGCTTCCTATAAGCATTCTTATTGGAGGTATTCTCGGCCTTGTAAATCTCAGGGGTCTCGCAAGAGGAGTTGAAGGCCTTATTGGAGCATATAGGCCAACAGGAAAACTGGTCATCTTCAGTCTTTTAAGACTCTCTATTCTTGCATGTATTCTGATCATCCTTTTGTTTTACAAGCTGGTAAATCCTTTTGGCCTTCTTATCGGTTTCACCGTTGTTTTTGTCTCAATTATAAAAGAAGGACTGAGAGCCGCAAAAGAATTATGATTGGAGAGGAGGCAGCATGATAGAGCTTGATTTCTCGAATATGATGGAAGAAGTGATAGGAGTCAAAGGTCTTTCTGAAAATGCCTTAGAAGATTTTAGAGAGAAAACAGAAGAAACACATAGACAGATAAGAAAGAGACTTCGGCCTGAGCTCTCATTCATAGACCTCCTTTCACAAGATACCTCAGAGATTAAGAAGATTGCCCTGAAGGTCAAAAAAGAATCAGAAAATTTTCTGATCTTGGGGATTGGCGGCTCTGCCCTTGGCCCAAGGTCTATCTTAGATGCACTTAGTCCTTTCCATAATCTTCGAAAAAGCCCTAAGGTATTCATCTATGACAACGTTGACCCAAGAACACTGAGACAGATCCTTTCTCTAATAGATTTAAAAAAGACCTCTGTGAATGTGATATCAAAGTCAGGTAGTACTGCCGAGACAGCAGCATCATTCATGATCCTCTGGGATAAGATAAAAAAAGTAGTCAAAGATAATGCACCCAAAAAATTTATAGCCACAACAGACCCTGAGAAGGGTAACTTAAGAGGAATTGTTCATAAAAAAGGATTAAAGTCTCTTCCTATACCAACAGGAGTTGGGGGCAGATATTCTGTTCTGAGCCCTGTTGGACTTTTGCTCGCAGAGGTTATAGGCATTGACTCTGTAGAGCTTCTCAAAGGTGCAAAGGATATTCAGAAAAAATGTTCTGTTTCCGAACTCAGGGAAAATCCCGCCTATCTCTTCGGTACCCTCCTTTATCTCATGGACAAAAAAGAGGGTAGAACTATCAATGTGATGACGGCATATGCAGATGGTCTTAAACCGCTATCTGAATGGTTCTGTCAGCTCTGGGCAGAAAGTCTCGGGAAACAGGGAATGGGCCTTACGCCCTATCCTTCTGTAGGTGCAACAGACCAACACTCACAGCTACAACTATGGATCGACGGACCTCAGGACAAGGTCCTGATATTTATCGGAATCAGCAATTACGGAGTTGATATCAAAATACCCAGAGTATTTAAGGATATGGAAGGCCTTAGCTACCTCTCAGGTCATACACTGTCAGAGCTTATAAAGGCAGAGCAAGAGGCCACAGAGCTAACTTTAGCAAAGGCAGGAAGACCGAACATGACCATCACAATTCCAAGAATCGATGCCTATCACATGGGACAATTATTCCACTTCTTTGAACTCGCTACAGCCTTTACAGGATTCCTCTATAATATTAATCCTTTCAACCAGCCTGGAGTCGAAGAAGGCAAGAACCTCACTTACGGTATGATGGGTAAGAAAGGCTTTGAAGAAAAAAGGAGAGAGATTGAAGCGCATAGAAGGAAAAGAGGCAGATGGCGGATATAGTATTTTGTCCCGAAAATACCCCCCTTCATTCCCCCCTTGGTAAGGGGGGACATAGAGGGGTCTATTTTCATGCCCCTTTGTGAACCCCAAAGGCTTATGATGGTTTGAGCGGATTTAAGTCGAATCGACTACCTTGCAGGGCGTTAGCCCGAGTCCGCCTTAGGCGGACTCCTCTCAATGACACTTTTCTTAATATTAAAAAGGCTGGGTTTTAGTTATTACTGTAAGGGCCATTATGAGGGCAGCGGGCGCCATCTGCAAAAATAGGACACTGGATGCCTGACACATAAGACAAAGGGAAGTGGCATACCCAAATAACAAGATCAGGCCTTTTATCTAAGGACACTCCTCTACTTACCCTCTCAATAACCCTTTTTTCGAGATGAAGACAATACGTTTGCTTTACTAAGGATTTAACACTCATAAACTATTTTAAACAGGCAGATTACCAAATTACAACAGATTAGACTCTTTCATAATTGACCATATACTTTCAATAGATTTACAATTAGGCTACGCGGTCAGGCAGAAGGAGGATAACCAAATGCAGAAATGGACACATCCTGGTGGTAAATTAAGAGAACTTGGTGCAGAAGTTTTAACAGATTCAGAACTTTTAGCAATCCTCATTTCCACCGGCACTAAAGGCAAATCAGCAGAAGATGTAGCAAAAGAAATATTCGATAAATTCGGTTCATTTAAAGGTATGGCAAACCAACCGCTTGAAAAGTTTCTTGAAATCAAGGGACTTGGTGATGTGAAGATCATCAGAATCGCCGCAGCCTTTGAGATTGCCAGAAGAATTGTAAAGCAGGTCTTAAAAGATTATGAAAAGTAAAAAACTGGGCAAAATCTCAAGCAAAACCAAAACAGAGATTTTTAAGGCGTCAGTATTTGATATAAGTGTCCACAAGACTGAACGCACTGCCAACCAGAAGTTTGTTGAATGGATTAACCAATTAACTAAAGAAAGAAGTCTGCCTATCGGGATTGCTGAACAGGAGACCGTTGGTGCTGATAGAAAACAGCCTGATATTGTTATCTTCGAAAGCCCAAAAAGCGAGAAGGTATTGTGTCTCATCGAATTGAAGCCCCCGTATTTCAGTCCCTTTGACGAAAAAGAGTTAAAGAAACCCGCATGGGAAAAGGCAAACAAGAGGAAGGCGAAATACTTTGCTACTTCAAATTTCCAATGGCTCATCTGGTTTAACACTGAAAGAACAAACAGGATGGAGCCTGAGGAAAGACAGATTGTTGATAAATTTCATCTCTCAAATATCGAAAATCTTGATGATATTGAAGATGCAAGATTTAAAAATCCTATCCTTAAGGGTATTGAAAAATTTCTTGAAGAACTTGTCAGAGTTCACACAGGGATAAAACCAGAACCACTATTACCAATAGATGAGTTCTTAATATTCAGGCTTCAGGAAAAGATACACCGCCTTGCAAAATACTATAAGGAAATCATCAGGGACAAGGCTCATAAGGATGCTGAGTTTTCAAGAAAGCTTAAGAAATGGTTTATTGAACAGCAATGGACTTTCACGTTTTCAGATACCGACTTTGAAAAGGCAGCAAGGCAAACTGCTTACCTTCTTATAAACAAAATCCTTTTTTACGATGTGCTCCAGTCCAAAAGATCAGGACAGCTTGATTCTCTTACTATTCCAGACGACCTCACAAAAGGTGGGCTTTTACAAATAACCCTTCAGGGCTATTTCGATTATGTCCTTAAGGAAATCGATTATGAAACCATATACAGCACTGATTTTATTGATCAGATTGCCTTTCCAGAAAACAGTGCTGTTGTCGAGGAGATAAAAGAGCTTATCAGAATTCTCAAAAGATATGATTTCTCTAAAATAGGCTTTGATATTATCGGGAGAATCTTTGAGAGATTAATACCGCAGGAAGAAAGACATAACTTAGGTCAATACTTCACAAATCCAGATATTGTTGATCTTATTTTAGGATTCTGTATTAAGCATGAAGATGATACTGTGGTTGACCCAGCCTGTGGTGCGGGAACTTTTCTTGTAAGGGCGTATCAGCATAAAAGATTGATGAATCTCCGTACCCCTCATCAAGAAATATTGAAAACTCTCTGGGGTGTTGACATCGCCAAATTCCCTGCCCATCTTTCAACTATAAACCTTGCTGTGAACGACCTCTCGGTTGATGAAAACTACCCTCAAATACTGAATGAAGATTTTTTCAATTTATCCCCAATGGAAAAAATGGGTGGAGATGAAGCCCGTAAAAAGGGACTTGCAACCCTCAGCGGGAAAACGATTCTTATTCCATATCCAAGGGCTGTTGACTGCGTTGTTGGCAACCCGCCTTACACAAGACAGGAGGAGATTACAGAAATCACAGGGAAAGAGAGTTATAAAGAATCAATGATAGAAAAAGCCCTTTTTGATGGAAAAAGGAAACTGGCTGATATTTCAAAAAGAGCAGGCATTCATGCCTATTTCTTTGTGCATGGGACAAAGTTTTTAAAGGATGGTGGACGATTTGGCTTTATAGTCTCAAATTCATGGATGGATGTTGATTATGGAAAGGGGCTTCAGGAGCTATTTCTCAGGAACTACAAAATCATTGCAATAATTGAATCCAAGGTCGAGCGCTGGTTTGAGGATGCAGATGTCAATACCTGCATAATTATCCTTGAGAGGTGTAAAAACCAGAAAGAAAGGGATGAAAACCTTGTAAAGTTTGCATATCTCTTTAAGCCAGTGAGACATTTCATACCACCTGCTCATGACATGTGGGAAAAACAGAAGCGGAGACTTGATGTTATTGAAAAATTAAAAAAGACAATTCTTTTTCATAGTAATTTTTACCAGACTGATGAATATAGAATCTATCCCAAAAAGCAAAGTGAGCTATGGGAAGAAGGCTTCGATGCAGAGGAAGGTAAATACACAGGCTCCAAATGGGGTAAATATCTCAGAGCACCAGAGATATTTTTTAAGATTCTTGAGAAGGGCAAGGATAAGCTTGTGCCTTTAAAAGAGATAGCGGATGTTAGATTCGGCATTAAGACAGGCGCCAATGAGTTTTTTTATCTTACAGAAGAAGAAATCAAAGAAAAAGGTATTGAGAAAGAATTCTGGATGCATAAGGATGAGAAGGGCAATTGGGCTCCGAATTATATAATCAAGAGTTCAAAGGAATGCAAGTCAATCACTGTTAAGCAGAAAGATTTAAAATTTCGTGTTCTGATGATTCATAAAGATAAGAAAGCACTTAATAAAACAAATGTATTAATGTGGATTAAAAAGGGTGAGCAACAAGGTTTTCATTTAAGACCAACATGTGCAAGCCGTGGTGGACGATGGTTTGATTTGGGAATTTGGGAAAAGCCTGACTTTGTTTGGTCCGATGCATACAACATCCGATTTGCCGTTTATGAAACGCAAAACACATGGGGTGATAAAAGGTTTTTTTTCATCACAGTTCACAATAAAAAAGACTATGACATTGTATTGGCATTCTTAAATAGCACAATCATTCCATTATTAATTGAAATAAGCGGTATTACTAATCTTGGAGAAGGAGCTGTATATACAAATGTGTATTGGCTCAAAATGCTCGGAGTTCCTACTCACAAAATTATCTCAAGCAAAATATTCTCCTCTGTTTTTGAAAAATTAAAATCGAGAGAGGTTCTATCCATATTTGAAGAAATCGGGGCTAATTTCCCTGATGAAGTTTCCCTCGATAAAGTTAAACCCGACCGTCGTGAAATGGACAAAATGATTATGGGCGATATTCTTGGCTTAACAGAGGATGAGCAGCTCGAGGTTTATAAGGCAGTAGTTGACCTTGTTAGGTCAAGGATTGAGAAGGCAAAGAGCTTTGGCAAAAAAGGAAAGGCAAAAGAAGGTATTGATGTTGAACTTCTGACGAGGACAATAAAGGAAAAACTTGGTGATAAACTTCTGGGACATTTTTACAGAGAAAATATTCTCAATCAGAAAAATCTAAAAACAGTCAAACTCTTTCATCCAGACACCCCCCTTACATCCCCCCTTGGCAAGGGGGGAAAGAGGGGGGTAGAAATTAAGAATGAGCTTTTCGGCTGGCGGCTTTCATCAGGCAATGATCATATAGATTGCCAGAGTGAACCAGAGGCGGAGTATTTGAAGATATGGATTGAATCAGGGCTTGAGGAAGTAAGAGTTCCAAAGGACGAATCTTACATCACGAAAATTCTTCCTGAACTTCAAGAACTTAAGGAGAGAATAGACCGGATAATCTCTGACCACATCTCCTCCATCACAAGCCAGAAACTGCAGAACAAGATTATGCAGAAATTGCAGGGAGAATTGTTTAAATGAGTAATTTAATTATGTCCATAGATTCTTCATTGTGAACATAGAAACTGTAGGAAAAGGACATATATAGTATGTCAGAGACATTAAAAATATTCTTGACCTCGGGGCTTACAATAATAGGTGGCGTTTTGATTTATACAATGGGTCAAGTTATTTCAAAATTCTTTATTGAACCAATTCATTCTCAAGCAAAGTGTATTGAAAAAATCAGCCATTCTTTAATATTTTATGCGAACATATACGCTAATGTTCGGAATGACCAGCACGACATTAGGAAGAAGGTATCTAATACAACACGTCATCAGGCAAGTATATTAGCTGCAAGAACAAATATGATTAAATTTTATAGGTTGTTCGAACTTCTTATGCTTGTACCAAAACGAAACGACGTAGAAAAAGCGGTAGGAGAACTTATTGGATTATCAAATTCAATTTTTCCGCCTGCTGGAGAAGATGCCTCTATAAATCAAAGCAGAGAAAATCATACCAGCCTTGAAAATATTAAAAAATTACTATCGTTGTAAATAAGAACAATGGCTGGACTTTTACACATTGGATGATTGTTGGGGAAGCTCTGGATAGGTTCAATAGACTTTTTACTTAGGAGACAAAAGAGGGAGGAACATCTGTCTTTCTATAAATATTAGCCTGACTTGATTTTTCATGTGAGAGGCATGAATGGTTAGAGTTTTAGTCGGAGATTTATTTGAATCCAAATGCCAGACACTTATAAATACGGTAAACACTGTTGGTATTATGGGAGCAGGTGTTGCCCTTGAGTTTAAAGCGCGTTTTCCGGATATGTTTGAAGATTATGTAAATCGCTGTAAAGAAGGCAGAGTAAAGCTTGGTGAACCATATTTATATAAAAGGCTTATGCCTCCCTGGATACTAAATTTTCCCACAAAAAAACACTGGAGATCTGTATCAAATCTCTCAGACATAATCCGTGGATTGAAATATCTTGAACAACATTATAAAGAGTGGGGCATTACTTCTATTGCTTTACCTCCACTTGGGTGTGGTCATGGACAGCTCGAATGGAATATTGTCGGCCCTACCTTATACAGATACATGAAAAAGTTCGATATCCCTGTTGAACTCTATGCTCCTGTCGGAATTCCTCCTGAAGAGCTTACACCTGAGTTTCTGTCAAGAGAGGTAGCTCAACTTGCAACCACGGAATCAGTGTAAAAACTGGACCAACTTTTCATGATGCAAGCAAAATTTATCAAAAATATATCGAAGAAGCACACCCAGTTATTGAAAGACTTGCCGATCTTTTTTTAAGAATAAATACTACACATCAAGCAGAGCTTGCATCTACTGTATATTTTGCTGCTTAGTCTTTACTGAAAGAACATAAAGAAAAACCGTCAGAAACTGAAGTGCTGGATGCAGTTTTGGAATGGAAACAACGTAGGAAACCCTCTTTTGATAAAGCGAAAGTAGCAAAAACAATCCAAAAACCGGCATCTTTAGGGTTGCTCACAGTAAAACCCCGTAAAGATTTACCGGCACATGAGGAAGTTTTAGTTTAAGAGCATTGTACCTGTTAAAACTTAATCTGACAATTCGTTTCCTTTATAGTGCTACGTTCTATTTTTTATTGATTACTTTTATCGCCTTTTTGTCATCAATTGTTTTAAAAACACAGGTTGAAGTTTTACCAGCACCAGCAGTTCCATACATGTAGTTTACATCAATCCCTGCATCAGCAATCTTTTTTGCAACCTTCTGTAATTCTCCCACCTTATTTGGCATTTCTACAGAAACAACATCGTCTTCCTTGATCTCAACTCCTAATGGACCAAGAGCCTTCTTTGCCCTCGCATTACTATCAGTGATCAGCATGAAGTATGCCTTATCCTCCATCTCGTATGCGCAAATCGCGTTGATATTGACTTTTGCGTTTGTGATTGCTGTGCTGATCTCTGAAAGCAATCCAACCCTATTTGGCATGATAAAGTTCAATTGCCTTGATTTTTTTGCCTTTGCCATAGCCACACCTCCTTGAAAAGTATTTTACACCACATGACAGAAAAATCAAAACTAAAGATGAGAGACTGATAGCTGGGCTGTGTTTGCTGTCGGTAGTTTCTTTGGAAACGTGAAATAAAATGTCGCTCCCTTATTTACTTTCCCTTCTGCCCATATTCGCCCACCATGCCGCTCAATGATGCGCCTGACATTCGCCAATCCTATTCCTATACCTTCGAATTCATCAGGATGGTGAAGGCGATGAAATACACCGAAAAGTTTGTTCACATACTGCATATCAAAGCCAACACCATTATCTCTGACATAAAACACTTCTTCCTCTTCGCCAGAGTTGCATCCGATTTCTATTATCGCCTGTTGCCGAGGTCTGGTGAATTTCAATGCATTGGAGATAAGATTAACAAATACGGCTTTGAGCATATCTATGTCTCCATACACTTCAGGCAAATGGTCAACTTCCCAGACAATGTCCCTCCCTTCTGCTTCTTTCCTCATTATATCAATGGCTTCTCTGACAAGCTCATCAGCACTTACTTCTGATTTTGACATTTTAGTACGACCTATACGAACAAAATCTAAAATGTCATCCTGTAATTCGGCCATCTGTTTTGCAGAATTCAAGATTACATTCAAATAATGCATACTCTCTTCATCAAGAGATTGAGATGCCTTTTCTTGCAGCAATCTTGTAAATCCGATAATGTGTCGAAACGGTGCCCGCAAATCGTGCGCTACAGAATAGGTGAAGCCTTCCAGTTCTTTGACAGAGGCTTCAAGTTGTGCAGTGCGGTCAATAACCTTCTGTTCCAGTTCTTCATTTAACTTTTTAATTTGTTCATTTGCTGTTCTTAAGTCAGCAGTGCGTTTTTCTACTTTCTTTTCAAGCTCACTGCTGTGAGCCAGTATCTTTTCCTCATACGCCTTCAAATTTGTCACCATTTGATTAAAGGATTCTGACAGTTTGCCTATCTCATCATTAGATGTAACTTCTACTTTTACATCTAAGTTTCCTTTCCCAATCTCAAGTGCGGCATTACTCAGTTTTACTATTGGCCTTGAAATTGTGTGTGAGAAAAAGTATATGAGAAAAGAGGCAATAACACTTGCAGTCAGGAAAATAATTATCAATTTATTTCTTAATTCAATAGCTGAAGCAAAAGCCACTCTTGTCGGAAGACATAGTACCAACGTCCAGTCATTTCCTTTGAAGTCAAGATAACCCTGTTCGCGGGCGAAAGTGGTAAATTCTTCTATCCCTAAATGAAGATGTCTTACACTGCCTATCTTCTTTCCTGCTGTAAAGCCTTTAATAGATTCCCAATCATATGATATTTCTTTTAAAATCCCTTCGGGGTTCTGATTTGAGAAAAGGATTAGCCCGTTTCTATCAAGCAAATCTATTTCGAATGCTTCTTCAGCTTTATAAACACCAATTTGATTTACTATGTCATATAATATTTCAACAGGCATTCTTGCAACAACAACGCCAAAGGGAAAACCATTTTTGTCTTTAACAATAGATGCAAAATAAAACACGTTAGTCTTCTGCAGTTCAGATGGAGATATAAGCATAACAAAGTCCTTTCCTTCTGCAATTCCTGGCCAATATTCTGTAAATTGATGTTGTTTCCCAATATTATTCTCAATTGTGTCGGCTATCACTATTCTGTTTAAATTAAAAAATGATAAGGAAGTATAAGCCTTATATCTGTCCTGGTACTTTTTTAATGTTTCAGTAACCTGCTTTGGAGTAGAAGTTCTTGATCTAAGTATCAATTCAGCTGCTAAAGCCTTTATATCTGCACGTCTCTCAAACAACATCCTGTCAAGCTTATCCATAGTATAGAATGCCCGTTCTTCTGTTTTTTTATTTATTTGTTCTTCTAATTTCTTAAGGTCTGATGAATAAACAAGATAAGAAGAAATTGCACCAATAATCAGAATAATTGCTGAGAATAATACTGTAAGTTTTGTAGAAAATTTCACTTATGTTCCCCTATCCACACCTCTTTCTTTAAAGGCAATGCAAAATAAAATGTTGCTCCTTCATTCACCTTTCCCTCAGCCCATATCCGGCCGCCGTGTCGGTGAATTACACGCTGGACTGTAGCAAGCCCAATACCCGTTCCCTCAAATTCTTCTCCACTATGCAGTCTTTGAAAGGCTCCGAATAATTTATCGGCATACTGCATATCAAATCCAACGCCATTGTCTTTGACGTAGTACACATTCTCTGTACCCTCAACATATCCTCCAACTTCTATGACTGCATTCTCTCTATATCTTGTAAACTTGATGGCATTGAATAAGAGATTAAAAAGGACCTGGTGAATCAGTCCTACATCACCGTATGCAGGAGGAAGTGGTTTTATATCAAACTGGATTTCCCTTTCAGGAACTGTGGCTTTGATTTCATCAAATACTGTTTTTGCCAATTTATCCATATCTATTTCTAATAGGTCAATCTCCTTGCGCCCCATCCGTGAGAGGGCAAGTAGATCCTCAATAAGCTTCCCCATCTTCTGGATATTATCTTTGACAATATTCAGAAGACGTTTACCCTCATCATCAAGTTTGTCGTAATGATCTTCTATCAGCATACTGGAAAAGCCAGTAATCGCCCGCAGCGGCGCTCGCAGATCATGAGAAACAGAATAGCTGAAGGCTTCAAGTTCCCTGTTGGCAGCTTCGAGCTGTGCAGTCCGTTGGATTACCTTCTGTTCAAGTTCTTCAGTGAGCTTACGGATTTCTTCTTCTGTATGCTTTCTCTGCACAATTTGCCACATGCCTGCCATCAGGAGAGTGAGCTGTCTTACATCTGATTCATCATAATCTGATGGCTTGTTGCCAACTCCTGCCACAATCACGATTCGATCATCATCGAAAACAGGTACGTTCATATGCCTGATGACAGCAACATGACCTGGCGGGTATCCTTTTTTCCATGGGTTGGGTGCAGAGTAATCATTAGTAATAATTGGCCGACGCTGGCGTACTGCTTCACCCCAAAGGCCTGTCGTTTCCACTGGATAGATTATAGGTTTATCTTTTATGCGACATTCCTCCATAGCGCTCTTTGACCAGGAATGCATCGTTAACACCGTCTCTTCCTCATTCATAAATGCGAAATACCCTATTTTGCTTCCGGTCAGATGGATTGCCTCTTCTAAGGCAAAATTGGTTAGTTCCTGGATTGGTTTATCTGTCATTTGGTTGAGTTTTAGTAAGGCTTCCAAACGAGATGCACTGAGTCTCGACTCTTCTTCGGCTTTTTTACGCTCGGTGATGTCCTGAATCATCCCTGATAGAATATCTCCTACAAGGGTAGCACTTAAAAGCACATTTTTGGTTTTCCCTGTCTTTGTGAGTAATTCAAGTTCGAAATTCGTAACCCTGCCAGCTTTTTTGAGACTTTCAATAAAGACCTCTCTGTCTTTAGGATTTTTATATATTTCAAGAACGCTCCTTGACATTAACTCTTCAGCCGAATCAAACTCTAATATCTTTATCAAAGCCTCATTTACAAAAAGGAAATCGCCTTTGATATTTTTTTGATACACTCCTACAAGGGCATTATCCACAAGATTTCGGTATTTTTTCTCTGAAAATTGCAGTGCCTTTTCAGCCCGCTTGCGCTCGGTGATGTTGTCAAACATGGCAACAAAATATTCTTTTCTCGGACTGTATACAGCGATAGAGAACCAAATCCCCAAAGACTTTACATAGGTCTCAAATCTTTCGGGTTTACCGGTCAAAGCCACTTTTCCATAGATCTCAAACAACTCAGGATTGGACTCATTAATCCCCGGAATTACTTCACTAACCTTTTTCCCAACAACATTCTTCAGTCCTGTTAATTTTTCGAATGCGTTGTTTACGTCGATATAGATGAAGTCTTGAGGTTTGTTATTATCAAAAAGCATCTTACAATACGCAAAGCCCTCAAGCATATTCTCAAATAGAGAGCGATAACGTTTTTCGCTCCTCCGCAGTGCATCCTCTGCCTTTTTGCGCTCGGTGATATCCCTGCCTACTCCAATAAGCCCGATTACTTTATCTTGCTTATTCTTTAGAGGAACGTCTGTCCATTCATAAGGAATTACTGTGCCATCTTTCTTTAAGAGATGACCTTCGGTTTTAACGTAACCTTTCTCAAAAGCGTCCTGGATTGCCCTGGTAATGATAATCTTATCTTGTTGTGGGAAGAAATCCAAAACATGTTTACCCGTTAATTCCTCTGGAGAAAAACCAGTAACTTTTTCACTTATCCTGTTCCATTTGATAAGGTTTCCATCCAAATCAAGTATATAAAGGATGTCTGGAATAGTATCCATTATATTCTTCAGCTCGGCTGTGCGCTCCTCTATCATCTCCTCAAGGTGCTCACTATATTCCTTTAATTTCTTTCCCACACGCTTTCGTTCGATATCAACCCGATTTTGCAGCAAAGCACTTACCCAGATCACGACTGACAAAACAACGATCTGCATAATAGAGGAGAGTGACACCCCAAACTCAGTGTCATAAAGACCCAATTTTTGCCCCCATAATCTCAGCCAGCCTAAAAGGAGCGAGATGACAATGGCAGCAGGTAAAATACGACGTAGCATAAAACTCCCACCATGCTGGCTTGTGACTATATCCATAAACCCGTGGGATGGCCGCGCGAAAAGAATGCCCAGGCTTAGTAAAATGAAAACGACCGATGTGTTTAATGCCATTGGGGTATAGGAACTCATTCCGTATAGTGCACGAACACCAAAGAGATAACCTGTGAGACTCAGTAATCCTACCAAAGTAGCCAATAAAGCAAGATACTGGGCTGTTCGTGTTCTTACGTTCAGAAGGAGAAGCGCAATTCCTATCATCACAAAATTGAGGGCTGTATTGGGTGCCATACGGCCCGGATGAAATGTTTCTACAGTGGTGCCAGCCGGTTCGAGAAAAAGCAGTTGATCAATTCCGAAGTCCAGGCCGAAAATATACTCACCAAGTGCAAAGGCGCCTATTATTGTGCCTATTAAAGCGAAAACTTTCGCAATACTGCGAACCTTTTTACCAGTCTCCTCCGGAGCAAGTATCCAAAGAGAAGCACTGAAAAGCATGAAACAAAGGGCGGTATTAGCTTTCATTGTTACAGTGCCAGGTAGAACACTTTTTAGAACTGGTATATCAAATTCCCATCCAATAAGAACAAGCAAACCAGAAAGGAAAGTCACGACACTACTGGATCGGGAAAAGGATCTCAAATGACTATACATCTTTTCTCTCATGTTCATAATCTCTCTTCCATCTACTTATTCAAGATCGTGAACATATTATTTTCTCTCCTATCAAGCATAAAAATTAGGTGGTTTTAGAGCTGGGGATAAACGACTGGAAATGTTAAACGGAAAAGCAGTTATTGGGTAGGCTGAGGCAGCATCAAAGAGTGTTAGTGCCCCATACACAATATTTGTGCTCTTACTACTCCGCACTAAATATCCCGATGGGGATAGTTTCATTTTCGCACAAGCATTATTGCTCAGATACTATAAAGAGTCAAGACAAAAATTTACTCTGTCAATCCTTTTGTATAAATTCCCTTGCAGGATATGCTGAATGATGAATCATAAAAAAGAGACCTTCATTCCTCGGGAATCTTCATATGCCTGATTATTTTTCCTTCACACATATAGATAACCATCTCAGCAATGTTGGTTGCGTGGTCTGCAATACGTTCAAGGTATTTTGATACGTAGCTAATCTTTATGGCTCGCGATACTGTATTTGGATCCTGGATCATGTAAAAGAGGAGTTCATTGAAAACCTGGACATTTAAATTATCCACCGCATTATCCCTATTTATTACATCAAAAGATGCACTCGAACACTTCACAAAGGCATCAAGAGAATCTCTAACCATCCCTTCTGCAATCTCTGCCATGCGAGGTATATCTATATATGGTTTTAACTGTGGCTCTTCATTTAATTCTATAGCCCTTTCAGCGATATTTTCAGCGAGGTCTCCCATCCGCTCAAGGTCTGTTGTTATCTTCATTGCAGTTGTTATAAACCTCAGATCCCTTGCCTTCGGCTGTCTTAGGGCAATAAGCCTTATACATTCTTCATCTATCTCAACATCGAGGGCATTGATCTGATGGTCTCTTTCAATAACCTTCCTTGCCAGATCACTATCCCTCTCTGCAAGGGATTTAACAGAATTATGTATAGCCATCTCTACCATGGAGCCAAGCTTCAGAACCCTCTCTTTTAAAGCGTCTAATTCCTCATCAAAAATAGCCATATTATTTCCCCATGTTTAATCAAAAAAATGCATTTATATAATGCAGATGTTGTGAAAATTTTTTTTGATACCTTAGTGTATATCAATCATAAACTAAATAGAAGGCAGGGCATAGTATTTGAGCGGTTTCTTTTGCAGATATTCAAATCCACCCCCCTTCATCCCCCCTTACCAAGGGGGGATATGAGGGGGGTAAGGCAAAAGCCTCGGAGCTCCGATCTTATCGGGGCGAGAATGAGCGAAAATACTATGTCCTGCCTAAATACCATGGGTTTATAGTAATTATGTTAAATAAATTTTTGAGCAATGTCTGCATTGTTTGGGTTAAATCTTTTACACTTACTCCGGAGTCTCCATGTGCCTGACAATCTTCCCCTTGCACATGTAAATAACCATCTCGGCAATATTGGTAGCGTGGTCAGCAACCCTCTCCAGATACTTTGCAACATAAGTTCTTTTCACCGCTACGGGAATAATCTTTGGATCCCTGATCATAAATGCTAAAAGCTCACTGAAATTCTTGGCTGTAAGTTCATCTACCTCATCATCCCTCTTTATTACCTTATAGGGCAGCTTTGTACACCCCATTACAAAGGCATCAAGAGCATCTCTGACCATTTCCTGTGCAATCTCAGCCATCTTCGGTATATTAACGTAAGGCTTCAACAGAGGCTCTTCATTCATCTCAGTTGCCCTCTCAGCGATATTGACAGCAAGGTCTCCCATCCGTTCAAGGTCTGTCGTAATCTTCATGGCAGTTGTTATGAATCTCAAGTCTCTTCCCATTGGCTGTCTTCGAGCAATCAATCTTATGCATTCTTCATCTATCCCTACTTCAAGGGCATTAATCTGGTGATCTCTTTCGATTACTTCTCCCGCGAGAACACTATTCCTCTCGATAAGGGAACTAACAGATTCGCGTATAGCTGCCTCGACCATAGAGCCAAGCTTCAGAACCCTCTCTTTTAAGGCATTAAGCTCCTCTTCAAATACAGCCATTATCCAAACCTTCCTGTAATGTATCCTTCTGTTAATTTGTTCTGGGGATTGACAAAAAGTCTGTCTGTCTCTCCAAACTCAATCATCTCTCCCAGGTACATGAAAGCGGTGTAGTCTGATACCCTTGCAGCCTGTTGCATGTTATGGGTCACGATAATTATCGTAACAGTTTTACTTAACTCCTGAAGTAAATTCTCGATATTTGCTGTTGATATGGGATCTAAGGCTGAAGTCGGCTCATCAAAGAGTAGGACTTCAGGTTCTTGTGCAAGGGATCTTGCAATACAGAGCCTCTGCATCTGACCTCCGGAGAGGCTCAATCCTGGTTCATTGAGTTTATCCTTAACCTCTTTCCATAAATCAGCCCTCACGAGGGCATTTCCTACGATCTCATCAAGCTGGCTTTTCTTTTTTATACCTCTGATTTTCGGTCCATATGCTACATTTTCATAAACAGAGCTCGGAAAGGGATTAGGCTTCTGAAAAACCATACCTACTCTTTTTCTCAGTTCAATAACATCTGTATCCCTCTGGTAAATGTCTTCCCCATTGAACAGCACCTGGCCTTCAACCCAGGAATTAGTAATTAAGTCATTCATCCTGTTCAATGCCCTGAGTAGAGTAGATTTCCCGCAACCTGATGGTCCTATGATTGCAGTGATTTTATTTGCCTCAATATTAAGGTTCACCCTTTTAACTGCCATGAAACTCCCGTAGTAGATGCTGAAATCCGTTATTCCAAAAATTTTTTTGTCGTTTAGAGTCTCTACCATGCCCTTTTGGCCCTTTGCCTTGCCCTGAAAATTATTCCCAATAAATTCATCCCCAATACAAGGATAATGAGTGTTAAAGCTGTGCCATACTGGATAGGCCTTGTTTCCTCGATATGTGTGCCTGCTGTAGCCAATACATAGATATGGTAAGGGAGTGCCATTACTGGCTCTAATAATGACCTCGGTACTCCTGGGGTGAAAAAAGCAGCCGCAGTAAACATAATCGGAGCGGTCTCACCTGAAACCTTTGCTGTCCCTAATATTGCACCTGTGAGGATTCCTGGCATTGCTGCGGGCAAGACAACCCTTCGGATAGTCTGCCATTTCGTAGCACCGCACGCAAGAGATGCCTCCTTGAAGCTGTAGGGAACTGCCTTAATTGCCTCCTCTGAGGTAGATATGATATAGGGAAGTACCATCACAGCAAGGGTCAAAGATCCGGCGAGTAAACTCATACCAAAATGAAAGGCAACAACAAAAACAGCAAGTCCAAAGAGTCCGAAAACGACCGAGGGAACCCCTGCAAGCGTATATATTGACATCATAACAGTCTTAAGAACCAATCCTGGCTTTGAGTATTCAGATAGGAAAATAGCAGTAGTAACGCCAATCGGTATAACGACAATCATACAGAGAAAGGTCAGCAGTATAGTGCCAATAATAACTGGAAAAATTCCTCCCTTTGTCATAGCCTCAACAGGAGGTTGCGATATAAATTCCCAACTTAAGACATGGATACCATTGTAAGCGACAAAGAATAATATGATAATGAGAATAACTGCTCCTGTAAAACCGAGGGTTCGAATAAGGGAGAGGAAAAAATTTTCTTTCAGATTAAACTTTTTCTTGCGAATCAACTCGGAAGGTTCGTGGCTATTGTCAGTTCCGTGTATCATACCTTTTCTCCTATCCGTACTGCTCTGTATTTTTTCGATATGAAATCAGATAAGAGACTTAACAAGAATGTCATAATGAAGAGGACCGCACCTATCCCGAAGAGGGCGTGATAATGAAGGCTTCGGTATGGTGCCTCAGCCATCTCTGCTGCAATGGCTGCCGGCATTGGCCTGGCAGGATCAAAAACCCAATGAGGTATTACTGCCGCGCCACCTGCAACCATCAAGACAATCATTGTTTCACCAATGATTGTGCCAATACCGAGTATTACCGAGACACTCAAACCTGATACAGATGCAGGAATAACCACACGCCAGATCGTTTCCCATTTGTTTGCCCCGAGAGAGTATGATGCTTCTCTATATGTACGAGGAACCGCTGTCAGGGCATCCTCAGCAATACTTGAGATAACAGGGATCGCCCTCACTGTTAGCATTAAGGCTGCAGTGGAGATGTTCAGCCCTGATGTAATAAAAAGCTTGTTATAGCAGAAACCAGCAAGAGTGGTCGAAATAAATGGGATATTCGTACTCCTTAGCAATTCAGGAAGCCTTTCGGAAAGTATCGGTGAAAGCCGGTTAGAAAGAATAGGTGCGATAACTACCATACCGAAGAAACCGAGCACAACGGATGGAAAACTTGCAAGCATTTCTATGAGGGGCTTTAAAAATTCCTTAACTTTATAATGGGCAACTTCTGCAATATAAACTGCTGTGGCAAGACCTAAAGGAATAGCCATGATGGCTGTTAGGACTGTAACACTAAGAGTGCCCATAATAAGAGGGAACATGCCGAAGCTTGGGGGATCGTATGTAGGATACCATTCCTTACCAAAGATGACCTTTAGAACACATGCTTTATAGAAGATATGAAATGCCTCTCTGAAGAGGAAAAAACCTATCAGGAGAAGAACAATAACAGAGGTAAGACCTACTGTGCTAACAATGAATTCAACAACCCTCTCTTTCTTCTGCCATGGCAAAGCCAATGAGAATACTCTCCTTTTTTGAAATTCTAAATCATTCTAAAATGTTGCAGGACATAGTATCTTCGCTCATTCCCGTCCCGACAGTAAGTCGGGACTCCGAGGTATCCCGAAAGCTTTCGGGATAAATCCGCTCAAACGTTCATGAGCCATTGGCTCACAAAGGATGTTATAAAAATTAAGTAATCCCCCCATCCCCCCTTTAAAAAAGGGGGGATGGGGGGATTTGATAATTCATTTTGGGACAAATACTATATCCTGCCTGCGATAACCTTATCAATAATCTGAGTTCTGTTCTTTTTCTAAAAAGTTTTCTTATTACTTAATACTGACGTACTTAACTTCCCTTAGAATCTTTTGACCCTCTTTAGAGAGCATGAAGTCAATAAATTTAGCAATTACGCCAGTAGGTTTTCCATTCGTGTACATAAAAAGGGGTCTTGCAATAGGCCATAAGCCATCGCGTATACTGTGTTCAGAAGCTACCTTGCCATTCACCTTTATAGCCTTGATTGATTTGTCAACATACCCGATTCCGACATACCCCATGGCATATCTGTTCCCAGCAACTGTCTGCACAGCCTGCCCATTGGAGGCAACAAGAAGTGCATCTGGTTTTACTTTGTCGCCCTTCAAAATTTTCTCTTCCCATACTTCATATGTGCCGGAACTTGTATCTCTTGATACCGTAGCTATTGGTCTATCAGGTCCACCAATTTCTTTCCAGCTCTTGATTTTTCCGTTATAAATATCCCTTAGCTGCTCCATCGTGATATTATCAATCTTCATCGAAGGATGGACAATAGGAACTATTCCATCGAGGGCAACTTTATGTGCTGTAAGGGTAACCCCATTTTTTTTGCCATCTGCTATTTCTTTCTCCTTTGCTTCCCGTGAACTTGTAGCGATATTAGTTGTCCCGTCAATAAGCGCCTTAATACCGGTTCCTGACCCGCTTCCTGAAACAAATATTTTTGTAGTAGGATATTTTTTCATGAATACTTCGGCTGCTCTCTGGGCAATAGGAAGAACCGTAGTTGATCCATCAATCCTTAGGTCCTCAGCATAAGATAAACCCGCAAGCGAGCAAACAAAGAAAATAGAAAAAACGATTGACAAAAACTTCTTCATTATTTTTCCTCCTTAGTATAGTTGATAGGGGTAGAGAAGGCTTTCGCCTCCCCTCCCTCCGAACCGGACGTGCGAGTTTTCCGCATCCGGCTCTCCAGTCAGTGGTTTCCACATCGGGATT